>Ga0315319_10000004_pt1 | contig 346470 bp, 327 predicted proteins | sample M1500m3416metaG_FD_203463 | JGI IMG/M metagenome (GOLD analysis project Ga0315319, IMG submission 203463) | Ammonia-oxidizing marine archaeal communities from Monterey Bay, California, United States - M1 500m 3416 | ecosystem: Environmental > Aquatic > Marine > Intertidal zone | place: USA... | reverse complement strand
CGCTGGGTGTGGACATACAATCACGAGCGACCAAACATGGCGCTGGGAGGCATCACCCCCAAACAGAAGTTGGCCCTCGCGGCCTGAGCTCTACTTCCGGTAAGTACTAAAAATGGGGGGATTACCCCAGAGCAGCACGCCATAAATAAGCATATTGAGCAGCAACACGCACAGCCCCAAGCCAAGCTGAATGTGCGGAGTCAGTCCCGTGGGATAGATAAGCGGCACTAAATAATGCTCGACAAAACCACCGCGATAACCCGCCTGCCCCGCAGCCTGACGCAGGCTATATTCCAATGGCGTCAAGGGACAGGGTAACTGCATTAACTCGACCACTACAGCCCACACAGCCGCAGGCACATGCAGCCAGACCAGTCCGCGCCACCGCCAAACCAGCAAGCCCCCTAGCACGGCAAACAGAATAAACAGCAAGTGCACAATCACCACCCCATCTGCCGCCAGTGCCAACCAGAACATAAACTGCCTCGTTGTGAGTCCTTTGCCTTAACACTGCATACAACATAACGGGGGGTATTAAAAACATGAAAACCAAAATGCAAAAAGGCCGGTTAATAACCGGCCTTACTTACGCAACAGAACGTGTCAGTTAATACTTAACTTATCGCGATTCTTCTCAAGCGTTGCCTCACCAATCCCCTTAACCTCCAGTAACTCATCCACCGAAGCAAAATCGCCGTGCGCTTCACGGTAAGCAACAATCGCCTGAGCCTTAACCTCACCAATACCCAGCAACTCACGTTGCAAAGTAGCAGCATCGGCAGTATTGAGATTGATTTTACCGACCGGAGCTACTTCGGCTGTAGCGACCATAGATGCTGGCTGGGTCTGAGTTTCAGCGGAGAAAACCGCAGGTGACATGGAAGCAAGAACAGCAAACAACAAGGATGCCAGTTTAGTTTTCAACATACGATAATCCCTTCGTTAGTTTTTTTGTAGTGCGTGGGACTTCCCTCTCCACGCACTGAAAACTAGCTGCTGCCATGCACTTGTCAAATGCTTCACTGCATCACTGTAAAAATCAGCGTCAAGCCACAACTCAGCAGGGTTTTACAGGAGCCCTATGGCTCCTGTCGTTGCCTTATATGAATCCAGTCGACAATTTCACCTTCCGGCTTGTAACCACTGACTGTCTCACGCAACAACTGACGGACGCGGTCATAGTCATCACGTTCCACTGCAGCTAAAAGATCACTCAACACCACTTTGAAGGCATCCCACGACAAGTGCTCTTCACTGGCCCGCATGATCATCGGATGCTCGGTTGGACTGACGTTGTCGCCGATCAGCAATTCCTCATAAAGCTTCTCACCAGGGCGCAGACCGGAAAACTCCACAGCAATATCACCGTGGGGATTCTTGGCTGTACGTACACTCAAGCCACTGAGGTGAATCATCTTTTCTGCCAACTCAGCAATTTTGACTGGCTCGCCCATGTCCAGCACGAATACATCACCGCCCTTACCCATGGCACCGGCCTGAATCACCAACTGCGCCGCTTCAGGGATAGTCATAAAGTAACGGGTGATATTCGGATGAGTAACAGTAACGGGGCCACCTTTGCGAATCTGCTCATGGAACAGCGGTATCACTGAGCCGGATGAGCCCAGCACATTGCCAAACCGCACCATGGTAAAGCGTGTCTTGTTCAGCTGGCGCAGTGCTTTGTCATCCGCGAACAACACAGGCGCAGACTCACGACTCAGGGCCTGGAGCACCATCTCGGCCAACCGTTTGGTACTGCCCATTACATTGGTCGGGCGCACTGCCTTGTCGGTGGAGATCAGCACAAAGTTGCTTACCCCTGCCCTGATCGCCGCTTGCGCGGTATTCAACGTACCTACCAGGTTGTTCAGCACACCTTCGGCAATATTGTGCTCCACCATAGGTACATGCTTATAAGCAGCAGCGTGGTAGACGGTGTCCACTTTCCAAGCACTCATGACATCCAGCAGTCGATCAGGGTTGCGGATCGAGCCGAGAATTGGCACTAAACGAAGTGGCAAGGATTCACGCTTGATGCGAGCTTCAAGCTCACTATGAATACTGTACAGGTTGAATTCGCTGTGCTCGAACAACAAAAGCGTTGCGGGCTCGTTAAGCAAAATCTGCCGGCACAACTCAGCACCAATCGAGCCACCGGCGCCTGTTACCATCACCACCTGATTACGGATGCAGCGCTCAAACAAAACCTGCTGCGGCGGTACAGAATCACGTCCCAACAAGTCGGCGATATCGACTTCTTGCACATCTTCGACCTTTACCCGGCCACTGGCTAAATCCATAAATCCCGGAATACTGCGCACATGCAGCGGGAACTTCTCCAGCCCCTCAAGAACCTGCCGACGCCGCGCTCGCGAGGCCGAAGGCATGGCCAAGAGAATTTCGTCGGCACCGGTCTCATTGATCATCTGCTGGATATGTTTAGCGGTGTACACCCTCAGCCCGGCAATCACCCTATTGGCGATACCTGAATCATCATCAATAAACGCTACCGGGCGCATGCCACGCCCCAGCCTGAGTGCAGCAACCAACTGATTGCCGGCCGCACCCGCGCCATAAATAGCAACTTTAGGCAAACCACTGTCGCGCCCTTGTAGCCTGGTAGGCTGGTCAGCTGAGAACCAATCTCCCATGAAGTATTGACGCATCAGCAGCCGTAACCCGCCCACCAACACCAGGCTCAGCCACCAGTAATTAAACACCATCGAACGTGGAATGAGCTTGGGAGCACCCTGGTACCAATAGACAGCTAGCGCCAATAATAGCGCCGACAAGGTAACCGCCTTCGCGATGGCCAGCAGCGCATCGTTACCGAAATAACGCATTACCGCACGGTACATACCAAAGCGAATAAACAGCGGAATAGCGATAACCGGCGCCAACGAAAATAACCACGCATGTCCGGTAAAAGGCTCGATAGAGCTGCTATCACCCAAACGCACAACAAATGCCAGCCAAAGCGCAGCCCAGACAAGCACGACGTCCATGGTGACCTGAATCAGTCGCTTATGACGTCGTGGCAAGCGGACCAGACGACTGCGCAACTTTTCAGCAAGTCTCAACACAACAATTCCTCTACTCTATAAAATCAGCTATGGATCACTGCAACAAGCGCTGCTGAAAAAATGAACACCCTGAACAGGATGGTACAATCAAGTCTGATTAGTTGCGCCGAAATAACAACCTAAACCTTAACCCAACTTGCCAGCGTTGCACTTCATCGACAAACAGAGCACGCGCATACCACATCAACACGCAGGCGATTTTATACAGGACCCAGCGCGCAGCGACATATCCATACTCAGCGGGGAATCTCGCCACGATGGCCCATCGACTCGACAGACTTGCTCAGCTCCGGCAAGCCTGCCCGCCAATAAAGCGCCAATAATAATAACGGTACGTACGCGACGCTAACGGCCACCTGAGCAGACAAAATACCGGTAGCGAGCAACAACGCCATCGGCAAAAGCCAAACCCCGTTAATAACACAAACCGCCAGCGTGACCGGGACATGCCCTCCAAGAGCGCGGGCAGCGTGTTGATATGCATGCTCACGGTGCGCTTGGTAAAGCTTCTCACCACGAACCAATCTTCGCGCGAGGGTCAACGTGGCATCGGTGATAAAAACACCCAGCATAATTGACCCACACCACAGCCAGTCAGGATTGACCCAACCGGCAGCAAGCAAAAGCGCCCCCAACGTTCCCCCGAGAAAATAGCTGCCAGAATCACCCATAAATATTCTGCTTCTAGGGAAGTTCCACAGCGCAAAACCGGCAGATGCCGAAGCCAAAATCGCCAGCATGAAGCTCAACTCCGGCTCCCAGTGCGAAACGTAGCTAACAATAAGCAACCCAACGCAAACAGTTACAGCCTCAAGGCTGGCAAGCCCGTTGATGCCATCCATGAAATTGTACAAATTGATCATCCAGACCATGTACAGCAAACCGACGATTATCCCCACCCAGCCATCACCCAATGAAATACCCCAAAAAACTATGGGAGGCATACCTGAAAGCATGCTTAACGCGAGAGTCGCGCCAATAAACTGCGCAACCAGACGAGACAGGGTAGAAACAAATACACCCAAGTCATCAAGCCAGCCAATAAAAGAAAACCAGGCCCCAGTCACTAACACTGCTAGCCACTCTGTCGGTATTGCATCACCGTTACGCCAAAACCAGAGCGGAGCAACACAAAGGACGGCTAATGCAATAGCAAGCCCACCTCCACGCGGGGTCGGCACTGAATGTGAGCTACGAGCATTGGGCACATCGAACAGCGCAAAACGAAGTGCAAAACTACGATAAGCCATGGTCAACAGAAACGAGAAAGCAAAAGCCCCCCCCAGCAAAAGCAACGTCATCGCCCTTCCTCGCGAAAAGCCAAAGCCGTTCTGATTAAGGCTTGCCGAGGGTCACTTGGAGGAGTCCACTCGAGCAACTTCTGTGTAGGCCTAATATCAACCGCCAGCGAGCGTGACAGTTTTCGATATGCTGGCCAAATAGTTTCCAACAAACTAACTATGCGCATTGGCAATCGTAAAAATAGTGGCTTACGATCTAAAGCATTTGCCAAAATCGAGAATAACTCCTCCGTCGATAACGACTCTCCATCCCCAGCCAACAACACCTGATTACGTGCTGCAGGATGAGTGAGAACCACCACGAGTAGATCGACCAAATTCTCGACCGACACCAATGTTCGCGTATTTGATTGAGCGGGCACGAGAAAAGGCAATCCCTTCTGCGCCCAACCCAACAAGCTGCGAAAGTTGGCCTTAACCCCGGGACCATAAATCAATGGTGGCCTAACGACGACGACCTCCATCGCAACTCGAGATGCCAACTCAAACAGCCCCTGCTCGGCTTGATATTTTGAGAGTGCATATGCGCCATGTGGGCTTGCTGTGGTCGATGTCGTAAAATACTTCCCCGACTCTGTTTCCTCACCACTAACCTTGATCGTGCTAACAAATACAAAGCGTCTTATGCCGGCATCAGCGGCTTGTTGGGCAAGTTGTAAAGTGCCATACGCATTGACCCGAGCATGGTGGCCCACAGCCTCAAGAGAGGTACCATCTGCACCATGAACCGCGGCAGCAAGATGAACCAGTACATCTACACCGGTCAGGCAGGAACTCCAATCAGCAACGGTAGCGAGGTCGATATAACAACTATCAACCACACTCTCACGTTGCCTACCTGACAAAACCACTTCATAGAGCTCCGGCTCGCTCTCTAGCCGCTTGCACAAAGCTCGACCGACAAAACCATTGGAACCAGTCACCAGTATTTTCATTCTTGTTATTACCGGGTGAAAAATCGCACAGCGACAAGAAGGGTTGAAGCCAGCAAGCATTAGGTATTAATGCGGTCAGTTAGTAGCCAAAGCCATCACCTCAGCCAAGGCATCGCAAGTTTTACTAATCTCAGCCACGGTCAACGTGGGGTGAACTAAAAACATTAGACTGGTTTCACCTAACTCGTGCGCATTCACCAACGGCTCAGCCGGACGCCAGCCAGTACCATCAAAAGCCTTCTCAAGATAAACCTCGGAGCAGGAACCCGAGAAACAAGGAACCCCCCTCAAGATTATTTCGTCCATAATTCGGTCGCGGCTCCAGCCCTCACTCAAAGCTGAAGACTCAACGAAGACATAACACTTATATGCCGCATGCTTTATATCAGCAGGTACATGGGGTACACGTAAGCCGGAGAGTTGAGAGGCCACGGCCCAAATACGCTCAGCATTTTCTATACGGCGAGCACGCCACTCGACCATACGTTTCAGCTGTATGCGACCTATCACACCTTGCGTTTCCATCATGCGCCAGTTAGTGCCGAAGCTCTCATGTAACCAACGAAAGCCCGGCGCATGCTGGCGCTCGTAAACAGCTTCCCAAGACTTGCCGTGATCCTTGATCGACCACATACGCAGCCACAGTTCACGATCATTGGTGGTAACCATTCCACCCTCACCGCCGGTGGTCATGATCTTGTCTTGGCAGAAAGACCAGGCACCGACATGACCAATCGAGCCCACTGGGCGACCTTTGTAGTGCGCACCATGGGCTTGAGCACAATCCTCAATGACTTTCAGATCATGCTCGACAGCCAACGCCATAATCGAATCCATATCGCAAGGCCAGCCGGCAAGATGCACGCATATGATCGCCCGAGTCTGCGAAGTAAGTACCGCGCGGATAGTTTCGCTGGTTATATTTTGCGACTCACGATCTACGTCTGCAAAAACTGGTATCGCCCCTGCGTTGACGATACTCGATACCGAAGCGAGGAAAGTGCGAGAAGTGACAACCACCTCGTCACCAGCTCCTATGCCTAATGCCTGTAGAGCCACGTCCAGCGCAACAGTACCATTGGTCAAGGCAACAGCATGCTCAGTGCCGGCCCATGCAGCAAACTCCTTCTCGAACTCTCGGCACTCTTGCCCCGTCCAATAGTTGACCTTGTTGGAAAAAATTACATCACGAACAGCATTGGCCTCTTCTTCGGAGAAGCAGGGCCAAGGGGAAAAAGGGGTGTTGAGCATAAAACCTATGGTTACCTCATCCTTTTGGCCGGCACACCAGCCACGGTTACATCACTTGGAATATCACTGACGACCGCTGAACCGGCGCCTACCATCACGCGCTCGCCGATGTGAACCAGTTGACGCACACTGGCGCCAATACCAATCCAACTCAAGCCGCCCACCTGCACAGCACCCGCTAACCGAGCACCGGGGCTGATATGCACAGCATCACCCAACAGGCAATCGTGATCGATGCTGCAACCAGTATTGAGAATGCAGCCTAAATTTATACGTGCTTCAGCATTCACGACCGCGCCCGCAAAAATAACCGTCCCTTCACCAATAACGGCGTAGCGACTGACAATGGCAGCGGGATGAACCAGTGTAATCAAGCAAGCCCCGGCCGCCCGTAACTCAAGTAGCTTGGTATGACGAATACGGTTATTGCCGATCGCCACAACAACACCATCGAAGTCGGCTAATCGGCCCATCAAAGCGGCGGTATCCCCCACAACTGACCACGCCGCATTGGCCTGCACACCAGGCCAAGCATCATCAAAAAACTCGACAGTCCGCCAACCACAACATTCAGCAGTATCGGCCACCACCTTACCGTGTCCGCTAGCCCCTAGAACGGCAAGTTTCACTGCGTTTTATCGCCAGTAAACTTAGTCATGGTCACCTCTCCATCCGCACTAATGCCGTCACGCACTACAACTTTTTTGATGGTGGATAAGATAATCTTCAAATCCAACCAGAATGAGCGGTTATCCACATACCAAATATCAAATTTGAACTTCTCATCCCAACTCAACGCGTTTCGACCATTGATCTGGGCCCAACCAGTGACACCCGGACGTACTTCATGCCGACGGTATTGCTCTTTGCTATACAGCGGCAGATATTCCATCAGCAAAGGGCGCGGACCGACTAGACTCATTTCACCTTTTAGAACGTTCCACAGCTCTGGTAGTTCATCCAAGCTGCTTGAACGCAAGAATCGACCAAGTGGCGTCATACGCTCGGAGTCTGGTAATTGATCACCAGCAGCGTTTACAGCATCGCGCATGGTACGGAACTTAATCATCTCGAATGGTTTGCCATTCAAGCCAGGACGAACTTGCCGGAAGAACACAGGCGAGCCCAGTTTTCGGCTAACCTGCCAGAATACAAGCGCCATTAACGGCAAAAGTAACAGCAGGCCTAGAAGTGCAGCGGTGATATCGAATAGGCGTTTCATTAATACTACCTATTTTCCAGGTGCTCTAAATAATCACGTGCAAGCATTTCAAAACGTCTATTTTTCAATATCCACTCACGCCCCAATTCACCCATGTGAGAGCGTTCTTGAGGCGACATATCCGCCAACCGTTCAATCTCTACTCGCAATGCATTAACATCTTCTGCCGGGACATAACTTCCACAACCTGCCTCGTTGATCATCGACGGAAACCCCGTAAATGAGGCCACAATAGGTTTTCCTGAAAGCATGTAATCAACAACCTTATTTAACGATTGACCAAATCGCAACAATGGCGACTTATGCACAGCAAAATAAACTACATCAGCAAAAGCAAGTACCGACTGGACAGCTGATTTCGGAACACGAGGGGCGAACGTAATATTTACTAAATCCTTTGTTTGCTCTTGGAATTGCGCCTTGAGATAGCCCTCACCTACAATTAAAAAATGAACATCCGAGCGCCCTTGCATTAACCTGGCACAATCCAATAATGTTTCAAGTGCATTGTCAGCGCCGATAGACCCCGCATGACATACAATAAACTTATCATGAGGAATGTATGAACTTACGTAACTCTCACTCAAAGGCTCAGGCCCTACCAGAAGCGCATCATCCAATCCTTGAGGAATACAAACAACAGGACGATGCAATCCCGTGACTTCTTCTACATGCTCCTTCAAATTAGGTATTGTGCCAACAATCAAATCAGCTCTTTTATACCCTAGCTTTTCGACCCACCCAAGGAAAATAATAAACGGATTAAGAGAGCTAATGCCACCAGCCTCAACCAGAACCATTGGCCAAATATCACGCACCTCAAAAACCAACTTGCACCTATAACGACGACGCAGCCACAAACCATTGAAGATAGTCAGCAATGACAAGCTAGAAACAATCAACACATCGGGTTTCGGCAGGCTTTCCTTCGGCATGCGCCAAAGTCTAAATTCAAAGTCCAACCAACTAAGCATACGTGCAATAGAGCGCGCACCGTCATACTTCTTCGTCTTCAGCCAATACACATCAACATCATCAACACGCTCATGTAGGTGCGCACCCTCAAATTTCGGCGTGTCGGCCAGATGGTTTGAGTCAGAAGTAATCAGTACTGACTTATGCCCCATCCTAGAAAATTCACGCAACAATAAAAAACCCCGCGCCCCAACTTTCGCCGCATACGCCGGAGCAATATACTTTGAGATATACCAGATGTTAATTGCCACCTCATAACTCCTGATATATCTTAGGCACAGAATTAACCACTCGAATTACTTCTTTAAAATCCATACCCAAGCAGTCTAAATACCATTTTATATTAGGGTATCGCGGCCTATTTTCATCTTCAATGAGCGCAAGTGCCTGTTCACGCGTCAAATCACCCTCACGAACTTGGTTACTCCGGAAGGTATCATGCTCTGTAAAACCGGCAATTGTGTAATAAACATAATTGTAGAAACCTGCGGTACCATCTCCAATGCGCCAAGTAGTATTAGTGTCTGGCGATTTCTCCCAGTCATACTCGTTAAGCAGAGTATCGTCTAACTGCTTCTCATCCCAGCGCCAGTAATCAAAAATATGATGGTAGCCAGACTTCTCGGTGAAACTACGGTAGTACTCACCAGACAGGGTATCCCAGAGAGAACGGTTGAAATATCCAGGACTCTGCAGCATCGCTTTAAATCGCAAACTATGGTATCGCAACTGCTTCATCGCACCATGAGAGTAAACACGCTCCTCTTCAAAGTCTGGTGGCACCCCCAAAAAGCCTGTCTTAAAGTGTGTTACTTCAAGTGGATTTACACCCCAAAGATTAAGCGATATTCCTGTTTGGCGCTTGACCGTTTCAACATGCCGGAAAAAGTGTTTATCACCCGCTGTCAGAAGACTCATCATGCCTAAGTGGGGCGCCTTCAACCACGCCTTTAAGTTCATGGCGATATTTCTACGCTTGAGAGAAATATCATCCGCAATAATAATATTCTCCACCCCCATAGCCGCTGACATACGGCTAATATTGCGTCGACCCAAATCCGTAACCATACCCCAGTCATAAGTATAGGTAACCGGCTTCATCTGCAATTCTTTTACTATCAAATGAAGACCATAACAACTGTCTCTACCGCCAGAAAACGGCACCACACAATCATTACCATGCTTTCGCCTATAAGGCTCGACCAAATTGAACAACTCCTCAACCGGCTTTGGCTTATTTCTTGGCTTATAATTATGGCAATAGTTACACACACCCTGCTGATCAAACCGTATGTACGGCATGGTATGAGGCAGCACACATTTGCTACAACGCAGAATATTAAGCGGCTTGTATTCTAATAGCTTTTCTTCTTCAAACTGACCACCCAAGCTTGGAACTAAGTTTTGAGACCGCGCACCCAACTCCTTCACATCAACCGAGTTTTTCGCGACAGGAATATCAAGCACAACACCTGCCTTGACCTGCTTTATTTTATTACAACCCAACACTGTTAGAGGAAATTCTTCAGAGGAAAAATAAATCCCTCCATCTTTATTCCCCACATAAAGGCTGCCATTATTGGAAAACAAACATAATTTACCAAGTCGGGGCAAGGCTACAGCACATGCGACAACGCCTTTACACAGCGCAAGAACTTTATCCGCAATAGCTTCTACAGCTTCGCCTGAAGCCAATACATCAGCCGCAATAGCTGCGATAATTTCAGTATCAATCTCCTGAAGACGAGGCTTGCTTACCCCCCCCCACAAATCATCATGATTTACAACAATACCATTATGAATAACGCATACATCATCGCGATAGACTGGCTGATTATCGGCCAATCCATTAGTAATAAGGCGACTATGCCCCATGATGAAATTCGCTTTTTTAAAGCAAACTTTACTCAACAACGACTCGATAGAAAATGATGCCCTAACGAGATTATATTGATCGCCACTTATATATAACAGACCACTAGAGTCTTTTCCGCGCTGCTGGGCATAACGAGCTAGAAGCGAGACTTCTTTATGGATAACATTACCTGTAGAAACAATGCCGAATATTCCACACATTTAATTTTTACCTTGAAAACATAAAATCACATCGCAATATCGCAATATACTAACACGCTAGTCGCTGTACAATTTTTAAGGCTGCGTTGCCTTGCCCGTATGGTTGTACGCTTTCTCCCTGACTACCAAGCGCGCGTTGAATCACAGAATGAATAGCACCAGCATTAGACGGTGATACTAGCCGATTCCACCCTGAATCTAACAACTCCACCCACTCAGTTTCATCACGCATGGTGACGCACGGCACCTGATAGAAAAAAGCTTCTTTTTGTACACCGCCTGAGTCGGTAGCGATCAAAGCAGCAAATTTTTCTAGTTGCACCATATCTAAATAACTTACTGGATCTATTATCTTAACATGTGAGGCAAGCCGCTCTAGCTTCCCAGCTTTATGCAATACAGCCCGGGTACGTGGATGCAAAGGCCACACGACAGGGATTGTACTCGCAGTAGCCTGCAAAGCCTCAACAATGGCGCTCAAACGCTGTGGATTGTCAGTATTTTCAGCGCGATGAATGGTAGCAAGCACGTAGTTTTGAGCGATAAGGCCAAGCTGAGCCATCAGACCTATACTTGGCTGCACACGCTGACCGTGATATAGCGCCACATCAAACATCACATCACCAACTGGAATGATCTGATCAGACGTGAACCCTTCGCGCAAAAGGTGTTGCTCAGCTATTTCAGTTGGAGTGAAAAGCCAGCGAGAAATACGATCGGTAAGAATCCGATTGACCTCCTCTGGCATAGCCATATTAAAGCTGCGCAGACCGGCTTCTACATGAGCAACTGGAATCTGCAGCTTTGCCGCAGCCAATGCCCCTACAAGCGTAGAGTTGGTATCACCATAAACAAGCACTACATCCGGCTTTTCCTGTAAAAGCACTTTTTCCACTTCGATCAGCATGCGCCCAGTCATGGCACCATGGTTACCACCATGAACATTAAGAAAATAGCCAGGCTTTTCCATTCCAAGTTCAGAAAAAAACACATCGGACATATTTGCATCGAAGTGTTGACCGGTGTGTATTACTACCTCACTTAACTCTGGCGCCTGAGCAATCGCGTGTGATACTACGCTGGCTTTGATAAACTGTGGGCGGGCGCCAAGAACAGTCAGAATTTTTTTCATAAGGTTACTCGTAATTATGACTCATAAGCTTGCATAAAACCCGATCAACTTAACTTCTTCAATAGTCCAATTATATTTGGACGCAACAGCTTGTTGGCCATTTCGCCCCATACACTCAGCCTCTTGTGGATGAGTGATTAAATAATCAATGGCTTGAGCAATTTCATGCGGATCAAGGGGATCTACACAAACCCCACAAGAATTACCCTCAATAATTTCGCGCCACAATGGAAAGTCTGAAGCAACTACCGGAACACCTGCAGACATGTATTCAAACATTTTGTTGGGCTGAGCATCGATGTGATTTGGTGAAGGTAAAAATGTTACAATCCCTCCTACGGCCTCAGCTAATACCTGAGCAACCCGATCACGCCCCAAAAAGCCTAACTCGTCTACCTGATTCCAACCAGGGGTCGAGCGTGCCAAACGCTCTACATTAAACTCACCAAACTCACCAACAAGCTGAAGTCGCCCTCCGCAAGTTACGACAGTCATAGCATCTAGAACTTTTAATATTCCTCGGATCTCTGCTATCCCGCCCACGTAACAGACTTGTTTTTTTTTGCGCGACCAATCTACATCCCCCACAACAAGCTCTCCTAGCAACGGGAAGTTGTTAATATCTAGGGAACGCACACCCATAGCTAAAAATTTTTCGCGTATAAATGGCGTGGCAGTAATTACCGCATCAAACCTGCGGCAAGCCCAACGCTCATAACACGCGAATACTTTAGAAACCATCCAACGGAGAGGAGCATTTAGGTAAGGTTTACCCAAAATCTGTTTGGGCACATCCTCATGTGCATCAAATACAACCTTCTTACCAAGCTTCTTAAGTTTCAAGCCAATCGGAATCAACTCTGGATCATGGAGATGATACACATCAGCATCAAGTTTTAACGCTTTAGTAAATACTCGCCCTGGCGCATGACGCATGCGATCTAATCGACCCAACGAAGCACCAGCATCTAGAATATGAACCCCACGCGTATACTCATCACCACCGCCGTCCGCAACCACGAGACTGACACTGTGGTCATAGTTGGCAAGGGAAATGCATTCCTTTAGGAAAATACGCGTGTCATAACGAGGGTGCGCAGAAGTCAGATGAGCAATTTTCATTACATATAACTCAAGAATAAACTGTGATTTTCTTACCCATCACACGCGCCATAAAACTTTGAATTTTCTTCAAAAACTTATAACGCCCACCCCAAGTTTTAAAATCGGTGTAATGATTAATTTGGTTAGTCATAAATTCATTAAATTCTTCGCGCGAGATATGAAGCTTTTTACAAAAATATGCGATATCGACCTCAAGTTCATCGGTATCATAAAGTGGCTCAGTAAGTTTTAGCATAGCTTCATCTCTCGTCATTTGCCCTGAGACTATAAGGCTCGATAAATGTGGACGGCGTTTGTCATAGCCGAATTTCTCAGGGAGGTAATAATTCTGAAAGACTTTAGTAAACTGCGACTCGCCATGCTTGCGAGCATAAGGTTTGTAACCGACCGTTTTTTTCAACTCTTCTAAGGCCTCAGCTTTATCGTAAGGCATATAGTTCAACGGCCGCACGGTGCGCATTTTCTTTACAAATGGATACCAAATATAGTACTGAAAAAAACTAATTGTTTTATAGCTGTGCAACTTCCGCCTTCCATACTTACGATGTATCGCTTTCAGATTAATCGCATCCATTGCACTTCCATGCCATGCCTCAGGGAAGATTCCCTCAGTTGCAAGATTGCCACCTGAAAGGATATAACGAATCTTATTCTTTGTCGCAAAATGGTAAAGACTCGCAAAAAAGATATGGTCCTGCGGCACGTCTTGGTTGGCAATACCCGCGCGCAGATAAGCCAAGTGCAAATCGCGCATGTCTTCCCAGTCCACAACGTGGGTATGCAGGTCGTAATTACAATGCTTGACGAGCGCTTCAATATTGGCTACCGCCAATTCGCTGTTCCACCCCGCATCGACGTGAACGACGAGCGGACGCAAACCCCACTCATGAATTTTAATCGCGAGGTAGGAGCTATCAACACCGCCACTTAGTCCAAGGATGCAGTCGTACTCGTGGTCACGGCCTGCTGCCTTGATTTGCTCAACAATAGCAGCCCAACGTGAAGCACCTTCTTCGTTGGGAAACCAGTTATGGCGAGTGACCGTATCGAATTCGATGCAGTGATTACAAACCCCATTTGCGTCGAAAATTATCTCTGGATCAGAAATATCCATTACGCACTGCGTGCAACATTGATAACTTACTTGATTCATTTTGTCTGCCGAGCTTGAGTAAATAGAAAGATTGCTACAAAAAAGGTGGGAATCCACAATGTTTGTATCCCGCCCATAAATTGATATGAAACTAAAGTATAAACTGACAACCCACCGAAAAAAATATCTTCAAATCTTGAACTTTTGCTCCCGATACGGCGAAGTTTTGTGGCGAACTCAAAGAAAATCCATAGCAAAATAAGACCTGCTACAAGCCCACCTTCTGCAAGGCTTTCCAATACAAAATTATGTGGGTACCAGCCCGCCTCTGCCTCACCGATAAAACGGGGGTATGCACCAACTCCACCGCCAAACAAGAAACTTTCTAGCGATTCAAACCACATCTGGAGAGCTGACGAGAACAAACGGAGTCGCTGTGAAGAGTCTCCATCTTCTGCCAAGACTGCAAATCGATCGACAACCGTGAGTTGGTTCTGAAGCGTATCAATATTTAAAAAGCCAAATGTAAAACTGATGGTAATAACCAGAACGCCGAGCGGACCGAAGATAAACGCAAGCCGAACGACTCTGCTCAACCCCGACATCGAGACGATGACCATTAAGCTCACAAGTAACGCCACAATCGTTGAACGCGCTCCGATAGTGCCCATCAGCATCAACGTCAACAACAGCCCTGCCATTCCATAGAACACTGAGTTCCCTTTACCTCTAGCGACCAAGGATGCCATTACTACACCAACAATGCCGACGTAGAACGAGGTAGCCTGATAGTTTTCATTCTCAGAGTCGGATGAGAGCGATCGGAAACCAGCCCCCTCATCCAATGAACCTCCAGTAAAGAGAATAACGCAGTAATGAAATAGTGCGAAAAGACCAAGTATACCAATAGCTCTTGCTGAGCAAGTCGGATTCCTAGCCCCAACTAATGCGCAAAGCAACGCCAGCGGCATCAAGATCAAAACACCTCGAAGGCTCGCAAAGTTATTTTCTTGCCCCAATACAGGGGAGCCTATGCTCCGAATCAGCAACCATGCAATATAGACAATAAAAGGCAATATGATTAGAAGGTTTCTATCTGATAATACTCGCTTGCTTAGCACTGCATATATTACAGGTGAAGCGAAAAGCATAGCTACAAATGGAGATGGGACTCCATACGCAATTAGAGCCGACTGCAAAGATGGGTGGGCCGGCAAAAGAATCGCGGCAATAGCACACATAACCAATATTGGATGCCAAGTAGTTTGGCGCACGACCGGCAGGAGAGGTACATCAGGAAGGCCTATTGATGCACGGCCAGGAGAAAGAGGGGAATTAAAACTCATCAGAAGTAGGTCCGCAATTCGTCGGGCTTTGGATAGTTGATGAGCACGGCTCGGTGCTTGCCATGAAATACAAACATACTCCCTGCTGCGACCGCTGAAGCACCGCCCTCAATAACCGCTTGCGAAAGGTGCGCTACAGTTCCAGCACCACCGCAGGCCACAACCGGGACATTCACCTTCTGTGTAATGTTGCGCAAGAGGTTCAAGTCATAACCGGCCATCATGCCGTCACGATCCACATTATTGAGGAATATTTCGCCTACGCCTGCTGACACTAACCGCTGTATATGCTCATCAAGGCCGATCTTGGCATCGACAGTCGCCGACTTAGCAACCACACGATACCCGCCGAAGAGAGTCTTCTTCACATCCACAGCGCCGACCACTGCTTGGCTGCCGAACATGTCTGCAGCGTGGCGAATGACATCTGTTGATTCGATCGCAGCCGAATTGATAACAACTTTCTCGATCCCTGAGCGAATTAGCCGGCGTACCTGTTCAATAGTGCGGATACCGCCACCATAGGCCACAGGCATAAAGGCTTCACCGGCCATCTCCTCAATCAACGCATAGTTGGGTTCCCTGCCTTCGCGTGACGCATCGATATCGAGCACGACGAGCTCATCAACCTCCTTATCACTAAAAATTCGCATGGCATTGATAGGATCACCTATGTATACCGGTTCTTTGAATTTCCGAGTCTTGACCAGCCCGTTACCGCGAACAAGCAAGCAAGGAATAACGCGGGCTCGATACATTCAATCACCTCTCACAAACGAAGCGAGGAGCTGCTTACCGAATCGATGACTCTTTTCTGGATGAAACTGCACACCTGATATGTTGCCGCGCGATACCCCAGCAGCAAAGTCAATACCGTAGTGTGCGAGCAGAAGAACGTCGTCGGGGTCTGATGGTTCCATGTAGTAACTATGCACGAAGTAGAAACGCGCATCGGCATCCATGTTACGCGTCAGGGAATGGCTACCTGAGCAGGGCCGGACTTGATTCCACCCCATGTGAGGCACACGCAGACCGGGCATATCAGGGAAACGGCGTACCTTCATGTCCAACCAACCCAGTCCGCTCTCTGTTCCCTCTGCACTTTCACTACCAAGCATTTGCGCGCCCACGCATATACCCAACAACGGCGTACCTTGTTCGAGCACCTTACGCTCCAGCACGGGAATCAGTCCACTTGAACGAAGGTTCTGCATGCAGGCATCAAACGAGCCATTGCCCGGCAAAATAATACGCTCTGCCTGTTCTACCTCTTCAGGCTTAGCCGTAATGGTGCATCGAATTCCTAACCTCAGCAGCATATTGGCCACCGCAGCAATATTTCCGATGTCGTAGTCGATGATTGCAATCAACTTTTTACTCCAAGGCTAAAACGATACGACATTACTAAATAGATAACGTAGAGCAGGCTGTATCCGGCACTGTAAACCAGCAACGCATGCTTGTGATCAGTAAACAGGGTAAGGCTGGCTATAGTCATGCATAACAAAGCGACCTGCCAAAATAAATCCACATGCTGTTTACCCGCGATGTAAACCATATAGCTAAGCGGACTGGCAATAAAACGTAAAGCGAATAGGGGTAGTAACCATACAGCGATTGTGCCAGCACCACGCCAAACCTCGCCAAAAGCAAGTGCAAACAACGGTTCACTGGCAAAGAGCATAACTGTGCAGAAGAGCACCGAACCTAAGGCCAACACATTAAAAGTTCGAAGGTAATCGCTGCGGCATTCACCTCGCTCTCGAAAACTAGTTGCTGCATGCCGCTTGAAAACATCAAGCACCGATTTGCCTAACAAACCTATAGGAGCACCTAATATTCTCATAGTCATGGCCAAAAGCCCTGCGACCTCAGCTCCGAATCGACTGGCCACAATCAAGAGTGGCAACTGTGCCGCCGCCGTATTGATAGCGTCTGCAGGCAAAGACAATATTGGAAAGCGACGTTGACGCGTCCAGAAGCTTCGGATCGTCATTATCGCCTGCCCAGGCGGAAATTTCCCAACAGGCATGAGGTACGCCGAAAAACACACCCCGACTATCGCGCCAAGCAGATATGCAATAGCGAGTGCGCCGGCGGATGCCTGATACACACCTACGGCGACCTGGATCAACGTAACTGCAGCTGCTTGCGAGATTCGCATGATAGATAGTTGACGATAGCTGCCTTCTGCAGCGGCCCAAGATTGCCAAGTTTGTGCAGCAGCAATAGCCAGTGCAGCTGGCACCAACGCAACAATCAACACCATCGGATAGGCATCGATCACGCCAGGCACAACCGCAGCGCCAATCACCAGCAATACACCAGCAATACAAGCGACAAGACCTGTTGTAGTCAACGTTGAAACAACAGCGAGCCGCCGAGGCTCCCCATCAGGCTCAATCGCTAAAGCCATCTCAAAACGGCAGGTCAATACCACGCCGAGCAGTAGTACAATTCCAAGCCATGCCGAAAACACGCCAAACTCGGCTGGCGCATATAGCCTGGCAATTATTAGAGATCCAATAATCGGAATCATCTGGGCCAAAGCAGACCCGGTAAGAACCGAAACGACGCTTCTCCAATAGCTACTCATCAGTTGAAGCCTGGTGTAAGGGGACGCTCGACGCGAGTGTTGTTACTTGCGCTGAAAGCATGGAAAACCGAAAGGGTAACCACTCAAATGAAGACCTAATTACCTGCAATGTTGGCCTCACCGACGGCTTCGACCAGCGGTGCTATGACCTCATTTACTTGATCGTCAGTAAGATAAGGATGCATTGGCAAACTCATCACTCGTGTGGCGACTGCATCGCCCACCGGAAGGATCGCATGCATATCGTTGACTGCAGGCTGACGATTAAGAGGAATCGGGTAATGAACAGCAGTCGGAACGCCGGCACGTTTCAGATGCTCTTGAACTACGTCGCGACGTTCCACTTGGACAGTGAACTGCGCCCAGGCACTTTGATTGTGTGACTCGATAAAGGGCGCGGCAATACCGGCTTCATCCAAATGAGTGGCATAACGCATTGCAACCTGCTGACGCAATTGAACTTCTTCTTCAAAAATTTCTAATTTTGGCAACAGAATTGCTGCTTGCAATGTATCCAGTCGACTGTTCACTCCAACCCGAATATGGTGATAACGGCGATCCTGACCGTGCCTGGCAATCTGGCGCAAAACTTTTGCCAGCTCATCATCATTGGTAAAAATTGCCCCGCCATCGCCATAACAACCTAGCGGCTTGCTGGGGAAGAAACTGGTGCAGGCAATAGTGGTGAAATTACAGGACCGCTTGCCCTTGTAGGAAGCACCAAAACTCTGTGCGGCATCCTCAATTACCGGAATACCATATTTAGCGGCTATTGCGTTAATGGCGTCGAAGTCGGCGCACTGACCATATAACGATACAGGGATAATCGCCTTAGTACGCGGTGTAATAGCCGCTTCCAGAAATTGTGGGTCAAGGTTGTAAGTGCGAGGATCAATATCCACGTAGACCGGCTTAGCACCTAGTAGCGCCACTGTTTCAGCGGTAGCAATGTAGGTGAATCCAGGCGTAATAACTTCATCGCCAGGACCAATACCCAGGGCCATTTGTGCGATCTGCAGAGCATCGGTGCCGTTGGCGCAGGTGATGCAGTACTTGGCACCAACGAAGGCTGCAAGCTTCTCCTCCAGCTCGGCCACTTCCGGGCCGAGGATGTACTGACCATGAGTTAGAACGCGCTGAATGCCTGCATCGATTTTATCCTTGATGCGAGCTTGCTGGGTTTTCAGGTCGATGAACTCAATCATGTGTTACGCATCCACTTTTCTTAGGGTATTTCCGCTCAAAATATAGCGCGCGGTAGTGTGCTGGCAGGACACTACGCCCTCGCCGACGACCGGCAGGGCCAGCTGCTCGCCGAACTCGCTCATCCAGCCTATCTGACGTGCCGGTACACCTACCATCAAAGCGAATGCTGGCACATCCTTATTGATTACGGCACCGGCACCGACAAAAGCGTACTCACTAATAGTGACGCCACAGACGATGGTGCAGTTAGCGCCGAGGGTTGCGCCCTTCTTTACCAGTGTGTCGCGGTATTGATCCTTACGCTCGATCAACGATCGGGGATTGTAAACATTAGTAAATACCATGCTCGGACCACAAAATACGCCTTCTTCTAGGGTAACGTTGTCGTACACCGAGACATTATTTTGCACTTTACAGTTGTCGCCTATTATTACCTTGTTACCGACGAATACATTCTGACCAAGGGATACACCCCTGCCGATACGGGCGCCTCCACAGACGTGAACAAAGTGCCAAACGCGCGAACCCTCACCGATCTGGGCACCATCATCGACTATGGCACTGGAGTGTAGATAATAAGACATGCGTAATACCTAGAAATTAATTGTCAATTTTCGGAAAATTTTCCCGAAAAACTAGCCGCATATTGCCCATATCGACGCGTTCCAAATTCGTCCAGACAATGCCCATCAAGGCGCATGCATTTATCATTTTTAAAAGGGCACACTTGATAACAATGGAGTTCCAGAAAAACAAAAATAAGTGGTAATCCATAATGTGAATAGTCATAAACCATTCAAAATACGAGTTACTTGTAAACTGGCAGTAGCCACTGGGCACCCAGCCTATACTTCTCCCGTTACATCTATAGCAAATTTGAAAGACGGCGCTGCGTTTATTTTTTGGATATTCAAATTACCACTCAACTCATCATTCTAATTTACATTGCACGGATGGATCGAGCCCAAGTCATCCTCGATCGTAGTTACTTATTCAGCGATGCCAAAAATGGATGGCCTTCATTGTCCCGTGCACTGACGATCGCAGCAGAGCGAATCGTATTCACAGTCTCCACACAATGGCGCGCATCTTCGATGCCGTAGCCCCGACCCGCTAGAATTTCTTGGTAACTGGTAGTGTGCAGGTCGGTGAAGCCTTCGGAAAACTCCATTTCCTCACCATTAACGGTGATGGAACGATAGGTCGGTTTCTTGCCCTTGACTGACCCTGGCAAATCGTTTGCATCAATGGAGAGGAACCAGCGTACACGGGCGTTCTCATACTCCAGATAGCCCGCAGCTTTGTACTCTGAGACAAAGTGCACGACGTTGCGTTGAAGCTTGCCGAAGATGAAATGCAGCATATCGTAGAAGTGCACACCGATATTGGTGGCCACACCAAAAGACTTACGCGGATCGCCTTTCCAGCTCTCCATATACCATTTGCCACGCGAAGTAATGTAAGTCAGCTCAACATCATATTTGTGCTCGCTCTGTTCGCGGGCAACTTTTTCCTTCAGGTTGAGGATGGCCTGATGATGACGCAGCTGCAGGATGTTGTAGAGGCGCTTACCCGTTTCTCGTTCGACCAAAGCCAGTTCATCAAGATTCTCTGGGGTGGGTACCAACGGTTTTTCGCAAATAACGTCGCACCCCAGGCGCAGACCAGAGACGATATGTGAATGATGCAGATAGTTAGGCGAGCAAACAGAGACATAGTCAAGCGCACTGATCGGATCACGCTTGAGGCGATAGGCGTGCTCTTGGAAGCGCTCAAACTCGGTAAAAAACTCGCTTTGCGGCGAGATGCTATCGATGATACCGACCGAGTCGTTGATATCGTAGGCAGAAACCAATACGTTGCCGGTATCCTTGATAGCACGCATATGGCGAGGTGCGATGTAACCAGCGGCACCTATCAGGGCGAAGTTCTTCATAGTTGCTCCTTGTATTGCATCAATACCCAGTAAATCATCAGTTTAATCTGCTGGGTAATGTTATCGAGGCGTATCAAGCTTTAATTATGTGCGCTGCCGGAGCTCGATATTTGCCGCGGCTATCAATGATTAGCTTGGAGTGCTGATTTATAAGTTCATAATCGAACTTATCATGATCAGTGGCTAAGACCACAGCGTCAAAGCTGGCAAGGTTGTCGGCTGTCAGAGCTTCGCTACTCAGCTTAAAGTGGTGCTCACGCATCTCTGGGAATACTGGCACGTGCGGGTCACTATAGGCAGCAACCCCTCCCTTGGCCTCAATTAACTCCATGATTTCCACAGAGGGTGACTCGCGCATATCATCTACGTTCTTCTTGTAAGCAATGCCGAGAACAAGCACTTTACTGCCTTTCAGGGCTTTGCCACTATCATTCAGGCCATCCATCAGCTTGCTTAGGACATATTCGGGCATTGCTTGATTGACTTCACCGGACAACTCAATAAAACGAGTATGGAGACCATATTCGCGAGCTTTCCAAGTCAGATAGAAAGGATCGATAGGGATGCAGTGCCCACCCAGACCAGGGCCTGGGTAATAGGCAGTGAAACCAAACGGCTTGGTCGCAGCAGCGTCGACCACTTCAAAGATGTCGATACCCATACGGTCAGCGACGATCTTCATCTCGTTGACCAGACCGATATTGACGGCACGGTGGATGTTTTCCAGCAGCTTGGTCATTTCCGCTGCTTTGGTTGAGCTGACCGACACAACCTGATCGATTGCTTGCTCGTATAAAGCAACACCTACTTCAAGGCAGGCCGGGGTATGACCACCGATCACTTTCGGGATGGTGCGAGTTTCGAAGTTCGGGTTGCCCGGGTCTTCACGCTCGGGCGAATAGACCAGGAAGATGGATTCGCCAACTACCAATCCCCCTTCCTGCACGCGCGGCAGCAATTCTTCCTCGGTAGTCCCCGGGTAGGTGGTGCTCTCGAGCGAAACGACCTGACCAGCGCGCAGGTACGGTTTGAGTGCGTTAGTGGTATCGATCACGAAGCTCATATCTGGCTCGCGATATTTATTCAGCGGCGTCGGCACGCACAGAATAAGAGCATCACACTCACTTACACGACGAAAATCAGTAGTAGCTTCAAACCCACTCTGACAGGCGTCAGCGATTTTCTCACAGGCAATATGCTCGATATAGCTCTGGCCGTTATTCAGCTTTAAAACTTTAGCGTCATCAATATCGATACCAAGAACACGAAAGCCGATGGAATTGTAACGCAGCATCAGAGGCAGACCAACATAGCCCAGACCAACGATGCCAATAATGGCCTCTTTACTCTTGAATTTGGCGATACTCGCCAACTTTATTCCTGACATCAGGTGAAATCTCCTTTATAATACTGCCTGAAAACTGCACGATTATTAATTATAGATAACTACTAAAGTAGCCATACCTCAACACACAAATAACTTAAAACTATTTTTTAAAAAACTCTAAGGGCTCAGCTAGCATCACTCGTACACCTAGCCCACCGCACGGGTTAGCACTCAGCCAACTCTAGTAGAATGTTTTGCTAGCCTCATACGAATAATCGCAACAAGAACTCCTAGCATTGCGCCTAGAAAAACCCCTAACGCTATAATCAGAGCCTTCTTCGGCTTAATAGCCTGGTCTGGCACGCTAATTTCACCATCTAGACGAAAGACTGAAACTTTTTCTCGATCAACATTCACATCAGTAAATAATTGATATTTTGCTTCGTAGTCGCGCAACTCTGGAATAAACGGATCATTGGATGTGCGAGCCCTCAAGACTTCTAGTTCTGCACGCAATGATTTTGAACCTCGCATATACATCAAGCTACCATCCATAAAGGCCGAAAGCTCAGTATTAACAACCGGGGGATTATCTAGACCAATCGCATCAGCAACAATTAACGCTTCATTTAATTGTTTTTCACGATCATCCTTGCGGATTTTAGCACTGTTACGCTCAGATTTTATTTGACGCTCAATATTTTGAGCTTTAATTACAAATTCGCGCTCAGAATTATGCAACATATCATCTAATGAGCGCTTACCCACTTGATCAATATACTGCCTAACTAAAAATGAGGCCAAATCAGGCTTATAGTCCTCGATAGTAATTAAATAACGTGCTGGTTGATTCTTATCCATAGCCTTGACAATAAATTTATTATTGAAAGCTTTATAGATACTATCCCGAGAGCCAGCGCGCTGAATCTCATCTAGAGACGGCAAATAATATTCCGTAAAGAACTTACGCCGCGATTTGTCCGACTCTAAATTTTGAATAAATACCGCATACACATCACTTACTAAAAATGGCTCCAACCCACCATTAACTGTGCCAGTCCGACCCAAGTTAAGACCAGCAATATCGCTAATAGAAGGCGGCAACACAACGGCACTCGCCTCATAAACAGGCTTACTGAGAAGCGCATACGAAGCCGCCGCCGCCGCGAAGATTAAAGCAACCAAGACTATCAATAACTTTTGTTCCCACAGACTCTGAAATAGCTCAACTAAATCGATCTCATCATCATTAGGTTGCGGCTTATATGCTTGCTCAGTCACTGTAAATCCATCTTTTGTCAAAAATAATTATTTGAACTAGTGCAACTAGCTGCCTGGGATAGCAATCGCCAAATGCACATATGACAAATAGCATCTGAGCTCACTGCTTGACGCAGCCCAGAACCACTCATTCTTCCTACGCTTATTTTTGCCACCTCAAAAACGCCCGATAGTCGTTAATGAACCGGCGCCACGCAGCCAATCCGCACTGAAATCAGAGGGCATTTTGCCATGTCTACACGATAATTCCCACTGGCTTAGTGCTTGAGATTTTACACAGACACTTCCCCAGTATCACCCAGCTCTTTTGTCTTACGCCAAAATAATTAGCACTCAGAGACCCTGAATCAGACACATCCAGCGCAAACTCGCCAAGAGTAGGACATAGAGCGAAACCCGATAAACGACATCCCTGAATACGAGACTCATAAGAATTTGATTTTTCAAGCTTTTTTTGCTCGATAAATTGATATCAAATGGAGAGCATTGAGGTCAGTTTTGGAGGCACTTTGCCACGCCCAGGAGGCATGGCAAAGTGCCTCCAAAACTTTAAACTATAGAGCAACGAGAATTCTGACCTGGCTCTAGATATACTTGCGGGGGCAGAAAGCGGATAAATTAACGCCGAACCAGTACTGATTTAGCAGCGCCAGAGAGTACACTTACTCGTCTTCATTAACCCGATCCCGCAGCTCCTTACCTGGCTTAAAGTGCGGCACAAACTTCCCATCCAATCGCACCGAATCCCCCGTCTTAGGATTACGCCCTACCCGCGGTGCGCGGTAGTGCAGTGAGAAGCTACCAAAGCCGCGAATTTCGATTCGATCACCCGTCGACAGTGCCTGCGACATTTGCTCAAGCATGGTTTTGATCGCTAACTCGACATCCTTTGATGAGAGCTGCCCCTGATGGGTGACGATGCGCTCGATCAACTCCGACTTGGTCATGGTTTTCCCTTCTTTTTCAAGCGGCTAGATCACTAGATAAGAAGGTTTTAGCATGCCTGAACAGATTTGAACAGCCTATAAAACAACACCTTAGCGATTTTCAGGAGCCAAAAAGGGCGACCGGAGTCGCCCTTTTTCTGGACTACCTGAACTTAGTTCTGGTTTTCCATTTGCGCACGGATCAGATCACCAATGGTGGTCGGACCAGCAGTTTCAACTTCCTGCTTGCGCATTTCTTTGATTGCTTCTTTTTCGTCTTCAACGTCTTTTGACTTGACCGACAAGCTGATTACGCGGCTCTTACGATCAACGCTGATGATCTTGGCTTCAACTTCTTCGCCTTCTTTCAGCACGTTACGCGCGTCTTCAACGCGGTCACGGCTGATTTCGGAGGCTTTCAGTGTGGCTTCGATACCATCAGCCAGAGTGATGATTGCACCCTTGGCGTCAACTTCTTTCACAGTACCGCGAACGATAGTGCCTTTGTCGTTGACAGCAACGTAGTCGGAGAACGGATCTTCTTCCAGCTGCTTGATGCCGAGGGAAATGCGCTCACGCTCCGGATCAACGGAGAGGATAACGGTTTCCAGCTCGTCGCCCTTCTTGAAGCGACGTACAGCTTCTTCGCCTACTTCGTTCCAGGAGATGTCGGACAGGTGAACGAGGCCGTCGATACCGCCATCCAGACCAATGAAGATACCGAAATCGGTGATCGACTTGATGGTGCCGGAGATCTTGTCGCCCTTGTTGAACTGACCGGAGAAATCTTCCCACGGGTTAGTTTTGCACTGCTTAATGCCGAGGGAGATACGACGACGCTCTTCGTCGATATCCAGAACCATAACTTCCACTTCGTCGCCGACGTTAACGACTTTCGAAGGATGGATGTTTTTGTTGGTCCAATCCATCTCGGATACGTGCACCAGGCCTTCCACGCCTTCTTCCAGCTCTGCGAAGCAGCCGTAGTCGGTCAGGTTGGTTACGCGCGCAGTAACACGAGTGTCCTGCGGGTAACGCGCCTTGATGGCAACCCATGGATCTTCACCCAGCTGCTTGAGGCCGAGGGAAACACGGTTGCGCTCGCGATCGTACTTGAGGATTTTAACGTCGATTTCGTCACCAACGTTGACGATCTCCGACGGGTGCTTGATACGCTTCCAAGCCATGTCGGTGATGTGCAACAGGCCATCGACACCACCCAGATCGACGAATGCGCCGTAATCGGTGAGGTTCTTGACGATACCTTTGACTTGCTGACCTTCCTGCAGGGATTCCAGCAGAGCTTCGCGCTCAGCGCTGTTCTCGGCTTCCAGAACGCTGCGGCGGGAAACGACAACGTTGTTGCGCTTCTGGTCCAGCTTGATAACTTTGAATTCGAGCTCTTTGCCTTCCAGGTGAGTGGTATCACGCACTGGACGGACATCAACCAAGGAACCTGGCAGGAACGCACGGATGCCGTTAACGTCGACCGTGAAGCCGCCCTTAACCTTACCGTTGATAACGCCCGTAACCACTTCCTCAGCGGCGAAAGCTGCTTCCAGAACGATCCAGCACTCAGCACGCTTGGCTTTTTCACGGGACAGCTTGGTTTCACCAAAGCCATCTTCAACCGCGTCCAGCGCAACGTGAACTTCGTCACCAACCTTGATTGTCAGCTCGCCAGCGTCGTTGTGGAACTGTTCCAGCGGGATGAGGCCTTCGGACTTCAAACCAGCGTGAACGGTTACCCAACCAGCCTGGTAATCGATGTCGACGATGATAGCGGTGATGATTGAGCCAGCCTGAAGGTTCAGGGTTTTTAGGCTTTCTTCAAACAGTTCAGCAAAGCTTTCGCTCATTTTAATTCCTGTTGATTCAGGGCAGGGAATCCGCCCAAACCACACTCCAGACAATGTGGGTACGTTTATGTAAAAAGAGGCAATCGGGTCGAGGACTGGGTTCCCGAAAGCTTCCTTGGCGAGCTGGTCAGCTTAAAGCAGCTGTAGCTCTGGTCATCCAGCGAGGTCGCGGTTGGCGACTTCGCTGAGAATTCGTTCAAGCACTTGTTCAATCGAGAGCTCAGTGGAATCCAGCTGGATTGCATCGGCCGCCGGCTTGAGTGGGGCCACTGCACGCTGAGTATCGCGCTCATCGCGCGCTTGAATCTCATCAAGAAGACTCGCGAGATTAACATCATCGCCTTTCGCCTTCAACTGCAAGTAACGGCGGCGGGCACGCTCCTCGGCACTGGCGGTAAGGAAAACCTTCAACGGCGCATTAGGGAAAACCACGGTTCCCATGTCACGGCCGTCGGCGACCAACCCTGGCATCTCTTGAAACGCTTGCTGACGCTGCAGCAGCGCATCACGCACCGCAGGCAGCGACGCTACCAGCGAAGCACCCGCACCAACCTGCTCGTTACGAATCAGATCGGTTACCTCTTCGCCTTCAAGAATGATGCGTTGGCCGTGCCCATCGCCTGCAGCTATAAATTGCACATCCAGATGAGCGGCGAGCAGTTTCATCGCTTCTTCATTGGTCAGATCGACGCCGTGGTTGCCCGCAGCAAACGCCAGCAGGCGATACAACGCGCCCGAGTCGAGTAAATTCCAACCCAACTGCTTAGCCAAGAGCCCGGCAACCGTGCCCTTGCCTGAACCGCTAGGGCCGTCGATGGTAATAACCGGCGCGACGATCATGCCTTACCCTCCTCGCCAACACGCAAACCGACCTGAGCCGACAGGGCGAGGAAATTCGGGAACGAGGTGGCAACGTTGGCGCAATCATGAATGCGGATCGGCGCAGTCGCACGCAGCGACGCCACGCTAAAGGCCATGGCAATACGGTGATCACCGTGCGCCCACACCTCACCGCCGCCGATGCTGCCGCCGTCAATGATAATGCCATCCGGCGTCGGCTCAGCCTTGACGCCCAGGGTAAGCAGGCCGTCTGCCATGACTTGAATCCGGTCAGACTCCTTGACCCGCAGCTCTTCAGCGCCGCGCAGCACAGTGCGGCCTTCCGCAACCGATGCGGCAACGAACAGCACAGGAAATTCATCAATAGCCAACGGCACCAGATCTTCCGGAATATTGATGCCCTTCAGCTTGGCGCTGCGCACACGAATATCCGCTACCGGCTCGCCGCCGACTTCACGCTGGTTTTCCAGGGTGATGTCGCCGCCCATCAAACGCAGGATATCGATAACCCCTGTGCGGGTCGGGTTGATGCCGACGTGCTCCAGCACCAGCTCGGAATCTTCGGCAATACTGCCGGCGACCAGGAAGAAGGCTGCCGAAGAAATATCGGCTGGCACTTCGATATGCGTACCGACCAACTTGTGCCCCGACTCTACCGTCGCGCTGTTGCCGTCAACCGTTACTGGGTAGCCGAAGCCGCGCAGCATACGCTCGGTATGGTCACGGGTTGGTGCCGGCTCGATTACCGTGGTCGAGCCAGCCGCATACAAACCGGCCAATAGCAGACAGGATTTGACCTGAGCGCTGGCCATCGGCATTTCATAGGTCATACCACCCAAGATGCCGCCTGCACGAACGGTCAAAGGTGGACGGCCTTCTGGGCCGGTTTCAATGATGGCGCCCATGGCGCGCAATGGCTTGGCCACGCGATTCATCGGACGCTTGGACAGAGAAGCATCACCGGTCAAGGTCGTGTCAAAGTCTTGCGCAGCCAGCAGACCCGAGAGCAGGCGCATCGAGGTGCCCGAATTACCTAGATAAATCGGGCCGGGCGGCGCTTTGAGGCCACGCAAACCAACGCCATGCACAGTCACGCGGCCATGGTGCGGGCCTTCGATGACCACACCCATGTCGCGAAACGCCTGGATGGTTGCCAGCGCGTCTTCACCCTCAAGGAAGCCCTCGACCTCGGTGACGCCTTCAGCCAGCGAGCCCAACATGATTGAACGGTGCGAGATGGACTTGTCGCCCGGCACGCGAATACGCCCAGAGAGTTTGCCGCCTGGATTTGCCAGAAAAATCAGATCATTCGAGTGCATAGCGTCCACATAGGCCCTGCGGGCGAGAATTTTGCCGAAATGCTCACGGGCTACGCGGGCGCGCGTAAATACGCCCAGCAGTTGATGCCCGTCCCCTGCGTCAACCGCGTCGCGCAAGGCGTCGAGGTCGTCGCGAAATACGTCCAGCGTGCGCAGCACCGCCTCGCGGTTGGCGAGAAAGATGTCATGCCACATGACCGGATCACTGCCGGCAATTCGCGTGAAATCGCGAAAACCGCCGGCCGCGTAACGAAAGATCTCCAGGTTCTCACTGCGTTTGGCCAGCGAGTCCACCAGGGTAAAGGCCAGCAAGTGCGGCAAGTGACTGGTCGCCGCAAGCACCTGATCATGGTGCTCGACCTCCATGTGCTCAACATCTGCCCCCAGTTCACGCCACAGGCTATCAACCAGAGCCAGCGCAGCGGCATCACTTTGCTCACTCGGCGTGAGAATCACCTTATGCCGACGAAACAATTCCACATTGGCCGCCTCAACACCGCTCTGCTCAGAGCCGGCGATTGGGTGACCTGGAACAAAACGCACCGCCCGCTCAGCAAAGGCCAGGCGCGCCGCGCGCAGCACATTACCCTTGGCGCTGCCTACATCGGTGAGTACCGCTGCGCCTAAATCAAGCTTAGCCAACTCACCAAGCAGCTTTTCCATGGCCAGAATAGGCACTGCCAGCTGAATCACTGCGGCGCCCTGGCACGCGGCGGCCAAGTCCGTTTCACAACGATCAACCACACCCAGCTCAACCGCCAGGCGGCGCGACTCTATATCCAGATCGACACCAACCACTTCCTGAAACAGGCCACGCTCGCGCAACCCCTTGGCAAAAGAGCCGCCAATCAAGCCCAACCCCACCACCACTAGGCGGCCGAGCTTAGGCGCTACAGATTGCATCTGGGTGACTGCCACACTCGACTCACTCACGCGTTCAACACCCCAGCCAACGCCTCAAGAAAACGGGCGTTCTCAGCCGGCAAACCTATCGATACACGCAAGAAATTCGGCATGCCATAGCCCGCCACCGGCCGCACGATCACCCCGGCGCGCAGCAACGCCTGATTGATTGCCGCGGTATCACGGGCAAAATCCACGGCAATAAAGTTGCCTTTTGAAGCAATCCAGCTCAGCCCTAGCTCACGCAAACCGGCTTCCAGCTGGGCCATGCCGGCATCGTTGAGCTGACGGCTTTTAGCCAGATAATCAGCATCATCCAGCGCCGCACAGGCCGCTGCCAGCGCCAGGCTGTTGACGTTGAACGGCTGACGCACGCGGTTAAGCACGTCGGCAATCTGCGCCGAGCTAAGCGCATAACCCACCCGCAGCGATGCCAGACCATAAGCCTTGGAGAAGGTGCGTGAGACCAGCAGATTGTCGTACTGCGAAAGGTACCTGAGGCCATCCGGCAGCTCATCACCCTCGGCGTATTCGATATAGGCTTCGTCCAACACCACCAGCACATGGCTGGGCACGCGGGCGAGAAAGCGCTCCAGTGCATCAGGGCCGAACCAGGTGCCGGTCGGGTTGTTCGGGTTGGCGATAAACACCACCCGGGTATTGGGGTCGATGGCGGCGAGCATGGCCTCCAGATCGTGGCCATGCTCTTTAGCCGGCACCACCCTGCCCTCTGCTCCCACGGCCTGGGTAGCAATCGGGTAGACGGCAAATGCGTACTGGCTGAACACCGCATTTAAACCTGGCGCCAGGTAGGCGCGGGCGACCAGATCAAGAATGTCGTTGGAGCCATTGCCCAGGGTGACCTGACTGATCTGCACGCCGCAACGCGCAGCCAAACGGCTTTTCAGCTCGAAGCCATTGCCATCGGGATAACGGGTCAGCTCGGCCAGCTCAGCCTGAATAGCCTCCAGCGCTTTGGGGCTAGGGCCTAACGGGTTTTCGTTGCTGGCCAGCTTGACGATGCTGGACGGGTCCAGATCCAGCTCACGGGCCAGCTCATCCACCGGCTTGCCAGGCACATAGGGCGACAGCTGCTGTACGCCTGGCTGGGCCAAGGCAAGGAAATCGGTCATAGCAAAGTCTCACGCTTAAAGCCGCAAGCCCCAAGTACAGCCAGGCGTGGATACGCGTGAAGCTTGAGACCTGAGGCGTGCCGCAGCAGTTTTAGAGTACCGCCTTGGGGTAGGAACCCAGCACCTTGAGCGCCACGGCTTCCTGATTGATCTTTTCCAGCACGTCCTTGATCAGCGGGTCGCGATGATGGCCGACGAAGTCGATAAAGAACACATAGGTCCACTTACCACTGCGCGACGGACGGGTTTCGATACGGGTCAGGTCGATGCCGTTGTTGTGGAATGGCACCAGCAACTCATGTAGCGCTCCCGGCTTGTTGCTCATGGAAATGATCACCGAGGTCTTGTCGTCGCCGGTCGGCGGCACTTCCTGGTTACCAATAATCAGGAAGCGCGTGGAGTTGTCCGGACGATCTTCGATCTTCTCGGCCAGCTTGGTCAGGCCATACAACTTGGCCGCCATGTCACCGGCAATCGCCGCACTGTTCCACTCACTCTTCACCCGCTTGGCCGCGTCCGCATTGCTCGATACGGCCACGCGCTCAACGTTGGGATAATGCGCGTCCAGCCACTTGCGACACTGCGCCAGGGACTGGGCGTGGGAGTAGATGCGGGTGATCTTGTCAGTCTTGGTGGTTTCACCGACCAGCAGGTGATGGTGAATGCGCAGCTCGACCTCGCCACAGATCACCATGTCGTGTTCGAGGAAGCTGTCGAGGGTGTGGTTAACCGCACCTTCGGTAGAGTTCTCCACCGGCACCACGCCGAAATTCACCGCACCGGCGGCCACTTCGCGGAACACTTCATCGATCGCCGCCATCGGCTGACTGATCACCGCATGGCCGAAGTGTTTCATCGCCGCGGCTTGGGTGAAGGTGCCTTCAGGACCAAGGTAAGCAACCTTCAGCGGGTTCTCCAACGCCAGGCACGACGACATGATTTCGCGAAACAGCCGCGCCATTTCCTCATTACCCAACGGCCCCTGGTTGCGGTCCATGATGCGTTTAAGCACCTGGGCTTCGCGCTCGGGGCGATAGAACACCGGCGCTTCACCGACTGGCAGGGCCTTCATCTTGACCTTGGCAACTTCTTCGGCGCAGCGCGCACGATCACTGATCAGCTCGAGAATTTTCTCGTCGAGGTTATCAATACGCACGCGCAGGGCTTGCAGTTCCTGCTCGGACATCAGCCGTGCTCCTTCTCGAACTCAGCCATGTAGGCGACCAGCGCCTCAACAGCGTCCAGGCCTACAGCGTTATAGATCGAGGCGCGCATACCGCCTACCGAGCGGTGCCCCTTGAGGTTGAGCAGACCACGCTCATCGGCGCCGGCGAGGAAGGGTTTATCCAGCTTCTCGTCAGCCAGACGGAACGGCACGTTCATCCACGAGCGCGCGTTGTGCGCAATCGGGTTGCTGTAGAAATCACTGCTATCGATGGCCTTGTACAGCAGGTCTTTCTTGGCGCGATTGATCCGCTCCATGGCGGCCACCCCGCCCTGCTCTTTCAGCCACTCGAACACCAGGCCGGAGAGGTACCAGGAGAAGGTCGCCGGGGTGTTGTACATCGAGCCATTATCGGCAGCGATTTTGTAATTGAGCATGGCCGGGCAGACGCTGCGAGCACGGCCGAGCAGGTCTTCGCGGATGATCGTCACCACCAGGCCGCTAGGGCCGATGTTCTTCTGTGCGCCGGCGTAGATCAGGCCGAATTTCGACACATCAATAGGCCGCGAGAGGATGTCGGAGGACATGTCCGCCACCAGCGGCACGTCACCCACTTCAGGAACCCAGTCGAACTGCAGGCCACCGATGGTTTCGTTGCTGGCGTAATGCAGGTAAGCGGCGTCTTTCGACAGCTGCCACTCATTCTGCCCAGGAATGGCGAAGTAATCGTAAGGCTTGGCACTGGCGGCGACATTGATACGGCCGTAACGGCTGGCTTCTTCGATGCTTTTCTTCGACCAGATACCGGTGTCGATGTAGTCGGCAACGCCCTCTTCGGGCAGCAGATTGAGCGGAATTTCAGCGAACTGCTGGCTCGCGCCACCTTGCAGAAACAGCACCTTGTAATCCGATGGAATCTCCATCAAATCGCGCAAGTCCTGCTCGGCCTTCTCCGCGATTGAGGTGTACTCCTCGCTGCGGTGGCTCATTTCCATGACGGACAGGCCTTTGCCTTGCCAATCGAGGAGTTCCGCCTGGGCACGTTGCAGAACAGCTTCAGGAAGCGCGGCCGGGCCGGCGCAGAAGTTAAAGGCTCGCTTGCTCACATCCACACTCTCTCAGATTCACCGAGCGTCAACGCATCTCGCGATGACGCATCCACTGCTTTTAGCCCCGCCCCGTAGATGGGTTAGCCGAAGGCGTAACCCATCAAGCGAATTCCTGTCGACTCAGGATGAGCGGCAAGCCCTAAGCGCTTGATGGGTATCGCTGAGCTCAACCCATCCTACGACTTACACCAATCACTCTTCGCTGATTGGGCTTTCGTCAGCAGCCGCTTCGGGTGCATCACCTGCATCCTCAACCGCGCCTTCAACACCCTCTTCGCCTTCCAGCAACTCTTCGTCGTCTTCCGCCGAAGGCTCCTGCACCCGCTCAAGACCTACCAGGGTTTCATCCTTGGCCAGTTTGATCAGGGTTACGCCCTGGGTGTTACGACCAAGACTGGAGACTTCGCTAACGCGGGTACGCACCAGGGTGCCCTGATCGGAAATCAGCATGATTTCTTCAGATTCGAGCACCTGCACGGCGCCGACCAGCTTGCCGTTGCGCTCGTTGCTGACCATGGCGATCACGCCCTGGCCGCCACGACCGCGACGCGGGAACTCGTCCATGGCCGTACGTTTGCCATAGCCGCGCTCGGAAGCGGTGAGAATCTGCGCATCGGCTTCCGGGATCAGCATGGAAATAATCTCCTGCCCTTCCGGCAGGCGCATGCCGCGCACACCGCGCGCGGTACGACCCATGGTGCGCACTTTGCTTTCCTTGAAGCGAATCACCTTGCCACCGTCAGAGAACATCATCACTTCACACGCGCCATTGGTGATGGCGGCCGAGATCAGGGTGTCATCTTCATCCAGTTTGAGGGCGATCAGGCCCGAGCTGCGCGGACGGCTGAACTGCACCAGCGGGGTCTTCTTCACGGTGCCTTTGGCCGTGGCCATAAAGATGTAGGCACCGGTTGGTTCATCCGGGGTTTCGTCGTCGGCATCATCGCCTTCGGCCAGGTCTTCAACTTCCTCAGCCTCGACCACTACGCCTTCGATGTCGTCCTGCTCGTCACCCTCTGGCGCCTGCTGACGCAGGGCTTCCAGGTCAACTTGCAGCATGGCCGTGATGCGCTCGCCTTCATCCAGCGGCAACAGGTTGACCAACGGACGACCACGGGCGGCACGGGAGGCCTCCGGGATTTCGTAGGTCTTCAGCCAGTACACCTTGCCCTTGCTGGAGAACAGCAGCAGGGTGGCGTGGCTGTTGGCGACTAACAGGTGTTCGATGTAGTCCTCGTCCTTGATCCCGGTGGCCGACTTGCCTTTACCGCCGCGACGCTGGGCCTGATAGGCGGTCAGCGGTTGCGACTTGGCATAACCGGTATGGGAGATGGTGACCACCCGCTCCTCTTCGGTGATCAGGTCCGCCAGGGTCAGATCCAGACGGTTGTCGAGGATTTCGGTACGGCGTGCATCGCCAAACTCGGCCTTGACTGCTTCCAGCTCTTCGCGGATCACTTCCATCAGGCGCACAGCACTGGTGAGGATGCGGATCAGCTCGCCGATCTGGGTGAGAATTTCCTGGTATTCGGCCAGCAGTTTCTCATGCTCAAGCCCGGTCAAACGGTGCAAGCGCAGTTCGAGGATGGCCTGAGCCTGTTCCGGCGACAGGTAGTATTTGCCGTCGCGCAAGCCGTACTGCGGATCGAGATCATCCGGGCGGCAGGAGTCGGCGCCGGCGCGTTCAACCATGGCCTCAACGGCACTGGATTCCCAGGCATTGGCAATCAGCGCAGCCTTGGCTTCGGCCGGGGTCGGCGAGGCTTTAATCAGGGCAATAACCGGGTCGATGTTGGACAGGGCAACCGCCTGACCTTCAAGGATATGGCCGCGTTCACGGGCTTTGCGCAGCTCGAACACCGTGCGGCGGGTCACCACTTCACGGCGGTGCAGGATAAAGGCTTCGAGCATGTCCTTGAGATTGAGGACTTTCGGCTGACCGTCGATCAGCGCCACCACGTTGATGCCGAATACGCTCTGCATCTGGGTCTGGGCGTAGAGGTTGTTGAGCACCACTTCCGGCACTTCACCACGACGCAGCTCGATCACGATGCGCATACCGTCCTTGTCGGACTCGTCGCGCAGCTCGGTGATGCCTTCGAGCTTCTTCTCTTTAACCAGCTCGGCGATCTTCTCGATCAGGCGCGCCTTGTTCAGCTGATACGGCAGCTCACTGACGATGATCTGCTGGCGACCGCCAACCTTGTCGATGTCTTCGATAGTCGCCCGGGCACGCATGTAGATGCGACCACGACCGGTACGGTAGGCCTCGATAATGCCGGCACGACCGTTGATGATCGCCGCCGTCGGGAAGTCCGGACCAGGGATGTACTGCATCAGCTCATCGACGGTCAGCTCGCCGTTATCGATCAGGGCCAGGCAGCCATTGATCACTTCGGTGAGGTTGTGCGGCGGAATATTGGTGGCCATGCCCACGGCGATACCGCTGGAGCCGTTGACCAACAGATTGGGGACTTTGGTCGGCATAACCGCCGGGATCATTTCGGTGCCGTCGTAGTTCGGCACCCAATCCACGGTTTCTTTGTGCAGGTCGGCCAGCAGCTCATGGGCCAGCTTGGTCATGCGCACTTCGGTGTAGCGCATGGCAGCGGCGTTATCGCCGTCCACCGAACCGAAGTTACCCTGGCCATCAACCAGCAGGTAGCGCAGGGAGAATGGCTGCGCCATCCGCACGATGGTGTCGTACACCGCCGTATCACCGTGGGGGTGATACTTACCGATCACGTCACCGACCACACGGGCGGACTTCTTGTATGCCTTGTTCCAGTCGTTACCCAACTCACTCATGGCAAACAGCACACGACGGTGCACGGGCTTCAAGCCATCACGTGCATCCGGCAGGGCGCGCCCGACAATTACGCTCATTGCGTAGTCGAGGTAGGACTGCTTGAGTTCGTCTTCAATATTGACCGGGAGGATTTCTTTGGCCAGTTCGCCCATGAGTAGCCTTGTTCCTTTTTCTGGTGAAACTCCGCGCCGCTCGTCCTGAGGGGTTTGGAGCCTGTCGCCGAGCCTTGAGGCTCATAGCGACTCACGACAAATCAATAAGTTATGCCATGTATCTGCGCAGGTAAGAGGCCCCTAACGGGCACCCTCGAAAACCGCCGGAGCTTACCACAATCACCGCGCGGCACCTATCCCCAGCACCAGCCTGGCAACTGGATGCAATCGCGCGCCGAAAAACTCAGTGCAGACGCTTGCGGCACATCAACTGCGCCAGCTTTTCGGCATCAGGACGGTCAACCACGCCTTTTTCAGTAACGAGAAAATCAATCAGGTCGGCAGGGGTGATATCGAACACCGGGTTCAGCGCCGCCACCTCGCCAGCAACGCGCTGGCCGCCCAACTCCAGCAGCTCACTGGCGTCACGCTCCTCCAGCACGATGTCATCACCGTGCTCGGTGGCCATATCGATGGTCGAACTAGGGGCCACGACCATAAAGCGCACGCCATGGTGCATGGCATTGACCGCTAGCTGGTAGGTGCCAATCTTGTTGGCCACATCGCCATTGGCGGCGATACGATCCGCCCCGACTATCACCCAGGTGATGCCACGGGTTTTCATCAAATGAGCGGCTGCCGAGTCAGCATTCACCGTCACTGGAATACCATCCGCCGCCAACTCCCAGGCCGTCAGGCGCGAGCCCTGCAGCCAGGGCCGGGTTTCATCGGCGTAGACCCGCTCCAGCAAACCATCCTGAAACGCCGCACGAATCACCCCAAGCGCGGTACCAAAACCGCCGGTGGCCAACGCGCCAGCATTGCAGTGGGTCAACAGATTCTGCTGATTGGCTTGATGCTTGCGGATTAGCTCGACGCCCAGCTGGGCCATGGTCAGGTTGGCGTCGCGATCACTCTGGTGGATACCAACAGCCTCGGCCTCCAGCTGCACCAGTGGATCATCACTGTTTTTGAGTCGATCAAGCCGGTCGCGCATGCGCTTGAGCGCCCAGAACAGGTTGACCGCCGTGGGCCGCGAAGCCGCCAACAGATCAAAATCAGCCCGCACCGCCACCCCCCAATCGCCACCAGCCAGTAGACGCGCCCGCACAGCCAACACCACCGCATAGGCCGCCGCGATACCAATCGCCGGCGCACCGCGCACCACCATGCTGCGAATCGCCTCGGCGACATCCGCCGCCGAGTGGTAGCTCAGCCAGGTTTCCTCGAAAGGCAGCGCGCGCTGATCGAGCAGGTGCAGAGCGCCGTCACGCCACTCAATGGCCTTGACCTTCTCTGCCGCTAGCAATTGCTCGCGCATCACACACCTCCACCGGAAAAAGCCGGCCATTATACGCACAGCACCTTGCACATAGCGCCAGATCAGGTGCATGCAGCTTCAAGCCTAGGGCGTTCCCCTATAAACTCGCCACCTCAACTGACTGCCGGAAGCCTACCCATGCCCCAAGCCCCACTCGACCTTTTGCTCCTGCCCACCTGGCTGGTACCGGTCGAACCCGCAGGCGTGGTGTTGCTGGAGCACGGCCTGGGAATTCGTGACGGCCGTATCGCCCTGATTGCGCCACGCGCCGAAGCACTCAAACACCCTGCCCTGCAAGTGCTTGAGCTGCCGGACCGCCTGCTCACCCCCGGCCTGGTCAACGCCCACGGCCATGCCGCGATGACACTGTTCCGCGGCCTAGCCGATGATTTACCGCTGATGACCTGGCTGGAAAAGCACATCTGGCCCGCCGAAGCCAAGTGGGTCAACGAGCAGTTTGTCCAGGACGGCACCGAGCTGGCCATCGCCGAGCAGCTCAAGGGCGGCATCAGTTGCTTCTCCGACATGTACTTCTTTCCAGAAGAAACCAGCCAACTGGTGCATGACAGTGGCATTCGCGCCCAGATCACCATTCCGGTACTGGACTTCCCCATCCCCGGCGCGCGCGACGCTGACGAGGCGCTGCGCAAGGGCCTGAGCCTGTTCGGCGACCTCAAGCACCACCCGCGCCTAAAAGTCGCCTTTGGCCCCCACGCGCCCTATACGGTGAGCGACGACAAACTGGAAAACATCCGCATGCTGGCCGCAGAGCTGGATGCCGGCATTCATATGCATGTGCACGAAACCGCTTTTGAAGTGCAGCAAAGCCTGGAACAACGTGGTGAACGCCCCCTGGCCCGCCTGGCCCGCCTGGACCTGCTCGGCCCGCGCTTCCAGGCCGTGCACATGACCCAGATCGACGATGACGACCTGGCTCTGCTGGTTGAAAGCAACACCAGCGTGATTCATTGCCCGGAATCGAACCTCAAGCTGGCCAGCGGCTTCTGCCCGGTGGAAAAGCTCTGGCAGGCCGGCGTCAACGTGGCCATCGGTACCGACGGCGCCGCCAGCAACAACGACCTGGACCTGCTTGGTGAAACCCGCACGGCCGCCCTGCTGGCCAAAGCCGTCGCCGGCTCCGCCACTGCCCTGGACGCCCACCGCGCCCTGCGCATGGCCACCCTGAATGGCGCACGCGCCCTCGGCCTGGACGAACACATCGGCTCACTGGAGCTGGGCAAGGCCGCTGACATTGCCACCTTCGACCTGTCCGGCCTGGGCCAGCAACCCATTTACGATCCGGTATCGCAATTGCTCTATGCCGGCGGGCGCACCTGCGTCGAGCACCTCTGGGTCGGCGGCAAGCAGTTGCTGGATGCCGGCAACCTGACCCGCATGGACGAAGCCCGGATCATTGCCAACGCCCGCACCTGGGGCCGCAAGATCGCCGGCAAATGAGCGCGAACCTGCATAAATAGAGGCACTGCGACAAACTGACATACATTGGTCGAGCAACTGACGACCACTCAACCCGGCGAAACTGGCACCATGAGCACCTTGCGCTCCCACCCTCGCCGCCTGATTCAGGGATTTATATGAGCAACGTCGACCACGCTGAAATCGCCAAATTCGAAGCCCTCGCCCACCGCTGGTGGGACCGCGAAAGCGAATTCAAGCCCCTGCACGACATCAACCCCCTGCGGGTCAACTGGATCGACGAGCGCGTTGGCCTGGCCGGCAAGAAAGTCTTGGATGTTGGTTGCGGCGGCGGCATTCTCAGCGAGTCCATGGCCCAACGCGGCGCCAACGTGACTGGCATCGACATGGGCGAAGCGCCGCTGGCAGTGGCGCAACTGCATCAACTGGAGTCCGGCGTTAGCGTCGAGTACCGGCAGATCACCGCCGAAGCCCTGGCCGAGGAAATGCCTGGGCAATTTGACGTGGTCACCTGCCTGGAAATGCTCGAACACGTGCCCGACCCGTCCTCGGTGATCCGCGCCTGCTACCGCATGGTCAAACCCGGCGGCCAGGTGTTTTTCTCCACCATCAACCGCAACCCCAAGGCGTACCTGTTTGCCATCATTGGCGCCGAATACATCATGAAGCTGCTGCCGCGCGGCACCCATGACTTCAAGAAGTTTATCCGCCCGTCCGAGCTAGGCGCCTGGAGCCGCGACGCCGGCCTGCAAGTCAAAGACATCATCGGCCTGACCTACAACCCGTTGAGCAAGCACTACAAGCTGGAAGCCGATGTCGACGTCAACTACATGATCCAGACCCTGCGCGAGGAGTAAGACGCATGCGTTTACGCGCAGTTTTGTTCGACATGGACGGCACCCTGCTCGACAGCGCACCGGACTTTATCGCCGTTTGTCAGGCCATGCGCAGCGCGCGTGATCTACCGGCCATTGCTGACAGGCTGATCCGCGACCAGGTATCTGGCGGTGCGCGCGCCATGGTGGCGGCCAACTTCGCCATCACGCCCGACAGCGAAGGCTTTGAAGCCCTGCGCCTGGAGTTTCTGGAGCGCTACCAGGCGCATTGCGCCGTGCTTACCAAGCCCTTCGACGGCATGGCCGAGCTGCTCGACGACATCGAGCAAGCCAAGCTGGTCTGGGGTGTGGCCACCAACAAACCGGTACGCTATGCCGAACCGATCATGCAGCAGCTAGGCCTGACAGATCGCTCGGCGGTATTGGTCTGCCCGGATCATGTCAGCCGCAGCAAGCCTGACCCGGAGATGATTCTCCTGGCCTGCGCGAAAATGGGCGTAGAACCTGCCGCCACCCTGTTTGTTGGCGACGACGAACGCGACATCGAGGCCGGCCGCGCTGCCGGCTGCAAGACCGCCGCCGTTACCTACGGCTATATCCACCCCCAGGATAACCCGCGCAACTGGGGTGCCGACGTGGTGGTAGACCACCCGCTAGAGCTGCGTGCGGTGCTTGAACGAGCGCTGTGCAGCTGCTGAACCGCTCCCTGATCATTCGAGGCTGACCACAATACTGATCGGCCGCTCCTGAATAACGAGGCTTTACCCATGTTTGACTACACCGCCCGCCCCGATCTACTCAAAGGCCGTGTGATTCTGGTGACCGGTGCCGGCCGAGGGATTGGCGCAACAGCGGCCAAAACCTTTGCTGCCCATGGTGCGACGGTGCTGCTGCTGGGTAAGACCGAAGCCAACCTCAGCCGCGTATATGACGCCATCGAAGCAGCCGGGCACCCGCAAGCGGCGGTAATCCCGTTCAACCTGGAAACTGCCCTGCCGCATCAATACGACGAACTGTCGGCAATGATCGAAGCCGAATTCGGCAAGCTCGACGGGATCCTGCACAACGCGTCGATCATCGGCCCGCGCACACCTCTGGAGCAGCTCTCCGGCGACAACTTCATGCGCGTCATGCAGGTCAACGTCAACGCCATGTTTATGCTCACCAGTACGCTGCTACCCCTACTCAAGCTGTCGGACGACGCCTCGGTGGTATTCACCTCCAGCAGCGTCGGGCGCAAAGGGCGTGCTTACTGGGGCGCCTATGCAGTCTCCAAATTCGCCACCGAAGGCTTGATGCAGGTGCTGGCTGATGAAGTCGACGGCATCAGCAGCGTACGCGCCAACAGCGTCAACCCTGGCGCCACCCGCACCGACATGCGCGCCCAGGCCTACCCCGGCGAAAACCCGGCGAACAATCCGCTACCCGAGGCGATCATGCCGGTTTATCTGTACCTGATGGGGCCGGACAGCACAGGAACCAATGGCCAGGCATTTGACGCGCAATAAGCCGTGAACATAGCCGCCGGTTTTCCGGCGGTCGTCGCTGCAGCTGGCATCATATTGCCAGCAGTCACGCCAGTTAACCGGCAAAGCCTTGCCGCACACTCGCAGACAAAACCGCTAAGCCAATGAATTAAAAGCACTTTTTAAGCACGCCCGGGATTGGCACGGAATTCGCTCTAGCTCAGTTATCGTCGCGAACTGCGCTAGAGGTAGAGCTTCATGGCCCCGCACAACCAGTCAAACACCATCGATTTCGACGCTGCCAAACTGCAGCGTCTCGGCTATGCCGGGCGTATTCAGAAAACCCTGAAGCCAGTCAGCCTGGCGCAATTGCGTCAGCAGCTGAGCCTGCGCCTACAGACCACACTGGAAGTCGAGCGCATCCTGGAGCTGTTTTACACTGAAGTGCAGCGCCTGGTTCCCCTCAGCGCCCTCAGCTATCAACTGGCCTCTTGCGACGTGCGCCTGGAACTGGGCGAGCGCGCCAGCCACTCGGCCGGCTATCGCCTGAATCACGACGGTGAGTTCCTTGGTGAGCTGACGTTTCGCCGCAACCAGCGCTTCAGCGAGGACGAGCTCGGCCAGCTCGAATCCCTGCTCGCCAGCCTGCTGTTTCCGCTGCGCAATGCCCTGCTCTACCGCGCAGCCTTGCAGAGCGCATTGCGCGACCCATTGACCGAGACCGGCAACCGCATTGCCATGCAGCAAACACTCAAGCGTGAAGTGGACATCGCCCGCCGCACCCTGCAGCCGCTGTCGGTACTGATGGTCGACATCGACCACTTCAAGCGGATCAATGATAGCCACGGCCACCTGGTCGGCGACCAGGCACTCAAAGCTGTCGCCAGCGCACTAAAGGACAGCCTGCGCAACGTCGATGTGGTGTTCCGCTACGGTGGTGAAGAATTTATGGTGCTGCTGTCCAACACCAGCCGCGAAGCCGCCTCGTTAGTCGGCGAGCGCCTGCGCATGGCCGTACTGGGTATTCAGCAGCTGGTCGAAAACCGCGCCATCGAGCTGTCGGTTAGCCTCGGCTGCTCCACACTGCTGCCGGGCGAATCCATGGAAAGCTTGCTGCGCCGTGCTGACAACGCGCTCTATGTATCCAAGCGTGATGGCCGCAATCGCCTGTCGATGGCGGGCTAAACAGCCGCACAACAAAAAGGCGACCCTCGGGTCGCCTTTTTGTTGCCTGCCAGTTACGGCAGGGCCTGTGCAGCGCTTATTCCGGCTTAGGGCCACGGCCAAAACCAGGACGCTGACCTTCGCGACCTGTCTGGCTGCGACGCTTGACCGGCGCACCGGCGGGTTTGCGCGACGGACGATCAGCCAGCTCGACGCCTGGGCGCTGGGCACCCGGCTTCTTCTTGTTGACGTCACGCGGACGCTCGGCAACCGGCGTGCCCTTGCTCTGCTCGTCACGTGGCGCACGCGGGCTGCGTACCGGGCGCTCACCGCGCTCAGCACCTTCACCACGGGCCGGACGCGAACGACCCTGATCGCTGCCGGTTGCCGGAGCACCATGAGCTGGACGCAGGGTGCGCTCAGGGCGCGCAGCGCGACCCACCGGCTTGGCCGATTTACGCTGCAGGCGATCGAGCTTGTCGCGGGTCTTCTCTTTCATATCCGGCAAGGCTACCGGCTTGAGGCCAACTTCCTCACTGAGGATGTCCACTTCACGCTGACTCATTTCGCGCCAGCGGCCCATGGTCAGGTCCGAGGTGATAAACACCGGGCCGAAACGCACACGTTTCAGGCGGCTGACCACCAGCCCCTGGGATTCCCACAGACGACGCACTTCGCGGTTACGGCCTTCCATCACCACGCAGTGGTACCAATGGTTAAAGCCCACGCCGCCCGGTGCCACCTTAATGTCGGTGAACTTGGCCGGGCCGTCTTCGAGCATGACGCCGGCTTTCAGGCGCTCGATCATCTCGTCGTCGACTTCACCGCGCACGCGCACGGCGTACTCGCGGTCCATCTGGAAGGACGGGTGCATCAAGCGGTTGGCCAGCTCACCATCGGTGGTGAACATCAGCAAGCCGGTGGTGTTGATGTCGAGACGGCCAATGTTGATCCAGCGGCCTTCTTTCGGCCGTGGCAGGCGGTCAAATACAGTCGGACGGCCCTCTGGGTCGTCACGGGTGCAGATCTCACCTTCGGGTTTGTTATAGATGATTACGCGGCGCACGCTCTCGGCGCTTTCTTCGCGGCGGATGACCTTGCCATCGACGGCAATCGCATCGTGCAGGTCAACGCGTACGCCCAAGCTGGCGGTAGCGCCATTGACCTTGACGCGGCCGGCACTGATCCAGGCTTCGATTTCGCGGCGTGAAGCCAGGCCCATGCGCGCCATGACTTTCTGCAGTTTCTCGCCTGCGGGGCTGTATTCTTCGATTTCTTCACTCATCTGGGCACCTCCCGGTGTTATCTCTGGTGATTAGGACGATCAGGCTGGGCCTATTCGTCGAAAGGGCGCGGAGCATACGCGAAATGCCGCAGCAACGCACGGCTTGAGGCTAGCTGGCAGACGAGTAGCCGTCAGCTTAGCCACGACCAATGGTTAATCACCCTTGGCGTCGTCCTGCGCCTCGGACAGCTCGTCCACAGCTTCGTCTGGTTCGTCCAGGTTGGGCATGTCATCAAAATCGCTTTTCAAGCCCTGCTCCATCGAATCGAGCTCAGCCAGCAGGCTGCTGAAACTGGTCTGCTCGCTCTCTTCGACTGCCCCATCCTCTTCGGCCAAGGCCAGATCGGCGCGGGCCTGCAAGCTTTCCGGTACCGCATCTTCGTCCGTAAAGGCCAAAGCGGGTTCTGGTTCTAGCTCGCGCAGCGCCGCTAAAGGAGGCAGCTCATCGAGGCTTTTCAGGTTGAAGTGATCGAGGAAAGCCCTGGTGGTGGCAAACATCGCCGGCTTGCCCGGCACATCGCGGTGGCCCACCACGCGAATCCACTCGCGCTCCAGCAAGGTTTTGACGATATGGCTGTTGACCGCCACCCCGCGCACGTCTTCGATCTCGCCCCGGGTGATCGGCTGGCGATAGGCGATCAGCGCCAGGGTTTCGAGCATGGCGCGCGAGTAGCGTTGCGGCCGTTCTTCCCAGAGACGACCGACCCAGGGCGCGTATTTTTCCCGCACCTGCAAACGATAGCCGGACGCCACCTCGACCAGCTCAAAGGCGCGACCTTCGCAGGATTTACCCAGGTGCGCCAAGGCTTTCTTGAACACGCCTGGCGCCGGCCGTTCGGCTTCTTCAAACAGCTCGAACAAGCGCTCCAGCGATTGCGGCTTGCCGGAGGCCAGCAGGAAGGCTTCGAGCAGGCTGGCCAGCTCACGAGGTTCATTCAGGTTCATGCTTACTCCGCCCGTGCGCGCACATGGATGGGCCCGAAAGCCTCGTTTTGTACCAGCTCAACCAGGGATTCCTTGATCAACTCCAGCACCGCCATAAAGGTAACCACCACGCCGAGCTTGCCTTCCTCAGCGCTGAACAGCTCGACAAAAGGCACAAAGGCGCCGCCCTTGAGGCGCTCCAGCACCTCGCTCATGCGCTCGCGGGTAGAGAGTGCTTCACGTGTCACCTGATGGCTTTCAAACATATCGGCGCGGCGCAGCACTTCGGCCATCGACAGCAACACCTCTTCCAGACTGACATCTGGCAGCAACTTGCGCGCCCGCGCTTCGGGGGCATCCAGGCGCGGCACGGTGAGGTCGCGACCCACTCGACTGAGCCCATCAATGCCTTCTGCCGCCGCCTTGTAGCGCTCGTACTCCTGCAGCCGACGAATCAGCTCGGCGCGCGGGTCATCTTCTTCGGCTTCCGCTTCGCTGGAGCGCGGCAGCAGCATGCGTGACTTGATCTCGGCCAGCATCGCGGCCATGACCAGGTACTCCGCCGCCAGCTCCAGACGCACGGTTTGCATCAGTTCGACATAGCCCATGTACTGCCGGGTGATCTCGGCCACCGGAATATCCAGCACATCGATGTTCTGTTTGCGAATCAGGTACAGCAGCAGATCCAGCGGGCCTTCAAAGGCCTCAAGAAACACCTCCAGAGCATCCGGCGGGATGTACAGGTCCAGCGGCATTTCGGTCACCGCCTGGCCATACACCAAGGCAAATGGCAGCTCTTGCTGGGCATTGGCCTGGCTGTCGGGGGTTTCCTGGGTGGGTGCGCTGGACATGCGGATTCTCGACAGTTGGCTCAGCGGTAATTCAAGCCAAGGGCAAGACGCACTTCGCTCAGGGTTTCGCGCGCTTCGGAGCGTGCCTTGTCAGCGCCATCGGCAAGAATCTGCCGCACCAGGTCCGGGCTGTCCTGGTAGTCCGCCGCACGCGCCTGCAACGGCTGCAACTCCAACTGCACCGCCTCGGTCAGCGGCCCCTTGCACTCCAGGCAACCGATACCGGCGCTACGGCAGCCTTGCTGCACCCACTCGCACGTCTCGTTGCTGGAATACAGTTGATGCAGCGGCCACACCGGGCAATTGCCCGGGTTGCCAGGGTCATCACGGTGTACGCGGGCCGGATCGGTGGGCATGCGGCGGATCTTTTCCTCAATCACCGAGCCGCTATCGCGCAGGAAAATCGCATTGTTATTGGACTTGGACATCTTGCTGCCATCGAGCCCCAGCAGCTTGGGCGAATCGCCAAGCAAGGCCTGCGGCTCGACCAGCAAGATCTTGCCGCCACCCTCAAGGTAGCCATACAGGCGCTCTTTATCGCCGAGGGTGATGCTCTGCTGATCCTTGAGCAGGGCCCGAGCGGTTTCCAGCGCTTCACCGTCGCCTTGCTCCTGGTAAGCCTTGCGCAGGTTGTTGTAGAGCGTGGCGGTTTTCTTGCCGAGCTTGATAATCGCCGCCTCGGCCTTTTCCTCAAAGCCCGGCTCACGGCCATAGAGATGATTGAAACGTCGCGCTACGTCACGGGCGAACTCGATATGCGCCAACTGATCACTGCCCACCGGCACCACGCCGGCGCGATACAGCAGAATGTCCGCAGCCTGCAGCAAGGGGTAACCGAGAAAGCCGAAGGTGCTGAGGTCTTTGCCGTGCAGTTGCTCCTGCTGTTCTTTATAGGAAGGCACGCGCTCCAGCCAGCTCAGCGGGCAAATCATCGACAGTAACAGGTGCAACTCGGCGTGTTCGGGAACCTGAGACTGGATAAACAACGTTGCCGAACTGGGGCTGACGCCGGCGGCCAGCCAATCCACAGCCATGTCCATAACCCGCTGCGACAGCGGGCCGACATCATCGTAGTCGGTGGTCAGTGCGTGCAGGTCAACGATGCAAAAGAAGCATTCGTAACTGTGTTGCAGCTTCACCCAGTTCTTCAACACGCCCTGGTAATGCCCCAAGTGCAACAAACCACTGGGGCGCATACCTGACAACACGCGGCGTTCAGCGTCTACGAGACTCAAAACCTGTTACCTGACAAAACAAGAGGGGGCGATTATAGCCAGGATCAGAGGTTATCCGTAAAAGGCGACGGGTCCCCGCAGCCCACCCGGAAGACCTCAGGGTCATCGTCGGTCAGGCTGACCACAGTCGAGGCTTCCAGGCCACCAAAACCACCGTCAATAATCAGATCAACCTGATGTTCAAGCAGCTGGCGCATCTCGTAAGGATCACTCATCGGCAATTCCTCGCCGGGCATGATCAGACTGACACTCATCAGCGGCTCGTTGAGTTCCTCCAGCAGCGCCATGGCAATCGGGTGACTGGGCACGCGCAGGCCAATGGTGCGGCGCTTGGCATGCAGCACCATGCGCGGCACCTCACGGGTGGCATTGAGGATAAAGGTGTAAGGCCCGGGTGTATGCGCCTTGAGCAGACGGAAGGCTGCCGTATCGACCTTGGCAAAGGTGCTGAGCTGCGACAGATCACGACAGACCAGGGTGAAATTGTGTTTGTCGTCCAGTTGACGCAAACGGCGGATGCGTTCAACCGCGCTCTTGTCGCCAATATGACAACCGACTGCATAGGAGGAGTCCGTCGGATAAATGACCACACCACCAGCACGGATAATCTCCACCGCCTGTTTGATCAGGCGCGCTTGTGGGTTTTCCGGATGAATCTGGAAGAATTGGCTCACACTCGGTTCCTGATCAAATTGCAGTAGGCTGCTGGACATGTTTAAACCGTGCCCACAAAGGCGGTAGATCCTCGGGAACCGGGCGGTAAACGCCCAGCTCAGACCATTGCCCCGGCGCATGGAAATCGCTGCCGGCGCTAACGAACATGCCGAACTCCCGCGCCAGAATCGCCAGACTACCCACCTGATCAGCCGGCTGCATGCCATTGACCACTTCCAGCGAGTGTCCGCCGGCGCCGACAAAATCAGCGATCAATTTGCGGCGCTTACTGCGAGTAAAGTCGTACTGCCAGGGATGCGCCAGGCTGACCCAAGCCCCGGCGCGGCGCAGAACATCCACGGTCTGCGCCAGCTCCGGCCAGTGTTGTTTGACATCCCCCAGCTTGCCCGAGCCCAACCACTTGCGAAACGCTTCGGCGCGATCCTTCACATAACCACTGCGCACCAGAAAGTCGGCAAAGTGCGGGCGGGCCGGGGCATTGCCACTGTCACCGAGTTCCTGCTGGATAGCCCGTGCCCCGTCCAGCGCGCCCGGCATACCTTTGGCCTCCAGGCGTTTGGAAATTTCCGCGGCGCGCAGCCAACGCCCCTCATGCAGTTCAGCAATCGACTGCTGCAAGGCCGGCGCATCGCGGTCGAAGGCGTAGCCCAGCACATGAATGGTCGCCCCGCCCCAGGTGCAGGACAACTCGATGCCATTGACCAACTGCATGCCCAGTGCCTGGGCAGCAGTGCCGGCTTCATCCAGACCATCCAGGGTGTCGTGATCGGTCAGCGCCAGTAACCGCACGCCGCGCTCGAACGCTCGCGCCACCACTGCAGCGGGCGCAAGTGCCCCGTCCGAAGCGGTGCTGTGGCAATGCAGATCAACTTCCATAGGGGCACTTTCCGAGTCATTTATGTTTGTTATTATGCCGGCAGATGTGGATTCTTGCTGGCTTGCGCCACTATTTACTCGACTTTGTCTAAGCAGACTGCTTTTCTCCCCGCTCAGCGGTCTGCTCCCCGCACGATATTAAGGATTGAGATGCTCTACGCGATCATTGCCACCGATGTGGAAAACTCCCTGCAAAATCGCCTGAACGCCCGCCCGGCGCACCTGGCACGCCTTGAGCAGCTGAAAGAGGAAGGTCGCCTGGTTCTCGCCGGCCCACACCCCGCAGTAGACAGCAACGATCCAGGTCCAGCGGGGTTTTCCGGCAGCCTGATCGTCGCCGAATTCGAGTCATTGCATGCGGCGCAACAATGGGCCGATGCCGATCCTTATCGCGCCGCCGGGGTATATGCCTCGGTGCTGGTAAAACCCTTCAAGCTGGTTTTGCCATAAATCGGCACCAGCTTCGCTGAATAACCCTTCACAACAAAAATAGAAGATAGGAGTTCCGATGCGTCCAGGCCCGCTGTTTCTGCTCTTGACCCTGAGCCTGTCGGCCACTGCTCAGGCCGAAGAAACTCCACCGCAGCCATTGGCAGAAGCCACTTCGGTGCAGACGCAAATCGATGCACTGGAACAGCGCCTAGCCCTTAGCGAAGAGCAGCGCGAAGCCCTCAATACGCAACTGCAAAGCAACGCCAGAGAGCATGAGACGGCGCAACTGCAGCGCCTGCGCCAGGACAACCAGCGCCTCAAACTGGAGCTGAAGAAAGCCCAGGCCAGCACCCCAAAGCCGCTGATCAGCGAACAGCAAATGTGGTTTGCCACAGGTGCCGGGGCCGGTTTGCTTGGGGTCATTATCGGCGCCTTGCTGCGTCGCGGGCGCCGCTCTCGCAGCGAATGGCTCAACTGACCCATGAGTGATCTGCTGCTAATCGACGACGATGTCGAACTCTGCGAACTGCTGAAAAGCTGGCTAACCCAGGAAGGCTTTCAGGTCAGCGCCTGCCATGACGGTCATAGCGCCCGACGCGCCCTCGCCGAGCACAGCCCGGATGCCGTGGTACTGGACGTGATGCTGCCCGATGGCAGCGGCCTGGAACTGCTCAAGCAATTGCGCAGTGACCACCCGGAGTTGCCCGTACTGATGCTTTCGGCCCGTGGCGAACCCCTGGACCGAATTCTGGGCCTGGAGTTGGGCGCTGACGACTACCTGGCCAAACCCTGTGACCCCCGCGAGCTCACCGCCCGCTTGCGCGCCGTCTTGCGCCGCAGCCTGGTGGCCACCCCCAGCAGCTCACACGATTATGGCGACCTGCATTACAGCCAGGCCCGCGGTACCGTGACGCTGGGCGAACAGGAAGTGCTCCTGACCCTCTCGGAAAGCCGCATCCTCGAAGCGTTGCTGCAACACCCCGGCGAACCGGTGGATAAACAGGCGCTGGCGCAACTGGCTTTGGGACGCAAATTGACCCTGTATGACCGCAGCCTGGATATGCATGTCAGCAACCTGCGCAAAAAACTCGGCCCACATGCCGATGGCCGCCAGCGCATTCTGGCGCTGCGCAGTCGCGGCTATTACTACAGCGTTTAAAGCCTGCTCGGAAAACCGCTTGCGGCTAACGCGCTTCAGTGCGGCCCGAAGGGCAAGTGCAACGAGTACGGCTCATTGACAGCAGTGAACTCCGCTTGATTCGCTGCGCCGCGTTTCTCGCCGGTTTTGACCAGCCGAAGGCTGTTACTACGTAGCGCCTTGCATGACTCTAGCTCGCGAGGTTTGCACAGATTTTAAGTAAATCAGTTCAGCAGCGCTCTTTACCTAAGCTTTACCTTGCCCTGACCGCCCCTGACCTTGACCGCCCTAAACTGGGCTCATCCGGTGTTTACCGGTTTCAGACAAGGAGACACACCATGCGCAAGACCCTTACCGCAGTACTGCTCGCCATGACCCTGCCGACTCTGGCCATGGCCATGCCCGAAGACGGCCCACGGCATGGCGGCGAGCACGGCTCGCGGATGTTCAAAGAACTCGACCTGAGCAAAGAGCAACAGCGCGACATCCGTAAGCTGATGGGCGAGCAGATGAAAAACCGCCATGACATTACTCAGCGTTACCTGGACAAACTCCCAGCCGCTGAACAGAAAGCCATGCAGGACGAGCTGAAAGCAGCCAAGGACAAACAGCACAGCGCCATCCGCGCCCTGCTGACGCCCGAGCAGCAAAAAGCTTTCGACGAACACCAGAAAAAGATGAACGAGCGCCGCGCTGAGCGCCAGGAATTCAAAGCCTGGCAAGCCGAACAGGCGAAGAAAAACTGACGCAGCCGCGTAGATCCACGCCCATCCAGCCACCAGGCTCGATGGGCGTTTCTATTATTCGAGGAGTTACCGTGCGTTCACTGTTCTGGCGCATTTTCGCCAGCTTTTGGCTGGCCATTGCCCTGGTTGCCGGGTTGTCCATGCTGCTTGGGCGCATGCTCAATCAGGATGCCTGGTTGCTCAACCAACACCCGGGCATGCGTGACCTTGCCGAGCAATGGGTGCAACGCTACGAGACACAAGGTTCGCGAGCGGCTCAGGTGCTGCTGGAACAGCGTAAAAGAAAGTTCCGTATTGACGTACAAGTGCTCGACGACAGTGGCCTGCCGGTGGTTAAAGGCACCTTCCCACCCCGCGCAGCAGCCTTTGAAGCCCGCCACCGCGATGAGCAGCGCCTGCCCTGGCGACGCCTGAGCTTCGATTACGCCAGCCCACAAAGCGGCGAGACCTACCTGTTTATTTACCGCATCCCATTTCCCGACGTAGCCGCCTGGCAACGTGAGAGCCGGCTATGGCCACTCAGCGCGCTGGCTATCGCCATGCTGGTGCTGACACTGTTCAGCCTGTGGCTGACGCTCTCCATCACCCGCCCACTGAATCGCCTGCGCGGCGCCGTACATGATCTGGGGCAAACCGCCTATCAACAGAACAGCCTGGCTCAGCTGGCTGAGCGGCGCGACGAGCTCGGCGTGCTGGCAGCAGATTTCAACCGTATGGGTGAACGCGTACAAGGCCTGATCAGCAGCCAGCGCCAATTGCTGCGCGACGTGTCCCACGAACTGCGTTCGCCGCTGGCGCGCCTGCGTATTGCCCTGGCGCTGAGCGAGCGCGCAGATTCCGCAGAACGGGAGAAATACTGGCCGCGTCTAGGCCAGGAGTGCGACCGCCTGGAAGCGCTGATCAGTGAAATCCTCGCCCTCGCCCGCCTTGATGCCGAACCGGGTACGCCGCAGCCAGTCAACCTCGACGAGTTGCTGCACAAATTGCAGGACGATGCGCACCTGGACGCACCGCAACAACAGATCACCCTCACGCTGGAGAGCGGCCTGCAGCTCAACGGCTGGGCAGATATGCTGCAACGGGCGCTGGATAACCTGCTGCGCAATGCCTTGCGCTTCAACCCCATTGGCCAAACCATCGAGGTGACGGCCAGCAGAGATGCCGAGCAGCTGTGCCTGAGCGTGCGTGACCACGGCCCCGGCGTTACGCCCGAGCAACTACCCCGCTTAGGCGAGCCATTCTTTCGCGCACCTGGCCAAGCCAACAATGGCCACGGCCTCGGCCTGGCCATTGCGCGCCGCGCCGTCGAACGGCATGGCGGCCAACTTGAACTCAGTAATCATGCACAGGGCGGCTTTGTAGCCACCCTGCGCCTGCCCCTTACTCCGCCGAATCCACCGGTGGCCAGGCTCTGACAAACTCACTGACCTGCACCTGCGGCACCGCACGCAGCTCACGCTCCGGTGTGCCCAGATAAAGGTAGGCAATGACCTGCTCATCGGCAGCCAGGCCCAAACCAGCGGCAACCTGCGGGTTGTAAGCCATATCACCCGTGCGCCAGACCGCACCAATGCCCTGCGCATGGGCCGCCAACAGAATCGCGTGGGCCGCACAACCCGCGGCCAGCACCTGCTCCTGTGCTGGCACTTTCGGGCTGGCCTGCACGCGGGCAATCACCAGCACCAGCAACGGCGCACGCAGCGGCATGGCGCGTGCCTTGGCCAGCGCTTCGGGGCTGGCGTCGCTGGGCAGCGCACTGGCAAACAGCTCGCCCAATTGCGTCAGCGCCGCCCCCTCAACCGTGAGAAAACGCCAGGGCCGTAGCTGCCCATGATCAGGTGCACGCAGCGCGGCACGAAACAGCAGCTCACGCTGTGCGGCATCGGGTGCCGGCGCCATCAGGCGCGGCGCGGAAACACGGTTAAGCAGCGCATCAAGAGCGTCCATCAGCCACCTCATCTATCCAATCAGGGTGACATTCTAGTGCCAGCGCGGCGCAGACGGGTATCCGGGACTCAGGCCACTCGCTCCGGCGCTACGCTCGGCATCATCGGAGGCTCCAGAGGAGGCAGGCCGTGGGCGCTACGCGCAGCATCGCAGTATGGATTGTGCTCACCGTTGGCCCAGGAGGCTTCGAACTCGCGGCAGGTGCTGGAACGCTGCTCATACAGGGTGCAGCGCACCCCCTGGCCAACCTCACCCAGCAGGGCTATACAACGCACCGGTGTGTTCTGCGTCCCCAGCATGGCGACCCGGTGCGGAGTAATCAACACAACCTGATCATCCGGCACCACACCGCCAGCCGATTGGCACTCACCCCAGAAAAACGACACACGAAAATGCGCGCAGCACGCGCCACAGGTAAGGCAAGGATTGTTGTCAGACATGATTTAGCAGGCTCAGAAACCGGCAAGGGCCGGCACCGGGCGGCTATTCTATGCAACGCCAAACGCTTGTAAAGCGCCTCTCGTGACGGCTGTACAGCGCCAACAGCGCGCGTAGAATAACGCCCCCTTTGCCCTAGAATCTGAGCCGACCCCATGTCATTGCCGACACTGCGCATCATTGCTTTTATTCTCGGCATTTTCCTCATTACCCTGGCTGTCAGCATGCTGATCCCCATGCTGACGCTGTTGCTGTATGCGCGCACTGACGGCCTGGATGCTTTTCTCTGGTCCAGCCTGGTGACCGCCATCGTCGGGATTGCCATGGTCGTCCCGGGACGCCCCAAAGACGCCCAGCTACGCCCGCGCGACATGTACCTGCTGACCACGGGCAGCTGGCTGGTGGTGTGCATCTTCGCAGCCCTGCCGATGGTGCTGATTCAGCACATCAGCTACACCGACGCCTTTTTCGAAACCATGTCCGGCATCACCACCACGGGCTCCACCATACTCACCGGTCTGGACAACGCCTCGCCCGGCCTGCTGATCTGGCGCTCGATGCTGAACTGGCTGGGCGGTATCGGTTTTATCGGCATGGCGGTGGCGATTTTGCCGCTGCTACGGGTCGGCGGCATGCGCCTGTTCCAGACCGAATCATCGGACTGGGGCGAGAAAGTCATGCCGCGCTCGCACATGGCGGCCAAGTACATCCTGTTTATTTACCTGGGCCTGACCCTGAGCGGTTTTTTCGCCTACTGGTGGGCCGGCATGACGCCCTTCGATGCGCTCAACCATGCCATGACCTCGATTTCCACCGGCGGCTACTCGACCTCGGACTCATCCCTGGCCAACTGGAGCCAGCCGGCCGTGCACTGGGTCGCTGTCGTGCTGATGATCTGTGGCGGCCTGCCGTTCACCCTGTATGTCGCCACCCTGCGCGGTAATCGTCGGGCCCTGTACAAGGACCATCAGGTCCGTGGCTTTCTCGGCTTGTTACTGGCGACCTGGCTGATCGTCGGCACATGGTTGTGGCTGCACTCGGACAACAGCTGGCTGGATGCCTTTCGCATCGTTGCGGTCAATGTCACCTCAGTGGTCACCACCACCGGCTTCGCCCTGGGCGACTACACCACCTGGGGCAGCTTTGCGGTACTGCTGTTTTTCTACCTGACCTTTGTCGGCGGCTGCTCGGGCTCGACCTCCGGCGGGCTGAAAATCTTTCGCTTTCAGGTAGCCTATGTGCTGCTCAGGACCAGCCTGCAACAGCTGGTGCATCCAAGAGCGGTGATCAAGCAGCAATACAACAACCACAACCTCGATGAAGACATTGTCCGCTCGCTGATTACCTTTTCGTTCTTCTTCACCATCACCATCGGCGTGATTGCCCTGGGCCTGACCTTGCTGGGTCTGGACTGGATAACGGCGCTCTCGGGGGCAGCCACAGCGGTGTGCAACGTTGGCCCCGGACTGGGCTCCACCATTGGCCCGGCAGGGAATTTTGCCAGCCTACCGGATGCGGCTAAATGGCTGCTGACACTGGGCATGCTGCTTGGCCGCCTGGAAATTCTCACCGTGCTGGTATTGGTTACCCGAGCGTTCTGGCGGCACTGATCACAAAAGCTCAACCTATGGGCTGACGCACTCTAGACTCACCTAAACACTGCAATGGAACCTGCTTAGATGGCTTGGCCGACGTTACGGATCATCGCGTTCATCAACGGCATCTTTCTTCTGACCCTGGCAATCAGCATGGCCGTACCCATGCTGACCCTGGTGCTGTTTGCCCGGCCCGATGAGCTCAACGCCTTTCTCTGGTCCAGCCTGATCACCTGTGTCGCGGGCATCGTGATGATTGCCCAGGGCCGCCCCAAGGATGTACAGCTGCGCCCCCGCGACATGTACCTGCTGACCGTGTCCAGCTGGGTGCTGGTGGGGCTCTTTGCATCCCTGCCCTTTATGTTTTCCCAGCACCTGGGGCTAACCGATGCGGTGTTTGAAAGCATGTCGGGCATCACCGCCACCGGAGCCACCGTACTCTCCGGGCTGGATGACATGTCGCCGGGGATTCTGATCTGGCGCTCGCTGCTGCACTGGCTGGGCGGTATCGGCTTTATCGCCATGGCCGTGGCCATTCTGCCCATGCTGCGCATCGGTGGTATGCGCCTGTTCCAGACCGAGTCATCGGATCGCTCCGAGAAAATCATGCCGCGCTCGCACATGGTCGCCAAATACATGATCGCGGCCTACCTGGGCCTCAGCATCATCGGCTGCCTGGCGCTCTGGCTAGCGGGCATGGGGGTATTCGATGCCATCAACCACACCATGTCGGCCATCGCCACCGGTGGTTTCTCGACCTCGGATCAATCGATTGGTAAATGGACCGAGCCGGCCGTGCACTGGGTCACCATCGCCCTGATGATTCTCGGCAGCGTGCCCTTCGTGCTGTTCGCTTCGATGTTGCGCGGTAACTACAAGGCCTTGATCAGGGACCAGCAAGTGCGTGGTTTCATCGCCATTCTGTTGAGCACCTGGCTGCTGTTGGGCACCTGGTACTACCTCAGTACCGATTTGCACTGGCTTGAAGCCATTCGCCATGTGGCGTTCAACAGCACGTCGATCATGACCACTACCGGCTTTGCCCTGGGTGATTACACCCTGTGGGGCGGCTTTGCCGGCATGCTGTTCTTCTACCTGGGCTTTATCGGCGGTTGCTCGGGCTCAACCGCCGGCGGCCTGAAGATTTTCCGCTTCCAGGTGGCCTATGTGCTGCTCAGGGCCAACCTGATGCAACTGATCCATCCGCGTGCGGTGATCAAGCAACAATACAACCGTCATCATCTGGACGAAGACATCGTTCGCTCGATCCTGACCTTCTCGTTCTTCTTCACCATTACCATCGCCTTGTTAGCCCTGGGCCTGACCCTGTGCGGCCTGGATTGGATCACCGCACTCAGCGGTGCCGCCAGCACGGTGTCTGGGGTTGGCCCTGGCATGGGCCCGATCATCGGCCCGGCAGGCAACTTCTCCAGCCTGCCGGATACGGCCAAATGGCTACTGACGTTCGGCATGCTGCTTGGCCGCCTGGAAATTCTCACCGTGCTGGTGCTGATGCTGCCGGCCTTCTGGCGCCACTGAGAATCTATTCAGCACCTGTGGCGCGACGGCCTACTGGGCTTATAGAACAGCCTCGGCAATCGCGTGCGGCCAACGCGCTTAAGCGCGGCCCAAGAGGCCTGGCATTGGCTGTGACTGCGGAGCGCCTTGCAGGGCGCGAGCGTAAACATAATCAGGGCACGTCATTACAGTCGCGCGCGGTACTCACCCGGAGTAGTATCAAACCAGCGGCGGAATGCCCGGAAGAAGTTACTCGGGTCAGAGAAGCCCAGTAGATAGGAAATTTCCAGAAGCGTCAGATTCGCCTGTCCCAGGTACTGCCCCGCCAGCTCACGACGGGTGTCATCAAGCAGGTGCTGATAACTGGTGCCCTCATCCTGCAAACGCCGCTGCAAGGTGCGCTCGGATAACAACAGTGCCTGCGCCACGGCCTCACGCTTGGGCTCACCTTGAGGCAGCAGGCGACATAACACCTGACGGACCTGATGGGTCACCCGCGTACCGGAAAAACGCGCCAGATAATCTCCGGCAAACCGATCATGCAGTTGAGCCATGGCCTCATTCGCCGAGGGCAGCGGCGCATCCAGATCGGCCCGATCGAACAGCAGCGCATAGTGCTCGGCATTGAATTTAAACGGGCACTGAAAAACCTCGCGGTAGGGTTCCAGGTCAGCCGGGGCATCGCCCATCAAACTGATCAGCCGAGGCCGCAATGGTTTGCCGGTCAGCCAGCGGCAGAATGCCAATGAATACGCCAGGCAAGCCTCTGCACTCTGGCGGGCCGAGGGCAGGCGATCACCGTGAATCGCCAGAATCATTTCATAACCCTCCGGCATCGGCTGGAAGCTGAGGTCAGCCCCCTCGCCAATAATCCGCTGGTAACGCACCAGGCGAGCAAAGCCTTCCTGCAGGTTGCGGCTACTCATCACTGCATAGCCCACCACGTTGAAGGATGCCGGACGCAACGTCTTGGCCATATTCAAGCCAATGGCCGGGTTGCCGGAAGCCTGCACGGCCAGGTGCCAGAGACGGGTCATGGCATCCTGCGCAAAGCGGGCTTCGGGATCTGCAAGCACGGCATAGTCGAGGCCCAGCTGGCTAAACAGGCTGCGGCAATCGACTCCATCAAACTCCAGGGCAGCGACTATCCCGGAGGCCCAGCTAGATGAAGTAGTACGTTCACTCATGGTTTGTTCTTATTGTGGGTCTGCAAAGGAGCGACGCAAGGATACTAACCCATAGAGGCTATCTCCAGGCCCAGTCATTACGCGGCTTCCAGCCCATTCAGAAACCGTATTTAAATTCTGAATGGGCTGCTTGGGTTGGGTAATGCCAATTTAATGACAACATTGCCATTCAGGCCTCATCAGTGGCGGGCGCTTTATTTGTTGCGACCGCCAGAATTGATCCTGACTGGTCGTATATGGCGGGCTATCTGCTCCCACCTCATGCACCAACTCCTGCGCCCCGGAACCCCGCCTGGGCGCAGTGTGACGGTTCATCACCACGATGGCTCACCTAGCCTTTCACGTCATGATCTCCGTGGTCCGGATAAAAAGAGCACTAAGACTACAAAAACTCATTCGGCACAGGGCTGCCAATAGGAAATAAGCGCTGGAGTAACCTCCTCAGCCCCGTTGCAATGTTGTGAAATGAAAGTTGAAACGTCTTTTTGCACCCAAAATTTGCGTGCCCGACCTTCACTACTACGCTCTTTTAGTCACAGCCGGGCTTGGCGCACCGCTATCCAGCTGGTTTCGTGGGTTACGAGACCAGCCTAAAACTCTTTAGCGCCCATGAACTGGAAGTGCTGTGATCTTTACATTCGGCAGGGGATGCTTAATGAGGGACATTGGCATACGGCCCGCGCGTATCTTTTACGCCGCGATGTTGACTTCTGGGTTAGGGCTGCTGGGCACTGATGCGAATGCCGGCGGGCTCTTCATCTACGAAGCAGGTCAAGAGGGCGCTGGATTGGCTAACGCTGGGGCTGCGGCACTCGCGACCGATCCCAGTGTGCTAATGAGTAACCCTGCCGGTATTACCGAACTCAAAAACACCCAGGTCAGTGCCAACGCTCAAGTTATCTTCGGCCATATTAGATTCTCTCGGGACGACAATAACCAGTTTGACGGCAATGAAGGTGGTAATGCCTTGCAATGGCTACCTGGTGCCAGCCTGTTCGTTAGCCATCAGCTCGATGAGCGCTCGGCAATCGGTTTCGGAATGTACGGGAACTTCGGCCTAGCGCTGAATTACGACGACGACTGGGCCGGGCGGTACTTCAACCAAGAGACTGCAATCATCGGGGTGTCCTTCCAGCCGACCATCGCACACCAGTTCACCGATCAGCTCTCCGTTGGTATCGGACCACACATTATTTACGGGTACTACCGAACCGAAGTCGCCATCAACAACAACTTGCTCGGTGTGCGAAATAGCCCGGATGGGCAACTGGAGTACAAGGACACCGATGTGGGCACAGGAATCAACCTGGGCATGCTCTACAAGTTGGATGAGCGCACCCAGATAGGCCTGGCCTACACCAGCAAAGTAAAACTGGAGTTCGAAGACAGTCCGGACGTACGCAAGGTCAGCAACCCGATCATCAATGCCGCTTTACATCGATTGGATGCAGACTCCCTGGAACTGGACATGAATGTCCCCCAGACCATGTTGTTGAGCGTAGCGCATCAGTTCCACCCGCAATGGAAACTGCTCAGCAGCATAGGCTGGCAGGACTGGAGCGACTTCGGTGAGATAGGTATAGCGGTGGATGCCTACGCTGGTGGCGTCGACCGCACCATTGACCGCCAGTACAAAGACACTTGGCACGCCTCTCTCGGCACCCAGTACCAGGCTACCAAGCAACTGCGTTGGAGCATGGGGCTTGGCTATGACAGTTCGGCGGTGGACGACAAAGACCGCACCATCGACAACCCCATGGGAGAAGCCTGGCGCTTCGCAACGGGGGTCAACTACCAGCTTAAAGAGGGCCTCAACCTACACTTGGCTTACACCCTGATGTGGTTAGGCGACATGGACGCCGAACAGACCAAGTCGCGCTCAGGAACCACGCTCTCCGGAACATACAAGAATTCTGCGCTGCATATAGTCGGCGGCGGTGCAACTTGGCGCTTCTGAAGCTAATGACCCAACACGACGTGAACAACTAGCTGAACTGACCACAAGGAGTTTTACATGTACGTGATTGCTCGGACCTCACCCCTAAAAGCTGCTGGTGCATCAGCGGGTATCTGGAAGCTCAGCACCTCGGCCCTGCTTGCAGCGGCGATTGCCATGACCGGCCATGCTTGGGCCGCTGAATCACCCAAGCCAGCCACGGAGGTCACCAAGGCGGCCAACGATGCGCTGCTCAAAGAGCTGCCGTTCAACGACAAGACTTCGTTCGAACTGGCGCACAAAGGTTTCATCGCCCCACTACCGTCCGAGCCGATTAAAGGCCCAAACGGCAACATGATCTGGGACCCGAAAAAATACGACTTCATCAAGGAAGGCGAAACCGCACCAGCCAGCACTAACCCCAGCTTGTGGCGCCAATCACAACTGATCAATATCTCCGGCTTGTTCGAAGTCACAGACGGCATCTACCAAGTGCGTAACTACGACCTCTCCAACATGACCATCGTCGAAGGCAAGGACGGCATCACTATCTTCGACCCGCTGATTTCAAGCGAAACCGCCAAGGCGGCTCTTGACCTCTACTACAAAAACCGCCCGAAAAAGCCCGTGGTAGCTGTGATTTACACTCACAGCCACGTCGACCACTACGGCGGTGTCCGCGGTGTTGTCGACGAGAAGGATGTCAAGGCCGGCAAGGTCAAAATCTACGCACCAAAAGGCTTTCTGGAGCATGCGGTGGCTGAGAATGTCATGGCCGGTACCGCCATGAGCCGGCGTGCCAGTTACATGTACGGAAACTTGCTGCCGCCGAGCGAAACCGGTCAACTCGGCGCCGGCCTAGGGACTACCACCTCTGCCGGTACAGTGACCCTCATTCCGCCGACCGACATCATTGAGAAGACCGGCGAGAAACATGTCATCGACGGGCTCACCTATGAGTTCCTCTACGCGCCTGGCAGTGAAGCGCCGGCCGAGATGCTCTACTACATCAAAGAAAAAAAGGCCCTGAACACGGCCGAAGACTCCACCCACACCATGCACAACACCTACTCGCTGCGCGGCGCAAAAATCCGTGAGCCACTGCCATGGTCCAAGTACCTCAACCAAGCACTGAAGATGTGGGGCGACGACGTCCAGGTGATGTACGCCATGCACCACTGGCCGGTCTGGGGCAACAAGGAAGTGAGAGACCAGCTGTCGTCGCAACGCGACATGTACCGTTACATCAACGACGAAACCCTGCGCCTGGCCAACAAGGGGTACACCATGACCGAAATCGCCGAGCAGGTAAAACTGCCCAAGTCGATTGCCAACCGCTTCTCCAACCGTGGTTATTACGGCTCGCTAAACCACAACGTCAAGGCCACCTACGTACTGCATCTAGGGTGGTTCATCGGCAACCCTGCGACATTATGGGAGCTGCCACCGGCTGAAGAGGCCAAGCGCTACGTAGACATGATGGGCGGCGCCGACGCTGTGCTGAAAAAGGCTAAGGAGTACTACGACAAGGGTGACTTCCGCTGGGTCGCCGAGGTGGTCAACCACGTGGTCTTCGCCGACCCGAACAACCAGGCGGCGAAGAACATGCAGGCCGATGCCTTAGAACAACTGGGCTACCAGGCCGAAAGCGGCCCATGGCGCAACTTCTACCTGACCGGCGCGCAAGAGTTGCGCAACGGCGTACAAAAACTGCCAACGCCCGACACCGCCAGCCCCGACACAGTCAAGGCGATGGACCTTGACCTGGTATTCGATTACCTGGCCATGCGCCTGAAAAGACCAGAAGTGGAAGGCAAGCACATCACCCTCAACCTGAACTTCACTGACCTGAAACAAGAGTACGTGCTGGAAATGGTCAATAGTGTGCTCAACCACACCGAAGGTATGCAGGCAAAGGATGCCGACGCAACCATAACCCTGACCCGTGACACCCTCGATAACCTGATGCTCAAACAAACCACGTTGAAAGACGCGGCAAACTCGGGTGAGCTCAAAATTGAGGGCGACGAAAGCAAACTCGAGGAGTTGATGAGCTATATGGACAACTTCGATTTCTGGTTCAACATCGTCACCCCCTAACGCTTCTACTGATACTTGACCGCATCAGGCAAGCCATTGGCAGTCGCCGGTGGCTTGCTTTTTTGCCCCAAGGGGTGATGGATGTGGACAACACCGATAGACCCTAGCGGTACTCTCTAATGAACAGCAAGCAAAGTCACAAAGCACCCTACCCTTGACCGCACCGCTCGGGCGTCCCCTTCGAAACTTAACGGATTATTGATCCCATTCCTGGCACCACATGTAAGCGGTGGGCAGATGGGACATCGCGACTGGACGGTGACGGCCAGAGGCTATGGAAGCTGAATGCCATCTGCAAACGCCGAGGCGGGTAGAACAGCTTTTTGCTGGTAATACCCCCATCGTCAACATCTGCGTCGAATACCGCGTGATCCATGGGGCGCGCAAGGATACTAAACTGGCACCGAATGTCAGTGGCCTTGCGAGTCAGCCGGCCTAGACTGCAAATAAGCCGCACGACGGCAACCCGCAGAACAGGAGCCCCGTGATGACCACAGCAACCGAGCAACGCTACACCAGCTTCGCCGAGTTTTACCCCTACTACCTGCAAGAGCACAGCAACAGCACCTGCAGAAGGCTGCATTTCGCCGGAACAACCCTGGTGCTGATGATCATTGCCTATGTTGTCGTCACCGGCGCCCTCGCCCTGCTCTTTGCCTTGCCCCTGGTGGGTTACGGTTTCGCCTGGGTCGGCCACTTTTTCTTCGAGCACAACAAGCCCGCCACCTTCCGCTACCCGCGCTGGTCGCTGATGGGCGACTTTGTCATGTTCAAAGACATGCTGACTGGTCGGGTGCCCTTTTAAACTCACCATGAGTGGCCTGCGCAGGTATACGGTCACGCCTTTGCCCGCAGGCACTGAACCTAGATCCAGTAACTGGGATAACTACCGCGGCGACGGGCATTGTTCAGACACCAGGCCACGGCCACGATCACGACTGAACCGGCCAACACAGGCGTAAGCAGAAAACTCAGCGGCGCCCCTGCGGCGAGCACAACCAGTGGATTGGCCCCCGCGGGAGCATGCAGGGTACGAGTCTGCTGCATCACCACCAGCGCCAGCCCTACGGCCAGTGCGCCAGCCCACCACGCGTCCCCCAGGGTATGTAAAACCAGCAAGCCGACCGCAGTTGATACCAAGTGCCCGCCAATAATGCTGCGGGGCTGGGCCAGTGGCGATTCAGGCAACCCGAATGCCAGTACACAGCTTGCACCGAACGGGGCCATCAGCCAGGGCACTCCGCCAATGTGGCTGAGCCAGCCGGTTACGCCGATGGCGATAACCGCACCGATGAATGAGATCAAGGTGAAATGCAGCGAAGGGGCTGCTGGTGCCTTGGACTTGAGCAGAGAAATGCCTGGCATGCGGATGACTCCATAGGAATAGCGAGGCGCAAAAGATACCGATCGGTATACCTGCATGTCAACCGATCGGTATACACTGTGCGCGCCCCCTTATGAGGTCTACAGGCATGAGCACAACCGACACGATCACTGAGTCCGCCCTGCGCTTGTTCTATCGCCAGGGCTATCACGCATCCGGAGTGGAGCAGCTGAGCCAAGAGGCAGGCGTCACCAAGAAGACCCTGTATCGCCATTTCCCGAGCAAGGAACATCTGGTCGAGGCTGCTCTGCAGCATCGAGATAGCGAGTTCATGGCGAAATTAAGGACAGCGGTGGATGCTGCCAGCGAAACGCAGCGACCACTGGCTTACATCAATTTCCTCGCAGCCTGGGCCCAGGAACCGGACTTCCATGGTTGCGCCTTTATCAATGCCGCAGCCGAGTACAGCGACCAGAACGATCCGCCGCACACGCTGGCCCGGCGACACAAGCAACAGGTTCTCGCTTACCTGGAAAGTATCTGCACCCTGGCAAAGTTTTCACAACCACTCCTGGCCGCGAGGCAGTTACTGCTGATCGGTGAAGGGTTGATCGTGACGTGCCAGGTCAACGGTCCCTGCGAGGAGGTGATCGACTCTGCCCGCGCCATGGCGCTGATGCTGGCCGCCCGCTCGCTCGAACCCTAGCCTGCGCACATGCACTGCACGAGACACCGCATTTTTACCAGGCGCCAATAAATGGGCGCCCTACAGCGGCTGAGTCAGGCATACCACTTATTGATGGTCGACTGGATGAGCCTGCAAGAGCGCCTCTAACAGGCACATCTGTGCCTAGCGCACGACCGTTGGCCAATACAGCTCTGCCGTTCGGCTGCCACGCTTGGCGGTTCTGGCCGGCTTGGTTATGATCCCTGGCCTATTTTGCGCAGCCACCTCGGTGCGCTATCCAGGCACCCGATAGAGGTGCCAGACGAGCAGCAGGGATCGTTCCATCCAATGAATGTCAAAAGCCAAGCGCAATTGTCCGCATTGCCGGCACCGCCGCTGCGCGAGTATTACTCCCGTGTGCTGGCCTATATCGCCATTGCCGCCAGCATTGCCGCCGGCACTTACACCCAGCATTTCGGCTATGACATTCTCTGGATGGTGCCTTATGCCCTGCTCTATCCGCACCTGGCTCACCACCTGAGCCTGCGCTTCAAGCGTGATCACCCTCAGCGCACTGTCCTGAGTCTGTTGTTTATCGATGCCCTGCACTCCGGTTGCGTGGTGGCTCTGCTGGGCCTCTCAGTGGTGCCAAGCTTGATGTCGCTGTTGATTCTGCTCTTCAGTGCACTGGTGATGGGCGGCCTGCGTTACCTCGGCCTCGCGGCGTTGATCGCATTGAGCGGCGCAGTGCTCAGCGCGGCGTTGCTCGAAATCAAGCTGAACGTCAACACCCCGGCCTCCGTTGCACTGGTCAGTATCTTCTTTACCACCCTGTATATCTGCATCACCGCGTTCTTCGTGCACCAGCAAGGCCTGCGCCTGGCTCAGGTACGCAGCGAGATCAGTCGCGAACAGGAGAAAGCCGCACGCCTGGCGCGCAACCTGGCCAAGTACCTGTCGCCCCAGGTCTGGGAGTCGATCTTTACCGGTAAAAAAAGCGTGCGCCTGGAAACCCAGCGCAAGAAGCTCACCGTGTTCTTCTCCGATATCAAGGGTTTCACCGAGCTCTCCGAAGAGCTGGAAGCCGAAGCCCTGACCGACCTGCTCAACACCTACCTCAATGAGATGTCGAAGATCTGCCTGAAATACGGCGGCACCATCGACAAGTTTGTCGGCGACTGTGTGATGGTGTTCTTTGGCGACCCGAGCAGCAAAGGCGCGAAGAAGGACGCAGTAAACGCCGTATCCATGGCCATCGCCATGCGCAAGCACATGAAGGTGCTGCGCCAGCAGTGGCGTGCCCAGGGCATCACCAAACCGCTGGAAATCCGCATGGGGCTGAACACCGGCTACTGCACGGTGGGCAACTTCGGCGCCGACACGCGCATGGACTACACCATCATCGGCCGCGACGTGAACCTCGCCAGCCGCCTGGAAAGCGCTGCCGAATCGGGTGAGATCCTGATCTCCCACGAAACCTACTCGCTGATCAAGGACGTGATCATGTGCCGCGACAAGGGCCAGATCACCGTCAAGGGCTTTACCCGTCCGGTGCAGATCTACCAGGTGGTGGATTTCCGCCGCGATCTGGGCGCTACATCCAGTTACGTCGAGCATGAACTACCAGGCTTCTCCATGTATCTGGACACCAACGGTGTGCAGAACTACGACAAGCAGAAAGTGATTCAAGCCCTCGACCAGGCAGCCGACAAGCTGCGCGACAAGGTGATCATGTAAAGGCCGAACTCGGCAGACATAGCTCACCATCGAGCAAAGGCTGCTGAGCGAGAAACTCCAGGGCCGACGCCCGCCAGGCGTGCTGTTCAGCCGACTGCGCACAGTGTGTGCGGTCCAGCCTTACCGCGCGCAGACAAGCCGCTTGCAGATCCTCATCCAATACCCCGCTAACCCCCGGCTGTAACACATCCAGCGGCCCGGCCACTGGAAACGCCGCCACCGGCGTACCGCAAGCCAGCGCTTCGAGCATTACCAGCCCATAAGTGTCAGTGCGTGAAGGAAATACCAGCACACTCGCGCGCTGATAGGCCGCCGCCAGCGCCTGGCCATGCTGGTAACCGAGAAAGCGCACCTGCGGGTAAGCCGCCTGCAACGCTTCACGCTGCGGGCCATCCCCGACCACCTGTTTCTTACCCGGCAGATCGAGAGCCAGAAAGGCTTCGATGTTTTTCTCCGGGGCGATGCGGCCAACGTAGAGAAACAGCAACTCTGTTGGCCTGGCGGCGGGACGAAACAACTGGGTGTCGACACCTTTACGCCAGAGCGTCAGGCGCTTGAAGCCCCAGGCGGAAAACTCGTTGCGCATGCGCTCGGTGCTCACCAGCACCGCCTGACTGGGCCGATGAAAAGCCCGCAGAAAAGCATACCCCCAAGCCAGCGGCAACCACGGCCAGCGGGAGTGAATGTACTCGGGGAAGCGGGTATGAATGGCGCTGGAAAAAGCCAGACCGCGTTTGCCCAACCAACGCCGCGCCGCCCAGCCCAACGGCCCCTCAGTGGCCAAATGCACACAATCGGGTTGAAACCCACGAATCGCCCGCCCCACTCGCCAGAGATCCCACACCAGCGGGATTTCCGGGTAACTCGGGCACGGCACTGTACGAAAGTCCGCAGGTGACAGCAGCTTGACCTGATGCCCCAGGCCGCGCAGCTCACGCATCAGCGCCTGCAGGCTGGTGACCACCCCATTGACCTGCGGCAGCCAGGCATCGGAAACGATCAAAATTCTCATGCCACCGGCTCAGCCGCCGCGATGTCCTGCGCTTGCTGCACGCGGGCTTGCTGCGCCTGATCATCGGCCAGGCGGTAGAGTTCGATACTGCCATCCAGATGCTCAATCAGCGCCGTGCAGGACTCCACCCAATCACCGCAATTCATGTACTCCACCTCGCCCATCGGACGGATCTCGGCATGGTGGATATGCCCACAGACCACACCATTGAAGCCGCGCTTGACGCACTCATGGGCGATGGCCTCCTCGAAGTCACTGATAAAGCTCACCGCACTCTTGACCTTGTGCTTGAGGTACGCCGACAGCGACCAGTAACCGTAGCCATAGCGGCTGCGCCAGTAATTCAGCCAGCGATTGAGGGTCAGGGTGAACTCATAGGCCGAGTCACCGAGAAAGGCCAGCCAGCGGTGGTAGCGCGTGATCACATCAAACTGGTCGCCGTGAATTACCAGCAGCCGCCGACCATCCGCGGTGACATGCTCGGCCTCATCGACCAGTTGGATATTGCCGAGCATCAGGCTGGAATAGCGGCGCAAAAATTCATCGTGATTGCCGGTCACGTAAATCACCTCAGTGCCACGTTTACTCATGGTCAGCAGACGGCGAATCACGTTGCTATGCGCTTGCGGCCAATACACCCCACTGCGCAGTTTCCAGCCGTCGATGATGTCGCCCACCAGGTAGATTCTGTCGGTCTGATAGCGCTTGAGAAACGCCGCCAGGTGTTCCGCCTGACAATCGCGGGTTCCCAAATGCACATCGGAAATCCACAGGGTGCGGACACGTTGCTTACGGCTAGGCGTCGCGAGCTGGGCACTGGTCATGGGCGGCCTCCGGCTGGGTTTGTTCGAGTGTGCGCAGCCCCAGTGAAGCGTCCATGACAAGCCCGTGGCAGTTCGGTGACAGCCCCTGCCGGCAATCTGCAGGTAAACTGCCCAGTCTGAACAAGGAGCCCACCATGTCCTCGCTGCTGTCGGTGCGTCATTACAGCCATGAGCTGATCAGCCATAGCCATCACCATGCGCAACTGGTCTTTGGCCTGAACGGTCTGCTGGATTTCGAGATCGCCGGGCGCGGCAGCCTGGTCACCCGGCAAACCCTGGCCGTGATTCCCAGTGACGCCCAGCATGCGTGCGGCAGCCAGAACGGCAGCCGCTGCCTGGTACTCGATGTGCCTGACGATCAGTGGCTGCAGCGCCAGTTGGGCCGCCACCTCGACGCCACACAACGGCTGCTGGAAAAGCCCGCTGCCGTCAGTCTCACCCCCACCCAGAGCCAGTTGGTCAGTTGGCTGGCGGCCAGCCCGATCAATGATCCGGTGATTGCCCAACAAGGCGCGGCCTTGCTTCTGGCCAGCCTGACGCATCCGCACAGTGTCCAGCAGGAGCCCAGCCGCCTGCCGCTGGCGGCATTGGATGCACATATCGACCAACATGCAGCCCACCCGCTGCAGGTCCGTGATCTGGCGCGCCTGGCCGGTCTGTCGGCGGCGCGTTTTCACGTACGCTTTCTCAACGAAACCGGCCTGACGCCCATGGACTACGTGCGCAGCCGTCGCCTGCAACTGGCGCGTCAACTGCTGCAAGGAAGCAACCTGGCGATTGGCGAGATCGCGGCGCGGGTTGGCTACAGCTCGCAAAGTGCCTTTAGCGCAGCGCTCACCCGCCAGTTCGGCCTGACCCCGCGCGCCTTGCGTCTGCGCCGCGAGTAACGCGACAAAAACCGCAAGCCCTGCGACAGACTTCTGCCCGGGCAGCCCCTAGACTGCAGCACATCATCAAGGGGGCTGTGGCATGCAACAAATCGACTGGGCCGATTTTCAGCGCGTGGAGTTGCGGGTTGGCACCGTGCTGTCCGCCGTGGTGAATGCAAAAGCCCTGAAGCCGGCCTACGTGCTGCAGATCGACCTCGGCGAGCTGGGCGTCAAACAGTCCAGCGCGCAGCTCACCGCTCATTATCAATGCGTTCAACTGGTTGGCCGCCAGGTGCTCTGCGTGTGCAACTTTGCCGCCAAACGCATTGCCGGTGTGCGCTCCGATGTTCTGGTGACCGGCGTGTATGACGCCGACAACCGCGTGGTGCTGGCCAGCTTCGACCAACCGCTGCCCAATGGCGCGCGCCTGGCATGAGCCCACGTAACGCCCTCTGGGCCATCCACCTGGGCGCCCTGCTGTTCGGCCTTTCGGGAATCTTCGGCAAGCTGGCCAACACCACCCCACAAATGATTTCCGCCGGCCGTGCGCTCTTTGCCGTGCTCGCCCTGCTGCTGTTTGCCAAGCTGTTGAGCAACGCCCGCTTCGTGCGCCTGAGCTTAAAGCAGCTCAGCCAGCTGGCCCTGGGCGGCGCGCTGCTCGGCGGGCATTGGTGGAGTTTTTTCGAGGCCGTGCAGATTTCCGGCGTGGCCATCGCCACCCTGGGTTTCGCCAGTTTCCCAGCCTTTACCGTGTTGCTCGAAGGGCTGCTGTTCCGCGAACAGACACGCCGTATTGAATACGCCATGGTGGCATTGGTGTGCCTCGGCTTGGTGCTGGTCACCCCGGCCTTCGACCTGGCCAGTCAGGCCACCGCCGGGCTGCTCTGGGCGGTGTTATCGGGGCTGCTGTTCGCGCTGCTGTCCTTGCTCAATCGCGCCAGCACCCGTGGCATCGAGCCGGTTCAGGCCGCGCTGTATCAGAACCTGACGGTGTTGCTGCTGTTTTGGCCACTGGCCTGGCCCACCCTGCCTGAGGTGCAGCCCCGCGACTGGTTGTGGATGGCGATGCTGGGGATTTTCTGTACCGGTCTGGCGCACAGCCTGTTCGTGGCCAGTTTGCGCGTGCTCAAGGCGCGCACCACGGCCGTGATCTTCGCCCTGGAGCCGGTCTATGGGATTGCCTTCGCCTGGATACTGTTCAACGAACAGCCCACCCTGCGCATGCTGGCCGGCGGCCTGCTGATTGTCAGTGCGATTTTTCTTTCGGCGCGGATGGCCAAGTAGCCCCTGTCAGCCGCCGGTGACTGGGGCTCAGTTCGCCGGGCGATCGTTATGACCCAGATCGCGGCCCGGGTCGATCTGATCACGCAGGCGCTGCTTGAGCACCTTGGCCTCGGGAAAACCACCATCGGCCTTGCGCTCCCAGAGCTGCACGCCATCACAGGTAATCCGGAACACACCGCCGGTGCCGGGTTCCAGGCTGACCCGGGACAGGTCATCGGTAAAACTCGACAGCAACTCCTGGGCGAGCCAGGCGGCACGCAGCAACCACTGGCATTGAGTGCAATAGGTAATGACCACTTCGGCTTTGGGGTTAGGCATTGGCAAGCTCACAAACAGACAAGCGCCAATAATAGCGTCCAGCAGCACGCCCCAGGCACAAGAAAAACGCCCGCTTAGCGCGAGCTGGCGGGCGTTGTTCAACGGCGTCGTCAATCAGGCGATTTTGGCCAGGAGCTGACGCGCCTCCTGCTTCTCTTGCTCATCACCCTCGCTGATGACTTCATTGAGAATCTGACAGGCGCTATCCAGGCTGCCTTGTTCAATATAGGCCAGTGCCATATTCAACTTGGAGAGGTTATCGCGGTTACCGGCGAGCTGATCAAGATCGTCCAGAAAAGCCACATTGAGTTCACCCTCTTGCCATTCGTCGCGAGGGGTTTCCTCCACCAGCATCGATTCGGCAAACGGGCTGCGAGCATCCCGCGCGCCCGACAACTCGAAAACATCCGAACTCTTGCGCGTGGCCGCAGCATTGCCCTCGCTCTTGTCCTGCGCCTTGCTCTGCACAGCCGGAGCAAACGGGCTGACCAGATCCCAGTCAGCGTCCAGGGACATATCATCCAGATTGAGCTGGCCTTCACCGGCAACCGGCTCAGGTTCAACCGCTGGCAGTTCAACCTCGTCAAGCTCCAACACCACATCGTCCAACAGACTGGCTGATTGGGCACTGAACAGCTCGGCATGACGCGCCTTCAGCTCGTCGATACGTGCTGGAGTGAAGCCCGATGCACGCACCAATGCCTCATGCGCGACAAAGCCACGGGCATCGCCCAGCAGCGCCAGCACTTCGAGCAGACGGAAGGCAATGTCACTGCGCTGCGGCTGTGCCTCCCAGGCCTTGCGCAGAGTACTTGCCGCCTCACTCAGGCGACCATAGGCGATATAGACATTGGCGCTTTGCAGCGCATCTTCACCAGCTGCAGGCCACACGGGACCCGCCCGCGGCACCTCACGCAGGTTGAGGGCCACTGCGGCCGCTGGAGCAGCAGAAGCGGCTGAGACGACTGGGGCAGCCGCAGGCTGTACCGCCGGCATAACCGGCACCGGCACGGCCGCAACGGGTGCTGCGGGTATTGGCGCTGGCTGTGGCGTTCTTCGGCCACGCCAGAACAAACCCGCCGCAGCCGCCAGTAACAGCACCAGCAGCCCCGTAATAATCACTAGCCAGTTGTTGCCTGGCGCGCTGCTCGGCACGGGTGGTTGCGCCAGTGTGGCCGGCACCGCAGCGGTACTGCCAGCCGTATTCGCCTGACGGGCTGCCAACTCAGCCTGCAGGCCGGCAATCTGCTGATCACGCGCGTCCATCTGCGCCTGTAGCTGCTGTACCTGTAGGCCCAGCTGCGCCAGGCTCTGCTGCAATTGCAAGGTCTCGCTGATCTGACTGGCCAATTCCTGTTCGACGCGAGCCTGTTCCTGTAGCAACTGCTCGGCAGGCGGATCAATCGGCGGCTCAGCGCTCGTTGCAGAGGCCGTCGCGGGGCTCGTATCCGCTTGGGCAAGCACTGCCTCACTCGCGGCTACTGTTACTGCGGGCTCGGCGCTGGCAACGCTATCGGGCAGCAACAAGCGTGCACCGGCACGCAGGCGATCGATGTCGCCATTGATAAAGGCCTGCGGATTAAGCGCATGGATGTCGTACATCAACGCCTGCGGTGCAACCTGCCCGGCAGCGTCAGCCAGACGCGTTGCGATCTTCCACAAGCTGTCACCACTGACCACGACATAGCTGTTGCCCTGCTGCGCCGCCGGCAAGGCTGTCGGGCGCGGGCGCTCAACGGCAGCCACCCGGCGCTCGGCTTGCACCGCTGCACCTGAGGACGCAGGCGAGCGGCCGTATGACGTCGCGATGGGGGGGTCGAGCAGTACGGTGTACTCACGGTACAACTGGCCATTGGGTCGGGCCACTTCAACAATAAAATTCAGGTAGGGCTCACGCACCGCCTGAGTCGACACCACCCGGATCACACTCTTACCGCCGCGTAACAGCGGGGTAAAACGCAGATCATTATAAAAGTACAGGCGATCCACGCCCGTGCGGGCAAAAACCTCGGCAGGAGCCAGGCGTACGCGCATGTCCGCGTCGCTCAGGTCGCCCACATCAAACAATTCGATTTCGGCATCCAGCGGCTGACTAAGTGCTGAATGCAGGGTGATTTCGCCTAAACCAAGGGCCGGGACCAGCCCTGAGTACAGAGCCGAACTGGATGCCAAACCGATCAGTAACCGATGAACCTTCGCCATAAACCGCTCCCGGTAAACCCGTCTCATGCGTCTCGCCCCACTGCACGTTGAGAACGTGCGCTTGGTGTGCGGGCGACAACTTGTGAGCCGGCAAATATGCCTTGGGACGTACATTCCGGGATTAACCCGGGTGCATGGCAAAAACGACGGTGAGCTGCCTACGGAACCCGTAACCGTCTGCGGGAAAAACATGCACACAAGCAGCATAGGCCCGCCGCCAGTAAAACGACAACTGCATCACACTGTCATGCGGTTCTCAGCGTTTGCTCGACCTGACGCCAATCGCGGCCAGCACCGTGAGCGCAAAGACGGCGGCGACCAGCCAGAAGCTCTGTTTGAACGCCAGCATTTCCGCCCACTGATCACCTCCTTCGGCACTGTGTCGCCACTCCAGAAAGAAGGTCAGCAGGTTGACCCCGAATGCACCACCGAGCTGGCGCACGAACGTGATGGCCCCGGCGCCTTGTGCCAGCTGCTCGGGGCTGAGGATATCCAGCGAACCGGTACTCAAGGCCGGCAGCAGTATGCCCAGGCCAATGCGGCCTACGCAGGCCCAAAAACACAGGACGAAGAACGATGCCCCCTGCTCAATCCAGGCCATCCCCGCCGCCGATAACGCAAAGATCAGCAGGCCGGCGCTCAGCAGCATGGCCGCAGACAACCGATCGCTGAGCCAGCCGCCCAGAAAAGAGGCCATGCCCATCAACAACCCCGCCGGCAGCAGCAGCAGGCCAGAACGTCCGGCACTGAAGCCCTCAACCGTTTGCAGGTACAGCGGGATTAGGTACGTGGAGCCATACAAGCCCAGCCCCAGGGTCAAGGCGACCCAACTGGCGCTGCGAAACCCGGCATGCTGCCACAGCGCCAGCGGCAGTAGCGGCTGAGCGGCGCGGCGGCTGCGCAGGACAAACAACAAGGTTGCCAGTAGCGCTACACCTCCCGGCAACCAGACCCTGGGCAGCGTCCAGGCAAAGCGCTGTGCTTCGGCCAAAAAACCCAGCGTGGCGAATATCGCCACGCACAGCCAGGCAAAAGCCTGAATATCCAGACGTGGAGTGCTGCGTTCACGCGCATTCGGCAACAACCATTGTCCAGCCAGCATGGCCAGCAGGCACATTGGTAGCGGCATCCAGAAGATCGACGGCCAGCCAAAATGGTCAACCAGATAACCACCAATGCCAGGGCCGAGCGAAGGCGCCAGCATCACTCCAAGACCGTAAATACCCAACGCCGTGCCACGGCCACCATCGGCAAACACGCGGAAAATCAGAACCATGGCCAGCGGTTGCACGATTCCAGCGCACAGCCCCTGAACGATGCGCAAGGCAATCAGCTGCCAGGCAGCGTGAGCCGCCAGAGCCAACAGCGAGCTGAGGATAAACAGCAACAGGCCGAACTGCGCCGTACGGCGTGCGCCAAAGCGCGCCTGAGCCCAGGCGGCCAGTAACAGGCCGGCGGTCATGGACGCGAGAAACCCGGTGGACAGCCACTGCGCCAGCGGCCGGCCGATGGCGAAATCGGCCATGATCGCCGGCAAGGCGACATTGATACTGGTGGAGGCCAAGACCATGGCCATGCTGCCGACCATCAACAACGCCAACAGCCACTGCGGATAACGTGGACCGAAGCGTTGCTGCAGAGTCTGCAGATCTTCGTGCATCAGCGTTTTTCCAGGTTACTCAACACCTGGGCATGAACCTTCTGGCAGCGGCGCAACTCGTCTTCGTCGATACCGGCGAACACTTCCTGGCGCAGTTGTGCGGAGATTGCTTCGATCTTTTCAATCAACGGGCGGGCTTGTGGGCTGAGGGCAATCTTCTTTGCGCGACGGTCTTCCGGCACCGCCTGGCGGCTGACCAGTCCCTGCGCTTCCAGGCTGTCGAGCAGGCGCGCCAGAGTCGGCCCTTCAACGCCAACGCTCTGCGCCAATTCGCGCTGGGTCGGCAGTTCGGCAAAGCGCCCCAGGTGCAGCAGCACCAGCCAGCGGGCTTGTGACAGCCCCAGACCGACCAGACGACGATCCAGCTCGGCGCGCCAGGCGCGGGAAAGCTGAGCAACTTGCATGGCAAAACGGTGTTGATCGGTATGCGACATGGACAACGGCTCTTAACTATAAAAAACTAATTATTAGCCAGCTAACCATAACCCTTTTAGCGAGGCAAGCCTGCAACAGGCCTGCAAACATTTCACCACTTTACATACTGGTCCTCGACAAAGCCCCAGAGATTGTCGATGCGCACTTCGGGCCGGCCAGTCGGGCGTAACACACCGCTGAACTGGCCGAAGATCTGTTTGAAGTTGCTCGCCAGCAGCCCCACGTTCAGACGCTCCTTGTGCAGGCCACGGCCCTCGAAGCGCAGCTCGACCTGGCCGTCATAGGAGTTGATCAACCACGGCTGCAAGGGTTGCTCGCGATCAAAGGCAAAGCGCACCGTATCGACCTTGAGCAATTCGCCATCCAGCCAAAAGCAGTTCTCGGTAAAGCTGCTCTCATTGACTCCGCAGGACAGGTTCAGCCCCACCCGCTGTTCGCCCGCCAAGCCCGACAGGCAGGCCCAGTTCCAATGGGTTTCAGGGCGCATATAGCCGGCCGACCAGTCGTGGTGGGCGAAAGCATCGATCTGCGCCAGGTCGAAATCCCCCAACGCACTGCGCACCTGCCCCGTGCAGCGCACACCGGCCACCTTCTGCGCGTAGACCCAGCCATTAACGCCGGCCTGCGTGTTGATGCACATCGGCTGAAACGCGGGCAGCGTTTCAGAAAAGCATGCATCGATGCGCGTGCCGTCATCCAGCTCCACCAACAGGCGCTTCTCTCTGGATGACGCGTTATTTTCCAGACGCAGCAAATTGCCGCCGCTGCGCACCTCGCACACGCCTTGGTCCGGGGTTTGCGAGAACTGGCTGCCAAAGCCCAGCGGCAGCTTGAATTGGCGCTCGATCATACGCCCGCTGGGCGGATGGAACAGGTAGACAAACCCCACACCCAGCAGGCTGAGATTGGCCAGGGCACAGCCGCCAATGAGCTCATCGCTGATCAGGCCGAAGTATTGAAACTGATGGAAGCGCCGCCATTTCGCCAGAGCGCCCAGCTTGCGCCCCATGGGTGAGCGAAAGTCGAAATCACGGTAATTCACCAGCCCCGGTGCAGCGGGAAAGATGCCGTAATGCGGCTGGCCATTGGCCTGAATCAGTCGGTCCATCGGGAGTTACTCGCTAGAAAACCTCGGCGATGCTAGCACTGCGGCTGCGTCCCGGGCATTCACCACAGACGCCAAGCACAGCGGCAAAATCGGCCACCTGCCAGGGCCCAGCAGCTGTTTGCGCTCGCGCCAGCCAGAGCCCGGCAAGCGAGACAGCTTGCCGGGCCCACACCGAGCAGGTCATACGCCGATGCTCAGGCCACAACCTGATTGCGGCCAAAAGCCTTGGCCTGATACAGCGCGCGGTCGGCATGCTCGTACAGCTGCGCCAGCGCGCCACCTTCGCCGGGCTGAGTGCAGGCGACACCAATCGAGAGGGTCAGCATGCTCGCCGTAGCAGAACCGGCATGTTCGATATTCAGGGTTTGCAGGGTTTGCCGGAGCGCTTCGGCGTGGTTGCGGGCTCCAGCCGCATCAATGTCATACAGCAGCACAGCAAACTCTTCGCCGCCGAGCCGCACCGCCATGTCCAGCGGCCGCCGCGCCGCCTCCTGCAACAGACTCCCGAGACGCTGCAGGACGTTATCACCGGCCTGGTGGCCGTAATGATCGTTATAAGCCTTGAAATGATCGACATCACACAGCAGCAGCGCCAGGCTGTGCTGCTCGCGCTGGGCCTGACGCCACAGGCGCTCGAACTGACGATTGAAACTGCGGCGGTTGTGCAAGCCGGTCAGGCTGTCGTGATCGGCCAGAACACGCATCAGCCGGCTAATCAGAAAGTGCTCGCGCGACTTGAACTCCAACAGGTAGCAACCCACAGCCCCCATCAGGTTGCCGAAGATTAAAAACAGCGTGTTATTGGTCAAGCGTGACAAGGGCACCTCGGCCATAACCAGCTCGACCGCGACATACACCAACAGTACGAGCAAAGAGCAGCACAAGGCCTCGATCAGGCGCAGCCCGACCAGAAAATAGGCCGCCATGCAGACCAGCAGGAGGCCTTCATAGGGGTACCCCGGATCGACGCGATGCGCGATGCCCACCACCAGAGAAGCCGCAGCCCCTAAAGCCAGCAAGCTGAACAAACTTAGCGGTTGTAGCAGATGAGTGTGTTTGCGCTGAATCAGCAGTCGGCCAAACACACAGAGCAGCACTAGCACCACCATGCGGATGGAGAACATCCACCAGACTTCCGGGGCCTTGATCAGGACAAAATCAAATGCGGCAAAGGCCAGCCACACCAGGATTCCCACACTCAGAGCGATGCGCTTCAGCTCAAAGGTGTCTTCACGCAGGTACTCGCGGTACTCCTGCTCCAGAGGCCTGGAGAAACGCAACAGACGAAAGCCCAAGGCGAGCTGATCGGCGTAGGGGCTGGGGCGAACATCATCAAGCCAGGCGTGGGGACGCGGCACTGTGACCTCTGCAGCAGGATGGCTGAGACCACCTTAGTCGCTCGCACCCTGCGTCACAAGCCGAACCCATGACGGGTGCGGCCATCACTCAGGCCTCGAACTCCGCCTGCAGCGCCGCACGCACACAGTGTAGGATGCCCAGCTCAACGCGCCCAGCAAACTGTTCGCTGAGCGCGGCTACCGGCGGCAACTCACCCTCGCCATCGAGAAAGGCATCCTGAATTTCACCGAGCAAAGCTTCGGGCACATCCAGCGCCTGCTCCAGGGACAGCTGCTGACGGCCAATGGCTTCGGCCAGCAGACCGTAGACATTCTTCTCGCTGCAGCTGAGCTGACTGGCAATCTGCGCCGGAGTCATACCGGCACGGGCCAGACTGACCAGCTCATGGCGTAGATCGACCACCGCGCGCGGCGCTTCATCCGCAGCGCCAAGTACCGCCAGAAAGGCTTCGCCATAGCGCTCCAGCTTGCGCGCACCGACCCCACTGACCTGGGCCATTTCAGCCAGGGTGCTGGGCTTGCTGCGCAGCATTTCCAACAGGGTGGCATCCGGGAAGATCACATAAGGCGGCACGCCATGCTCTTCCGCCAGCTTGCGGCGCAAGGCACGTAGTGCTTCCCACTGGCCGCGCTCTTCGCCACGCACCAACTGGCTGGCAGCACTGCTGGAAGCCTTGGCGCTTTGTTGCGGCTTGAGGTCACGGCGTAGCTGCAGGCTGACCTCGCCCTTGAGCAACGGCCGACAACTGTCAGCCAGGCGCAAGCCGCCAAAACCTTCGAGGTCGACATCGGCCAACCCACGTGCCACCAACTGGCGAAATAGCGAGCGCCACTCCCCTTCGGCCAGCGCCTTGCCGATACCAAACACCGCCAGGTGCTGATGGCCCACGGTGCGAATCTTGTCGTTATCACGGCCGAGCAACACATCAACCAGATGCCCCACGCCATAGCGCTGGCCCGTGCGATACACCGCCGACAGCGCCTGACGGGCCGGCTCGGTGGCATCCCAGGTCTGCACACCGTCCATGCAGTTGTCACAGTGTCCGCAGGGTTGCGGCATGTCTTCATCGAAATAGGCCAGCAGTGCCTGGCGCCGGCAACGGGTTTCCTCACACAGGGCCAGCATGGCATCAAGCTTGTGCTGTTCAACGCGCTTATGCCGCTCGTCGCCCTCGGAATTGTTGAGCATCTGCTTGAGGAAAATCACATCCTGCAGGCCGTAAGCCATCCAGGCGTCTGCCGGCAAACCATCCCGGCCAGCGCGACCGGTTTCCTGGTAATAGGCTTCCAAGGATTTGGGCAGGTCAAGGTGCGCGACAAAACGCACGTTGGGCTTGTCGATACCCATGCCGAAGGCGATGGTCGCCACCATGATCAGCCCTTCCTCATTGAGGAAACGCTTCTGGTGATAAGCGCGCAGTTCGTTGGCCAGGCCGGCGTGATACGGCAGCGCCGGGAAACCCTGCTCGGAGAGGAACGCGGCAACCTCTTCAACCTTCTTGCGCGACAGGCAATAGACGATGCCGGCGTCGCCCTTACGCGCCGCGAGGAAATTGAGCAACTGCTTGCGCGGCTGCTCCTTGGGCACGATGCGATAAAAGATATTCGGCCGATCGAAGCTGGAAAGAAATCGCTCGGCATTTTGCAGGTGCAGGCGCTGGACGATTTCTTCGCGGGTGCGCATATCTGCGGTGGCGGTCAGGGCAATACGCGGCACGTTAGGGAACAACTCGGCGAGCTGGCCCAACTGCAGGTATTCCGGGCGGAAATCGTGCCCCCACTGCGACACGCAATGCGCCTCATCGATGGCAAACAGAGCAATGTCGAGGTTCTGCAAGAAGCTCAGCATGCGCGGCTGCACCAGCCGTTCAGGCGCCAGGTACAACATCTTGAGTTCGCCACGGCGAATGCGCTCGGCAATCTCGCGCTGCTCATCGGCACTCAGGGTAGAGTTCAGCGCTGCGGCGGCCACGCCTAACTCATCGAGGGTGGCGACCTGATCGTCCATCAATGCGATCAGCGGCGACACCACCACTGCCAGACCGTCACGCAGCAGGGCCGGCACCTGAAAACACAGCGATTTGCCACCGCCGGTTGGCATCAGCACCAGGGCATCGCCGCCACTGGCCACGCGCTCGATAATCGCACCCTGACGGCCACGAAAGCTGTCGTAGCCGAATACGTCTTTAAGGATGCGCTGCGCGTGCTCAAGCATGAAAGGTCTCCAAAACAAGCCGCGCATTATACGCAAGTGCCGAACGGACACCCGTGACATGGCGGAGTTTGCGTCGATTTTCCCCTGCAGTGGCCTGCGCCTATGGCCGCTGTGGCTGCGGTCGACTAGAATCCAGCCTCGTTTACTCCTTCAAGGTAGCCCCCGATGTCCTTCGCCGAGCAACTCTCCCGCCTGCAAGCCTTCCTCGATGCTGATGAGCTGCATGAAGAGGCACTGGACTATATCGCCGCTCACGGCTACCTGACGGCCCTGTCGATTTGCCCACAACAGGTGCCTGAGCGCGAATGGATCGACGCGTTGTTCTCTGAGCCGCCGCATTACCGCAATGATGCCGAGCGCGAAGAGATCGAAGCCACCCTGATCCAGCTGCAAAGCCATATCGCCCGCCAACTGGCCAGCGACGACGAGCCGGAAGTGCCCTGCGACCTCGACCTCGGTGATGAGCCGGACGACTCTGACCTGCGCGGCTGGTGCATCGGCTTTATGGAGGGGGTATTCCTGCGCGAAGCGGTGTGGTTTGACGACGCCGAAGACGAAGTCAGCGAGCTGCTGCTGCCAATCATGGTCGGCTCCGGGCTGTTCGACGAACAACCTGAGTTTGCCGAAATTGCCCAGGATCGCGACTTGGTCGACAGCATGGTCGAGCAGATTCCCGAGCTGCTGACCGCACTGTTTCTGCTGTGCAATGCGCCAGAAGAAAAACCAGCGCTGTTAAAACCCCGCCACCACTAAGCACACGCCATGGCGCGTGAGGCTCAGGAACAGCGCAACCCCGCCATTCGCTACGCTCTACTGGCCATTGGCTGGCTGAGTGTGGCGCTGGGTGTGCTGGGTATCTTCCTGCCGGTGTTACCCACCACGCCCTTCCTGCTATTGGCTGCCGCCTGTTTTATGCGCAGCTCGAAGCGTTTCTACCTATGGCTGGTCAACCACCGCCAGCTTGGCCCGTGGATCGTCGACTACCTCGAAGGCCAGGGCATCCCGCTGAAAGGGAAAATCTACGCCATCGGCCTGATGTGGCTGAGTATCAGCCTGTCGTGCTACCTGGTGCCGCTGTTCTGGGCCAGAGCCTTTATGCTCACCAGTGCGGTGCTGGTCAGCCTGTATATCCTCAAGCAGAAGACCCGGGCAACGCCTAAGCGCTGAGCCGACCCGCCTGCACACCCACACACAGATAGCACTGCGCCAGCCGACGTTCGGCAGATTTGACGCAGCACAAACCAGCACCAGCGCCTAAGCTTCTGCAATCTCTGACTGAGGCGCGGCTCATGCAACCCCGTCAGCTTACTCATGGATGGTCCGAGCGCCTTAACCGAGCGCTGCTGGGCGGCTGCATCCTGCTGATCGGTCTGGCCAGTGCCTTGGCCAACTGGGACTTCAGCCTCATCCTGCAAAAAGCCGAAAGCCGTTACGGCAACCTTGGCGCCGCCAAACAGCGCATCCAGGCCTGGGAAGCGCAGATCAAGACCAGCGAAAACAGCAGCGAGAGAGACAAGCTCAGCGCGGTCAATCGCTTCTTCAACCGGCAGATTCGCTTCACCGATGATATTCGCCTGTGGAAACAGAACGATTACTGGGCCACCCCTGTCGAGGCGCTGGTCAAGGGGGCCGGCGATTGCGAAGACTACTCCATCGCCAAGTACTTCACCCTGCGCCGCCTCGGCATCCCCAGCGACAAGCTGCGTATCACCTACGTCAAAGCACTCAATTACAACCAGGCGCACATGGTGCTGACCTACTACGCCAGCCCCGGCGCCGAACCCCTGGTGCTGGATAACCTGGTCAATGAAATCAAGCCGGCGTCGCAGCGCCGCGACCTGCTGCCGGTTTATGCCTTCAATGCTGAAGGCCTTTATCTCGCAGGCTCCAACAGCAAGAAGAGCGACACCAAGAAGCTCTCACGCTGGCAGGACCTGCTGAAAAAAATGCGTGCTGAGGGCTTCGCCATCGGCGAAGGCTAGGAGGAACCCATGTCTCTACTCAAACAGCTATTTCTCGCCATCTGCCTGTTTCTGGTGGTGGCTTTTACCGGCAGTTTTATCGCCGGTGTAGAAAGCTCGCGCGAGCAACTCCTCAGCCAGCTGCGCTCCCACGCTCAGGACGCCGCCACCGCACTTGGCCTGTCGATGACCCCGCATGTGGACGACCCGGCCATGATCGAACTGATGGTTAGCTCGATCTTTGACAGTGGCTATTTCACCAGTATTCGCGTGGTGCGCATTCCCGATAACCAAGTGATTGTCGAGCGGCGCAGCGATGACGCCGCCAACGAAACCGTGCCGACCTGGTTTCGCGACCTGGTGAGCTTGCAGCCCCAGGGCGGCGATGCCCTGATCATGCGCGGTTGGGAGCAGGCCGCGCGGGTTGAAGTACTCAGCCATCCACAGTTCGCCTTGGCCAAGCTCTGGGACAGCGCGATCGGCAGCCTGGCCTGGTTGCTGCTCTGCGGCCTGGTCAGCGCCATCCTGGGAGGCTGGCTACTGCGCACCCAGCTGCGCCCACTGGACAATATGGTGCAACAGGCCCAGGCCATCACCCGCAGGGAGTTTCTCACCCTGCCCAAGGTCCCGCGCACCCCTGAACTCAAGCGCGTGGTGACCGCCATGAACCAGATGGTGGAGAAACTCAAAACCCTCTTCGCCGAGGAAGCCGCACGCAGCGAAAAACTTCGTGAGGAGGCTTATCAGGACAGCATCACCGGCCTGGCCAACCGGCGCCTGTTCGAGATTCGCCTCGCCCATCAACTCGCGGTTAACGAGCAGAATGCCGAGGGTTACCTGGTGTTATTGCGAGTGAATGATCTTGGCGGCCTCAACCAGCGCCTCGGCGGACAAAAAACTGACGCACTGATCGAGGCCATCGGCGAGCTGCTCAAGCGTTTGCTCAACCAGACCAACCGTTCAAGCTGGCTGGCTTCGCGCAGCCGGGGCGGAGAATTCAGCCTGCTGGCCCCCGGGATTGGCAGTGAAGAGGCCGAGACCCTCGCCGAAGAGTTGCACGCCGGCCTGGAAAGCCTGCGCCAGACTGGTGCCAGCGACTGTACACCCGTGGCCCATATGGGTATTGCGGCCTTCCGCCCGGGAGAAGAACCCAGCCAGGTGATCAGCCGTGCCGATCAGGCGCTGGCACAGGCGCAAAGCGACACCAGCCGAGACTGGGTACGCCTGGACGATTTCAATGCACAGCCCACACAAGGCCTGCATGACTGGCGCACCTGGATCGACGATGCGCTGAACAAGCGCAAGCTGCAGTTGTATTTCCAGCCGGTAACACGCTGCGCCGACCGCACCCACCTGCTGCACCATAAAGTGCTCGCACGCCTGCTCGACCCGCAGGGCGAAGCCATCGCTGCCGGCCGCTTTCTACCCTGGATCGAACGCCTGGGCTGGACCGCGCGCTTTGACCTGGCCATGCTCGAACACAGCCTCGCGCACCTGAGCCAGCATGCGACACCGCTCGCCCTGAGCCTGTCAGCCGCGACCCTGCGTGACGCCGAAACCATCAAACGCCTGCTGGACATCCTCACGCAGCACCCGCAACAGGCCAGCCTGCTCACTCTGGAAGTGGATGAACGCCACCTGCCACCTGCCGCCGAACTGGAAGCGCTTAGCCAGAGCATTCGCGATACCGGTTTCAGCCTCGGCCTGCAGCACTTTGGCGGCCGTTTCAGCCTCATCGGCAACCTGACCCACCTCGGTCTGGCCTACCTGAAACTCGACGGCACCTACATCCGTGCCATTGATCAGGAAAGCGACAAGCGTATGTTTATCGAAGCGGTATTCCGCGCCACCAACAGCATCGACCTGCCACTGATTGCCGAGATGGTGGAAACCGAGGGCGAGCTGGCGGTGCTCAAAGAGCTTGGGCTATTCGGCGCCATGGGGCGCTTGCTCGGCGCGCCGGAACCCTGGGGCGTCAACCCGTAGGCACTCAGCGCCACAATAAAAAAGGCCCGCAAGCAGAGTCACGGGCCTGTTTATGCTCGAGCACATGGCTAAAGCCTTAGCTGGCGAACAGATAGCCTTCCACGTCCATGCCAGCATCACGCATCTGCGCCAACTTGTAGCGCAGGGTGCGTGGGCTGATGCCCAGACGTTCAGCGGCTTCCTTGCGCCGGCCGCGCTCGGCGCGCAGGGTATCGATGATCATCTGAAACTCATGGCGCCGCAGATCGTCACCCAAAGCACCGGCCTCTGCCGGTGAGGGCTCTAGCGGAGCCGCCGCCGCATTGCCCACCACAGCCAAGGATACGGGCGCAGGAGCCAATTGTGCCGAGCCTATGGGCGCTTGCAGACACAGATCCTGAGGCTGGATCAAACCACCCTGCTGCAGGATCAGCGCACGCTGGATAGCGTTATCCAGCTCCCGCACATTTCCCGGCCAGCTGTGGCTCATCAGGCTCATTTGCGCCGATGCAGAGAGACGAATCGGTGCGTGATTCATTTTCTTCACGTACTTGGCCAGCAGTCGTTCGGCCAGCGGCACGATATCCGCCGGACGCTCACGCAGCGGTCGCCAGGCCAGCGGGAATACCGACAAGCGATAGTAAAGGTCTTCACGAAAGCCCCCCGCCGCCACTTCAGCAGCCAGATCACGGTTGCTGGTAGCCAGTACACGAATATCCAGAGTAATCGGCTTGCGGGCGCCCACCCGCTCCACTTCACGCTCCTGCAACACGCGCAACAGCTTGGCCTGCAAGCCCAGTGGCATCTCGGAAATTTCATCAAGCAGAATAGTGCCACCTTCGGCCAGCTCGAACTTGCCCGGCGCACTGGCAATCGCCCCGGTAAACGCCCCCTTCTCGTGACCAAACAGCGTGGCTTCCAGCATGTTGTCCGGAATTGCCGCACAGTTGATGGCGATAAACGGCTTGCTGCCACGCGGTGATTGCTGGTGAATAAAGCGCGCCAGCACCTCTTTACCGGTACCGGATTCACCGGTAATCAGCACGGTGGAATCGCTCTGGGCCACACGCGTGGCCAAGGCCAGCAATTGCACACTGGCCGGTTCTTGCGCGACCGGGCCATCCTGCTCACTGGCAGGTACATGACCCAGTGCGTGCAGGTTCACCAGGCTCAGCAGCGCTTTAGGCTCAAAGGGTTTAACCAGGTAATCCGCTGCGCCCTGGCGCATGGCATCCACCGCCCGCTCAACAGCGCCAAAAGCAGTCATCAGCAGCACCGGCAGTTGTGGCTGCGACTGACGAATCTGCGCCAACAGTTGGTGGCCGTCCATGCCTGGCATATTCACGTCACTGACCACCAGGCCGAAGGACTCTTCAGCAACGGCCAACAGCGCCGCTTCAGCACAGTCCACTGCACGGTATTCATGCCCGCCCAGCGCCAGGGTATCGGCCAACGCCTCGCGTAGTGCGCGGTCATCTTCGACCAACAGAATTTTGCTCGCCATGGCTGGTTACTCCTGAATCAAAGGGTGCGCAGCACCGAGTAGCGGTAAGGTCAGAATGGCGCAGGTGCCACGTCCCGGGCGCGAACGCAGCTGTATATCGCCCTGATGGGCCCGCGCCACCGCCTTGACCACGGCCAGACCAAGCCCGGTACCCGTGGTTTTGGTGGTAAAGAAAGGTTCGCCGAGTCGTGCCAGCGTCGTACTGTCGATACCTGGGCCGTTGTCACTGATACACAGCCGCAGCATCTCACCACGCTGATACAGGTGTACCTTCAAACGCGCCTCGCGACCTCCAGCCTGAATCGCGTTCTCCAGCAAGTTGAGTACGCTACCAACCAGAGTGTCGCGGTTGCATAGCAGCTCACCCGTACGGCTGTCGCACTGCCAACGCACCTGCATATCCAGCACATGGGGCTCGGCGGCGCTGCGCAGCGCATCGAACAATGCCTTGGGCGCCAGACGATCCGGCAGCGGTAACTCGCCTCGGGCGAAAATCAGCATGTCGCGTACCTGATGCTCCAGCTCATGCAGACGCTCTTTAAGGCGTCCGGCAAAGCGTTGCTGCTGCTCAACCGGCAGCGCCTGCTCACTCAGATGGCTGGCATACAGCAAAGCAGCAGAAAGCGGCGTGCGAATCTGGTGAGCCAGAGACGCCACCATGCGCCCCAGGGCCGATAAGCGCTCGTGGCGGGACAGTTGATCCTGTAGGCGTCGGGTTTCTGTCAGGTCTGTCAGTAGCACCAATTGTCCCGGCTCAGCATGGAGCGAGCGGGTGGCAATCGATAAGCGTCGGCCATCTTTCAAGGAAATTTCGTGGCCGTCATCCTCGCGCGGGGCAAAGTTGCGGGCGATCACCTGGCGCCAGAGCATGCCCACCAGAGGTTGGCCAAGCAGATTGCGCGCCACCGGGTTGGCCTCGCGTACCACGCCCTGGCCATCAATCACAATCACCCCACCCGGCAACAGGTCCAGCAGGCTTTGCAGCCGATGGGCCAGCCGCTCTTTCTCGGCCAGCTCCTGCATGCGCTGGGCGCTGACCAGGGCCAACTGACCTTTGAGTTCAGTTACCCGCGCTTCCAGCATGCTGTAAGAGCTGCTGAGCTGGGTCGACATCTGATTGAACAAGGCAAAGGCCTGTTCGAGCCCGGCACGGCTGGCCTGCTCCACTGGAGTGGTGGAGGACTCGACGGGTTCGGCGGGTTCAGGGCGTTGGGGTTTAGCGTGCATGGTTCTCTCTCGCGCAGCGAGCCGTCATAAGACAGTCAGTTACAAGAGAGTTAGCAATACCCGTGCCTGAAAAAATATCCTTAAAATCAATGCAATAAAAAATAAAGCCGGAGGTTACGTCAACCTTCCGGCTTTATTTAGTCAACTGCGCCAAGTCACTGACGACTGCTACGCAGAAAAAAGCTAGTCGTCCAGACCGTCATCATCTCGCCGACTCATGCCGTACTTGCGCATTTTCTCCACCAGAGTGGTACGCCGAATGCGTAGGCGCTCGGCGGCGCGTGCCACCACACCACTGGCATCATCCAGCGCCTGCTGAATCAAACCCTGCTCAAGGTTGCCCAGGTAGTCTTTCAGGTCCAGGCCTTCAGGCGGCAACATGGCCACCGAGTCCAGGCCCGGCAAGCCGGCCATGAGGGTGGCACGCTCATCCAGCTCGTCGCGCAGGCTGGCGACCATACTTTCATCTTCATCATCAACATGGCGAAACTTCTTCGGCAACTCACCGACACCGATCACCCCATAGGGATGCATGATCGCCATACGCTCGACCAGGTTGGCCAGCTCACGGACGTTGCCCGCCCAGTCATGCCGGCACAGCGACATGATGGCCGCAGAGTTGAACCGGATAGAACCGCGCTTTTCGAACTCCATCCGCGAGATCAGCTCATTCATCAGCAACGGAATATCTTCGATACGCTCGCGCAGCGGTGCCATTTCGATCGGGAACACGTTCAGCCGGTAATACAAATCCTCGCGGAAACTGCCGTCCTCAATCATTTTTTCAAGGTTCTTGTGCGTCGCCGCGATGATCCGCACATCGGCGCTTTGGGTCTTGTTGCTGCCCACTCGCTCGAAGGTACGCTCCTGCAACACACGCAGTAACTTGACCTGCATGGGCAACGGCATATCGCCAATTTCATCAAGGAACAGGGTGCCGCCATTGGCTAATTCGAAGCGCCCTGCGCGACTGGTAATAGCGCCGGTAAACGCGCCTTTTTCATGACCAAACAACTCACTTTCGAGTAGCTCGGCAGGGATCGCCCCACAGTTGACCGGAACAAACGGTGCATCGCGCCGCTTGGAGTGATAATGCAGGTTGCGTGCAACCACTTCCTTACCCGTGCCCGACTCACCAAGAATCAGCACGCTGGCCTCGGTATCGGCCACCTGCTGCATCATCTGCCGCACTTGCTGAATCGCCCGACTGGTGCCCACCAGACTGCGGAACAGATTGGTTTCACGCTGCCGACCACGCTCACGAGCCTGGTCGTACATTTCCCGGTAAACCTGAGCACGGTGCAAGGAGTCCAGAAGCTTGTTGTAGCTCAAAGGCATTTCCAGGCTGGCCAACACACTGCGGCGCTGCTCCTCGGGCCATTCGCCCGCCACCTGCTCATCAATCAACAAGGCCGGCAGAAACTCGTCCCAGGAGGCCAGCTGCTTAAGCTGCTCAAGCACACCACCTTTGGCCTTGACCTCGCCAAGCAACACGCTCAGAACTGCGCGACTGGACTCCAGTTGCTTTACGCCCTCATGCCAGTTCTGGCTGTCGCAGGCCAAGTGGTCTTCACCCAGAAAATTCAGGATCACTGTCAGGTCACGACGACGCTCGCTGTTATCGTCAATCAGGAGGATTTTGGTTTCACGCCACATAATTTTATTTACTGCCCCTGGAGTGAAAAGCGTGGCCCGCCGCCCAAACAAAACCTGATCAAGCGCCGGCAATTGGCCACTAGTAAAGTCAATTTTCTGTTAACAGTCAATTTAATGGCGTGCTTTTTATGAAGCCCGGCAAGCAGGCTAAGCAGCTGTTTAGCGAAAGAAGGGGGAACATCGGGGCAACACACTGGCAATTGGCAGGAGGTCGACACCAGATAGCATCGACAAAAAATCTTCACTCAACCAAATAACTGGTAGACCTTGGCACCTTGCTGCGACTGATTCAACTGAACAAGCTCATAGGCCAGGCGCTGTTGCTCCGCCTGACAAACATTGACCAGCTCACGGTAAAGATCCAGCAGTTCCTGCATGCGTACACGCAGGGTCTCTTCATCACTGGCGGACTCGAGCATCGCTTCGTCAACGGCCTGGCGACACTGCAGATCCAACTCGCCAATCGCCGCCCAGTCCTGGCTGGCCAGAGCGCTTCGTAAGGCACTGCCGGTTTGTTCTAGACGCTGCACGGATGAACTCATAAAAATTCCTCAGGCGGGAAATGCCCTCACTCAGCGATGGCATCCCAGCCAGCTTTTACATCGCGCAACAGGCCTGCAACTTCATCCAGCGGCGCGACTTCATTCTGCACATTGGCATCAACCAAACGTGTAGCCATGTACTCGTAGAGGTTATCGAGGTTGGCAGCGACCTCGCCACCCAGCTCCAGATTGAGCCCTTCACGCAAACCACCAATGATGCCGATGGCCTTGCTGATCAACTCACCCTTGAGGGCAGTCTGTCCACGCTCCATTGCGCCACGCGCCTGGGCCAAACGAGTCAGGCCGCCTTCCATCAACATCTGAATCAACCGATGCGGGCTGGCTTCAATAGCCTGCGCCTGGGTGTTGACAGTTTGATATTGCTTGAGAGCCGCCATCGAATTCATCGTTGTTCTCGCTGTTTTGCTTGCTGGATACCTTGGGTATCGGCGCTCCAGCGCAAAGCTTTAACAACGAAATCAGTTTCCTACAGCAGGTTCTACCTCTGGGCCAATAGCGTCCCAGGCACCCTTGATCTGCTCAAGCAAGGCCTGAACTTCATCCAGCGTACGCGGCGTACTGTCGATCGCCACACCCGCCAAACGACGCGTCATATAGTCGTACAGCGAATCAAGATTCTCGGCGATCTCACCACCCTGCTCTTTATCCAAGCTGGCCTGCAATACACCGAGAATGGTGATAGTGCTGCCGACAGCAAGACCACGAACCTCGGTATCCCCTTCATTCTGCGCATGCTTGGCCAGCATCACCCGCTGCAACGCACCTTCAAGCAACAACTGCACGGTGCGATACGGCGAAACATCGTGGCTGGTATTGACCTGCTTGTAGGTGTCGATCGGTTTCTTGCTCATTACGAATCCTTTTTCACAAAGCCGGGCAGGCTGGCAAGTTGGTTAGCCAGGCTTTCGCTGGTTTTCTGCAGACGCCCGACCAGGGAGTCCATGGCGTTGTACTGGGCATACAGGCGGGTCTGCAAACTCTCTACGCGAATAGCCAACGCTTTGCGCTGCTCATCGACACCGACCTTGGTGGCTTGCAGCGCCTCAGTACGCTGCTTAAGCACACCAGTGTCGCCTACATATGAGCCAACTGTTGTAGACAGACGCCCCATCAGACCATTGTCGCCTGCGAGGTAACCAGCAACCTGATCGAAATTGCTATCCAGCGCCTTGGTTAGCTTAGTGTCATCAATCTTGAGCTGACCGGTTTTCCAATCAGTCGCAATGCCCAAATCTGCCAGCGCGCGAACCCCACCTTCACCCGTTATCTCCACCATTTCGTTACGCAAACTTGACAGCACATTGCGTATGGATGAATCGCCGAGCAAAGGACCGGTAACCGGGTTGCCGCCATCAACGGGAACAACGGCAGTCAGTTGAGAGGTTGTGCTGATCAACGCGTTGTAAGCATCAACAAATTTCTGCAGGTTGGTCTTCACACTGCCTTTATCGACCCCAACAGTGACACTGATGGTTTTCCCATCGGCCAAATCTGTAGAGCTCTGCGCCGCAGTAAGGTCAAGCGTGACCCCCTCAAGAGCATCCTCAATACGATTGGTATCACGGACCAACTCCAGACCATCGATGGATATCTTGGCCGACTGGGCCTTGGTAATGACACCACCAACCCCCGTAGTGGAATCAGGCTTAAGGAAGGCATCGGCATTGCCTGGATCAACAGTCGGAGTAAACGCCTGAGACGTCAACGCGTTGTCTCCAGCGGTCACATTGTCTTCGCTGGCCACGACCTGAATATCATTGCCAGCGCCACTCTTGGTGGAACTCAGAACCAAACGCGAACCCGAATCATCGGTGATGATAGTGGCACTCACACCGCTGCTTTTACCGGCTTCATTGATTGCGTCGCGCATACCGGCCAGGGTGTTATTGGCGGCAGTAATGTTGACATCGAAACTTGAGCTGCCCGCAGAAATAGTCAGCGAGCCGCTGTTGAAGGTAGCGGTGTTGCCGCCAGTAACCGACTGCAGTGCCACCTTGCTACTGGTCGCCAATTGCTTGACCTGAACGTTATAGCTACCTGCAGGAGCAGTGGTTGCGGCAGTAACCTTGAGCGCACTGGTATTGGAAGAACTTGCCGTTCGCGACTCGAATAAGGAGGTCTTATTCAGCGAATCGACAGCAGTTTTGAAGGTATTCAGCGCGCTGGTTAGCGAGCCCATGGCCGAGATGCGCGCAACAGTGGTCTTCTCGAGACGGTCCAGCTGATTGGTCTTGGGTGCCCTTTCGGCATTGACCATCGCTGTGACAATACTGTCGATATCGATCCCTGAGCCAATGCCAGTAATCCCGACCATGTTTCACCTCGCCAAAATAATGACTAAAAACACCAAGCAGGTATTAATAGTCAAAAGCCGTGCCAACCATCAGGTCAGGCTTCGGCTTTGAATAACAAACTACGGACCTCCGAAAGATTCTCTGCCAGTTGCAGTGCTTCTTCAGAAGGGATTTGCCGGATCACATCACCCGATCCTGCATCTGTAACCTTGACGACTACACGCCCGCTGCCCTCTTCAAGGGAGAAGTTCAGACTACGACGAACCGATTGGACAAAGTCCTGAATCGTCGCAACAGCAGCCTCAACATCTTCACGGGAAGCTGCAGTACCGCTCTCAGCCTGTGCAGCTGCAGCAGTTGCAGTACTCTCTGATGGCTTACGTTCAACTGCGTCGCTCGCAGCCTTAGATGAACCTGGTGCACGCTCTGCCTTGGAAGCAACCGCAGCAGCGCCAGACGTAACCTGAATAGAACTAATGTCCATAACTTTCTCCTCAGAATGAGGGAACGGGGAGAAGAGCTGAACCCTTCTCCCCGTAGTCTAGCGCTTTTGCCTTAGCCGAGCAGGCTGAGCACAGCCTGCGGCAGCTGGTTGGCCTGAGCCAAGATCGCGGTACCGGCCTGCTGCAGGATCTGATTCTTGGTCAGTTCCGAGGTTTCAGCAGCAAAGTCAGTGTCACGAATCCGGCTACGAGCGGCAGAGGAGTTCTCAGAGATGTTCTGCAGGTTCGAGATGGTGTTCTCGAAACGGTTTTGAACAGCACCGAGCTGGGCACGCTGGCTATCGATATTGGAAATCGCACCGTTGATGATACCCAGGGCTGTTTGTGCCCCACCTGCAGTGCTGATATCAATATCCTTGACCGACTCCAAGGAACTAAATTTATCGGCCCCCAAACCAGCAGTCATGCCTTTAACTTCAAAGGCATCAGCTGCCTGCAACTCTACTTGCCCATCGGCACGGGCACCCGCACCGGCTGCAATACTCTGGGTGCCGCCTACGTTCTTATCGCCGTTAAAGTCCTTCGCCTGCAGAGTTGCAGTAGCACCGCTACCGCCCTGATAGCCCTTAATGGCGATGGCATCACCACGGGAACTGACCAGCTCGATCTTGTCACCCTTGGAGATCGCAGAGATCCCTGTCTTACTGGTCTCCTTGTTGATTGCGTCAGCCAACGCACCCAAGTTAGAGGTATCGGTTACTACTGCAGAGATCACAGCCTTATCAGTTGCGGTAGTATTACTGTTGGCACCGTACAACTCAAAAGAGATCGTGCCGCTAGCTGAAACTGCACCCAACTCAGCAACTGTACGAGCGTTAGCGGTCACGCCTGTTTCATCGCTTTTGGCATTAACTGCGCGAGCAATCTCACTAGCAGCAGCACCGCTAGCTGGACCGGTAATAGTGACAACACCACCCGATGCACCAGCCGTGAACTTCGATGCGATATCAAACGTGGCGTCCGAGTATGCGGTTGTGCCGTAGGCAGCTGCACCACTTGCGCCACTCGCAATAGAGCCCGCAGCACCACCAGAGGTGGTTACGCTGTTGATACCAATACGATCAGTTGCAGCAGAGCCTATCGATACGTTGATGGTTTCATAAGCATTGGCGCCAACCTGGAAAGCTTGTGAACCAAAGGAGCCGTCGAGAATTTTACGACCACCAAAGCTGGTGGTCTCTGCGATTCGATTCAGCTCTTGTTGCAACTGTGCAACCTCACCCTGCAGGGCCGCACGTTCTGTTGCACCATTCGAACCGTTAGCTGACTGCAGAGACAGGTCACGCATACGCTGCAGAATACCGGTGGACTGCTGCAGAGCACCCTCAGCGGTTTGCGCCAAAGAAATACCATCGTTGGAGTTACGTGTCGCAACGTTAAGACCATTGATCTGGCTGGTCAGACGGTTGGAGATCTGCAAGCCCGCGGCGTCATCCTTGGCACTGTTGATACGGAAGCCGGTGGACAGACGCTGCAAAGAGGTATCCAGACCTTTGGATGAAGTATTGAGGTTACGCTGAGTGTTGAGTGACGCTACGTTGGTGTTGACTGTAAGGGCCATGGTGTTTGCCTCCAAAGGACCGTGCTACTGAGTTTGTCTGAGCTTGCGAGCTTTGGGCCTGCTTTGCTCAGACGCCCCATAAAGTTCGCATTCGATCTTTATATCGGCGACCTTAGGAGCACCTTTAGCAACTCGCTCTATTTTTTTTTCCAGAACTAGAACAAGCACTTAAACAATAAAAATACGAAAAACCTCGCATCTGACGATATCCCGACAGCTCATATTGCGGTTATTCATACACCAATACACTCTTCTACCGCTGCCCGCCCCTCGCTAGCACTGTGTCGACCTTAATCAGGCAACCATGAGGCACGCCACGCTTCAAGGTTTACACCTTCGAGCATCCAGCCTTCCTGCACCTGCTTGCGCAATTCATCGCCGACTTTAGCGCTCGCGTCCAGATCACTGATGTGCATGCGAATCGCGTCGACCCAATCCTTGAAACGGTTTTTCACCCGGGTTACCGGTAGTACGCCCTGGTAACAAACGAGGTCACTGCAAACGACCGGAAAGCCGCAGGCTCCATATTCAAGCAACCGCAAATTACTTTTGCACTCATTGAATAAATTCTGCTCGACTGGAGCCAACGCGAGGTCAAGATCTAGGTTTGCTAATGCAGCGGGGTAAAGATCAATAGCGACCCCAGCATGCACTTCATGGACGTAGGGGCGGATCTTGTCCGGACACATGCCCATAAAGACCCACTCGACTTCTCCTGCTAACTCCCTAACGACATCCGCAATCAACTCAAGGTCACCCGTATGGCTGACACCACCCGCCCAGCCGACTCGCGGCTTGGCCCCCCTCCGACGCTTAGAAGATAAGCCACTCCACCACTCCACTGGCAAGCGGTTCTCAACAATCCGAATGTCAGCATGCAACCCAGAAAAGGCTTCAGCTAAAGGTGCAGTGGACACAATAAAGCGGTCAACAAAACTCAATCCTTTACGCAAAGACTTGAGGATGTCCTTCGGCATGTGTGCACGATGCACGCTCTTCATTGGCAGATTGGGTAGATAGTCGTCCAGTTCATAGACTTTGAAAGCGCGCGAAAAAGCTTTGATTCGACGCATCGCCTCTAAGCGCTCATCACCGATCTGCCGCTGTAACACGATGCTGTCTGGGTTATAGCGCTCTAGATCGACAACTTGCAGCAACCCCTCCGACAACATGCCATCCACTAGGCCGGCCATTTTCATAGCAGCAAATGGTTTGATGATGCGGTAGCTTCCACACCCCCAAGGGTCGGCCGGATGCGCAAGAACCACCGGCAGCGGCCTCCAGGTCAGTGGCCGCCAAGTCAAGTTGCTATCTTCCTCTAGCTCAAAGCCCTTACCATTGAGCGACAGACAGCGGTTATAGGCCGGGTCATTGGCCAATACCGGCAACCACTTCTCGTACATCGCATCCTGCTCGCCAGCAAAACGCTTGCGCTTAGCTTCGATTGCCTGAGGGTCAATGCGACTCTGACTCACACTGCCCTCGTGCATCACAACCGAATGTGGCGTCCAGACAATTAAGTGCCCGGTTTCACGCACCTTCAGACACAGATCTACGTCGTTGTAGGAAACCTTGAAACGGTCTTCATCTAAGCCGCCCACCTCTTGATAAACAGACTTGCGAATCATCAAGCAAGCGGCTGTAACGGCGCTGTAATTCTGGTCAACTTGCAAGCGCTGCATATAGCCAGGAGCAGCCATCGGCTCGCCGATGAAGGGATGATCAGCCGGCCCACGCAGACCTAAAACCACGCCGGCATGCTGGATGTTACCGTTCGGATAGAGCAGCTTGGCCCCAACAACCCCTACCTCAGGGCGCAAAGCATGATTTAGCAGCTCATCCAACCAAGACTCACTGATAATTGCCGTATCGTTATTCAGCAACACCAAGTACTCACCCTTGGCCACAGTAGCGGCCATATTATTGATGGCTGAATAATTGAAAGCATGCGGGTAACGCAGCACTTTCACCTTATCCCCCCCCGCCTGCTCAACCGCCTGCAGCCAATGTAAAGCTTCAGGTGTATCACTAGCGTTATCAACAATCAGGACTTCATAATTTGAGTATCTAGTTTTTTCCAGCAAGCTCTCAACGCAACGCTGCAAGGTGGGCAGCTGATTTTTGGTGGGAATGATTATAGAAACCAGCGGAGTAATCGCGTGCCCGTATTTGATGCAGTAACGAGCAGGAAAAACGGAGGTGACTATTGCTTGAGCATAACCTCGCTCAGTCAAGTGACGGAGCAACGCCGTTTTTTCAGCAGCATTGTCTTTCAATATAGGAACGTCCGAAACAAGCAGCGCCTCATCAAAATGACCAAGCCCCTGCGTGCCCCCTGCATTGATCAGCCGTAACAGGAGATCAAACTCAAGCGCCCCTTGGCAATTTTCATCAAAGCCGCTCACGCTCAAAAAAATGTCGCGCCGAACTAACCAGTGCTTAGCCATGATTGCAGGAAAACTTAGTAGCAAATCCAAATTGAACCCTGGGCGGAATGCTGCGCCCAACGAGCCATCTGGCATTCGCTGAATTTCATCGCCGTATATCGCCCGGCAATCTGGCGCTGCAACTAATTCCAATGCAGCAATCATTAATCCGCTTGGAGTGAACTCTTCGCCGGCCTCAACCAGCATCAACCAATCGAAATCCGCTTCAGCAACAACTTGATTTAGCGTGGAGACATAGCCCTGAGGATCTATACGAACAAAATGGAGCTTATCGGCACGTGAGGTAACGGGGGCCTGAGCAGGGGTCAGCGCAATAATCTGCAAAGTGGCATATAGGCCATTCTCCAACCCCAGACTCTTGATTGTCTGCATCAGTTTGCTGATATCGCCTTGCAAATCTAACACCAGAAGACCGAATTTAGGCCCCCCCGCATTCTCATGCAGGTAGTTGTCGATTAGACGATTTTGACTGGGCGTGGGCAAGCGCGCTCCCAGCCAACGCTGGAGAAGCTCACCTTCGCTTTCCGGGAATAAAGCGCGCGCCTCATTGACCTCAGACGCTTCGAAAACCATCGTCAATGAGACCGGCCGGCTGATTCCAGCCATGCCGGTAAAACATCCATCGCTTTCGATATCAAGCCTTGTATGGCCATCGGCACCTGGCCGATGGGGAACGTCAACTAACTGACTATGCTCGTCTGAAAAAATCAGTTTCGCGTAAAAATCGCCATTGACTCTAAGGGTCGTGGTAAACGGAAAATGGTCATAGGCTTGCCCGGCCACCGCTGCCACTCGAAGACGTACCTCACTCCTCTGGGTAGGTAGTTCTTTCACCGCCGGGGCGAAAGTTAGCTGTGCCTGCTCGCACAACAGATAGTGTTTTTGACCCACGACGCGTAGCGCACCACGGCCAAGGGATACATTTAACGAAGCGCTATCCCATGATCGAGCATCACGCCCAACAAGCAGCGTCTGCCACCAGACATCAAGAACGGAATCATCGACCTGCGCAGGCAGTGCGTTTAACTCATCGCGCAAGTCCACATCACGAAGTAGCGTCCAAGCTGGCTTGCTCTGAAGGCTATTAACCGCCCAAGTCAATCGCTGCAATACCCAATCCTGAGCAGAAGAGGTAGGCAGCCCGGCAGCGCCCTCGTGCGGACGCGGGGTGCTATTCAAAACGTAGGCCTCAGCATGACCCCGTACCATTTGGTGAAGCGCGGTCACGAACTGATGAGCACTACCAGGAGTCAACCCCTGAGCAGCATCTACAAGCAGCACTGCCGAGTTAGTCTTGTTACGGATGCAAGTCAACAATTGACTGACGCCTGCGTACCGACTGACCCCCGCTAGCGCCCTGCCTTCGCCCAATAAAGAAATATGCTTAAAGGCAATGCAATCACGAAAGGACTCGGCTAAGTAGTCGGCGTTCGGCGCATAACGGCCATCAATGACGATGTGCAAGCGTGGCAAATTGGCGATGGCCGCTGCCACTCTTTCTATCGAACGACCGTCCGCAAAACGACTGTAGAGTTGCTGAGTACGCTGCTGCTGGGCAGCTCTGCATCGTTGTGCGTGCTGAGTAAAAGGATCCGTCAGCAGTGCCAAGAATCCCTTTTCATCTTGAAACTCAAGGCCAATATCACGCCAGGCATTACCAGGTGCATTCGCATTGAATTCCCAATGTTCGATTCGCCGATCGCTGGAGTACAACAAGATTGGCCGGTCAAGCGTCATGAATTCAAACAGCAGCGAAGAGCGATCGGCCAGCAATATGTCAGCGTCAGCAAAGCTGTCAGCAATACTGGCCTCAGGGTCGTCCACCAGTTCAACTAACGCATCGCTGGCCGCCTGCTTGCGCCAAGTATGCATAAGGTCGCGAAAGAGACTTTTGTCGACCACAAAGGTGTGCTCATGCTGCACGATAGCAGGATGTGGCTTGATGATGATTCGTGCCCGGGGGTAAACCTTGCGAATAAGCGAAACGACACGCTCACCAAAAAACACAGCGGCGCTTATTTCAGGATTATATGTGGGGGCAAATAAAATGGTGGGGGCTTGAACATTGAGCTCCCGCTTCGGCAATCGAAATACCTGATCCACCCATGAGTTGCCTGTGAGCAGAAAACCCTGACGAGGCCGCACGTTGGAAAGCAGCGTATCGTCAATATCCCACTCGCTGCCACACATATAATCCGCACAGTTATATTGCGGCTCCGCGTAGCCATAACGAGTGACGGAGCCATGGCGCATGCCAATCAGCAGAACATTATGGGCATCACAATAGTCTCGCCAGAACTCTACCGACCAGCCATCAGCCACAGCAATAACGTCAGGTTTCCAATCCATAACCTCATCAATGGATAACGACAATAAGCTTTCGGCGAAGCACGCTGAAAGTGGACGCAGTGAACGGAAATGAAAGGGCATGCTGCCATAGCACGCCACGCGTAATCCTTGGAAAGCCTCTTCTTGTGCTTTGGGTAGCTCTAGCTGGTAGACATACAGCACACTGGTCTGACCGCAATTATCCATCGTGAGCAACGGATGGCGAGATACCTGTTTCAAACCGAGCGATTCAAGCAAGGAAAAATACGAAACCTCAGGGCGGTAAGTGGCCTCGTACTGTTCATTTTTCAAAAGAATTGACTCTTTACCGTCTAACAGCACCGAGTCCTTAAGTATCAATAAGCCCTGGTCTTTCAGTAAACTCACCGCACGCAACAGGACGCGCAGGGCAGCTACATCGTCGCTAATGGTCGTCAGCACACCCATCAAGCTAACAGCATCAAACTCGTGCTGACTGGAAAACTCAAAAACGTCAGCAACATGAAAGTCGACATTAAAAACACCTGCCTGAGATGCACGCGATCGAGCTTGGTCAATTAACTTAGCGCCCAAATCAAACGCATGAACCTGTTCAACCTTTTCTGCAAAGAGCAGTGAGAACTCTCCATCCGCACAACCTATATCCAGCACATGATCTGTAGCGGAGAGCAGCGGTAAAACATGGTCCGAAAGAAATTTTCTCTGGCGACCATAAAGCTCGCCCGGCCCAATTTTCCCCTGCGCAGACTCCGACCAAAACTGGCGCGCTAACTCGCCCTGTTTCTTATTCATACTTGCCTAATTCCATTGATTGGCGATCACATGACGCGCCATGTCCAGATCGGAAGTGGTGTCGATATCAAATGCTTTCAATTCGAATGCGGGCAACGGGAGATAAGGTTCAAGCGCTTGATAAACATAAATCGGCTGGTCCACCACCATTCGCGGGGTGATGACCGCAATACCGGTCCATTCGAAGGGGTGCTGTGAGTCACGACTGAACCCGGTCACGCAAGCTTGATTTGCGCCAAGCAGCGCGCGCACGCCATCACTGGTGGTATAGCCGGACACACCAACAAGTTCAGGGTGCTTTTCAGCCGCCCGAAGAAATGCTTGAAAGCTCGCCTCTTCAATCACAGTGTCCGCATCCACGACCAAGAACCGCTCATTAAGATGGCGAGAAACCCGATAGATACTCTGCAGCGTGTTAGTGCGGGCGTAATCTGGATTACGTACCACTATCAAGTCTGGGCGCAATTGCATTGCCTGCTCAATCACCTCCTCCTCATGAAAGCCCACCACCAACCATACAGTTTCAGCCCACGCCAAGCGCTGTATGTGATAGTCGAGCAGTGTGCGACCAGCGACCTCAACAAGGCACTTTGGTTTGTTCAAGCCGAGACGCGAACCAATACCTGCAGCACTAATCACAACATGTTTAAGAGGCGGCATAATGAGCTTCCATCATTGATCACAAAATCGCTGAGCTTAACCAAAAGTTTATTGGGTGCATGAGTGCCGCCATAGGCAATCCGCCAATCCGCCGCCTCGAACATAGGAACATCATTCATGCCCTCACCAACAGCCACTATTTTGTCAAAGCGATCACGCAAGCCGGAGACAGCATCACCTTTATGCAAAATGTACTCTACGCCTTCCAACCGTCCATCCTGAAGCTTTGCAATCGAGGTAAAACTCTGAATACCCAGACGATCAAGTATTGGCTTTACCCAAACATTTAAATTCCCCGTAACAACAAAACATTGACTGGGTCGCCGATTGATAAAATCCAAGATACTTGGGTCAAACTCAACCTGCTCCGACAGCGCATCATGAATCCATTTTATATTGGCATCACGCAACAATCGAACACGCAGCTTGAATGATTTATCAAATGGCAATACACCATTAATAGTAGCTTGGGTAAGCACCGATATTTCATCGTACAGCCCAACGGAAGTGGCAATCAGCGGCAATAATTCTTGACGCGTAAGCGTACCATCCAAGTCAAAACAATAAGCGGTGGTCATTAGTCAACCTCTACGCTGCAAAACAATATAGTACTGCCTAGTCTCGACTCGCTTCTCTAGACTTTCCGGGAATAAAAAATCAGAAACTTTTTCTTCAAACATATCACCAGCAAACGCTTGATCGAACAAAATATGCAGCTCATCAACCGTTCGATAAATTGCGGAATATTCTTGCGAAAGTTCAGATGAATAAAAACGATCTAGGGTAAATCGCTCACTTATCCCTACAGGCTCTCGAATATATATAAGGCCATTGGCGGCGCAAAGCCTGCTCGCATCGGCCAGTACCTTCGAACAATCTTCGTCATTCAGGTAAATTAACAACCCCGAGATCAGAATAAGGTCATAGGGCGGTGTTACGAATAGCTCTTCGGGCTTAATGGTGATCGCCGACATCGTCTGAAAGTTTAGTTGCGAAAGACCTAGCTGAAGAGCCTCTTCCTGAGCCTTTTCGATAAGCGATGCCGAAAAGTCGATACCTACATAGTCAATATTCGAGGCACGCTCAGACAAAAACCAACCCCAACGCCCAACACCACAGCCGATATCCAGAACAGAGCTACCGGAATCTATTTTCAGAAGAGGAGCAAGCACGGCTTTTTCGGCGAGATCGCGTTGTTTTACCAGCTCAGGGTCATTGTCTTGGTACATGGTTGCATTGAGCGGCGACGCATATTGGCGTCGGCCGCGTGCGTCAAAAAAAGCTTGGGTGGCTGCATAGTCAATCACTACCCGCTCCCCCTTGACACGACTTCGCTCACTCAAGGCTTCTTCCTCATAGATTCAACGTTCAATAAGAGGGCCACAATAACTCGACCATAAGCTGTCAGAGTTTCGGCTATTGAGGAGTGTAGGCAAAAAGTCAGCCAATTTAATCTTTATCGCCCGAACTAGACACTGCACTCAACGCAACTGATTGAACAGATTCAACCCCGCGATCTTCACATAGCTCTGCTGCGCGGCCTCCAGAATGATGGTCTGGAATGACAAGCGTGACAGCGCTTCAGCGTAATCCAGCTCACGCAGATCAGCCTGTACGGCTTTGTTGACCAGGGTGACGTCTTCGTTATCGGTTTCGGTGGTTTCGATCAGGTTCATTCGCGCACCGATCTCGGTCTGCACCTCCAGCACCTTGCCCATGCCGCTGTCCAGATTGGTCAGGGCAATCGCCACTTCGTTACGCACACCGAGGTTACCAGCCGGTGAGGTCGGTGATGATTCCAGCGCCTGACGCAGGCGGCTGATGGTGTTGAGAATGCTGCGCTGTTCCTGAAACTGCGGCTGCACGCCGAACTCATCACCACCGGCAACCGCTGCCGGGGCTGACAGGGTGAAATCAGCACCAAATACGCTGAAGGTTGCCGGGTAAGGCCCCGGCACCGTGCCAGTAGCAAGTACCGGGCTGCCCGGCCCTACAGGCTGGGAATAGACCTGGTAGTTGGTGTCATCGGTAAAGCGCAGAACAACCCCTGAAGTCGGGAACTGGCTGTCAAAGGTTGCCTGGTTGCTGATGCCTGCCGGAGCGACGATTGCAGCCGAGTTATTGGTTGATGAGCGATTGACGGCAAAGTCCGTCGGCGCCGATTGCAGGGTGAAACTATGGGTATTGATGCCCGGCAACCCCGGTGTGGCGGTATCGGCCAACAGGTTGTCCAGATCCAGTTCGTTGTCCCCGGGCTGTAACACCACGTCCAACTGAAAACGCATGCCGCGAAAGTTGATGGTATTGCCACCGCTGACAAGGGGGTCAATCAAGCCGCCACCCGGCACCTCGGATGTGACATCGGCACCAGCGCTGTCATAAATCCGGAACTCTGTGCCGCTGATAAAGGCCATCGAATACGGCTCGCCAGCACGGAAGTCGCTGTTGAACGTGGTGTTGTCCTGCACCAGACCGGGTGAGACAAATACCCGCTGGTCAGCCACCGGCAAGGCCGGAATGCTCGTTGCCGGCAACGGCGGTACAGGTAATGCCGGGTTATTGACCCCTTCCGTATTGGTAATCCGGTTGGCGTTGCTCACATCCTCGAAGAGACGCTTGCCGTTGTCATTAATCGCCACATTGCTCGAGCCGGCTACCTGCAGGCTGCGCTGGCCTTCATCCCCCTGATAGGAGTAAGTGCCGTCAGGGTTGCGTAAAAAAGGTTCGGTCTTGCCAAGAAAACCACTGAACAGGTATTCGCCGCGGGCGTTACGACTGTTCATCAGATTGAGCAGTTCGCCCTCACGCTCACTCAGCTCCTTGGCAATCGATTTACGGTCATCGGCTGACAGGGCGCCACCGCCTGCCTGCACCGCCAATTCGCGGATGCGCTGCAATACGTTGACCACCGAGGTGATGGTGGTCTCTTCCTGAGTCAGGCTGTTCTTCGCCGCGGTGAGGTTTTCCTTGTACTGGCCCAACACCGCCTGCTGCTGCTCGAGTTGCAGCAGGCGCACCGAGGCTACCGGGTCATCGGCCGGGGTAAGAATACGGTTGCCACTGCTGATCTGCTCCTGGGTGCGGATCAGGTTGGAGTAGTTGCGCCCAAGGCCGCTGACACCATTATTGAAGGCCTGGATCGAAGAGATGCGCATCACCATAAAACTAACCTCAAGGTTCTAGACGGCGCGTCAGAACGTGCTAATCAGTGTGTCGAACAGGCTGCGTGCAACTTGAATAATTTGCGCAGAGGCCTGGTAGTACTGCTCGAACTGAATCAATTTGGCCGCCTCTTCATCAAGGTTGACCGCCGAGATCGAATCACGGTTATCAGTGGCCTGCTTGAGAATAGCGCCGGTGGCTTCGCCATCGACCCTGGCCTGGCTGGTCAACGTACCGACCCGTTCGACCAGATCGCCGTATGCATCGGTAAAGCTTGAACCCGTGGTTGCTGGCGCCAGTGGGTTGATGCCAATGGTCGTACGGTTTTGCAGGTCAATCAGCTTCAAGGCGTTTCGGTTATCAGACACCCCATTGGTGTTGAAGGAAACCGAAAAGTTGTCGCCCTCCTGCGGCCGACCACTGATAGTCACCTCATAATCGAAAGGCACCGGTACTGCTGGTGGGCCTGCGGAAGCCGGCACGGTAATGGTCAGCGTGTTGTTCTGCCCAGGAACGATTACCCCGGTATCGATGACGTTGCCGTTGATATCGACCACATCATAGCCCTGGGTCGCGCCACCACCGGTCCCCATGACGATCCGCAGCGGCGGCGCATTGCGCAGGCTGGTTTCCAGATCGGCCTGCGTCACCGGGTCGTAGATGTCGATTTCAGTCAGCAGAGTCGGCTGGCTGATCACCCCCGTGCCGATATTCGCCGGGCTGGTTTGCGACTTCAGCGGCGCGGCAAAGGCCAGTTCTTCTGGGCGTGTCATGTCGGCACGAATGTAGTCGCCGGCATTGCGCGTCGGCATCACCCGAAAGCGATCACCTGCGGCAAAGGTGCCACTGGCCACGTTCAGCGAGATGCCATCAAACTCGGCCGCCGGCACCACGGTAATGTCAAAGGGGCCAAAACTGGTGCCGTCACTGACACGCCGCACGGTGTAATCCGTGGCGCTGGTGAACTCCACCTCATAATCGCTGGTGGTCAGCTGGGTGGTGTCTTCGATCAGTACATTGAGGTTGGCCGTGGTATCGCTGTTACCGACACGCGCCAGGCTGCGCTGACCAATCAACAACGGATCATTGAGCTCACGGAACAAGCCATTGCCGAACTGGCCGTTAAGGTCCAGGCCTTGGCCAAGCTGACGGTTGATCTGATCGGTGACCGACAATGCCAGGCGCCCGACTGAGTTGAGCGTGCTGTCCAACACATCTTCGCGATAGCGAATCAGCCCGCCCATCTCGCCACCCGTAATCAGTGTCGTAATGCCCTGGCGAGAACTGCCACTGACAAACTCCACTTCGCTACGCAGCGGGTCAGACAGCCCCGGCACCACTTCCAGGCGCGAGGCCTGACTGCCGACTACCAACGGCTGACCAGAGCCAACAAACAGGTTGTAGCTGTTGTCATCTTGAGTAACGACCGTCACCCCGATAAAGGTCGACAGCTTACGCACCGTTTCCTCGCGTGCGTCGAGCAGGTCGTTGGGTTGCTGACCGTTGGACGCCGCCACCGCGATGGCTTCGTTATAACCGGCAATCGATCCGGCCAACTGGTTGATCTGATCAGTCACCGCCGACATCTGCTTGTTGATAAACGCATTCTGTTCGTACAAACGGTCGTACACGGTGTTGAAGCGCTTGGCCAAGCCCTCGGCCTCGGACAGCGCCAGCTGCCGCGCAGGAATATTGGCAGGGTCTTCGGCCGCGGTTTGCAGCGCGGCGAATATTTTTTGCAGGCCCGGATTGATCCCGGTGTTACTGCTGGCCAGCAGCGAATCGAGCTGGTTAATCTGGCCTAGGTAGCTCTGGGTATCGCTATTCAACGCGGTACTACTGCGCACCTGAGTATTGAGAAACTCGTTGTAGATGCGCCGTACATCGACCAACGTGGTGCCCGAGCCGATATAGCCAGCACCACTGAACTGTGGAGTACGCGTGGCCTGGATCGTCTCCTGGCGCGAGAAACCCGGGGTGTTGACGTTGGTGATGTTATGGCCGGTGACTGCCAGTGAAGTTTTGTTCGCCGACAGCCCGGACAGGCCAATATTGAGGAGATCAGCCATGTTTCATCATCCGTTGGTAGACGGCGTACTGACGGCCGCGACTGTTTGATAGGTCTGCATCTGCCGCGCTATCTGAGCGATCTTGCGCGCGTACTGCGGGTCAGTGGCGTAGCCGGCTTTCTGCAACTCGCGGGCAAACTGTTCAGGCTTGTCGGTGGTCGCGAGGGCTTTTTCGTAGCGGCCGTTGCCTTGCAGGAAGCTCACGTAATCCTCAAAACTGTGGGCGTAAGACTCATAGGCGCGGAATGAAGCGGCCTCCTTGACGGCTTTGCCTCCCTTGAACTCGGTGGTCAGCACCCGCGCCGAATCGCCTTCCCAGGTGTTATGGGTCTTGATGCCAAACAGGTTGTGACTGCTGCTGCCATCCTGCTGACGAATGATCGACTTGCCCCAGCCGGTCTCCAGCGCGGCCTGGGCCACCAGGTAGCGCGGATCGACACCAATCGCTTCGGCAGCCTTTTCGGCCATCGGCAACATGGTGGCAATAAATTCATCCTTCGAGCCAAACGCGGCCTTAGCGGGCGCCAGCGGTGGCTGGGCAATACGCCGACCGGTAATCGCATCCATACCACTCAACCCCAGTGCGGTGTCGGCGGGGGCGGCAAAGGACTTGGCTGGAATCCAGTCGTTCTGCGCCAGGGGCTGACCATCGGCGGTAGCCGCAGCCGGAACGATGCCAGCCAGCAGGCGGTCAGTCAGCTTGCTTGGCAGCGACAGGCGCCGCTGGTTGATCAGCGAGCTGTCATCACGGCCGCTCTCAATCTGGGCCATTGGCTTGCTCGGAGCATTCGGCACCGGCTCATCCACCTGGGCAAAGGGATTGGGGCGACTGCCGACATCCTTGATCTTCGACATCTGCCGCACCAGCACGTCAGCCAGGCCGATACCGTTCTGGTGATTGGCCAGGGTCACGGATAACTGCTGGTCATGCATGTCCTGGTAGGTCTTGCTCTCGTTGCTGTTCATGAAGTTGCCTTCACCGAACACTTCGTTGGCCGAGCGCATGGCCTTGAGCATTTCATTGAGAAACAGCGACTCAAACTCCTGAGCCACCTTCTTGATGTTTTTTTCGCTGTCGCCACCGACCTTGAACTGCTGCAGGCGGTTGAGGTCCGTGAACGAGCCGCTGTCCAGGGTGCTAGGGCCGCCGCCGAGCAAGCCGGCTGAGAGTCGAGAGTCCATGGTGCGCCCCCTTAGATGACGATCAGGTCGGCCTGCAGAGCGCCGGCTTGTTTCAGCGCCTCCAGGATGGCCATAAGGTCGGAAGGCGCAGCGCCCACCTGATTCACCGCGCGGACGATCTCATCCAGCGTGGTACCCGGGCCAAACTTGAACATGGGTTTGGCCTCCTCTTCTGCGCCGACTCGCGAGCGTGGCACCACGGCCGTCTGGCCACCGGACAGGGCTTCCGGCTGGCTGACAATCGGGTCTTCGGTAATGGTCACGGTGAGGCTGCCGTGAGTCACTGCCGCCGGCTGTACGCGCACGTTCTGGCCGATCACGATGGTGCCGGTGCGCGAGTTGATGATGACCTTGGCCACCGCCTGCCCCACATCCACCTCAAGGTTTTCCAGAATCGAGAGGTAGTCCACGCGTTGATTGGGATCAAGCGGTGCACTGATGCGCACCGAGCCACCATCGACGGCCTGGGCCACGCCTGGGCCGAGCAATTCGTTAACGTGATCGACGATATTTTTCGCCGTAGTGAAGTCCGGGCGATTGAGGTTAAGGGTCAGGGTATTGCCCTGCTCGAAACCACTGGGCACGGGCCGCTCCACAGTAGCGCCGCCGGGGATGCGCCCGGCCGACGGTACATTGACGGTGATCCGCGAACCGTCGCTGCCTTCGGCGTCAAAACCACCGACCACCAGGCTGCCCTGGGCAATTGCATAGACGTTGCCATCAATCCCCTTGAGTTGCGTCATCAGCAAACTGCCACCACGCAGGCTTTTCGCGTTACCGATCGAGGACACGGTGATGTCGATGGTCTGCCCCGGCTTGGCAAATGGTGGTAAATCGGCATGAATCGATACCGCAGCGACGTTCTTCAGCTGCACGTTGCCACCTGCCGGCACCTTGATGCCGAACTGCGCCATCATGTTGTTGAAGGTCTGCACGGTGAACGGCGTCTGGGTGGTCTGGTCGCCACTGCCATTGAGCCCCACTACCAGGCCGTAACCAATCAACTGGTTAGTGCGCACGCCCTGGATGCTCGCCAGGTCCTTAAGCCGCTCGGCCTGGGCCACAGATGCCAGCAACAAGGCCGCAACGGCGATTAGGTATTTGCTCAGCGTCATGGTGGCCATCCTCAGAACGGCCACATTGGGCTAAGAAAGAAACGGCTCATCCAGCCCGGCTGAGACGCATCGGCAAACGCGCCAGTCCCCGAGTAGGTGATGCGGGCATCGGCGATACGGGTCGACGACACGGTGTTGTCGGTGGCCACGTCATCGGAGCGCACCAGCCCGGCAATGCGCACCAGCTCATCACCGGTATTGAGGGTCATCCATTTTTCACCGCGCACCAGCAGAATGCCGTTGGGCATCACTTCGGCAACCGACACGGTAATCGAGCCGGTCAGGCTATTGCTCTGCCCGGCCGCGCCGGAGCCTTCGCTCTCACGGCTCGCATCGAAGCTGGCCTCAAGACTCAGCTCATTGTTGGTCATGCCCAGAGCACCCAGGGAACGCAGCGGGTTGTTCGGCGAGGGCGTCATGCCGAACAGATTAGGCACACCCATGCTGGCCGAGCTGTCTTTGCTGATTTGGCTGTTGTTGTTCTTGCTGGCCTGGGTCCGCTCATTGAGGGTAATGGTGATGATGTCGCCCACGCGGTAGGCCTTGCGGTCACCGAACAGCCCATTGTCAAAACCGGCCTGGTAGATCGACCCATTGTTCTGCGCTGCCGGCAACGGTGTACGCGGCATTACCGGGGCAAAATAGGGGTCGTTCGGCTTAGGCGGGGGCGCCATGCAGCCACTCAAAGCCAGGGGGCCAAGCAGTGCACTTATGATGATCAGCCGGTTCATATCTACTACCTCATGGGTTGCCTGGAGTGGTCTGTACAACGTGAACCACCCGAGCCAGTTCAAGCCATTCCTTGCTGTTGTCAGGGCCCGTCAACCGCTATCCAGTCAAGCGGGCTCAACTATCAAAGATTCTGTGTAATGAAGCCAAGCATCTGGTCTGCGGTGGAAATGACCTTGGAGTTCATTTCATAAGCACGCTGGGTGGTGATCATGTTCACCAGCTCCTCAACCACACTGACGTTGGAGTTTTCCAGGGTGTTCTGCAGCGTGGTGCCCAAGCCGTTCAAGCCTGGCGTACCGACCTGCGGCGCGCCGCTGGAAGCGGTTTCCAGAAACAGGTTATTACCGATGGCTTCCAGCCCGGCCGGGTTGATGAAGTCGGCGGTTTGCAGGTTGCCAACAACTTGCGGCTGCGCATTACCGGCGGTGGTCACCGACACGGTGCCGTCCTCGCCCACGGTAAAGGTACGCACCTCGTTGGGCAGCACGATGGCGGGCTCCAGGGCATAACCATTGGAGGTTACGATCTGCCCATCGGAGTCCAGGTGAAAACTGCCATCGCGGCTATAGGACACCGTGCCATCGGGCAACAAGACCTGAAAGAAGCCGCGGCCGTTGATGGCCATGTCCAGCGGTTGCTCGGTGGTTTGCAGGCTGCCCGCAGTAAAAATCTTCTGCGTGCCCACCACCCGCACCCCGGTACCCAGCTGCAAACCGGACGGCAATTGGCTGTCCTGGCTGGACTGACCGCCGGGCTGCCGACGGATCTGGTACAGCAAGTCCTCGAACTCGGCGCGATCGCGCTTGAAGCCGGTGGTCGAGACGTTGGCCAGGTTGTTGGAAATGGTGGTCAGGTTCATGTCCTGAGCAGACAAACCGGTCTTGCTGACCCATAGTGCCGGAAGCATATCGATTCTCCTCGGGCGTCGGTTTAACGACACCGCGTGCTGATAATTAGGTCATCTGCAAGACACGCGCCATAGCCGACGAATTATCTTCGGCAGTGCGCATCATCTTCACTTGCAGTTCGAATTGGCGGGACAGCGAAAGAATCGCGGTCATCTCTTCCACGGCATTGACGTTGCTTGACTCAAGAAAGCCGGAAGTGACCTCCAGGTTGGCGTCTGCCTGCACCGGCCCCTGCCCCTTGAAGCGGACCAGGCCATCTGGGCCTTTCTCCATCTGCTTGAGGTCAGGGTTGACCAGCTTCAAGCGATCCACCTCGGCCAGCACGTTTGGCGCCTCACCGAGGGCACGAATACTGATAGTGCCGTCCTTGCCAATCTCGACCTTCTGCTCGGGTGGCACGGCAATCGGCCCGGCATTGCCCATCACCGGCGAACCGTTGCCGGTGCGCAACACGCCCAGGGCGTCGATATTCAGGCTGGCGGTACGCACGTAGGCCTCAGTTCCGTCCGGGGCCTGCACAGCCAACCAGCCTTTGCCGCCCACTGCCACATCCAGGTCCCGACCGGTTTCCTGCAGGGAGCCTGGAGTAAAATCCGTACCTGGGCGCTCGCTCATGGCGTAAACCCGTGACGGATAACCGTCACCAAAAATCGGCATGGAACGCGCCTGCTCGAAATCCCGGCGAAAACCGCTGGTGGAAATATTCGCCAGGTTGTTGGCATGGGCACGCTGGGCCAGGGTGTTGTTGTGGGCCCCAGTCATGGCGACGTACAGCATCTTGTCCATGGTTATTCTCCGAGTTGGGCTTGCCGCCCGCTGCTCTATACAAGCTACAAAGCAATGCCTATGCCAGCATCCGAAAAACAACAACAAGTAGCTGATATATAAGAATTTTATAAATAAAAAAAGGCCCCGTAAGGGGCCTTTCAAATACTGCAGCGGCGTACTTTTGCCGCCTGCGACAGCCACCTGCCGCAGACAAACATTATCAACGCAGGTTGATGATGGTCTGAGTTACCGCACTCTCGGTTTCGATGGTCTTGGCATTGGCCTGGTAGTTACGCTGGGCGACGATCAGATTGACCAGCTGATCCGACAGCTCGACGTTGGAGTCCTCCAGCGCACCGGACTGCAACGCGCCCAGGGTGCCACTACGTGGCGTGCCCACCACCGGCTCACCCGACTGGAATGACTGCACCCAGGCAGTCTTGCCCACCGGCGTCAGCCCCTGCACATTGGCGAAGTTGGCCAGCACCACCTGCCCCTGAATGTTCGACTGACCATTGGTGTAGCGAGCAAAAATCACCCCGGTGTCATCGATTTCCAGCCCTGCCAGTTGGCCGGTGGTGTAGCCATCCTGGCTAACACTGTTAACCGCAAAAGAACTGGCGAACTGAGTAGCCTGACGTAGATCGATATTCACCCCGGTGGCACTGGCCGTAGCACCGTTACTCGACCATACCGGCGGCACCGCACCATCGGAGGCGGCTGGCACCCAGGTGGTCAGGTCGATGGTGCCATCGGCCCCGACAGTAAAACCGGTAGGCGCCGAAGCAATCAGCGCCGGCACATCCAACTGCCCCGCCGTGGTGAATTGCAGGTTCACCGTGGACGGTGTGGTCAGGGTTGGATCATCCGGGTTGCGCCCATCAATCAGCACATGCATATCCCAGGTATTGGCCCCGGTCTTGAGGAAGTACTGGGTAAAGACGTGGGAGTTACCCTGGGTGTCATAAATATTGGTCGAGGTCGACGAGTTGTAAGACGTCGGGTCGGCCGGGTTAAACGGCACCGTGGTCGGCACGGTGTTGGTCGAATTGAGGTTAAAGGTCTGATCCAGGTTACTGGTCGGCAAGGGTGCCTGACTGGCCGTCTCAATCTGCAGATCGCTGATCACGCCATTCTGCAGGTTGTTGTTGGCATCCACCGCATAACCCTGCAGCTTGTAACCGAAATTATTGACCAGAAAGCCGTCGCGATCCGTACCGAAGTAGCCGGCGCGGGTGTAGCTCACCTCACCATTGTTACTGGTCTGGAAGAAGCCATTGCCGTTGATCGCCAGGTCCAGCGCATTCTGCGTGTAGTTGATATTGCCCTGGTTGAACAATTGCGACACATCGCCCAACAGCACACCACTGCCCTGCGGGTTCGAGCCGGAACCCAGCACGGAGGCCGCATACACATCGGCAAACTCGGCGCGCGACTGTTTAAAACCGGCCGTCCCCGCGTTAGCGATGTTGTTACCGGTCACATTGAGGTCGCTGGTCGCGGCACGCAGACCACTAAGACCGATATTGAAACCCATGGAAGACTCCTTGCCGGACAGCCGGCGACTAAAACCTGTTAGTTACTGACCGATAACCTGAACCTGCGACATCGGCACACTGCCGATTCCCGCCAGGTTCAACATCAACTCACTGCCACCCAGGGTGACGCTGTCGACGTTAGCCGGCAGCATGGTGTAAAGCCCTTTGGTGCCATCGGCGTAGGTGGCCTGCGCCTCGAACTTGTAAGTGCCGGGCGGCAACAGATTGCCGCTGGCATCCTTGCCATCCCAGATAAAGCTGACATTGCCGGCCGCCTGCTCACCGAGGTTGACCCGCCCTACCGAGGCGCCCGTTTTGTCATAGATGTTCACGTAGACATTGCTGCTACTGGCCGGCAGCACCAGGCTGGCCTTGAAGCTTTCACTGGTATCCACCACGGCCTTTTCGCTCGGAATGATGACCTTGCGCCCCACCATCGACGAGGCCTGCAACGCCTGCGACGACTGATAGCCCGTCAACAGTGAGCCCATGCTGGTATTCAACTTCTCGATACCCTCAACCTGACTGAACTGCGCCAGCTGGGCGATAAACTCGCCGTTGCTCTGCGGCTCAAGCGGGTTCTGGTTATTCAACTGGGCCACCAGCAGGTTCAAGAACTCGTTTTTGCCCAAGTCCTTGTTCGTGGTGGTCTCGCTCTTGATCTGGTACTGATCCAGCGCTGCGCCGCTAACATCGCCAATAGTGCTCATAACCCTGCGCTCCTTATCCGACGGTTTACTGACCCAGGGTCAATACGCGCTGCATCATCTGCTTGGCGGTGTTCATCATTTCGGTGTTGGTCTGAAAGGCCCGGCTGGCAGAAATCATGTCAGCCATCTCTTCCACCACATTGACGTTGGGGTAATACACGTAGCCACCCGCATCAGCAGCCGGATGGTTGGGCTCATAGCGCGGCATCAGGCTGCTCTGATCTTCGACCACACCCAGCACCTGGACACCTACACCCACGTTATCCTGATCAGCAAACAGCGAACCACGATCACCGTCCTGCGCCGCCTGATACACCGTGGCAAACACCGGATGCCGGGCGCGGTAGGTTTGATCGATACTCGAGGAAACAGTCTCGGCGTTGGCGATGTTGCTGGAGATGGTATTCAAACGAGTGCTCTGAGCACTCATGCCCATCCCGGCGATATTGAAAACACTGCTAAGTGACATGGCATCAGGCTCCTATTATTCGCCGCGCAGGGCGCTGACCAGCCCTTTGAACTTGCTGTTGAGCAGGGTGAAACTGGCTTGAAACTGCACCGAGTTTTCCGCGTAGTTGGACTGCTCGATCTGCAAGTCAACGGTGTTCTGATCGATCGACGGCTGCATCGGGATGCGGTATTCCAACCCGGCATTGCCCATGCCCACACCGTCTGCGGCAATGTGCTGACTATCCGTACGGTTCAGGTTGAACTGGCCGCGCGCGCCCTTGGCACTTTGCTCAGCCAGCACCGTGGCGAACTGCAGATCACGCGCTTTGTAATTTGGCGTGTCGGCATTGGCGATGTTGTTCGCCAACACTTCAGCGCGCTGAGTGCGAAAACCCAGTGCTTGTTCGTGAATGCCGAGTGCCCGATCGAAACTGATGCTCATGGTCAGAAACCTTTGCCGGTAGGCGTTGCTGTTTTCCGTGCAAGACCATAAGCAAGGCCTATGCCATTTTTGTTTTTACTTATTTATCAGTAACTTACGATAATTTCGCCGAATTAGATGCGGCAAAGCGGCAAGCGTTTTCCGCCAGTGGACATGCCAGCGGCAAGCCGGCGCTGCCCATTGCCGCTGACTCACCCAGGCGCACCTGCATAAAAGCTCGCACCGCCTGTCAGCCAATCGCACACAGCTTTGACAAGCATTCTCATTAACATTAGTATCCGTTCCAACTTATCACTGCCCTGCCACGAGCCTTATTTATGTACGTCTGTCTCTGCGAAGGTGTTACCGACGGTCAAATCCGCGAAGCCATCTACGAAGGCTGCTGCAGCTACCGTGATGTGCGCGCCAGCCTCGGGGTAGCCAGCCAATGCGGCAAATGTGCCTGCCTGGCCAAGCAAGTGGTGCGGGAAACCTTGAGCGAAGTGCAAAGCAGTCAGGCCGCCATGGCCTTCCCGGCAAATTTTATTGCCGCCTGATTTAACTGAAATTCCAAACCGGACCTTGCGTCCGGTTTTTTTATGCCTTTAATTCAAGGTCTTAGCACCAAGATGCAGAACTTAAGCATTCTTAATCACATTAATTTTAACTTTAAATTCAAATACTTAGGTTTGACAGACAAAAAACATCAGCCCAAAATTTGAAGCTAACTCCCTTGCAAGGCAGACGCAGACATGAAAGGCGACAAGAAAGTCATCCAGCATCTGAACAAGATCCTCGGTAACGAGCTGGTCGCAATCAACCAGTACTTCCTGCATGCACGGATGTACGAAGACTGGGGTTTGAAGAAACTCGGCGAGCATGAGTACCACGAGTCCATCGACGAGATGAAACACGCGGACAAGCTGATCAAGCGCATCCTCTTCCTCGAAGGCCTGCCCAACCTGCAAGACCTCGGCAAGATCCTGATTGGTGAGAACACCAAGGAAATGCTTGAGTGCGACCTGAAGATCGAACACAAAGCCCACGTCGACCTGAAAGCGGCGATCGCTTACTGCGAAAGCATTGGCGACTACGCCAGCCGCGACCTGCTTGAAGAAATCCTCTGCTCGGAAGAAGAGCACATCGACTGGCTGGAAACCCAGCTCAGCCTGCTTGAAGCAGTAGGTCTGCAGAACTACCTGCAGTCGCAGATGGAAGAGTAAGAGCGCAACGCTCGCGCCATAAACAACAAACCCCGCACTTGGCGGGGTTTGTTGTTTATGTGCGGTCGAATTAGGCGCTGGCTTTCTGCACGGCGTCCTTGATCAGGGTCTGCAGCTCACCCTTGTCGAACATTTCCGCCAGGATGTCGCTACCGCCGACCAGCTCACCACCCACCCACAGCTGTGGGAATGTCGGCCAGTTGGCGTACTTGGGCAGGTTGGCGCGGATTTCCGGGTTCTGCAGGATGTCGACGTAGGCGAACTTCTCGCCACAGGCCATCACTACCTGTGAAGCCTTGGAGGAAAAGCCGCACTGCGGAGCGTTCGGCGAGCCTTTCATGTACAGCAGAACGGTGTTGTTGGCGATCTGCTCTTTGATGGTTTCGATGATATCCATTGGGCACCTCAGGACTTAACTTACCCGACTCACGGGTCGGCACGGTGGCGGCATTGTAGCGAAAAGCCGAGCGCAATGCTCGGCCTTCCCTGCCCCTTTGATTGCCCCGCACCACTACTCAGGCTGCGTCGACCTGCACTGGCACACCATTAAGCGCCGCATTGCCAGACAATGCATCGAGTTGCCGCTCATCCGTCAGGTCATTGGCACTGGCACCCGGCTGCTCGCTGGCAATTGCCATCTGTACACCAGGCCGCGCATGCCCCCAGCCATGTGGCAGGCTAACTACGCCGGCCATCATGTCCTCACTGGCTGCCACTTCCACCTCAATCTCGCCAACCCGCGAACGCACGCGCACCCACTGGCCATCGCTCAAGCCGCGCTGCTGCAGATCCGCCGGGTTCATCAGCAACTGGTGGCGCGGCTTGCCTTTCACCAAACGGTGATAGTTGTGCATCCAGGAGTTATTGCTGCGCACATGGCGTCGGCCAATCAGCAGTAGCTCGCCAACTTTGGCTGTGGGCTGGGCCGCAAAGCGCTGCAGATCCGCCATGATCACCGCAGGGGCGGCCTGCACCTGTTTATTGGCGGTTTTCAGACGCCCTGCAAGATTCGGCTTAAGCGCGCCGAGGTCGAGGCCGTGCGGATGTTCGCGCAAAGTGGCCAGAGACAATTTATGCGCCGACTTGTCACCGTAAGCACCGAAGCGCAGGCCCATGTCGATCATCTGCTCGGGCGCCATGGTCGGTTTCAGCTCCACACCGGTCTGGGCAGCAAAGGCCTTGGCCAGGCCGACGAAAATTTCCCAGTCATGCAACGCGCCCGCCGGTTTGGCCAGGATCGCCTCGTTGAAGCGAGTGACATTGCGTACCGCAAACACATTGAAAGTGGTGTCGTAGTGGTCATGCTCCAACGGCCCAGTCGGTGGCAGGATCAGGTCGGCGTAACGGGTGGTTTCGTTGATGTAGAAGTCGATGCTGAGCATAAACTCCAGGCCATCCAGCGCCTGCTCCAGCTGTCGCCCGTTGGGCGTCGACAGCACCGGATTACCCGCCACCGTGACCAGCGCCCGCACCTGCCCTTCGCCCTCATTGAGCATTTCCTCGGCCAGGGCTGAAACCGGCAACTCACCGCCGTACTCCGGCAAGCCGGACACGCGGCTCTGCCAGCGGTTGAAATGCCCGCCGCCGGTCGAGGCTACCAAGTCCACGGCCGGCTCGGTACAGAGCACACCGCCAACCCGATCCAGGTTTCCGGAGAGCAGATTGATCAACTGCACCAACCACTGACACAGCGTACCGAAGGCCTGCGTGGAGACGCCCATGCGGCCGTAACACACCGCCGACTCCGCAGCAGCAAAGTCACGGGCCAACTGCCGGATAGTCTGCGCGGGCACACCGCAGCGCGCGCTCATGGCTTCGGCAGTAAAGCCGGCAATCGCCTGGCGCACCTCATCCAACCCATTCACAGCCAGGTGACTGGCCCGGCCGAGGTTTTCTTCGAACAGGGTATTGAGCAGACCAAACAGCAGCGCGGCATCCTGACCGGGACGCACGAACACATGCTGATCGGCAATCGCGGCGGTCTCGCTACGGCAGGGATCGACCACCACCAGTTTGCCACCGCGCTGCTGGATGGCTTTCAAGCGTTTCTCTACGTCCGGCACAGTCATGATGCTGCCGTTGGACGCCAGAGGGTTGCCACCGAGGATCAGCATAAAGTCGGTGTGATCGATATCCGGAATCGGAATCAGCAGACCATGACCGTACATCAGGTGGCTGGTCAGGTGATGCGGCAACTGGTCGACTGATGTCGCGGAATAACGATTGCGGGTTTTAAGCAACCCGAGAAAGTAATTGCTGTGGGTCATCAGGCCGTAGTTGTGCACGCTCGGATTGCCCTGATACACCGCCACTGCATTCTGCCCGTGCTGGGCCTGAATCGAACTCAAGCGTTCAGCAACCAAAGCAAACGCTGCATCCCAATCGATAGCCTGCCACTCATTACCCACACGCCGCATGGGCTGACGCAGACGGTCGGGGTCGCTCTGAATATCTTGCAGCGCCACAGCTTTGGGGCAGATATGACCGCGACTGAAGGTGTCCTGAGCATCGCCCTTGATCGAGCGGATCTGCACGCTGCCGTCGGGCTGGGTTTCGGTCTCGATGCTCAGGCCGCAAATGGCCTCGCAGAGATGGCATGCACGATGGTGGAGGGACTTGGTCATGGCCTGGCCTCTTGTTCTAATCCGATGCAACCTATGCGGTTGCCAGAATTGAACTATGGTGCCGGCCGCAGAAGGACACCAGTAGGCTTTTTCTTGTGAATCGACAGGCATCATGCCCGCCGATTCACAGCAGCGTCGAAACCTTAACGGATCGAAGTGATAGTGCCCTTGTTACCGGTCACTTTGACGTTAACGGTCTTGTAGACGAAGTAGTCCTGCACGCTTACTTCGTAACGCGGCGCAACAATCACATCAGCACCCGAAGCTTTGACAGCTTTGTATGCAGCTGCGGATTTAGCAGACGCAACCGGGTCAAGGCCCAGCGCAAAACCACCTTCACCGCCACCATAGGTTACGCCGTCGGCGAACTGAGTATCGCCACCCAGCTTGATCAAGCTGAACAGAATGTTCACCGAAGACTCACCGGAGATGGTTTCGCCCACTTTCACGTCCGCTTTCAAACCTGTTTCAACTGCGCCACCCAGCGGCAGAGTGGGTTGGCTGACATTCTGACTGGCACAACCGGTCAACAGGGCAAAGGCGGAAACAGTGGCGATAGATGCAAGGTATTTCATACGAAACTCCGTTTCATAACGTTCCATGGAACCCCGTTGCGGGGCAATGCATTGCCTTGAAAAGGCGGGCGCATCCTAAGTAGCAGGCCTATCGAGCACAACCTGAGATGTCATTTTTATGACATCTCTCACAGCGATCTAAGTGCAGGCTTACAAAACCGCCACACCCTGTGTAGACGCGAGCGGTTTGCGCCTGATCGACGTTTGCTTATAAGATCGCGCCTTCCCCGTTTCGTCGCATGGTGCGGCCTTCAAGCCGCAGGTTCTGCCGTTTCTTGCATTTATCTAGGCCATTGAACCTGCGCCCCAGCTGTTAAAAAGGTAGTTAACGATGAGCGCAAGACACTTTCTCTCGCTGATGGACTGCACACCGGACGAACTGGTGAGCCTGATCCGCCGAGGCATGGAGCTGAAAGACTTGCGCAACCGCGGAGTACTGTTCGAGCCGCTGAAAAATCGCGTGCTGGGCATGATTTTCGAGAAGGCCTCGACCCGTACCCGCCTGTCGTTCGAAGCCGGGATGATCCAGCTCGGTGGCCAGGCCATCTTCCTCTCGCCACGCGACACTCAGCTGGGGCGTGGCGAGCCGATCGGCGACGCCGCGATTGTCATGTCGCGCATGCTCGATGCGGTGATGATCCGTACCTTCGCCCACAGCACCCTCACCGAGTTTGCCGCCAATTCGCGCGTGCCGGTGATCAACGGCCTGTCCGACGACCTGCACCCCTGCCAGTTGCTCGCAGACATGCAGACCTACCAGGAACTGCGCGGCAGCATCAAAGGCAAGACCGTGGTCTGGATCGGCGACGGCAACAACATGTGCAACTCCTATATAGAAGCGGCCATTCAATTCGACTTCCAGCTACGCGTGGCCTGCCCAGAAGGCTATGAGCCGAGCGCTACGCTACTCGCCCTGGCTGGCGAGCGCGTGCAGATCCTGCGTGATCCGCTGGCAGCCGTGGCCGGCGCTCACCTGGTCAGCACCGATGTATGGGCCTCCATGGGCCAGGAAGAAGAAGCCGCCGAACGCATGCGCCAGTTCAAGCCCTATCAGGTCACACGCGCCCTGCTCGATGCAGCCGCCGAGGATGTGCTGTTCCTGCATTGCCTGCCAGCACACCGAGGTGAAGAGATCAGTTTCGACCTGCTCGACGACCCGCGCTCGGCCGCCTGGGATCAAGCCGAAAACCGCCTGCACGCACAGAAAGCGCTGCTCGAATTTCTGGTTGAACCGGCGTACCACCACGCATGAGCCAAGCCCTGCTGAACCTGCGTGAGCTGAGCTGCGGCTATCACGAGCATAGAGTGGTGCAGCACCTCGACCTGCACCTGAATGCCGGAGACATCGGCTGCCTGCTCGGCCCTTCCGGTTGCGGCAAAACCACCACACTGCGTGCAATTGCCGGCTTCGAACCGGTGTTGGAAGGTGAAATCCAGCTGGCCGACCAGGTCATCTCCAAGGCCGGTTTTACCCTGGCCCCTGAGAAACGCCGAATCGGTATGGTGTTTCAGGATTACGCGTTGTTTCCGCACCTGAGCGTGGCCGAGAACATCAGCTTCGGCATCCGCAAACATCCCAATTGCGAACGGATTACCGCCGAACTGCTCGAACTGGTGAAGCTTAATCACCTGGGCAAACGCTACCCCCATGAACTATCAGGCGGCCAACAACAGCGTGTAGCCCTGGCCCGCGCGCTGGCGCCGGAACCGCAACTGCTACTGCTCGACGAGCCCTTCTCCAACCTCGATGGTGAACTGCGTCGGCGTTTGAGCCATGAGGTGCGCGACATTCTCAAGGCGCGCGGCACCAGCGCGATTCTGGTCACCCACGACCAGGAAGAAGCCTTCGCGGTCAGCGATCACGTGGGCGTATTCAAGGAAGGCAAGCTGGAACAGTGGGACACCCCGTTCAACCTGTACCACGAGCCGCTGACGCCCTTTGTCGCCAGCTTTATCGGCCAGGGCTACTTTATTCGCGGCCAACTGCTCACCCCGGATTCGGTACAAACCGAGCTGGGGCTGATCCGCGGCAACCGCGCCTACAACTGGCCAACCGGCAGCGCGGTAGACGTACTGCTGCGCCCGGATGACATTGTCTACGACCCGGACAGCACGCAAAAAGCCTTGATTGTCGGCAAGACCTTCCTCGGCGCGGCTACCCTGTACCGCCTGCAACTGCCCACCGGTAGCCAGCTCGAATCCATCTTCCCCAGCCATGCAGACCACCAGCCCGGCCAGCAGGTCGGCATCCGCGTGGCCGCTGACCACCTGGTGGTGTTCCCCGCTCCCGGCAGCATCGCCGCCCAGGTTAATTTGGGCGATTCGGGCGTGCGCCGCTACAGCAGCAACAACTGAAAGCCCGCCACGATGTGCTGCGCGTTGCCATCCCCCCTGCTGGGTTAAACACAGCTGCTGCGGCCACGGGCCTAGGGCAGAAATAACCGGCCGCTGGCGACCAAGGTTGCCTGGCCGGCAATCTTCACCCGCTGGCCATCCAGCGTGCAGTTCAACTCGCCACCGCGCGCCGAACACTGGAAAGCACTGAGCTCACACTTGCCCAAACGCTGCGCCCAGTATGGAACCAGGATGCAGTGGGTTGAGCCGGTGACCGGGTCTTCATTGATACCGATGGCCGGCGCAAAGTAACGCGAAACGAAGTCGTGTTGCTCGCCCGGTGCGCTGATCAGCAGACCCAGCCCCGGCAACTGGGCCACTGCCGCCAGGTCCGGCTGACAAGCGCGTACCACAGCCTCGGACGCCACAATTGCCAACAACTCCTGAATGCCCTCTGCGCCCGGTAAAGCCTGCACCTCCTGCACAGGCACACCCAGGGCCTGCTCGACTTCACGCGCCAGCGCGCAGGGCTGCGCCAGGCGTAGCGGAAAATCCAGTACCAGCTGCGCGCCTTGGCGAGTCACCCGCAATGCACCAGACAAGCAGGTGAACTCAATCACCTCACCCGGCTCGCCATAGCACTCGAACAGCACATGGGCACTGGCCAGGGTCGCATGCCCGCACAACGGCACTTCGGCCGCAGGGGTAAACCAACGGATATGCCAGGCCTTGCCTTCTTTCACGACAAAGGCAGTTTCCGCCAGGTTGTGCTCGGCAGCGATCTGCTGCATCAGCGCGTCATCAAGCCAGCTGTCCAGGCGATAGACCATCGCCGGATTGCCACTAAACGGTCGTGCGGCAAAGGCATCGACCTGATGAAATTCAAGCTGCATAAACGACTCTCCTTTTTCGTGATGCTGCAAAGCATGCAGTAACACCTCCTTCCCCGCCCGCTACAGCGCCCGACGATTGCGCCGGTACAGCTGCACTGTCTGAATGCGCGATGGACTGCTTCGGTGCGGCGCTTAATCGCAAAATGTTCTTAAAAATTCATTAAGTCTCAACAAATCAGCAACTTAAAAATTCTGGCACGCGGGCTGCTATAGCCCACCCCGGTCAGCACAAAGGCGTGTCTGCCACTTAACCGACAACGACGTCATAGCCCCCTCTTTCGAGACATGGGCGCTGTGGCGTTTTTTTTGCGTTTTTTGGGCTTACAGGAAGACCACTAATGATGCGCACGATGAAGCTGTCCCTGCTGTCGCTGGCCATTGCCAGCACCACCCTCAGTCACGCCGCCCTCGCCGAAGAAAACTTCAGCAACCTGTTCCGCGACGCGAAGCCGACCCTGGATGCGCGCTACCGTTATGAGCACGTTGACCAGGACAACACCCTCAAGCACGCCAACGCACAAACCCTGCGCACCCGCGTTGGCCTGCAAAGCGGCAAGTGGTATGGCCTGTCGGCGCTGATCGAGGCCGACAATGTCAGTCGCATCGGCGAGGCCAGCTATAACGAAACCCGCAACGGACAACGCGAGTACTCGGTGGTGGCAGACCCGGATGGCAGTGAAGTCAACCAGGCCCTGCTGCGCTATGACCACCAGTACGGCAGTGCCGTGCTGGGTCGCCAACGCATCAACCTCGACAATCAGCGTTTCGTCGGCGGCGTGGCTTGGCGGCAGAACGAGCAGACCTACGACGGCACCCTGCTCCAGCTCAAGCCACTCGCCGGGCTGACCCTGAGCTATGCCTATATCGACAACATCAACAGCATCTTCGGCCCCGGCAATGGCAAATACGATACGGCCGGCAACCCGGCCAATATCGAAGGGCACAGCCATCTGCTCAACGCGCAATACGTGCTCATGCCCGAGCTGACCGCCACCGCTTATCAATACCGCCTGGGGCTGGACAACCTGACGGCAGGCAGCCAATCGAGCAAAACCACCGGCGCGCGTCTAAACGGTGCTATCAGCGGCGTCAGCTATGTACTGGAATACGCGCAGCAGAATGAATATGCCGACAACCCGCTGGACCTGGACAGCGACTACTACCTTGCCGAGCTTGGTTACACGATCAAGGGTATGGCGCTGAAGGCCGGCTACGAAGTGCTCGGCGGGGACGAGGGCCCAGGCAACCGCGCCTTCCAGACCCCACTGGCGACCAAGCATGCGTTCCAAGGCTGGGCCGACATCTTCCTGTTGACGCCTGCCGGCGGCATCCAGGATGCCTACGCAGGCGTCACCGCCCCCTTGTTCGGCGGCACCCTGCAAGCCTGGTACCACGACTTCCGTGCAGAACAAGGCAGCAGCCAGTACGGCGAGGAAATCAACCTGTCTTACGCGCATCCGATTCCGGGCGTGAAAGGCTTGGTCGGCCTGATCAAATACGCCAGTTACGATGCCGACGACTTTGCCGTCGACACCGACAAGGCCTGGCTGCAAGTGCAATACAGCTACTGACCCCACCCCTGAAAAGGGCGCGCGGCCTGCCCGCGCGCCTGTGGAGAACACCATGACAAGCCGTCTAATCGCCCCCTGGCTAGCGCTGCTGGTACTGCTCAGCCCCACCAGCTGGGCCAGCATCAGTGCCGCCGAAGCCATGAACCTGGCCGGCATGCAACGTATGCTCAGCCAGCGAATTGCCAAAAATTACCTGATGCTCGGCAGCGAAATCCGCCCTGAACAGGCCGAGCAGCAACTCGAGCAGAGTATCGCCAAGTTCGAAAGTAACCACCTGGCCCTCAACGACTACGCCCCCAGCGCAGACATTCGCAGCGCCTTGCAGGCTGCCGGCGACACCTGGCAGCGCTATCGCGAGCAGGTACTTACCCGCCCGGAGCAAAGCGGCGCGCTCCAGATATTAATGTTAAGCGATCAGTTGCTGGCGCAGAGCGAACACCTGGTGCAACTGGTGGAGCGCCACAGCGGCAGCAGCAGCGCGGTACTGGTCAACCGCAGTGGCCGCCAGCGCATGCTCAGCCAACGCATCGCCACGCTATACCTGGCCATGAGCTGGCGTTTGCCGGTCGCTAACCTGCAGCAGAGCTTCGAACAAGCCGTCAGCGAATTCGACCTGGCGCTGCACGAACTCCAACAAGCCGAGCAGAACACTGTGCAGATCAACAAGGGACTCACTCAGGCCGAAGCGCAATGGCGCTTTACCCGCGCCGGTTTCAATCTGGTCAGCGATTCGCGCTATGTACCGACGGTGATTACCACCACCACCGAAACCTTGCTATGGCAGATGCATGAGCTGACCAACCAATACGAAGGCGTGATGCTCGCGAAGCATTGAAGCATCTGCGCAGGTCATGTAGCGCACATCAGCCGCCCTAGTCCGACTAAACCCTGGCGCAATCCGGAGTTGCGCATCACCCCGTTTGCGCTGCACCTGCTCCAGCTACGGCAGTGTGCTCGCGAGACTTCATGCCTCGCTGCGCACCCGCTGTACGGCATCCAGCCAGCCATCATACAGCTTGCTGCGGTGGCTGTCGGCCATGCGTGGATCGAAGCGCTGCTGACGGTGCCAATGACTGGCGATGCTCGCCAGGTCTTGATACAGGCCGCACTGCAAGCCCGCCAGATAAGCCACCCCAAGCGCGGTGGTTTCAGTGACTTCGGGGCGCTCCACCGGTACGCCGAGGATGTCGGCGAGAAACTGCATGACCCAGTTGTTTTCCACCATGCCGCCATCTACCCGCAGCGCGCTGGGCTCGGCGGCGCCGTCCTGGCGCATGGCTTCGAGCAGATCACAGGTCTGATAGCACACCGACTGCAGGCCGGCGGTAACGATCTCCTTGATTCCGGTATCGCGGGTCAGGCCGAAGATTGCGCCGCGCGCTTTCGGGTCCCAATACGGCGCACCGAGGCCAGTAAACGCCGGCACCAGGTAAACGCCACAGGCATCACCGGTTTGTTCAGCCATGGCCTCGGTGTCGCGGGCATGGCTGATCAGTTTGATGCCGTCGCGCAGCCATTGCACCGCCGCGCCGGCAACAAAAATACTGCCTTCCACCGCATAGGTGACCTTGCCATTGAGGCGGTAGCCGACCGTGGTGAGCAAACGGTTTTTCGAGACCACCGGCGTTTCACCGGTGTTCTGAATCATGAAGCAACCCGTGCCGTAGGTGCTTTTCACCATGCCTGGCTGAAAACAGGCCTGGCCAATCAAGGCCGCCTGCTGATCGCCAGCCATGCCCAGCACCGGAATGGCGGCGCCGAGCAGGTTCGCCTCGGTAGTGCCAAAGTCAGCGGCGCAATCGAGCACTTCCGGCAGCAGGCTGGGCGGAATCTCGAACAATTTGAGCAGCTCTTCATCCCATTGCTGGGTATGAATGTTGAACAGCAAAGTACGCGAGGCGTTACTGGCGTCGGTCTTGTGGGATTTGCCACCGGTAAGGCGCCACAGCAGGAAGGAGTCCACGGTGCCAAAGCGCAGTTCACCACGCTCGGCCCGCTCACGGGCGCCGGGTACCTGTTCGAGAATCCAGCGTAACTTGGTCGCTGAGAAGTAAGGGTCGATCAACAAGCCGGTCTTGGCGGCGACAGCGGCCTCGTGACCCGCCGCCTTAAGTTCGGCGCAGTAATCAGCCGTGCGTCGATCCTGCCAGACAATCGCCCGGTGGATTGGCATGCCAGTCTGTGCATCCCACACCAGGGTGGTTTCGCGCTGATTGGTGATGCCAATAGCGGCCACATCAGCGGCGTTCAGACCACTCTGTTTAAGCGCCTCACGGCAGACTTTAAGGGTGCTCAGCCACAGTTCTTCGCCATCATGTTCAACCCAGCCATCCTGGGGAAAGTACTGTTTGAACTCCTGCTGTGCGCGGGCCACGGGCAAACCCTGGGCGCTGAACACAATTGCCCGGCTACTTGTCGTGCCCTGATCGATGGCCAGTAGGTAATGAGACATGCAGATTTCCTTGTTCTTATAGGTTGTAGAGCGGCGGATTAACCACGACCGATGGGGGCAAACAGCCCCTGCGTCAGGTGCGCCAGCACTGCGGCCGTCAGCTGAACCTCCAGCCCACGTCGTCCGGCACTCACATAGATACTGGGGAGCTGCTGCGCCGAGTCATCGATAAAGGTGCGCAGGCGCTTCTTCTGCCCCAGCGGGCTGATGCCGCCCAGCAGATAACCGGTGGCCCGCTGCGCCGCAGCCGGGTCGGCCATGTCGGCCTTCTTCACCCCGGCCGCCTGGGCCAGGGCTTTTAGGTCGAGTGTACCGGCCACCGGTACCACCGCCACCAGCAACTCGCCCCTCTCACTGGCGGCCAGCAGGGTTTTAAACACCTGGGCCGGCTCAAGGTTGAGTTTTTCCGCCGCCTCCAGGCCATAGGAAGCCGCCTTGGGATCGTGGTGATAACTGTGCACCTGATGCACAGCCTTGGCCTTTTTCAGCAAATCGATGGCTGGAGTCATGTTCGAATGTGAAAACAATCTGACAAAGTTGGCGTACCTTAGCCCAAAACAGCGACGACGACAGCCTATAATGCCGCGGATATCAGAGGAGCCCCCATGACCCTGCCGCCGCGCCAACACGACATTCTCGAACTCGCCCGCGAACGCGGCTATGTCAGTATCGACGAGTTGGCCCAGGCGTTCGCCGTAACGCCGCAGACCATCCGCCGCGACATCAATCAACTCGCCGAACAAGGCCTGCTGCGCCGCACCCATGGCGGCGCAGCCAGTGAAAGCTCCAGCATCCAGAACACCGCCTACAGCATGCGCGCCGGCCTGATGCGTGATGAGAAACAGCGTATCGCCGTGGCAATTGCGGCGCAGATACCCGACCACGCTTCGCTGTTTATCAATATCGGCACCACCACCGAAGCGATTGCCCGCGAACTACTCGGCCACAAAGGCCTGAAGATCATCACCAATAACCTGCATGTGGCCGCGCAACTCAGCGCCAAGGCCGACTTCGAAGTCCTGCTGGCGGGGGGCACGGTGCGCAGCGACGGCGGCGTAGTGGGCCAGGCAGCGGTGGATTTTATCCAGCAGTTCAAAGTCGATTTCGCCCTGGTCGGCATCAGCGGTATTGATGAAGACGGCAGCCTGCTCGACTTCGACTACCAGGAAGTACGCGTCTCTCAAGCCATTATCAGCAACGCCCGCCAGGTGTTTCTCGCCGTCGACTCGAGCAAATTCGGCCGTAACGCCGTGGTACGCCTGGGCTCGGTTGCCCTGGTCGACCGACTGTTCACCGACGCCGCACCCTCCGCCGCGGTCAGCCGCCTGCTCAGCGAGCACAAGGTTCACCTCGACCTGGTGTAAGCCACCGCACACCGAAGGCACGCCACTGATGCGGCGCGAGCAATAGCGCAGGCATGTTGCAGCATCTGCCAGCTGCTCCCGTACAAGCACTCACCTTCTGCGCATGACACCCCTCTCACGCTGACGACCAGCGAGCGCGAAAGCGCATTTCGGGGTGGCGGTGTTGCGTGTATTCGACTAGCATATTTTCGAAAGTGAACATTTAAAGTTCAATACTGACTTTCCGGTGCCACCATGCCTACTCATCACGCCAGCCACACTCCACTCGCTGAAGTCTATGACCTTGCCGTGATCGGTGGCGGCATCAATGGCGTCGGCATCGCCGCCGACGCGGCGGGACGTGGCCTGGGCGTGTTCCTTTGTGAAAAAGACGACCTGGCGCAACACACCTCATCGGCCAGTAGCAAACTGATCCACGGCGGCCTGCGCTACCTGGAACACTACGAATTCCGCCTGGTCCGTGAAGCCCTGGCCGAGCGCGAAGTGCTGCTGGCCAAAGCCCCGCATATCGTCAAGCCCATGCGCTTTATCCTGCCGCACCGCCCGCACCTGCGGCCGGCCTGGATGATCCGCGCCGGACTGTTTCTCTATGACCACCTGGGCAAGCGCGAGAAGCTGGCCGGCTCACGCGGCCTGCGTTTCGGCGCGGGCAGCCCGCTGAAAAGCGAGATCAGCCGTGGTTTCGAGTATTCCGATTGCTGGGTCGATGACGCCCGCCTGGTGGTACTCAACGCCATGGCCGCCCGCGAGCAAGGCGCGCATATCCATTGCCGCACGCGTTGCGTCAGCGCCCGGCGCAGCAAGGGCCTGTGGCATATCCATTTGGAACGCAGCAACGGTAGCCTGTTTTCGATTCGCGCCCGTGCCCTGGTCAACGCTGCCGGCCCCTGGGTGGCGCGGTTTATTCGCGAGGACCTGAAACAAGTATCGCCGTACGGCATCCGCCTGATCCAAGGCAGCCATATCGTCGTGCCACGCCAGTTCGAAGGTGAGCAGGCCTATATTCTGCAAAACGAAGACCGCCGCATCGTCTTCGCCATCCCCTATCAGGAGCGCTTCACCCTGATCGGCACCACCGACCGCGAATACCAGGGCGACCCGGCCAAGGTGGCGATCAGCGAAGAAGAAACCGACTACCTGCTGAATGTGGTCAATGCGCACTTCAAGCAGCAACTGCAACGCAGTGACATCCTGCACACCTACGCCGGCGTGCGCCCACTGTGCGACGATGAATCGAACGACCCTTCGGCCGTGACCCGCGACTACACCCTGTCGCTCTCTGGCCATCCCGGTGAGGCTCCATTGCTTTCGGTGTTCGGTGGCAAGCTCACCACTTACCGCAAACTCGCCGAATCCGCACTGGCACAACTGGCGCCCTGCTTCCCGAAAATGGGCGCCAACTGGACCGCCCAAAGCCTGCTCCCCGGTGCCGAACAACTGGAAAGCCAGAGCGCTCTGGTTGAGGCCTTGTGCGCCCGCTTCGGCTGGCTACCCACCTCATTGGCGCGCCGCTGGGCCAGCAGCTATGGCAGCCGCAGCTGGGTGATGCTCAAGGGCGTGAGCAACCTCAGTGACATGGGTGAACACTTGGGTGGCGGACTGTATACCCGTGAAGTGGATTACCTGTGCCAGCACGAGTGGGCCGTACTGGCCGCAGATATTCTCTGGCGGCGCAGCAAGCTCGGCCTGTTTATGACACCCGCGCAGCAAGCCAAGCTCGACCGCTACCTGCGCATCGAGTCCCCGCACAACCCGGAAGACGCCCACGCGGCATAAACCCTGCGCACAAGCAGCGTACCGCCCGCCGGCGGACTTTTATGGCTGGCAGAGTTGCCTGGAACATTTTTTAACGTCGCCCAGCGACGGCTCACAGGGTGGCTGCCACGGATAGCAAGCCATAAAAAAGGGCGACCTAAGTCGCCCAAATTGCCTTGCGTGCCCCTTCGAACCGATTCAAAGCCTGCTGCGCGTCGGCCCTGCTGCGTTAGAAACCGGCTCGGATGCTCATTTACAACTCGTAAACTCCGCTTCATCGCCGATTTCTACCTTGCTGGACTCTAGCTCGCGAGCGTTGAATCGGTTCTTCCCAGCAGAATCAGCCCTGCTTGCGCTTGTGCGAATCCTGCCAGATGAAATAACCGACACCGGCAAAGAAGGCGAGCATCAAACCGACGGTGCCAATACCGGCGAGAACTACGACATCGATAAACATGATTGCCTCCTGCGTGAAGCCTGCGTGGGAATGGCTTCAAGGTAACAGGGGCAGCCGAGGCCTCATTGACCCAGATCAATAACTGACAGACAGGCTCGACGCAGGCGACGCCTGACTGATCCAGGTCAATAAATCAGCCTGTCGTGCAGCAGCATCAGCGCTTCTTCGGTTTGCTCTTGGGCTTTTTCTTAGCCTTGGGCAATGGCAGGGCCTGCTCGAATGCGTCACGCATTTCGTTGAGCTTCTTGTCGCGCAAATCATGGATGCGCTTGTCACGCTCAGCGGCAAAATCAATCAGTTTGTCGTCTTGGCTCATGGGCTCGGCTTGATCAAGCGAAAGGTCAGGTTCAGGCGTGGCGCACAGGGACGGCGCGTCTTCGCCACTTGGTGCTGCCAATGGTGCTGGGTTGCGCCGCGCATGACCAGCAGTGAACCATGGGGCAAATCCACAGAGTGCTCGATACGGTTCTGGCCTTTACGCCGCAGATCGAAGCGTCGGCTGCCACCCAGGTTCAGCGAAGCCACCAGCGGGTTCACGCCCAACTCCGGTTCATCGTCACTGTGCCAGCCCATGGAGTCCTGGCCATCACGGTAATAGTTGAGCAATACGCCATTCAACGGCTGCCCTACGGCCTCGACCACACGCGCCCGAATTTCGGCAAGCAGCGGCGTCCAGGGCAACGGCTGATGTGTTTGCCCCGAGTAGCGGTAGCGAGCCTCGGCATCGCCGTACCAAGCGACCAGGCGCGGCACCGGCAGCTGACGCGCAAAAATCCGCACCTGCGGTTGCTGCCAGGGCGTCTGCCTGCTCAGCGTGGCCAGCCACTGATCGGCAGTCAGCGCATCCAGCCATTGTTTATGCAGGTGCAACTCGGCGTCGGGCAGCGGCAACCGGCTGTCATCAAATAAATCCACAGAAAAAGGCTCGCAGGACTGAAGGTCAAGTGTGCCCACCTCAGACTTCCACATCCACCCAAAGCCCCTGACGCGGCAACTCATCTAGGGTCGCAGCATCTGCCTCGTCCACGTCGCCTTCGGCCAGTTCTTCAGGGGTATACCCGTGCCGACGCTGGCGCCGGCGCTGCTCTTCACGCAATAGCGCTTCGGCTTCCTGTGGGTGGCGCTTATCCAGGCTGACCGCACTCTCCTTGGAGCTTTCAGCGGAAGCGGTTACCGGTGGAATCTCCGGGCGTGGCTTGACCACATCCTGCTGGACGGTCACGGGTACCAGGCTGTGGGGAATCGGCGGCAGCATCTATAAAGCCCTCCTTTGGTCAGACTGTCGGCCAGCCAAGCCACGACTTGAGCGACGTGTCGCTACACTTTTGATCGACCTAATCACACAAAGTGCCCTCGCACAGCAATGCCGCCTTGGGCCTGAGCCCAGGGTTCCGTTAACATAGTCGGCTTTTTCACGCGGGAGACAAGCATGGCGCAGTATGAACCGGGGCAACGCTGGATCAGTGACAGCGAAGCGGAGCTGGGGCTGGGAACCGTTCTGATGCAGGACGGCCGTATGCTCACCGTGCTCTACCCGGCCACCGGCGAAACCCGCCAGTACGCCCTGCGCAATGCGCCGCTGACCCGCGTGCGCTTCTCTCCCGGCGATGAGATCACCCATTTCGAAGGCTGGAAGCTGACCGTACAGGAAGTCGACGATGTCGATGGCCTGCTGGTCTACCACGGCCTCAATGCGCAGCATGAAAGCGTCACGCTGCCGGAAACCCAGCTGTCGAACTTTATCCAGTTCCGCCTGGCCAGCGACCGCCTGTTCGCCGGGCAGATCGACCCACTGCCCTGGTTCGCCCTGCGCTACCACACCCTCGACTACACCAGCCGCCAGTTGCAATCCTCGCTCTGGGGTTTGGGCGGCGTACGCGCACAACCGATTGCGCACCAGCTGCACATCGCCCGCGAAGTCGCCGACCGCATCGCCCCGCGCGTATTGCTGGCCGACGAAGTAGGCCTGGGTAAAACCATCGAAGCCGGCCTGGTGATCCACCGCCAACTGCTGTCCGGACGCGCCAGCCGCGTGCTGATCCTGGTGCCGGAAAATCTGCAGCATCAGTGGCTGGTGGAAATGCGCCGACGCTTCAACCTCGACGTCGCCCTGTTTGACGAAGAGCGCTTTATCGAAAGCGACGCCAGCAACCCCTTTGAAGATTGCCAGCTTGCTCTGGTAGCGCTGGAATGGCTGTGCGAAGACGAAAAGGCCCAGGACGCGCTGTTTGCCGCCGGCTGGGACCTGTTGGTGGTCGATGAGGCGCACCACCTGGTCTGGCACCCGGAGCACGCCAGCCGCGAATATGCACTGGTGGAGCAACTCGCCGAAGTCATCCCTGGCGTGCTGCTGCTCACCGCCACTCCTGAGCAACTGGGACAGGACAGCCACTTCGCCCGCCTGCGCCTGCTCGATCCCAATCGCTTCCACGACCTGGCCGCCTTCCGCGCCGAGAGCGAGCACTACAAGCCGATTGCCGAAGCCGTGCAGGAGCTGCTGGATAAAGGCCGCTTGTCCGATGCCGCGCACCAGACTATTCACGACTTTCTCGGCGACGGCGGCGAAGAATTGCTCAGTGCCGTCAACAGCGGCGACAGCGAAGCCTCGGCGCGCCTGGTGCGCGAACTGCTCGATCGCCACGGCACTGGCCGCCTGCTGTTCCGTAACACCCGCGCCGCGGTGCAGGGCTTCCCGGACCGTGAGCTGCACCCCTACCCGCTGGCCAGCCCTGACGAATACATGGAGCTGCCCATCGGCGAGCATGCCGACCTGTATCCGGAAGTCAGCTACCAGGCGCAGAGTGATGCCGATGAAGACCAGCGCTGGTGGAAATTCGACCCACGCGTCGAGTGGCTGATCGACACCCTGAAGATGCTGAAGAAGTTCAAGGTGCTGGTGATCTGCGCCCACGCCGAGACCGCCATGGACCTGGAAGACGCCCTGCGTGTGCGCAAAGGCATCCCGGCCACGGTGTTCCATGAAGGCATGAGCATCCTTGAGCGCGACCGCGCAGCCGCCTACTTCGCCGACGAAGAATTCGGTGCCCAGGTGCTGATCTGCTCGGAAATCGGCTCCGAAGGCCGCAACTTCCAGTTCGCTCATCACCTGGTGCTGTTCGATCTGCCGGCGCACCCGGACCTGCTCGAACAGCGCATCGGCCGCCTCGACCGTATCGGCCAGAAACACCGCATCCAGTTGCACGTGCCGTACCTGGAGAACAGCCCGCAGGAGCGCCTGTTCCAGTGGTACAACCAGGCGCTGAACGCCTTCCTTGCCACCTGCCCCACCGGCAACGCCCTGCAACAGCAGTTCGGCAGCCGCTTGCTGCCACTGCTGGAAAGCGGCGACGACGGCGAGTGGCAAACGCTGGTCGACGAAGCCAAGACTGAGCGCCTGCGCCTGGAAGGCGAACTGCATGCCGGCCGTGACCGCCTGCTGGAGCTCAACTCCGGTGGCGCCGGTGAAGGCGAGGCACTGGTCGAGGCGATTCTTGAACAGGATGACCAGTTCGCCCTGCCGATCTATATGGAGCAGTTGTTCGACGCCTTTGGCATCGACAGCGAAGACCACTCCGACAACGCACTGATTCTGCGCCCCAGCGAAAAGATGCTGGATGCCAGCTTCCCGCTGGGCGACGACGAAGGCGTGACCATTACCTACGACCGCGAGATGGCGCTGGTGCGTGAAGACATGCAGTTCCTCACCTGGGAACACCCCATGGTGCAGGGCGGCATGGACCTGGTGCGTTCGGGCTCGATGGGCAACACCGGCGTCGCACTGATCAAGAACAAGGCGTTGAAACCCGGCACCGTGCTGCTTGAGCTGCTCTACGTCAGCGAAGTGGTGGCGCCCCGCACCCTGCAACTGGGCCGTTACCTGCCACCGATCGCCTTGCGCTGCCTGCTCGATGCCAACGGCAACGACCTGGCCGCCAAGGTTTCCTTCGAGAAGCTCAACGAGCAACTGGAAACCGTGCCACGCGCCAGCGCCAACAAGTTCGTCCAGGCCCAGCGTGACAGCCTCAACCCGTTGATCAATGCCGGTGAAGGCAAGGTCGCCGAGCGCCATAACGCCCGCGTCGAGGAAGCCAAACGCCGCCTGGCCGCCGAAACCGACGAAGAGCTGGCACGCCTGGTCGCCCTGCAGGCGGTCAACCCGAGCGTACGTGACAGCGAACTCAACGCCTTGCGCCAGCAACGCGAGCAAGGCCTGGCGATGCTCGACAAGGCGGCGTTACGCCTGGAGGCCATACGCGTCTTGGTTGCCGGTTAATTACACCGAAAAAAACAAAAGGCCCGCATCTGCGGGCCTTTTGTTTTTTTCGGTCAGGCGGGCACGGCCTCAGTCATGCCCTGCTGCATTTTCGCGGCATCGGCAACAAAGCAGCGCGAAGCCTGCAGCAGCGCCACCATGGTCAGTAACAGGGCCACGGGGATCAGCAGCATGGCGTTGTGCAACCCAACAGCCTTGAAGGTTTCATTCATTTCACTGGCGCCTGCTGCAAGCATCGCAGCCTGGGAATAGTGATCAGACAGCATGCCCACCGCCAATGGGCCCAGGCCACCGCCCAGCAGGTACAAACCGGCGAAGAACAACGCCATGGCGGTCGCCCGCAAGCGCGGTTCAATCACGTCCTGAATCGCGGTGTAGACGCAGGTGTAGAAGTTATAGGCAAACAGCCAACCAACGCTGAACAGGGCTACGAATACGGCAATTTCAACCCGCCCTGCGAGCAAAGCACTGCCCGTGGCCAACGCGGAAATCAGCATGCTCAGGGCGGCAAACAACAGTCGCCCAGCCTGCCAGCGCTGATGAATCTTGTCCGCCAGCCAGCCGCCCAGCGTCAGGCCGACCAGGCCGGTCAGGCCAACGATCACCCCGGTGGCCATCGCCGCCTGCTCCAGTGGCAGCAGGAAATAGCGCTGCAGCATCGGCACCATGAACGAATTACAGGCATAGGTGGCGAAGTTGAAGGCCAGGCCGGCCATGACCAACCACCAGAAGGTGCGAATCGCCAGGACCTTGCGCAGCGGCTTCCCGATCGGCGTGGTCTGCGACTTAACCTGCTCGGCAGCGCCGCGTGCGGGCTCTTTGATAAAGAACATAAACAGCGCCAGGACCACCCCCGGGACGGCGGCAATAAAGAACGGCGCCCGCCAGCTATCGAAGGCCTTGACCATTGCGCCTATGGTGAAGAAGGCCAGCAGCAGGCCAATCGGCAACCCGAGCATAAAGATGCCCATGGCGCGAGCGCGCTTGTGTGCCGGGAACAGATCGCCAATCAGTGAGTTGGCCGCCGGCGCGTAGCTGGCTTCACCAATGCCGACCCCCATGCGAATCAGCAAAAAGCTCCAGAAATTCCAGGCCAGCCCGTTAACCGCAGTCAGGCCGCTCCACACCGCCAGCCCCCAGCCCATGATCTTGCGGCGCGCCCCGGTATCGGCCATACGCCCAAGCGGAATGCCGGCAATCGCATAAACGATGGTGAACGCGGTGCCAATCAAGCCCAGTTGCAGGTCACTGAGGTCCCACTCCAGACGAATCGGCTCGATGATGATCGCCGGGATGGTGCGATCGAAGAAGTTGAACAGGTTGGCGAGAAAAAGCAGGAACAAAATTCGCCAGGCATTCGCCGCTTGCAGGGACTGCTGCATGGAATCCATCTCTAATTGTTGTTATCGAAGCAGCTTGCAGGCCTTGGGCCCGCCGCCGTATCCAGCACGTGCAGGCGCAATCTAGAGCCTTGCGTCTATGCTGTCAGTGACTATTTGCGATGTGTATGCCGGGCAATGGCCACCCAGACAAGCACGCACCGCACAAAACGCTGCAAAAGAACGCCCGATATGCCTCGGTAAAACCGGCGCAAAGCAGCGAGATTTTCCATTTTTCGTGCTACAACCAAGCTGGTTGTGCGCAATGTGGCCATTTGCCCAACCCACCTCGTTAGCCGCCGGACTGTCACCTAATGAAAACAAAAAAAGACGCTGTGCCCTCCCCCGCGACCGAAGCCACACTAGCCAATCTGGCTGATACCTTGCTCGCTCCGCTTGAACCACGCCCACCGACCGCTCCACAACTGCCGACGCCCGCCGACAGCAACGAGCAGTACATGTACTTCACCGAGCGCGACATTGATCGCATTCTCGACAACCTCGACGGTTTGCGCAGCCTGGTCTTCCCGCCAGCGCCCCAGGATGAGGACAGCGAGCGCCGGGTGCAGCACTTCCCTTCGGTCTGCCTGATTGGTCTCGGCCGTTGCGGCTCGAACATTGCCCTGGATGTGGCCTCACTGGTGTACAACGCCCGGCAGTTCTACCTGAGCGAATTCAACAACGAAGAAAAAGCCGTGGCCGAGCAGGATTTCCGCCCCACGCGCTGGATTCGCAGCAACCTGTTGCGCGCACCGAGCAAGGACAGCAAGCCGGTGTTTCTGATCGAGCCCCTGGTGATGCTCGGCGACCTGGACAAGGACATCGAGGGACGCATCCGCTTCTCACGCAAGGGCGAAACCAGCGGTTTCCTCAGCGACTACAGCAAGATGAAAATCATGGACCTGTCCGAGGTGCATGCGGGCGGTGCCGGTAACGCGCCGATCCTCGGTCAGTACCTGGCCAAGATCATCCTCAACAAGGACACCCAGCGCTTTACCAACGAAGACTGGAAGTTTATTCACAGCTACCTGATCGATTCCTGCGGGATCAAGGCCAACCAGTCGCGCCTGTACTTCTATATCTTCAGCGCCGGCGGCGGCACCGGTTCGGGCATGGCGTCGGAATTTGGCCTGGCCCAGCAGTTCGCCTACATGAGCAAGACCTTCGACACCAAGAACTTCGAGGAAAGCCCGGAGAACCGCGACCACAGCTTCGTCTTCGAGCCCATCTTTACCAGCGGCATCTGCATCCTGCCGAACATCTCCGACCAGCGCAGCGAGATGTCCGAAGCCCTGCACATCAACGCCGGGCGTCTGCTCTGTAAGTACCTCGCAGAAGAATGGGACTTTTCCTACAACTTCGACAATGAAGAGAACAGCGAAGAAAGCGTAATGCGCCGCATCCGCCCATGGAACGCCATGATGCTGATCTCCAACGACATCATGCGCTACGCCGAAGAGAGCGATGACGGCAATATCCAGAACATCGATGTCAACGCCATGGAGCGGCACGCCAACCAGTACATTTCGCAGCAGATCTTCAACATCCTCACCGCCCAGGCGGTGACCACCGACTACGATCAGAACTACTTCCGCCGCGCCGGTATCGACATTGGTGAAACCATCCGCCTGGATGCCAACGACCTGTTTATGAGCCTGGCCGGCCCGGTGGCAGTGGCCTATGCCGAATCGGTAGTGCCCGAACAGAGCGCGGCCACGCTGGAGAAATTCCGCGTGCTGGACAAGGAGCCATCGCGGCTGAATATCGACGACCTGTTCTTCCGCTCCATCGACCTGCCGCACTTCAACAAGGTGACCCAGGCCATCGAAGGGATCAGCCTGTTGCCGATCGAGTCCAAGCGTTACCGCGAAGCGCTGGATGAGTACAAGAAGTCCAACTACAACGCCGCCAAACTCAGCGACCTGCACTTCTTCAAGAACTGCTCCTCGGTGGTGTCGATCGTCTCGCTGCCGAAAGACTACAAGCTGTCCTATATGGACCTGAACCGGCTCAAGACCCACCTCAACAGCCTGTTCCCCAACACCACGCTGAAGCGCTATGCACTGGTGATTGGTGCCTCGGCCAACCTCTCACTGACCACCCTGATCGCCAAGAGCCCGTGCCTGTCGGACGACTTCCTGACCCTGATCGTGGCCTTTATCAAGCGCTGCTTCGCCCGCGACCCGCACCGCTTTGACGAGAGCCTGGACAACGCCATTCTCGACTTCATCATGAGCGATGAGTTCGACGAGGTACGGGTCGACTCCATGCTCAACGAGTTTGAGAACCCGGCGAAGATCCTCGATACCAACTGGTACGCGATCAAGCCGATGTACGAGAAGAAGTACCGCGAGCTGATCCACGATCAGGACAAGTTCGTCTCGATCAACGACATCCGCCTGTCACGCGACAGCGTGAAGAAAGCCATCAAGTACCTGCGCGAGATCTACCGCCACCGCATCGGCAAAACGCGGGTGATCTCGCTCAACAACTACCGCGAAAACAACCTCGAGTAAGCCCAATCGACCTGCTGCTCGGCGCTCACACGCCGGGCAACAGGCCAACCCGGCTTCAGTCATGCGTCAACCTGGCTCGCCACTCACTCAGCCAACCTAAGCTGGCAGCAGTGCCCGCTTCACCAGGGCGATATTCGGCCGCCAACCACCCCTGGTAACCACCAACCCGCAAGGCCGCCAGTAATGGCGCAAATTGCAGCTCACCGCTGCCTGGTGCACCACGTCCTGGGCAATCTGCGAACTGCACATGGCCAATACGGCCTGCCAGCAATTCGATACCCGCCTGCACATCCAGCGCCTGGCGCGCCATATGGTAGAGGTCGTACTGCGCAAAGAGATTGGGGTGCGCGACAGCCTTGAGCAGCGTATCCAGCTGCGCCGGGGTGTTGATCAGAAATCCGGGCATATCCAGGGGGTTGATCGCCTCCACCACCACAGCGATGTCCAGTAACTGGAATGCCTCGGCAGTCTTGCGCAAATTGGCCAGCAAACAGGCCTGCGCCTGTTCAGGCTCAACACCTTCGGCCAGGCGGCCCGGCAACACGTTGACCAGCGCCGGACGCACCATCGCGGCGTAACTCAGCGCCTCCTCCAGCGCCTGGTCAAACTCGGCCTGACGCATTGGCACCGCCGCCAGCCCCGCACCGCCAGTCATCAGGTCTCCCGCTGGCAAGTTGATCAGCCGCAATGGCATACCCGCAGCATGCAACGCCTCTCTCAGGCGAATGGCCGGCAGCTCGTAAGGAAACTGGACTTCCACGCCATCAAACCCGGCAGCCGCCGCAGCCACTACCCGATCAATGAGCGGCAGCTCGGTAAACAACAACGACAGGTTGGCGGCAATCTTCATACCTTGGGCTGCCGGTACAGCTGCACCAGAGTCGCCGGGTCGCGCTGCAGGTTGCCCTGGCTACCGTGTTGGCGCATCAGCTGCGCCGCCAAACCACTGAGTGGCGTAGCCGAGCCGACCTGTTGCGACAGTTTGACCGCTGTATCCAAGTCCTTGAGCAGAGTACGCACATGCCACTTGACCGGCTCGAACTGGCTCTCGGCCATCTGCGGCGCAAGAATCTGCAGCGGTTTGGAGTCAGCAAAACCACCGGCCAATGCCGGGGCAAGCAGGCTGGCGTCAACGCCGGCCTGCTCGGCCATCGCCACCACCTCGGCGAGCACCAGCGCGTTGCAGGCGACAATCATCTGGTTGCACACCTTGGTCACCTGGCCTGCACCCACATCGCCCATGCGCGTCAGCCGCTGGCCAAGGTGAGCCAGAATCGGCCGCAGCCGCTCGACATCCTCAACCCGACCACCGGCCATGATCGCCAACGTGCCATCGGCGGCGCCCGGCGTGCCGCCGGAGACCGGAGCATCGACCCAGTGCATGCCGCAACGCTCGTGCAACTCGGCGGCCATCGCGCGGGTGGCAGCGGGCTCCAGGCTGGAAAAATCTACGAGAAGCTGGCCAGGCCTGGCCGTCTCCACGATACCGCCCGGCCCAAACACCACCTCCCGCACCACCTCGGTATTGGCCAGGCAGAGCATGACGATATCCGCCTGAGCACAGAGCTGCGCAGGGCTCGCCACCACCTGTGCGCCCTTGGCTTGCAGTGCTGCGCACTTATCGACAGAGCGATTCCATACCGCCAGCGGATAGCCGGCGGCCAACAGGCGCTGGCTCATGGGTAACCCCATCAAGCCAATACCGGCGAATGCCAAAGCAGGAAGGTGTGTGGACATAGACAGACTCCGACTCAGTGAGGGAGCTATCTTAACCTAGGGTCCGTTGCCGTTTCGGCGCGGCCGCGTACGAAATGGCAACGGACCCTGGCTGAACAACCGACAGGTCATGACCTGATGGTCAGTAGGGCTGATAAAGACCACGAATAGGTCTGGGCCTAAGGAAGCCCATCAACCCCACACGGCAGGCCCGCCGAACCAGGCCTGCGCCAAGCGGATTAACGGTCCAGGTGGTCGAGGTTGACCGGATCACCACTGTTCGCCCCGAGCTTGGCGCGAATGTCCTCAAACATCTTGTCGTACTCAGCATGGCTGCGCATGATCAGGCTGGTGTTAGTCGGCAAGCCATGCTTGTGCGCCAGGCGAGTGGCCACACTGGCGAAGTTGAATGCGGTGTCTTTAGGCAACTCGAAGACATCTTCAAATGCCTTGCCGTCGACCTGCCCCTTCATCTCCATGCGCAACATCGGGCCCTGAGCTGGGTCTTGGCGCACGGTGTAGAAGAGATCGACGCTGAAAACCGGCACATCTGCGCTAGCAACGGTATTGGCGTGACGAAAATGACCGGGCTCAAACATATAGGTCTCTCCTAAGGTAAGTTTCAGTTCGCCAGCATAGTGGCTAATTGTGCGATAGGCGACGCGCAAGATCAGTGCAGCGGGGCACGCACGCTGCGTTCTTGTGCCAACACCCAGGGCGCGACCACGACGGCCCACAGTTGCGGATCACGCTGCAGCAAATCCTCCGCCTGACTGCTCTCGACCTTGCGCAATAGACCAGCAGCCAGCCAGGCCGCGACTTTTTCCTGGTCATTCTGCGCCACGGCCTGCGCCACTTCGATCAGGTCCTGAGCACCATCCACCAGCAGCAAGGCGCCGCGCGCGAAGGTCGGTTGCAGTTCCTGCCAGGTAATAGGTGCAGTTTCACCAAGCAGCTTGGCATAGAGGGTGCTAGGTTGTTCAGTCATGGATTGCCCTGTCATGGATGACCACTTTACGAGTTGCCGCCATGATAGCGTCGACCAGCCCGCTGGCAAATTCGCACAACGGTTCGCGACGTTGTCAGCAGCGCGCAAGACACGCCGTTTTTCTATACGTTTATTGCATTAAAGCGACACCCCGAGGTTTTGCCCCCAGCAAGCCGCTTTTCAAGCTGCGAAGCCGCGCTCTACACTGCACCGGTACAGTTGCCGGGGGGATGACCGGGGAACAACCCGGTTCTGCAGCTTTGGCCGCCAGAACTACAATAATCAAAACCAATAAGAGTGGAGCACTATGAACAAGGCTACTAAGCAGATTTCCAAACTGTTTGCCGCCATGGCCATGGCTGGCGTTGCCAGCTACTCGGTAGCGGCTGACACCATCAAGATTGGCCTGGCAGGCCCAGTCACCGGCGCCGTTGCGCAATACGGTGAGATGCAATTCATCGGTGCCAAAATGGCTATCGAGCAGATCAACAAGGCCGGCGGGGTGAACGGCGCACAACTCGAAGGCGTGGTCTATGACGATGCCTGCGATCCTAAGCAAGCGGTGGCCGTAGCCAACAAAATCGTCAACGACGAAGTCAAATTCGTAGTGGGCCACCTGTGCTCCAGCTCCACCCAGCCTGCGTCCGACATTTACGAAGACGAAGGCATTCTGATGATCACCGCAGCGTCCACCAGCCCGGACATCACTGCCCGTGGCTACGAGCTGGTGTTCCGCACCATCGGTTTGGACAGCCTGCAAGGTCCAACCGCCGGTAACTTCATTGCTGACCACGTCAAGCCGAAAGCGGTTGCCGTGATCCACGACAAGCAGCAGTACGGTGAAGGCATCGCCACCGCGGTCAAGCAGACTCTGGAAAGCAAAGGCACCAAGGTTGTTCTGTTCGAAGGCATCAACGCCGGCGACAAGGACTTCTCCTCGATGATCTCCAAACTCAAGCAAGCCGGTGTCGACTTCGTTTACTACGGCGGCTACCACCCAGAGCTGGGTCTGCTGCTGCGTCAAGCCAGCGAGAAAGGCCTGAGCGTCAAGTTCATGGGTCCAGAAGGTGTGGGCAACAAGGAAATCTCGGCCATTGCCGGCCCAGCGTCCGAAGGCCTGCTGGTTACCCTGCCGAAGTCGTTCGACCAGGACCCACGCAACAAAGCACTGGTTGACGCCTTCAAAGCCAAGAACGAAGACCCAAGTGGTCCGTTCGTGTTCCCGGCCTACGCTGCTGTTCAGGTTATCGCTGAAGGCATCAGCAAAGCTGGCGATACCGACACCGCCAAAGTGGCCGCAGCTCTGCGCGCCAACAGCTTCGACACGCCAACTGGCAACCTGGCCTTCGACGAGAAGGGCGATCTGAAAGACTTCAGCTTCGTCGTCTACGAATGGCACCAGGACGGCACCAAGTCCGAAGCCAAGTAAGCTCTTAGCCTGAACCCAAAACCCACTGCATCCGCAGTGGGTTTTGTTTATTAGAAGAATTCCGGTTGCATGCTGCGCCACAAGCGCTGCCTTGCATGCCAACCCAGGAGTTAGGCAATGCCTGATCTGTATCACTACCTGCAACAGCTGGTTAACGGTCTGACCGTTGGCAGCACTTATGCCCTGATTGCCATCGGCTACACCATGGTCTACGGCATCATCGGCATGATCAACTTCGCCCACGGCGAGGTGTACATGATTGGCTCGTATGTAGCCTTTATCGTGATCGCCGGCCTGACCTTCATGGGGTTGGACAGCCTGCCCCTGGTGATGATCGCCGCCTTTGCCGGCAGCATCATTATCGCCAGCGCCTACGGCTACAGCATTGAACGGGTCGCCTATCGCCCCTTGCGTGGTGGTAATCGTCTGATTCCGCTGATCTCCGCGATCGGCATGTCGATTTTCCTGCAAAACGAAGTCCTGCTGGCCCAGGACTCGAAAGACAAAGCCATCCCCAACCTGCTGCCGGGCAACTTCGTGTTTGGCGAAAGTGCGATGAACGGCGTGGTGATTTCCTACATGCAGGTGCTGGTGTTCGTCGTCACCTTCTTTGTCATGCTCGGCCTGACCCTGTTCATCTCCCGCTCTCGCCTGGGCCGCGCCTGTCGCGCCTGTGCCGAAGACCTGAAGATGGCCAATCTGCTGGGTATCAACACCAACAACATCATTGCCCTGACCTTTGTCATCGGCGCTGCGCTGGCGGGTGTCGCCGCCGTGCTGCTGGGCATGCAATACGGCGTGATCAACCCGCACCTGGGCTTCCTCGCCGGCATCAAGGCCTTCACCGCCGCCGTACTGGGTGGCATCGGCAGCATTCCAGGCGCCGTTCTCGGTGGTCTGTTACTGGGTCTGGCCGAAGCCTTCGGCGCCGATATTTTTGGCGATCAATACAAGGATGTGGTGGCCTTCAGCCTATTGGTGTTGGTGTTGCTATTCCGTCCTACGGGCATTCTCGGTCGTCCGGAGGTTGAAAAAGTATGAGCCTCTCCATTACCAAAAACCTCAAGACTGCGATCTTCAGCGCACTATTGGTGCTGGCCGTGGCTTACCCGGTGCTCGGCCTGAAGCTGACCACCGTAGGCATCAGCCTGCAAGTGCAAGGCGCCAGCCCGGCGATTCTCTGGACCATCGTCGGCTGCGCCATCGCCATGTTCTTCTGGCAACTGTTCCGCAGCCAACTGAGCGCAGCCTGGGGCCAGGTGCCAAGCCTGCCGAGCGTGCCGAGCAAGGCGAGCAACTTCCTCACCCTGCCCTCGACCCAGCGCTGGATCATCCTCGGCCTGATCATGGTCGCCCTGGCCTGGCCGTTCTTCGGCTCGCGCGGCGCCGTGGACATCGCCACCCTGATCCTGATCTACGTGATGCTTGGCCTCGGCCTGAACATCGTGGTTGGCCTCGCGGGCTTGCTCGACCTGGGTTACGTCGGTTTCTATGCCGTCGGCGCCTACAGTTACGCACTGCTGTCGCACTACTACGGCTTGGGCTTCTGGGTCTGTCTGCCGATCGCCGGCCTGATGGCGGCGTTCTTCGGCTTTATCCTTGGTTTCCCGGTGCTGCGTCTGCGTGGTGACTACCTGGCCATCGTGACCCTGGGTTTCGGCGAGATCATCCGCATCCTGCTGCGTAACCTCACCGAGCTCACCGGCGGTCCCAACGGCATCAGCAACATCGACAAACCGACCCTGTTCGGCCTGTCGTTCGAGCGCCGTGCGGCCGAAGGCATGCAGACCTTCCACGAGTTCTTTGGCGTGGCCTACAACTCGATTAACAAGGTGATCTTCCTCTACCTGATCGCCCTGTTGCTGGTGCTGCTGACCCTGTTCGTGATCAACCGTCTGCTGCGCATGCCAATCGGCCGTGCCTGGGAGGCGCTGCGTGAAGACGAAATCGCCTGCCGTGCACTGGGCATGAACCCGACCGTGATCAAGCTTTCGGCCTTCACCCTCGGGGCGACCTTTGCCGGTTTTGCTGGCAGCTTCTTCGCCGCCCGCCAGGGCCTGGTCACACCCGAGTCGTTCACCTTTATCGAATCGGCGATCATCCTCGCCATCGTCGTACTGGGTGGTATGGGCTCACAACTGGGCATCATCCTCGCCGCTGTGGTGATGATCTTGCTGCCTGAACTGATGCGTGAGTTCAGCGAGTACCGCATGCTGATGTTCGGTGCGCTGATGGTGTTCATGATGATCTGGCGTCCGCAGGGCCTGTTGCCCATGCAGCGTCCGCATTTGGAGCTGAAACGATGAGCCGCCCGATTCTAGAAGTAAGCGGCCTGTCCATGCGCTTCGGCGGCCTGCTGGCCGTCAACGGAGTGGGCTTGTCCGTACAAGAGAAACAAGTGGTGTCGATGATCGGCCCGAACGGTGCCGGCAAGACCACGGTGTTCAACTGCCTGACCGGTTTTTACCAGCCAACCTCCGGCAGCATCAGCCTGGATGGCGAGCAGATCGAAGGCCTGCCGGGCCACAAGATCGCCCGCAAAGGCGTGGTGCGTACCTTTCAGAACGTGCGCCTGTTCAAAGACATGACCGCGGTGGAAAACCTGCTGGTGGCGCAACATCGCCACCTCAACACCAACTTCATTGCCGGCCTGCTGAAAACTCCGGCGTTTCGCAAAAGCGAACGTGAAGCCATGGACTACGCCGCGCATTGGCTGGATCAGGTCAACCTGACCGAGTTCGCCAACCGCCCGGCCGGCACCCTGGCTTATGGCCAGCAGCGCCGCCTGGAAATCGCCCGCTGCATGATGACCCGGCCACGCATTCTGATGCTCGACGAGCCCGCTGCGGGCCTCAACCCGCGTGAAACCGACGACCTCAAGGCACTGATTGGCATGTTGCGTGATCAGCACAACGTCACCGTATTGCTGATCGAGCACGACATGAAACTGGTCATGAGCATTTCCGACCACATCTATGTGATCAACCAGGGCACCCCCCTGGCGGACGGGACGCCGGAGCAGATCCGCGAAAACCCGGACGTGATCAAAGCCTACCTGGGGGAAGCGTGATGCTGTATTTCGAGAACGTTTCCACCTTCTACGGCAAGATTCAGGCGCTGCACGATGTCAACGTTGAGGTCCGCCAGGGTGAAATCGTCACCCTGATCGGCGCCAACGGCGCTGGCAAATCGACCCTGCTGATGACCCTGTGCGGCAACCCGCAGGCCAGCAGCGGCAGCATTCGCTACCAGGGCGAAGAACTGATCGGCATGGACACGCCCGAGATCATGCGCAAGAGCATTGCCGTGGTACCGGAAGGTCGCCGGGTGTTCTCACGCCTGACCGTGGAAGAAAACCTGGAGATGGGCGGTTTCTTCGGTAGCAAGGCCGACAACCAGGAGCAAATGGACAAGGTCCTGCACCTGTTCCCGCGCCTGCGTGAACGCTTTGCTCAGCGTGCCGGCACCATGTCCGGTGGTGAGCAACAGATGCTTGCGATTGGCCGCGCCCTGATGAGCAAACCGACCCTGCTGCTGCTCGACGAGCCGTCGCTGGGCCTGGCGCCGATCATCATCCAGCAGATCTTCGACATCATCGAACAGCTGCGCAAAGACGGTGTGACCGTATTTCTGGTCGAGCAGAACGCCAACCAGGCGCTCAAGCTGGCCGATCGTGGCTATGTGCTGGAGAACGGCCGGATCGTCATGCAAGGCAGCGGCCATGAACTACTGAATGATCCGAAGGTGCGTGACGCGTATCTGGGTGGCTAACCATTCAGCGTGATAAAAAACCGCTCTGTTGAGCGGTTTTTTATTGCTCTGCATACAGCGCCTCAGCCTCCGCGGCTTTAGCGAAAAACGATTTATCCGCGCCGTCTGCCCGATGTTCCGTGCATAGCCGCCCGAGGCAGTTACAATGGCAGCCCTTTGCTTATTGATGACTGCTTTTTATGACCGAGCCTGTTCGCCTATCCAAGCGCCTGATTGAAATAATCGGCTGCTCGCGCCGCGAGGCCGAGCTGTATATCGAGGGCGGCTGGGTAACGGTCGATGGCGTGGTAATCGAAGAGCCGCAACACAAAGTCGCCGAGCAGCATGTCGAGTTGCTGGCCAATGCCGTTGCAACCCCAACAGAGCCCGTCACTCTGCTGCTGAACGTCCCCGCCGGGCACTACCCGGAGCGAGCAATCGAGAGCATCAGTGCGGCGAGCCACTGGGCGGACGATGCGTCCGGCATGCGCCCACTGAAAAGCCATTTCGCCCGCCTTGTCAGCTGCGCACCACTGCAAGTCGGGGCCGACGGCCTGCATGTACTGACCCAGGACTGGCGCATCGAGCGCAAGCTCAAGGAAGACCTGAACAAACTCGAACAGGAATATGTGGTCGAGGTCATCGGCACCTTGAGCGACAGTCAACTCAAGCGCCTGGCCCACGGCCTGGCCTTCAATGGCGTGGCCCTGCCACCCTGCAAGGTCAGCTGGCAAAACGAAACGCGCCTACGCTTCGCCTTGAAGAACCCACTGCCCGGGCAACTGGTCTTCATGTGCAACAGTGTCGACCTCAAGGTGCTGGGCATGAAGCGCATCCGCATCGGCGGCGTGTCGATGGCCAAGGTCCAACCTGGACAATGGCGCTACCTGGCAGGTAAAGAACGTTTCTAATCATTTTTCAACGGTTGCTCTCAAGCAATCGCCTTTTCCAGGATCTATCCATGCTTAACAACGACGTACTGCGCAGCCTGCGCTACACCCTCGACATCAGCGAAGCCAAGATGGTCGAGATCATCAAGCTCAGCGGCAAGCAGGTGACAGTGGCTGAGCTCAGCCCACTGCTGAAGAAGGAAGACGAAGAAGGCTTCACACCCTGCGATGACGAGCTGATGGCGCACTTTCTCGACGGCCTGGTGTTCTTCAAGCGCGGCAAGGATGACAGCCGCCCAGCCCAGCCCATTGAACTGCCCGTAACTAACAACATGGTGCTGAAAAAGCTGCGGGTCGCCTTCGAGCTGAAGGAAGATGACATGCATGAGGTGATGAACAGTGTTGATTGCCCGGTTTCCAAGCCGGAAATGAGTGCCCTGTTCCGCAAGTTCGGCCACAGCAACTACCGCACCTGTGGTGATCAGTTTCTGCGTAACTTCCTCAAGGGCCTGACCCTGCGCGTACGCGGCGAATAATCGCCCGCTGCCATGCGCTCTGCATGGCCGCGTATTCCCAAGGGCAATAGTGCCTGCCGCACGGCAGGCACGCGATTAGGCTAGTGGCATTCATCCCCCAGAGGATTTGCCATGCACCCCTACTTTGATCTGCAAGGCCGCACCGCACTGGTGACCGGCGGCACCCGCGGCATCGGCAAGATGATCGCCAAAGCCTTCGTTGAAGCCGGCGCTACGGTCTATGTCTGCGCCCGTGACGACGAAGCTTGCGCGCAAACGGCTGCCGAACTCTCGGCCTTCGGTACTTGCCACGGCCTAGCCGCCAATCTGGCCAGCGAAGAAGGCGTGCAGGTACTTGCCGAGCAATTGGCCGGCAAGATCGACCGCCTGGATATTCTGGTCAACAACGCCGGCACCACCTGGGGTGCGCCGCTGGAAAGCTATCCGGCCAAGGGCTGGGAAAAGGTCATGCAGCTCAACGTCACCTCGGTGTTCAGCTGCATTCAGCAATTGCTGCCCTTGCTGCGCAAAGCGGGCAGCGCGGCCAACCCGACGCGGGTAATCAACATCGGCTCAGTCGCGGGCATGACTTCGCATGGCGAAAACGCTTACGCTTACGGCCCGAGCAAGGCCGCGCTGCATCAATTGTCACGCATGCTGGCCCGCGAGCTGGTCGGCCAGCACATCAACGTCAATGTGATCGCCCCGGGCCGCTTCCCCAGCAAGATGACCCAACACATCGCCGGTGATGAAGCCGCCATGGCCGAAGACACGGCGCTGATTCCGATGCAACGCTGGGGCCGCGAGGAAGAAATGGCCGCCCTGGCCATCAGCCTGGCCAGCACCGCCGGTGCCTATATGACCGGCGCCATCATCCCCATCGACGGCGGTTTTCACCTCTAGTCAGGTACTATGGCGGCGTTTTCATTCGATCACGCCGCCATGACCTACTCCGTTTCCCCTATCGGCTTTGTTCGCTCCTGCTTCAAGGAGAAATTCGCCATCCCGCGTCAGCCGCAACTGGCCCCAGCGGCCCGTGGCGTATTGGAACTGGTCGCCCCCTTCGATAACGGCGATGCGGTACAGGGGCTGGAGCAGGTCAGCCACGTCTGGCTGCTGTTTGTGTTTCACCAAGCGCTGGAAGACAAGCCACGGTTGAAGGTGCGCCCGCCACGCCTGGGCGGTAATCAGTCGGTCGGCGTATTCAGCACCCGTGCCACCCACCGGCCAAATGGCATCGGCCAGTCGGTGGTCAAGCTGGATAACGTCGAGCCCGGCAAACTCTGGCTGTCGGGCATTGACCTGCTCGATGGCACCCCGGTGCTGGATATCAAACCCTATGTGCCGTATGCCGACAGCCTGCCGAACGCTTACAACCGCATCGCCGACAGCGCCCCGGCGCTGATCGAAGTGAGCTGGCAGGACGCAGCTCTGATTCAGGCCCATAGCCACAGCCAGCGCCTGAGCGAACCCCTAGTTGAGCTGATCGAACAATGCCTGGCCCAGGACCCACGCCCGGCTTATCAGCAACCGGCCGCCGAGCGCCGCTATGGCGTGCGGTTCTGGGATGTCGACGTGCACTGGCATTACCCACAGCCCGGCAGCATCTGCGTGCTGGATGTGCAAGTGGCCGACTGATTCCCCAAACCTACGCAGACCAACCAAGCACCTGCCAGAGCGGCCGGTACACCAGAAGCTTATTTTGTCTTATATTTAATAATTAAATGTATACAAAATAAGGATTCCACTCATGATCGAACGCCCCGGTCGCCTCAACGGCCTGCGCCACCTGGCTCTGCTGGTCCCCAACCTGGAAGCCTGCGAGCGCTTTTATGTGGATATTCTCGGCATGCAGGTGCTGCACCGCGCCAATGAGGATCTGGTCTACCTGACCTGCGGCAATGACAACCTTTCCCTAGGGCGAGCCGTTGTCCCCAGCAGCGGTGAGCAGGCGGTGGATCATTACGGCTTTATCGTCGACAGCATCGACGAACTGCACGCCTGGTATCACTACTTCAAAGAACAGGGCGTGACCCTGCTTGACCGGCCTTTTGCCCATGGCGACGGCGCCCACAGCTTCCATTTGCTCGACCCTGCCGGCAATAAAGTGCAGCCGATCTACCACCCTGCCGTATCCGGCCAACACTTTAGCCGTGCAGCAGAGGATGCAACGCCCCGATCTTGAGTGGTGCGCCAAGAGCCGCCGCGCCAAGCAATTAGCATTGTTGCGGACAAGACAGGCGTTCACTGTTGCGCGTGTTGCAGGTATGGTAATCGTAACGCCATGCTGACAAATGGCCATTAATCGGCCACTACCCTGCACCAACGAACTGTGAGCGCATGAAAGCCAGCACCTACGCGCCGACCGAGAACCTGGTTGACCTGCTCCTCGACGCCATCTGCGTGGTCGACAAGAGCGGGCACTTCGTCTTTGTCAGTGCGGCCTGTCAGCGCATTTTTGGCTACAGCGCAGATGAGATGATCGGCAAGGCCATGATCGACATGGTGCATCCTGAGGACCGCGCCAAAACCCTGCAAGCTGCCAGGGAAGTAATGGCCGGCCTGAACAAGCCGCACTTCGAAAACCGCTACCTGCGCAAGGATGGCAGCACCGTACATATCCTTTGGTCAGCACGCTGGTCCGAGGATGATCAGGTACGCGTTGCAGTTGCTCATGACATCACCGAGCGCAAGCGCAACGAAGCCCTGCAGACGGCTCTGTATGGCATCTCCGAAGCGGCCTATTCAGCCAAGGATCTGCCAGCTCTGTTTGAGCATGTGCATCAGATCATTGGCGAGCTGCTGCCTACCCTGAGCTTTTCAGTGGCGCTGTACGATGAGCAGAGCGATGAACTGAGCTTTCCCTACCCTGCCGATCAACCGCCAACCAGCCTTGCCACGCCCCAATCAGAGGTCGCAACCCTGAGCGCACAAGTGATACGCAGCGGCCAGACCCTGCTGCTGCCCAAGCCAAGCCAGACGTCACAAGAAGCGGCACTGAGCTGGCTTGGCGTACCACTGCGCTCACTGCGTGGCGTCATTGGCGCGCTGCTGGTGAAGAGCAGCGCAGCCATTCGCTACAGCGAGCGCGATCAGGAGCTGCTGCAATTCGTCTCGACTCAGGTGGCCACGGCCATCGAGCGCCAGCAACTGCTGACTCGTTTGCAGTTTATGGCGCAGTACGACCAACTGACCCAACTGCCCAACCGTGCCCTGCTGTGCGACCGCCTGCACACGGCACTGGCCCGCGCTCGCCGTGAGCAATCGCAAGTGGCGCTGCTATTTCTCGACCTGGACAAGTTCAAGCAGGTCAACGACAGCCTCGGCCATGCCGCCGGAGACCTGCTGTTGCAAGGCGTCGCTCAGCGCATCCAGCTGTGCCTGCGCGAGGTCGATACAGTCGCGCGCTTTGCCGGAGATGAATTCGTCGTGCTGCTCGAAGACTTTCATACGGGCAACCACGCTGCGTTAGTGGCGGAAAAGATCCGCCAGAGCCTCAATCAGCCCTTCGACTTGAATGGGCACAGCCAAACCATTGCGCCGAGCATCGGCATCGCCCTCTATCCGCAGCACGCCCAGGATGAGCAGCAACTGCTACTGCATGCCGACAACGCCATGTACCTGGCCAAACAGAAAGGCGGCAATCGCTCGTACAGTGCCCTGTAGCGAGGCTGGCCCACAAAAAAGCCCGCCAATTGGCGGGCTTTTCAATACTGACGGCGGTTATTTCTCGACGAACGCCCGCTCGATCAGGTAGTCGCCCGGCTCGCGCATGCGGGCCGAAACCTGCAGACCGAACTCGTTCAGCACTTCGCTGGTTTCATCGAGCATGCTGGGGCTACCGCAGATCATCGCACGGTCATCCTGCGGGTTGATCGGTGGTAGGCCGATGTCCTGAAACAGCTTGCCGCTGCGCATCAGATCCGTCAGGCGGCCCTGATTCTCAAACGGCTCACGCGTCACCGTCGGGTAGTAAATCAGCTTGTCCTTCAGCGCTTCACCAAAGAACTCATTCTTTGGCAGATGCTCGGTGATGAACTCACGGTAGGCCACCTCATTCACATAGCGAACACCGTGAACCAGGATCACCTTCTCGAAACGCTCATAGGTTTCCGGGTCCTGAATCACACTCATAAACGGTGCCAGGCCAGTGCCGGTGCTGAGCAGATACAGGTGCTTGCCGGGCTTGAGGTCATCCAGTACCAGGGTACCAGTGGGTTTCTTGCTGATGATGATCTCGTCGCCTTCCTTGAGGTGCTGCAGCTGCGAGGTCAACGGGCCATCTGGCACCTTGATGCTGAAGAACTCCAGATGCTCTTCCCAGTTTGGGCTGGCAATTGAGTAAGCACGCATCAGTGGACGACCTGTCTCCTGCTGCAGGCCGATCATCACGAACTGACCATTCTCGAAACGCAAACCTGGATCACGGGTGCACTTGAAGCTGAACAGCGTATCGTTCCAGTGGTGAACGCTGAGAATGCGCTCGGCGTTAAGGTTGCTCATGCTCGGAGCTCCGCAGAAAGTAAGGTCAGCAGCGCACAGCGGCGCAATTGCACGGCATTGTAATGAGCGGCACAATATCTGTTAACTTGATTATCAAGATATAGGTTATCGGTTATATCGATATGCGATTTACACTCAGACAACTGCAAGTTTTCGTCGCCGTGGCCCAGCAGGAAAGCGTGTCGCGCGCGGCCGACTCCCTGGCCCTGTCACAGTCGGCCACCAGCACCTCGATCAGCGAACTGGAACGCCAGTCCGACTGCCAACTGTTTGACCGCGCGGGTAAACGTCTGAGCCTCAATGCCCTCGGCCAGCAACTATTGCCGCAAGCGGTGGCGATGCTCGACCAGGCCAAGGAGGTCGAACGACTGCTGGGCGGCAAGAGTGGTTTTGGCGCCCTGAGTGTTGGCGCCACCCTCACAGTCGGCAACTACTTGGCCACATTGCTGATCGGCAGTTTTATGCAGCGCCACCCCGAATGCCGGGTGAGGCTGCAAGTACACAACACCGCCCATGTGGTACAGCAAATTGCTCACTATGAATTGGACATGGGCATGATCGAAGGTGACTGCCAGCACCCGGATATCGAGGTGCAGCCCTGGGTTGAGGATGAGCTGGTAGTGTTCTGCGCGCCGCAGCATGCACTGGCACAACGCGGTGAGGCGAGCCTGGAGGAGCTGACCCGCGAAGCGTGGATTCTGCGTGAGCAAGGCTCCGGCACCCGCCTGACCTTCGATCAGGCCATGCGTCACCACCCCAGCAGCCTGAATATCCGCCTGGAGCTGGAGCACACCGAAGCGATCAAACGCGCGGTGGAGTCTGGCCTCGGCATCGGCTGCATTTCCCGCCTGGCGCTGCGCGATGCGTTTCGCCGGGGCAGTTTGGTGGCACTGGAAACCCCCGAACTGGACCTGCGCCGCCAGTTCTACTTTATCTGGCACAAACAGAAGTACCAGACCGCCGCCATGCGTGAATTTATCGAACTATGCCGTGCCCTGACCGCCGGCGTGACGCGCAGCGACCAGATCGTCCTGCCGGCCATCGCCTGAAACCAAACGCTAGCCGAGCAGGATAATCGCCCACACCAGCGCGATCAGGCTAAGAGCCGTGAACTGGGCCGCGCTGCCCATGTCTTTGGCGTTTTTCGACAATGGGTGCAACTCCAGAGAGATACGATCAATCGCCGCTTCCACGGCCGAGTTGAGCAACTCGACGATCAGCGCCAGCAGGCACACGGCGACCAGCATGGCGCGCTCAACGCGGCTGACATCCAGATAGAACGCCAACGGCACCAGCAGCAGATTGATCAACACAAGCTGGCGAAATGCGGCTTCGCCGGTAAAGGCTGCACGCAGACCGGCCAGCGAATAGCCGGTGGCATTGAGAACACGTTTAAGCCCGGTTTGGCCTTTGAATGGCGACATCATCACGACCATATTCGAGAAAGCCCGGCAGGCTACGCCAAGCCCAGCAGAAACACACGCTAGTTAGACGGAATCGATTCCAGCTGCTGTAACAACAGCGCAGCCTGCGTGCGAGTACGCACCCCGAGCTTGCGGAAAATGGCCGTGACATGAGCCTTCACCGTAGCCTCGGACACACCCAGCTCATAGGCAATCTGCTTGTTCAGCAAGCCATCACAAACCATGGTCAACACGCGAAACTGTTGCGGCGTCAGGCTGGCCAGGCCGGCACTGGCAGCCTTAGCCTCGGCCGACAGCGCAATCGCTTCCTGGCTCTGCTGCGGCCACCAGACCTCACCATCGAGAACCAAACGCACGGCCTGCTGAATGAGCTCCAGTGGACTGGATTTGGGAATAAAGCCACTGGCACCGAACTCGCGCGCGCGCGCGACGATGGACGGCTCTTCCTGAGCGGAGATCATCACCACCGGAATATGCGGGTATTGCCCACGCAGGAGAACCAGCCCGGAGAAGCCATAGGCCCCTGGCATATTGAGGTCAAGCAGGACCAGGTCCCAATCGGTTTTTTGCACCAGGCAAGCTTCCAGCTCAGCAATGCTGGCCGCCTCGACCAGCCGGACATCCGGCCCTAAACCGAGGGTCAGTGCCTGCTGCAAGGCGCTACGAAACAAGGGGTGATCATCAGCAATAAGGATTTCAAATGCGGCCATGGTAAATCCTGTTTTTGTTATGTGAATACCCGCTGAGGGTACTGTCCAGGGCACAGTGAACAGTGCGTGCAGGGCGTCAGGCTGCAGGGCAACCCAACCTGACAACGCGCAAAAGCGCCCCAGCATGCCGAGCGCTGACGGGGTGGTCAAGCATCACGCTTTGCGGCACAGTTCGCAGCTTTGCCAACGAGAGCCTGAAATGCGAAGCCACGCCCTGCGCGCCGATCTATTGATGCTGATAACCGCCATGATCTGGGGCTCGGCTTTTGTTGCCCAACGCCTGGGCATGGACTCCATCGGCCCCTTTCTCTATAGCGGCCTGCGCTTTGCACTGGCAGCCGTGATTCTGCTGCCGGTGCTGCGCCTGCTAGAAGCACGTCGCAGCAGCGCAGTGATCGCACCGCTCAACCGCCAGTTGCTGCGTGGCGGGGTATTGATGGGCTTGGCACTGGCGCTGGGAATCAACTTGCAGCAAGTGGGACTGCTGTTTACCAGCGTGACCAACTCAGGCTTTATCACCGGGCTGTACGTGATCATCGTGCCGCTGTTGGGGCTGTTTATTGGCCATAAGACCGGCCTGGGCATCTGGCTGGGCGCCTGCCTGGCGGTGGTCGGCATGTTCCTGCTCAGTGTTGGCGAGGGCTTCACCGTGGCATCCGGTGACTGGCTGCAACTGACCGGTGCCTTCGTCTGGGGCGTGCACGTTCTGTTGGTGGGTTTCTTCGCCGGCCGGCATGACCCGCTACGCCTGGCCCTGGTGCAGTTCATCACCTGCGCGGTGATCAGCCTGCTGCTGGCGGTCATTTTCGAAGAAATCCAGCTGCAGGCAATCATCGCTGCCGGGCCAGCCATTCTTTACGGGGGGATATTTGGCGTGGCTGTCGGCTTTACCTTGCAGGTTGTGGCGCAGAAGGACGCCATTGCATCCCACGCCGCCATCATCCTGTCCCTGGAAGCCGTGTTTGCGGCCATCGCTGGAGCCTGGCTGCTCGGTGAATCCCTGGAACTGCGCGGCTACTTTGGTTGTGCGCTGATGTTCACCGGCATGCTGCTGGCGCAACTATGGCCGAAAAAACCAGCACTGTGATCGGCTAGAGAAACTCACGAAGGCGCTCATGCAATGGATCATCCAGCGGCACAGCCCGTGGCGCCTTGGCCGCCAGATAATGCTGGCTGAACACATCCAGGTAGGCATTCAAGGCATCGGCCGCACGCTGATCGCCTGCCAGCTCCAGGCACAGCGCCGCCACTTCGGCGGTGCAAAAGTGATCGTCGCGCTTGGAACGGCGCAGCTTGTAGCGTGACAACTGCTCAGCCTGCAGGCTGAGCACCGGCAAGCTATCCAGGTACGGGCTTTTGCGAAACATCTTGCGCGCCTCGCTCCAGGTGGCATCCAGCAGCACAAACAGCGGCCGCTTGCCCGCAGCCGGCTGCACCTCACTGACCACCCGCTCGGCGGCGACATACTCACCCGGAAAGACCAGATAAGGCTGCCACTGTGGGTCATTGAGCAACGCCGGCAGCTCCGGCTCGACCGCCACTCGCGACCAGCCAAATGCAGAGGTATCGGCCAGTACATCAGCAATCAACCAGCCGGTATTGCTCGGCTTGAGCGCCTCAACATCATGCATCAATAGACACACCGCAGAGCTCGTCGCGATTCGTGGGCGCCAGGCGCACAGGCAATGGGTGACCGCCAAACGGCAATCATCACAGCGTACCGAGCGACTACCACGCGCAAGGAAGGGCTTGGCACTGCGGGCAATCCGCGCAGCACGCAAGCGTGCAACAGCATGGCTCATCGGGCGGATACCTGAGAGAAGAGAAAGAACGGCATGGTGATCCTGCCTCGTTGAACGCGGCAGTCTAACAAAGCCCGTCGCAGCTTATTCAACCGTGCGTCTTGGCTAACAGACTGCGCAAGCACCTGCGGACGGGTAAGATAGGCAGCACTGAACCTCTGCCCGGCAAGATCGGTCAGAAGGAGCTAATCAATTTGGAGAGCCCCATGTTGCGTTTGACCGGCTTGACCCTGGCCTTGAGCCTGCCTTTATTTGCCCAGGCCGCCAGCCTGAAAGACTTTGAGCTGAGTAAAGCCCTGGAAAAAGTGGCGCGCGAAAGCAGCATCGGCACACCTCGGGCCATCAACGAGAACATTCTCGATCAAGGCTACACCGTTGATGGCAGCGAACTGGTCAACCATCTCAGCGTTCGCAGCGAGCATGCGGCGAAAATGCGCGGTAACCCGGATATAGTCCGCGCCCAGCTGGCCAACAGCGTGTGCCAGAACAACGGCTATCGCCAGTTGCTGGCGCGCGGTGCGGCGCTGCGTTATGAGTTCAGCGAATACAAAACCAACCGCCCGGTAACCAGCGAGCGATTCAGCAAAGCAGATTGCGGCCTGTAAGCGTCAAGCGCCACTCTGCTCCGCGCGCCGCAGCTCAGCAGCGGCGCGCAACAGTGCCGGCCAGGCCTGTATAAAACGCACGCTTCAAGCGGCTGCAGGCACTCGCAAATGCCGCGAAGACTGGCTAGCGATCCCGCCCTGCACACCCCGCCCCTCAAGTGAGGCTAGTCCGGATCAAGCGCTACGCAGCGACGCCGCCGTACAGGCAAGACAAACGTAGCTGTTCGCCTGACTCGGCCACCTCTAACACTGCCGCAGGCCATATCCGCGGCATGACAAGCCGAGAGCCAGCTGGGCTTCTACAGCAGCCTTCGCGCGAGCACTTGAATTAGCCTGCCAGAACGCCTGAAGCCCACGCTCAAGTTACCCTCAGACGCACGTATGAACTGGATTCTCGGTGAGCGTTCCAGGGCATGTAGCGCACAAACCGCCAGCCAGCAGCCATACTCAGAACAAGGCCGATACCGCAACCAGAAGGAGCAGTTGTATGCCCGATGAATCGGACGATTTCCTGTCCCGGCACTTTCAAACCAGCGGCGTCGACCTGACCTGCAAAGTGGAAGAACTGGGCACCCTCGCCGCACCGCCCGACAGCCCTAACACGAAGCTCTACCAGGCCATGCTCGGCACGGTTGTGCGCATGGCACAGGCTGATCGCAACCGCTGGGATGCCAAGATCATGCTGCAGACTCTGCGCGAACTGGAGCATGCCTTCAGCACCCTGGAACAGTTCAAACGGCGGCGTAAGGTGACCGTGTTCGGCTCGGCACGCACCCCGGCCAGCCACCCGCTCTACAACCTGGCCCGCGAGCTGGGCGCGAGCCTGGCCAGACACAACCTGATGGTCATCACCGGCGCTGGCGGTGGCATCATGGCGGCCGCTCACGAAGGCGCCGGCCTGGAAAACAGCCTGGGCTTCAACATCACCCTGCCCTTTGAGCAAGGCGCCAATGCCACCATACAAGGCAGCAATAACCTGCTGTCATTCCACTTCTTCTTTCTGCGCAAGCTGTTCTTCGTCAAGGAAGCCGACGCTCTGGTGCTCTGCCCCGGAGGTTTCGGCACCCTGGACGAAGCACTGGAAGTGCTGACGCTGATCCAGACAGGCAAAAGCCCGCTAGTGCCGGTGGTGTTGCTCGATCAGCCTGGCGGTAGCTTCTGGGCCAGCGCCCTGACCTTTCTACAGGAGCAGCTGCTGGACAACGGCTATATTCTGCCCAGCGACATGCGCCTGATGCGTCTGGTGCACAGCGCCGAAGAAGCCACCGAAGAAATCGCCCAGTTCTACCGCAATTACCACTCCAGCCGCTGGCTCAAGGAGCGGTACCTGATTCGCCTCAGCCATGCACTGAACGAGGCAGCCATGCAGCAGCTGAACGATGAGTTCCGCGACCTGTGCACCCACGGCGACTTCCAGCAGCAAGCGCGCTGCGACTCCGAACAGGATGAACCTGAGCTTTGCCATATGACGCGCCTGGCCTTCGCCTTTAATGGCCGCAACCATGGCCGCTTGCGCGAATTGCTCGACCTGGTCAATCAGCCGCACAACTGGGCGCAAAGCGCCTGAGCTGTCAGCCACCGATAGCCCGCTCGCGGGTTATCGGTAATCTCGGCTCAGCTGGCTAACAAAAAAAGAGCGGTCACACACACACTTCGGGACAGAAAGCTTTTGCCTCCAGTACTGCTGCATCATCGGCGTGTGAAAGTAGGTAATGGGGAAACGAAGGGACTGATACAGGCTGACCGAACAGCAACCAACTGCGGAATTAATCGTCCAATGCACCGCGTAGCAAGCGCCCGATCAGCTCAGGCGGATAACCCCGATAACTGAGAAATCGCCCCTGCTGGGCACGTTCGCGGGCATCGCGGGGTAACTCACCGGCAAACTTGCGTTGCCAGGTTTCCTGCAGATGTTCACGCCAATCGATACCACTGTCGCGCAAGGCCTGCTCGACATCACTGCGGGCCAGGCCGCGCTGGGTCAGCTCTTCGCGAATACGCAGCGGCCCATAGCCGGCGCGCGCCCGGTAGCTGACAAAGGCTTCCAGGTAACGCGCCTCAGACAACAAACCCTCTTGCGCCAGGCGGTCGAGGGCTGTTTCGATCAGTTCAGCTGGAGCGCCACGGCTGCGTAGTTTGCGGGTCAGTTCAACCCGACCATGCTCGCGGCGGGCCAGCAGATCCATGGCTGCCCGCCGCACCGCGACGGGGTTATCCAAAGCAATGGACATAGGCTGATGGATCAGGCGTCAGCGTCAGCCAGGTCATCTGCAGTGGCTTTAACCGGAGCGCTGGCAACCAGCAGCTTTTCACGGATCAAACCTTCAACAGTACGCGCCACTTCCGGGTTGTCTTCCAGGTATTTGGCCGAGTTGGCCTTGCCCTGACCGATCTTGTTGCCTTGATAGCTGTACCAGGCACCGGATTTTTCCAACAGTCCGAGCTGCACGCCCAGGTCGATGATCTCACCGTTGCGGTAGATACCCTTGCCGTAAAGAATCTGGAACTCGGCCTGACGGAACGGCGGCGCCACCTTGTTCTTCACTACCTTGACGCGGGTTTCGCTGCCCACCACTTCGTCGCCTTCCTTAACCGCGCCAGTACGACGGATATCCAGGCGCACCGATGCATAGAACTTCAGTGCGTTACCACCGGTGGTGGTTTCCGGGCTGCCGAACATCACACCGATCTTCATGCGGATCTGGTTGATAAAGATCACCAGGCAGTTGGCGTTCTTGATGTTGCCGGTGATCTTGCGCAGCGCCTGGCTCATCAGGCGAGCCTGCAGGCCGACGTGCATGTCGCCCATTTCACCTTCGATTTCCGCCTTCGGCACCAGCGCCGCTACCGAGTCGACGATGATCACGTCAACTGCGTTGGAACGTACCAACATATCGGTGATCTCCAGCGCCTGTTCGCCGGTATCCGGCTGCGACACCAGCAAGTCATCGACATTGACGCCGAGTTTGCCGGCATAGTCCGGATCGAGTGCATGTTCAGCATCGACGAAGGCACAGGTAGCCCCAAGCTTCTGTGCTTCGGCAATCACCGACAGGGTCAGGGTGGTTTTACCGGACGACTCAGGGCCGTAGATTTCGACGATCCGGCCCTTCGGCAGGCCGCCGATGCCCAGTGCGATGTCCAGCCCCAGGGAGCCGGTGGAAATGGCCGGAATTGCCTGGCGATCGTGATCGCCCATGCGCATTACCGCACCCTTGCCGAATTGCTTTTCAATCTGGCCCAGGGCAGCCGCCAAGGCGCGCTTCTTATTCTCGTCCATTTAAGTCCTCACGTAATCAAGAAGGGCCAGCTAGCGGCCACCAACAACTGTATAAGTAGCCAGTATTATTCCACAGGGCAAGTCGCCCGCCTACCCCACGTTTGGATTTTCTTGCGCAAGCAGGCGCAACAGCCCAGCCAGTGCGGCCTCAACCGTTTGTCGGCGAACTTCCGCACGATCCCCGGCAAACTGCCGACGCACGCTGAATAGTTGCTCGCCAGCGCCCCAGGCCAGCCAGACCGTACCCACTGGCTTCTCTGGCGAACCGCCATCGGGCCCGGCCACACCGCTTACTGCCACAGCAAATCGCGCTCCGCTATGCGCCTGCGCACCACGCACCATGGCCTCAACCACCGCCTGACTCACCGCCCCAACAGTGGTAAACAGCGCCTCGGGAACCTTCAGCTGTTTAGCCTTCTGTGCATTGGAGTAAGTGACATACCCGGCCTCGAACCAGGCCGAGCTGCCGGGAATTCGGGTAATCGCCTCGGCAATCCCGCCACCGGTGCAGGACTCGGCTGTCGTCACCTGGGCCTTGGCGACCATCAGTTGTGCGCCCAATTCGGCAGCCAATTGGGTCAGAGCATCTTCATTAGCAGTCATCTGCACTCCGGGGTTAAAGCCAGCCAGGCCGATACCGTACACTAGGCGCTTTTGCGATTCAGCCGGACAGTTAAAACGATGAGCCAAAGCGACCTCAGTTCTCACACGCCGATGATGCAGCAGTACTGGAAGCTGAAAAACCAGCATCCGGACCAGCTGATGTTTTACCGCATGGGCGACTTCTACGAGATCTTCTACGAGGACGCGAAAAAGGCCGCCAAGCTGCTGGATATCACCCTGACTGCACGCGGCCAATCTGCCGGCCAGGCGATTCCCATGTGCGGGATTCCCTATCACTCGCTGGAGGGTTATCTGGCCAAGCTGGTCAAACTCGGCGAATCGGTGGTGATCTGCGAACAGGTTGGCGACCCGGCCACCAGCAAAGGCCCGGTAGAACGCCAGGTAGTGCGCATCATCACCCCCGGCACAATCAGCGACGAAGCACTGCTGGATGAGCGCCGCGACAACCTGCTGGCAGCGGTGCTGGGTGACGAGCGATTGTTTGGCCTGGCCGTACTGGATATCACCAGTGGCCGCTTTAGCGTGCTGGAGATCAAGGGCTGGGAGAACCTGCTGGCCGAGCTTGAGCGTCTCAATCCGGTCGAGCTGTTGATTCCCGATGACTGGCCGCTTGACCTGCCGGCCGAAAAACGTCGCGGCGCGAAACGCCGGGCACCCTGGGACTTTGAGCGTGACACTGCGAACAAAAGCCTGTGTCAGCAGTTTGGCACCCAAGACCTCAAGGGGTTCGGCTGTGAAAACCTGACCCTGGCCATTGGTGCCGCCGGTTGCCTGCTGGCCTACGCCAAGGAGACCCAGCGTACCGCCCTGCCGCACCTGCGCGGCCTGCGCCATGAACGCCTGGATGACACGGTAATTCTCGACGGCGCCAGCCGCCGCAACCTGGAACTGGACGTCAACCTGGCGGGCGGGCGTGACAACACCCTGCAATCGGTGGTCGATCGCTGCCAGACCGCCATGGGCAGTCGCTTACTCAGCCGCTGGCTGAACCGTCCGCTGCGTGATCGCGGCGTGCTGGAAGCACGTCAGGAATCGATTGCCTGCCTGCTGGAACGTTATCGCTTCGAAACTCTGCAGCCGCAACTCAAAGAGATCGGCGACCTGGAACGCATCCTTGCGCGCATTGGTCTGCGCAATGCCCGCCCACGAGACCTGGCGCGCCTGCGTGATGCCCTGGCCGCACTGCCTGAGCTGCAAATGGCCATGGCCAATTTGGAAGCCCCGCATCTAAGCGAACTGGCGGGCGTAGTCAGCACTTACCCGGAACTGGCCGAGCTGCTGGCCAAGGCGATTATCGACAACCCGCCCGCCGTAATTCGCGACGGCGGCGTGCTGAAGACTGGTTACGACGCCGAACTGGACGAACTTCAATCGCTCAGCGAAAACGCCGGGCAGTACCTGATGGACCTGGAAACCCGCGAGAAAGCCCGCACCGGCCTGGCCAACCTCAAGGTCGGCTACAACCGGGTGCACGGCTACTTTATCGAACTGCCGAGCAAGCAAGCCGAATCCGCCCCTGCCGACTATATTCGCCGCCAGACGCTGAAAGGGGCGGAGCGCTTTATCACCCCCGAACTCAAGGAGTTTGAGGACAAGGCGCTGTCCGCCAAAAGCCGCGCCCTGGCGCGCGAAAAGATGCTGTATGACGAGCTGCTCGAACGCCTGATTAGCCACCTCGGGCCACTGCAGGACAGCGCGGCAGCGCTGGCCGAACTGGACGTAGTCAGCAACCTGGCCGAGCGCGCACTGAATCTCGACCTCAACCGTCCACGCTTTGTCGATGAGCCTTGCATGCGCATCGATCAGGGGCGTCATCCGGTGGTCGAGCAGGTACTGACCACGCCCTTTGTGGCCAATGACCTGAGCCTGGACGATGACACGCGCATGCTGATCATCACCGGGCCGAACATGGGCGGTAAATCTACCTATATGCGCCAGACTGCACTGATCGTGCTGCTCGCGCATATCGGCAGCTTCGTTCCGGCAAAAAACTGTGAGCTGTCACTGGTTGACCGCATTTTTACCCGCATTGGTTCGAGCGATGACCTGGCCGGCGGCCGCTCGACCTTTATGGTGGAGATGAGCGAAACCGCCAATATTCTGCACAACGCAACTGAGCGCAGCCTGGTGCTGATGGACGAAGTCGGCCGTGGCACCAGCACCTTTGACGGCCTGTCGCTGGCCTGGGCCGCCGCCGAACAACTGGCCAAGCTGCGCGCCTACACCCTGTTCGCCACGCACTATTTCGAACTGACGGTGCTGCCGGAAAGCCAGCCGATCGTGGCCAACGTGCACCTCAACGCCACCGAACACAATGAGCGCATCGTGTTCCTCCACCACGTGCTACCGGGCCCTGCCAGCCAGAGCTACGGCTTGGCCGTGGCACAGCTGGCAGGCGTGCCGGGCGAGGTTATTCTGCGTGCCCGTGAACACCTGGCTCGCCTGGAAACCACCAGCCTGCCCCATGACTTGCCCACGACCTCACCAGGCCAGACTGCTGCGCCAATGCAAAGCGACATGTTCGCCAGCCTGCCGCACCCGATGCTTGAGGAATTGCAGAAGATCAATCCAGATGATCTGACTCCGCGCAAAGCGCTGGAACTGTTATATACATGGAAGACACGCTTCTAACGCTATGGCGCACATAACTGTTAGAATCGCGCGCATTTTTACTGCCCGACTTAAAGCCTGAGCCGTGGCCAATACCCCTAGCCTGCTAAAGCCCGCATAGAACGGGGCAGGCTGGCGCCCGAGGAGAGAATCAGAGATGACCTTCGTCGTTACCGACAACTGCGTCAAATGCAAATACACCGACTGCGTAGAAGTCTGCCCGGTTGACTGCTTCTACGAAGGCCCGAACTTCCTGGTAATCCACCCGGACGAATGCATCGACTGCGCACTCTGCGAGCCTGAATGCCCTGCACAAGCCATCTTCTCCGAAGATGAGGTACCGGAAGATCAGCAGGAATACATCGAGCTGAACGCGGATCTGGCGGAAGTTTGGCCGAACATCACGGAAAAGAAAGAAGCCCTGCCCGATGCTGAAGAGTGGGATGGCGTGAAGGACAAATTGCAGTACCTCGAGCGCTAGTAACCGGCTCCCCTGCTGCAATAAAAAACCCGCCTTGCGCGGGTTTTTTGCTTTCTTACAGGCAAAAAAAGGGGCGGTATGACCCGCCCACTCTTTTGTCCCTATTCCCTGTATTTCCCAACTCATCATCCTGATGAATCGCGTCTTGCGATGTCCTGATTGCCATCCTGGCAACCTGTGCTTGTCCGTTAGCACAGGTGTGATATTAGCGTTTTCCGCTGCCCTAACAAGCGCGAAAAAGACGTTTACGCGCAGCAATCCCGCTAGATGCCTTTAAAAAATATCTATATAAATCAAACATATAGATAAAAATAACGCATTCTTCCGAATAGATTACACACCGAATGCTTACGCAACCTGTAAGCAATGACTTACACGAGCACTCACAAAATATCGCAACGAAAGTTGTTGCCATTGCACAGCAGCGCTCACGAACCACTAACTGCGAGAATCAGGCCCAGAAAAAACCCGGCCAACGCCGGGTTTTAAGTGTTGATACGTGGGACTCATTGGAACAATGAGTCACTCGACAGGCCATTCTTCTCTAGTATTTCACGCAGCCGCTTGAGCGCCTCGACCTGGATTTGCCGAACCCGCTCACGGGTCAGGCCTATTTCCTGGCCGACCTCTTCCAGCGTACAGCTTTCATGGCCACGCAAGCCAAAACGGCGGATCACGACCTCACGCTGCTTATCAGTCAGCTCACCCAGCCACTGATCAATACTTTGCGACAGGTCATCGTCCTGCAACAGCTCACAGGGGTCGGTGGGACGGTCATCGGTCAGAGTATCGAGCAGGGTTTTATCCGAGTCTTGCCCCAGCGACACATCCACCGAGGACACGCGCTCGTTCAGGCCGAGCATGCGTTTAACTTCGCCCACTGGCTTTTCCAATAGGTTGGCAATTTCTTCTGCAGAGGGCTCATGGTCGAGCTTCTGGGTCAATTCGCGAGCAGCACGCAGGTAAACGTTGAGCTCTTTCACCACATGAATGGGTAGGCGAATTGTACGGGTCTGATTCATGATCGCCCGTTCGATGGTCTGGCGGATCCACCAGGTGGCATAGGTCGAAAAACGGAAACCGCGCTCGGGGTCGAACTTCTCGACTGCGCGGATCAAGCCGAGGTTGCCTTCTTCGATAAGGTCGAGCAGCGACAGGCCACGATTGACGTAACGGCGTGCAATCTTCACGACCAGGCGCAGGTTGCTTTCAATCATGCGCTTGCGGCCAGCAGGATCGCCCTTCTGCGCTAAGCGCGCGAAGAACACTTCTTCTTCGGGAGTCAGTAGAGGAGAAAAACCGATTTCGTTGAGGTACAGCTGAGTGGCGTCAAGCGCGCGGGTGTAATCAATGTACTTGTGCTGCTTACTGCTGGCGGTGGACGTTTTAGCTTTGGCTTTAGTACGAGAAGTAGACGGTTGCGCTTCTTCGTCTGAATCATCGTCAAGGACAATTGCAGGCTCCATCAGGAGCACTTCATCATCGACATCAAACTCCGGCGCTTCTTTTTTAGTGAGAGCCATTTTTGTTATTCCTTGCTGAGTTCGACAGCAAGCCCTAGCGTTACCAAATCCCTGGTTACACCCGAGCCCGTCCCTACCACGTGGTGGAAACAGGCTGGCGCTAGATCAACGTCGCGGCAGGTATTGCAGCGGGTCTACAGGTTTTCCTTGGCGGCGGACTTCAAAATGAAGCTTCACCCGGTCGGTTCCTGTGGAACCCATCTCGGCAATTTTCTGCCCGGCTTTGACCTTTTGCCCCTCCTGCACCAACAGCCTACGGTTATGACCATAAGCGCTTACGTAGGTATCGCTATGTTTGATGATCACTAATTCGCCGTAGCCCCGTAAACCACTCCCGGCGTAGACAACTGATCCATCTGATGCAGCTAAAACAGGCTGTCCCAATTCGCCGGCGATATCAATGCCTTTATTCAAACTGCCGTTTGAGGAAAAACGCCCGATCAGCGGGCCGTTGGATGGCCATAACCAACCCGAAGCAGAACGCTGAGCGGGAACAGGGGCGGCCACGCTAGGCGTGGTTTTGACCGGGGCTGGCGCCTGAGTTGGCGCGGGTTTGCTTTGAACTGGCACGCTAGGACGGCTGGGCGACGGCGTTGCGGGCGCGGGTCTAGCCGCCACTACAGGCGGGCGGGCGGCAGGTTGCCCGTCAAAACGGATGATCTGCCCAACCCGGATCAAATAAGGAGCCGCTATGCCATTGCGGGCCGCCAGCGCCTTCCAGTCCCAACCAAAACGAAAGGCAATGGAATACAACGTATCGCCGCGCTGCACTCGGTACTGTCCACTGCTGACCGGTTGGCGCTGCGCTGCCGAACTGGAGCCACTCTGAGTGCGATCAACTACCTTCACCCCCCCCGGTGGCGGGCTTGCACAAGCGCTCAGCAGCGCACTAAGAACAACACCACTCAACAGGTTACGAGCACTGCTGGCGCGAATCGGCAATTGAATGGCTGTGAAACTCACCTGCGTCTCCCTCGGGTAAAACTGACGGCATCTAGCTGGCATGCATTGTGCCGCAATTATTGGTTTTCACCAGCGCCTTGCGCGTTGCGCCCAGCCAGCCACTCCAAGCCGAGCACCAGCACTATGCCGATAACGGCCAGGCTAACGGCCAGAAGCAGCTGCGGGTCCTGGCCACTGACCACGGCAAATTGCTCAGGCCAGAGGTTCGCTTGCAACAAGGGCACTTGTTCGCCATGACTATCGGTACGCCAGGTGAGGGTTTCCTTCCAAGGCCAGATTTTGTTTAGCGAACCAATCATCAGCCCAATCAGAAAGGCCAGAGTCAGGTCGCGCCAGCGCGTCAATAACCAGCGCAGAATGCCGGCAAAGCTGACGAGGCCCACCAGACACCCACTTGCAAAAATCAGCAACACGCCAAGATCCAAGCCTTTCACAGCGCTCAGCACAAAACTGTAAAGCCCCAGCAAAACCAGCAGGAAGCTACCGGAAACACCCGGCAGAATCATGGCGCAAATCGCAATCGCACCAGCCAAGAACAGGCTTAGCGGGTCATGCCCCAGCTGCAGCGGCGACGCCACGGTAATCCAATAGGCGAAGGCCGCGCCGAAAACCAGGCTGACAACACGGGTCCAGCTCCAACGCTGGATTTCCCTGATAACTAGGTGGGTCGAGACCAGAATCAGGCCAAAAAAGAACGACCACACCGGAATCGGCTGTTCCGCCAGTAAGTAGGTAATCAAGCGCGCCAGGCTCAGCACACTGGTGAGAACCCCCAGCAGCAGCACCAGCAGAAATGTTGCATTAGCGGCCTTCCACGCATCGACTACACGCCCACGCAGAAACAGGCCAAGCGCCGCCGGAACACTGGCGATCGAGCGCAGCAACTCGTCGTAGATACCGCTGATAAAGGCAATGGTGCCGCCCGAGACACCAGGCACCACGTCAGCAGCGCCCATGGCGATGCCTTTGGCATAGAGCAGGAAATACTTCTTCATGAGTTCGTCCGTAAACAGTTGAGTCAGGCCAACGGCCCATTGAGCAAGGGTACAAAGCGCACCGCATCCAGCACATGGCGAGAGAAGCCGTCATCCTCACGAATGATCAGGAGCAACTCCTGCACATCACCTGCCCCCACCGGAATCACCAGACGCCCACCCGGGGCCAGTTGGTCCAGCAAGGCTTGCGGCACGTTGGCAGCCGCGGCGGTGACGATGATGCCGTTGTAAGGCCCCAGGGCATTCCAGCCTTCCCAGCCGTCACCCCAGCGGAACACCACATTGCGCAGGTTGAGCTGCGTCAGGCGCTCCTTGGCTTTGTCTTGCAGATTCTGGATACGCTCGACGCTGAATACCCGCTCGACCAGCTGAGCCAGAATTGCCGTTTGGTAACCCGAACCGGTGCCGATTTCCAGCACCTTGTCCAGGGGGCCTGCGGCCAAGAGCAGCTCGCTCATGCGCGCAACCATATAGGGCTGCGAGATGGTCTGGTTACTGCCGATTGGCAGCGCGGTGTCTTCATAGGCACGATGGGCCAAGGCCTCATCGACAAACAGATGGCGCGGCGTACGGCGGATGGCTTCCAGCACATGAGCGTTGGACAACCCCTCTTCATAAAGGCGTTGAATCAGGCGCTCACGGGTACGCTGCGACGTCATGCCGATGCCGCGATGGTGCAGTTCGTCCTGCTCGCGACTGATCACAGCAATCCCTCTAGCCAAGGCTCTAGGCTGGTAAAGCCGTCGACAAAGGTTCGATCCAGCTGTAACGGCGTGACCGAGACATAGCCCTGCATAACAGCATGGAAATCCGTACCTGGGCCGCCGTCTTCGGCGTCACCGGCCACCGAAATCCAATAGCCCTCTTTACCACGCGGGTTGACCACCTTGACCGGAGCGGCAGCCCGAGCACGATGCCCCAGACGGGTCAGCTGAATACCACGAATATGCTCCAGCGGCAGATTGGGGATATTCACATTGAGCACGGTACGCGGCGGCAGGTCGAGTTGCTCGTGTGCCTCAACCAGCTTGCGGGCGAAATAGGCCGCAGTCGGCAGGTTATCCGGCAACCGTGACAGCAGAGAAAAGGCAAACGCCGGACGCGCCAGAAAACGCCCCTCCAGGGCCGCCGCCACAGTGCCGGAATACAGCACATCATCACCCAGGTTAGCGCCCAGGTTGATGCCTGACACCACTAGGTCGGCCACGTGCGGCAACAGGCCATTGAGGCCCAAGTGCACACAATCGGTCGGTGTACCGTTCAAGCTGATATAGCCATTGGGCAAGGTGGTCGGGTGCAACGGCCGATCGAGGGTCAGCGAGCTGCTCGCGCCGCTCTTGTCCTGGTCAGGTGCGATCACTGCGCACTCGGCATAATCAGCCAGAGCCGCATGCAGCGCAGCCAGGCCTGGCGCAGCAACGCCGTCATCATTGGAAATCAGAATACGCATGGGTTGTCCGTCTGCCCTGCCGGCAATAGATCGACGAGTTCACGCACCAAGGCGGTGGCGAAACATCCAGCCGGCAGGACGAATTCCAGTTGCAAAATGTCAGGCCCGGGATAATGCCACGCCAGGCCGCCAATGGGGAGGCGCAGGATACGCCGTTCGTGCGTCATGCCCGCTTCTGCCAACCAGTCGACCAAGACCTGCTCGCGCACAGCCAGATCCTGCTCCAGCGCCTGGGCAATCCCCTGCGCCGTAGACACACCCGCGCCCCACAACGGCCCGGTGGGGTGTAAGTCGAGAATCGCCAAACGCGGATCAGCGCACTCCGCCGCACCGGCAGCAAAGAAACTACGGCTGTCGGTAAACGCCAGCAAGTCACCCAGCAAGGCCTGGTTCCATGTATTCGCCTTTACCCGCTCAGCCAACACCTGATTGAACAGGTAGCTACGCGCCGCCGAGAGCACCCGGGAACGCACATTGCGTTTTTCCGGCAAGCTTTTACCCAGGGCAAAATGCCGGGCATGGGCGACGTTGCCGCCTTCATGGCCAAAACGCTGTAAGCCGTAATAGTTGGGGATGCCCTGAGCAGCGATCTGCGTCAGGCGCTGCTCCAGCGCGTCACGGTCAGCGACGAGCTGAGTCAGGCGCAGGGTAAAACCGTTGGCCGCATGGGCACCGCGCTGCAGTTTACGGCTATGTCGCACCTGCTTGAGGATGCTCAGGCTGGCATCTTCAGCGGCGCTCAGATCCGGGTCGGCCTTGCCCGGCAGATGCAGGCTGAACCACTGACGGGTCAGGGCCTGGCGATCCTTGAGGCCGGCGTAGCTGATCAAGCGCAGCGGCACGCCAGCAGCGCGGGCGATACGCTTGGCGGCCTCTTCGGTATTGAGCTCACGTTTTTCCACCCACAGCCAGAGGTGCTCGCCCTCGCCCGCCAGGGGAATATCCAGCACTTCATCGACCTGAAAATCTTCCGCCACGGCCTTGAGCACGGCAGTGCCGCAGGGCTCGCCATAGGCGCGCGGGCCGAGCAGTTCGAGTTCGTTCATCGGGCGACCAACAACGCGACGGCATGCACCGCAATGCCTTCTTCACGCCCGGTAAAACCGAGCTTCTCGGTGGTGGTGGCTTTGACGTTGACCTGATCCAGGCTGACCTGCAGGTCTTCGGCAATCCGCGCACGCATCATCTCGATATGCGGCGCCATCTTCGGTGCCTGGGCGACGATGGTGGCGTCGACATTACCGACCTGCCAACCCTTGGCGTGAATCAAACCCACTACATGGCGCAGCAACACGCGGCTGTCCGCGCCCTTGAAGGTCGGGTCGGTGTCGGGGAAGTGTTTGCCGATATCGCCCAGCGCTGCAGCACCGAGCAAGGCATCACTCAAGGCATGCAGCAACACATCGCCATCGGAGTGGGCCAGCAAACCGAACCGGTGAGGGATTTGCACGCCACCCAGGGTAATAAACGATCCGTCGCTGAAACGGTGCACATCGTAGCCGTGGCCAATACGCATAAAGAACAACGCCCTGAAAAAGTCAGGGCGTGATTCTAACTGAAAGCCAGCGGCTGGGGCCGGCTAGCTGGCAAACCGCACATCGGTCGCCAGCGCCTACTCAGCTCAATAGGGCCTTGGCGTGATGCCGCAGGTGGTCATCGATAAAGCTGGCGATAAAGTAGTAGCTGTGGTCATAGCCCGGCTGCAGACGCAAGGTCAGCGGATGACCGGCGGCCTGCGCTGCCGCCTTCAGGGCATCCGGCTTGAGCTGGTTGTCGAGGAAATCATCACGGTCGCCCTGATCCACCAGAATCGCTAGTTTTTCCGCTGCCTGCGTCAGCAGCGCGCAGGCATCCCACTCACGCCAGCGCGAACGCTCATCGCCCAGGTAACGCGAAAACGCCTTCTCACCCCAGGGACAGTTGCTCGGATTGCTGATCGGTGCAAACGCCGACAGCGACTGGTAGCGTCCCGGGTTGCGCAGCGCACAGACCAACGCGCCATGCCCGCCCATGGAGTGACCACTGATGCCACGTTTATCGGATACCGGGAAATTCGCCTCGATCAACGCCGGCAACTCCTGCACCACATAGTCGTGCATGCGGTAATGCCGCGCCCAGGGCTCCTGGGTGGCGTTGACGTAGAAGCCGGCGCCGAGACCGAAGTCCCAGGCTCCATCCGGATCATCCGGCACATCGGCGCCGCGCGGGCTGGTGTCCGGCGCCACGATAATCAGCCCCAACTCGGCGGCCAGCTTGTGCGCCCCGGCCTTCTGCATAAAGTTTTCATCGGTACAGGTCAGGCCACTCAGCCAGTACAGCACCGGGAGCTTGCCGCCCTGCTCGGCCTGCGGCGGCAGGTAAACGGCGAACTGCATGTCGCAACCCAACACCGTCGAACGGTGCCGATAACGCTTGTGCCAACCGCCGGCACTCTTCTGGCAGGAAATATTTTCCAAGGTCATACGCGCCTCCGCTGAGCGAGTGCCGATGGCACCCGCCCGCTGTGATCAGAAATGGATAACGGTGCGAATGCTCTTGCCTTCATGCATCAGGTCGAACGCCTGGTTGATGTCATCCAGCGGCATGTTGTGGGTGATAAAGGTGTCCAGCGGGATCTCGCCTTTCTGTGCTTTCTCCACATAGCCAGGCAATTCGCTACGCCCTTTCACGCCACCAAATGCCGAACCGCGCCAGACGCGCCCGGTCACCAACTGGAACGGACGGGTGCTGATCTCCTGACCGGCACCGGCCACGCCGATAATCACCGACTCACCCCAGCCCTTGTGCGCGCATTCCAGCGCCGCGCGCATCAACTGCACATTGCCGACGCACTCAAAGGAGTAGTCCACCCCGCCGTCAGTCATTTCAACGATGACCTCCTGAATCGGCTTGGCAAAATCCTTCGGGTTGACGAAATCGGTCGCGCCCAGCTCACGGGCCACCTCGAACTTGGCCGGGTTGATATCGATGGCGATGATGCGCGAGGCCTTGGCCATCTTCGCGCCAATGATCGCGGCCAGACCAATGCCGCCGAGACCGAAGATTGCCACCGTCGCGCCCTCTTCCACCTTGGCAGTGTTGAGCACCGCACCGATGCCAGTGGTCACACCACAGCCGAGCAGGCAGACCTTTTCCAGCGGCGCCTCTTTGGGGATCACCGCCAGGGAGACTTCCGGCAGCACGGTGTATTCGGAGAAGGTCGAGCAGCCCATGTAGTGGTAGATCGGCTCGCCGTTGTAGCTGAAGCGGCTGGTGCCATCGGGCATCAACCCCTTGCCCTGAGTCGCACGTACCGAGCTGCACAGGTTGGTCTTGCCCGAGGTGCAGAACTTACAGGTGCGGCATTCGGCGGTGTACAGCGGGATCACGTGATCGCCGACCTGCACCGAGGTCACGCCTTCACCAATGGCCTCAACAATCCCGCCACCTTCGTGGCCGAGCACCGCCGGGAATACCCCTTCAGAATCCTCACCGGAGAGGGTGTAGGCATCGGTGTGGCACACACCGGTGGCGACAATGCGCACCAGCACTTCACCCGCTTTGGGTGGGGCCACGTCGATTTCAACAATTTGCAGCGGCTGATTGGGGGCAAAAGCTACGGCAGCACGGGACTTGATCATGATCGCTCTCCAGCGGATTCAACAGTGGCGCAGAGTGTAGATCAGCGCTCTCGGATAAATAATCCGCCAAAAAACAAAACATTCTTGCTATATAGGGATAATCAATCCGTTATCCGAGTATTGCCATGAATCGCTGGGAGGGTCTCGACGAATTTGTCGCCGTCGCCGAATGCGGCCAGTTCACCGCCGCCGCCGAACGGTTGAGCCTGTCGTCATCCCAGGTCAGCCGGCAGATCGCCAGGCTGGAAGAGCGCCTGCAAACCCGTCTGTTCTACCGCAGCACCCGTCGCGTGGCATTGACCGAGGCCGGGCAGACCTTTCTGCAGCATTGCCAGCGCCTGCAGGATGGGCGCGAAGAAGCGTTACGAGCAGTCGGCGATCTCGGCAGCGAGCCTAAAGGGTTGCTGCGCATGACCTGCGCAGTGGCCTACGGCGAGCGCTTTATCGTGCCGCTGGTGACCGATTTTATGGTGCAACACCCGCAACTGCGGGTGGACATTGAACTGAGCAACCGCACCCTCGACCTGCTGCATGAGGGCCTGGACCTGGCCATCCGCCTGGGTCGCCTGCAGGACTCACGGCTGGTGGCCACGCGCCTGGCACCGCGGCAACTGTATCTGTGCGCAGCACCGAACTATCTGCAACGCTACGGCCGGCCGCACTCGCTGTCCGAGCTGAGCCAGCACAATTGTTTGATCGGCAGCTCGGACTTCTGGAGTTTTCAAACCAGCGGTCGCGACTCCAGCCTGCGCGTGCAAGGCAATTGGCGCTGCAACAGCGGCCAGGCCGTGCTGGAAGCGGCGCTGCGCGGCATCGGCCTGTGCCAACTGCCGGACTATTACGTACTGGAACATTTGCGCAGCGGCGCGCTGGTTTCACTGCTGGATAACCAGCAACCGCCGGACACTGCGGTGTGGGCGCTGTACCCGCAGCAACGGCACCTGTCACCCAAGGTGCGGCAACTGGTGGATTTTCTTAAACAGGGGCTGGCGCAGCGCAGCGAGTATCGCCAGGAAGCCTGCTAGGAACGCCCCTGCCACAGTCGGCTGAGACTCAGCAGATCTTCCGGGCGGGTAACCTTGAGGTTATCCGAGCGCCCTTCGATCAGGCGTGGCGCTTGCCCGGCCCACTCGATGGCCGAGGCTTCGTCGGTAATCGCCACACCGGCAATCAGCGCATCGGCCAGCGCCCGCTGCAACTCGCCGAGACGAAACATCTGCGGGGTAAAGGCCTGCCAGATGGTCGAACGATCCACCGTGGCCTGCACCCGGCCATCCGCGCCAGCACGTTTGAGGGTATCGCGCGCAGGCACAGCGAGCAGACCGCCCACCGGGTCGTCAGCCAACTCGGCGAGCAGCAGGTCCAGGTCGCTGCGCGCCAGATTGGGCCGTGCTGCGTCGTGCACCAGCACCCAATCCTGCTCCTGGGCACCCAGCTCACTCAAACGCAGCAAGCCGCTGAGCACCGAATCGGCACGCTCGGCACCGCCGTCGGCGCGCTGAATGCGCGGGTCACCGGCACAGCTCAGGGTCGGCCAGTAGGGATCGTCCACCGCCAGACTCACGACGACAGCCTGCAACTGCGGGTGGGCGAGAAAGCACGCCAGGGTGTGTTCGATAATGCTTTTGCCGGCCAGCTGCAGATACTGCTTGGGTCGATCGGCGCGCATGCGGCTGCCAACCCCGGCAGCCGGGATCAGCGCCCAGAAAGGGGGTAAATCGGAAGTATTCATTCAGCCAACTGATAGAGGGTTTCGCCCTCTTTAAGCATGCCCAGCTCATGGCGCGCACGCTCTTCGACGGTTTCCATACCGCTTTTCAGCTCCAGCACTTCCGCTTCGAGAATCCGATTGCGCTCTTGCAGCTGCTGGTTCTCGCCCTGCTGATCGGCGATCTGCTGCTGCAACTGGGCAACCTGCGCCAGGCTGCCATCGCCGACCCATAGGCGATATTGCAGACCTGCCAGCACGGCAATCAGCACGATAAATACCCAGTAAAAATTATTGCGCATAGCGTAAAAAGCTTCCGAACGAAAAAGGGGCGACTCGCGCCGCCCCTCTTTTACCATGCCTGGGTTCAACCACGGAACTCGGCGCGACCACGATAGGCAGCCTTGCCCGCCAGCTGCTCTTCAATACGCAGCAATTGGTTGTACTTGGACACGCGGTCCGAGCGGCACAGCGAACCCGTCTTGATCTGGCCAGCAGCAGTACCCACGGCCAGGTCGGCGATGGTGCTGTCTTCGGTTTCACCCGAGCGGTGCGAGATCACGGCGGTGTAACCCGCAGCCTTGGCCATCTGGATGGCTTCCAGGGTCTCGGTCAGGGTGCCGATCTGGTTGAACTTGATCAGGATCGAGTTGCCGATCGACTCGTCGATGCCGCGCTTGAGGATCTTGGTGTTGGTGACAAACAGATCGTCCCCAACCAGCTGAACCTTGCTGCCGATCTTGTCGGTCAGCACTTTCCAGCCAGCCCAGTCGGACTCATCCATGCCGTCTTCGATGGAGATGATCGGGTAACGCTCGGACAGACCAGCGAGGTAATCGGCGAAACCAGCGGCGTCAAACACCTTGCCTTCGCCAGCCAGGTCGTACTTGCCGTCCTTGAAGAACTCGCTGGAAGCGCAGTCCAGCGCCAGGGTGACATCGTCACCCAGGGTGTAACCGGCATTGGCCACAGCTTCAGCGATAGCCGCCAGAGCGTCTTCGTTGGACGCCAGGTTCGGCGCAAAGCCGCCTTCATCACCCACCGAAGTACTCAGACCACGGGCCTTCAGCACAGCTTTGAGGTGGTGGAAAATCTCGGTACCCATGCGCAGCGCGTCGGCGAAAGTCTTCGCACCTACCGGCTGGACCATGAACTCCTGAATATCGACGTTGTTATCGGCATGCTCGCCGCCGTTGATGATGTTCATCATCGGTACCGGCATGGAGTAAACGCCTGGAGTACCGTTCAGATCGGCGATGTGCGCGTACAACGGCACACCTTTGGCCTGAGCAGCAGCCTTGGCAGCAGCCAGGGACACGGCGAGGATGGCGTTGGCACCCAAGGTGGCTTTGTTCTCGGTTCCGTCGAGGGCAATCATTGCCTGATCGAGGGCTTTCTGGTCAGCGGCGTCTTTGCCCAACAGCAGGTCACGGATCGGACCATTGATATTGGCCACGGCCTTCAGCACGCCCTTGCCCAGGTAACGGCTCTTGTCGCCATCACGCAATTCCAGCGCTTCACGCGAACCGGTGGAGGCACCGGACGGCGCGCAGGCGCTACCGATGATGCCACCGTCGAGAATTACGTCGGCTTCCACAGTTGGGTTACCACGGGAGTCGAGAACCTCACGGCCTTTGATGTCGACGATCTTTGCCATTGCGTGTAGCACTCCAAAAAATTGACGAAAAGGGTAGTACCGAGCTGCACACTCATTGCGCACCGGTGGTTACTACGGCGCACAACATGTACCGACTATAGAGCCAGATTGTATACAAATAGCACTTTACCGGAGATTTGCCGTTTCAGGCAGTCTCAATCGGCGCAAAACTCTTGATCAAATCATCCAGCTGCTTGAGCTGGGTGAGGAACGGCTCCAGCTTGTCCAGACGCAGGGCGCAAGGGCCGTCGCATTTGGCATTGTCCGGGTCCGGATGGGCTTCGAGGAACAGACCAGCCAGGCCCTGGCTCATGCCGGCCTTGGCCAGATCGGTGACCTGAGCGCGGCGACCGCCGGCAGAGTCGGCGCGACCACCCGGCATTTGCAGGGCGTGGGTCACGTCGAAAAACACCGGGTAGTTGGTCTGCTTCATGATGCCGAAGCCGAGCATGTCCACTACAAGGTTGTTGTAACCGAAGCTGGAACCGCGCTCGCAGAGAATCAGCTGGTCATTGCCCGCCTCTTCGCACTTGGCCAGGATGTGTTTCATCTCCTGGGGCGCGAGGAATTGGGCTTTCTTGATATTGATCACCGCGCCGGTCTTGGCCATGGCCACGACCAGATCGGTCTGCCGCGACAGAAACGCCGGCAACTGAATAATGTCGCAGACCGCAGCCACTGGGGCTGCTTGTTCAGGCTCATGCACATCGGTAATCACCGGTACGCCGAAAGTCTTTTTGATTTCCTCGAAGACCTTCATGCCCTCTTCCAGGCCCGGGCCGCGGAACGAGGTTACCGACGAGCGGTTGGCCTTATCGAAGCTGGCCTTGAACACATAGGGGATGCCGAGTTTTTCGGTGACCCGCACGTATTCTTCACAGGCGCGCATCGCCAGGTCGCGGGATTCGATGACGTTGATCCCACCGAACAACACGAAAGGCTTGTCGTTGGCGATTTCGATATCACCAACCTTGATAATTTTTTGCGTCATGTCCCTATGCCTTCTTCGCTTTCTGGGCCAGCGCGGCGTTGACGAAACCACTGAACAGTGGATGACCATCACGCGGCGTGGAGGTGAATTCCGGGTGAAACTGGCACGCAACGAACCATGGATGCTCAGGCGCTTCGACCACTTCAACCAGTGCACCGTCGCCGGAACGACCGGTAATTTTCAGACCGGCTTCAATCAACTGCGGCAACAGGTTGTTATTCACTTCGTAGCGATGACGATGGCGTTCGACAATCACATCCTTGCCGTAGCATTGATGCACTTGCGAGCCGGCCTGTAGCTGGCAATCCTGAGCCCCCAGACGCATGGTGCCACCCAGGTCGGAGGCGTCTGTACGCTGCTCGGTCACGCCGGTTGCATCCTGCCACTCAGTAATCAGACCAACGACCTGATGCTGGCTGGCGGTGTCGAACTCGGAAGAGTTGGCATCGCTCCAGCCCAGCACATTGCGGGCGAACTCGATGACCGCTACCTGCATGCCGAGACAGATGCCCAGGTAAGGAATCTTGTTCTCACGGGCGTATTGCACGGTCTTGATCTTGCCTTCCACACCGCGCAAGCCAAAGCCACCCGGCACCAGAATGGCGTCGACGCCGTCCAGCAGCGCAGTGCCCTTGTTCTCGATGTCTTCGGAGTCGATGTAACGCAGGTTGACCTTGGTGCGGTTCTGGATACCGGCATGGCTCATCGCTTCGATCAGCGACTTGTAAGCATCCAGCAGTTCCATGTACTTGCCGACCATGGCGATGGTGACTTCGTGCTCCGGGTTGAGCTTGGCATCCACCACACGGTCCCACTCGGACAGATCGGCACCGTTGCACTCCAGGCCAAAACGCTCGACAACGAAGTCATCCAGACCCTGGGCATGCAGCACACCCGGAATCTTGTAGATGGTGTCGACGTCTTCCAGGGAAATCACCGCGCGCTCTTCAACGTTGGTGAACAACGCAATCTTGCGGCGCGACGACACGTCCACCGGGTGGTCGGAGCGGCAGATCAGCACGTCTGGCTGCAGGCCGATGGAACGCAGCTCTTTCACCGAGTGCTGAGTCGGCTTGGTTTTGGTCTCGCCGGCTGTGGCGATATACGGCACCAGGGTCAGGTGCATCAGCATGGCGCGCTTGGCGCCCACTTCCACACGCAACTGGCGAATGGCTTCGAGGAACGGTTGCGACTCGATGTCACCGACCGTGCCGCCGATTTCGACCATCGCCACGTCAGCATCGCCAGCACCCTTGATGATGCGGCGCTTGATCTCGTCGGTGATGTGCGGAATGACCTGAATGGTCGCCCCCAGATAATCACCACGGCGCTCACGGCGCAGCACGTCTTCATAGACGCGGCCAGTGGTGAAGTTGTTGTTCTGGGTCATGGTGGTGCGGATAAACCGCTCATAGTGGCCCAGGTCAAGGTCGGTCTCAGCGCCGTCGTGGGTGACGAACACCTCACCGTGCTGGAACGGGCTCATGGTGCCCGGATCGACGTTGATATAGGGATCCAGCTTGAGCATCGTGACCTTCAGGCCCCGCGCCTCCAGGATAGCCGCCAATGAAGCCGAGGCGATGCCTTTCCCCAATGAAGAAACAACACCACCCGTGACGAATATGTAGCGCGTCATGAAAAACCCTAGAAGTCTGCGTTAAGCGGCCTGTGCCGCCGGGGAAAGCGAAGGAGTACCCAAGCCACTTGTTGCAACACACTGCAATAAGCTAGCCCTGCCGGCTCCCAGGGGAGTCAACAAAAGCACTAGTAAGACGGGAGCGTAGTCTACCGGAAAGGCCTTATCAGCTCAAACCTTGATCGCTCGTCGGCGGCTGCCAGTGCAATTGCCAACTGCCATCGGCCGCACCCTGCAGTCCTGGCAGATTGGCGACCGCCACCACCTGGTTATCCAGACGCAGCAACGGCAAGCGCTCACGCACGAAAACCGGAACCTTTAACTCATTGAACAGACGCTTTAAATCGCGCCGCCCGCGACCAGGCAAGACAATCTGCTCGCCGCCCCGGCGATAACCCAGCTGCCAATTGCCAGCCGGCAACATGCCGTCAATTCGTAAGCATCCATTACCCGGCAGCGCCACACGCTGATTGCCTCGCACACCAGTCGTGATCGAAGGCGGCATGTTTAACCAATCCCCCGACAGCCACCACAGGCGCTGTTCACTGCGCCGCAGCTCTCCCGCAGCCAACCGCCAAACGGGCGCGGCATCGATAGCCGCATCCCGCAGCGCCTGCCACCCAGCCCAGTGCTCGCTGTCAGGCATGGCCGTAAGAGGACGCAACCAATAACGCAAGGCGTTGCGCTGACGAGCATCACTCAAGGCCTGCAGAGCCGGCAGCGCCAGACTGGGTAGAGGCAGCCAGTCAAACTCACAACGATCGGAGGCCGTACCAACATCCTGCTGCGCCAGCTCATCGAGCAATTGCCCCGCCTCACTCAGATGCGCGGCACTGCGCGCCATTGCGAGCGCCGCTTGCGGCCAGCGCGCCTGAATCAGCGGCAGCACCCGGCGACGCAAGTAATTGCGCGAGAACTGCTCATCAGCATTCGACGGATCCTCAACCCAGCTAAGGCCATGCTCCTGTGCATAAGCCAGCAGCTCTGCACGCGAACAACTCAACAATGGCCGCACCAAAAAGCCCTCACCCAGCGCGCGACTGACAGGCATGGCCGACAAGCCTTGCACACCAGCCCCCCGCAACAGGCGAAACAACAGGGTTTCGGCTTGATCATCACGATGCTGCGCGGTCAGCAGCACCTCCGCAGCAGCAAGCCGCGCAGCACAAACCGCGTAACGAGCAGTGCGCGCAGCCTGCTCAATGCTGGCACCTGGCGCGACGCTTACATGTTCGACGTGCAGCGGCACAGCCAGAGCCGCACACAGCTCACGGCAATGTGCCGGCCAGGCATCAGCCGCAGGTTGCAGACCATGGTGAATATGAATGGCAGAAAGCGGCGGTAACGCCTCGCGTTGCGCGAGGCCAGCCAGCAAGTGCAGCAGCACCGTAGAGTCCAGCCCGCCGGACAAGGCAATATGCCAAGCCGGCGCGTTGCGCCAGGGCGCTAGAGATTCCAGCAGCCTGGCGCTCAGGTTCATTTAAGCGATGCCGTAGCTCATCAAGCGCTCATAGCGGCGCGCCAACAGGGCGTCCGTATCAAAGGTCTTGAGCATATCCAGCTGCCCCAGCAACGCCTGACGCACCGACTCAGCAGCAGCGGCCGGGTCACTGTGCGCACCACCCAAAGGCTCGGCGATGACCTGATCCACAATACCCAGACCTTTCAGGCGTTCGGCCGTGATGCCCATGGCTTCAGCAGCATCCGGAGCCTTGTCCGCCGTTTTCCACAGAATCGAGGCACAGCCTTCCGGCGATATCACCGAGTAGGTGGAGTACTGCAGCATATTCAGCTGATCGCACACACCAATGGCCAAGGCACCGCCGGAACCACCTTCACCGATAACGGTGGCGATGATCGGGGTTTTCAGGCGCGCCATTACACGCAGGTTCCAGGCAATGGCTTCGCTCTGGTTGCGCTCTTCGGCATCGATGCCCGGATAGGCGCCCGGGGTGTCGATAAAGGTCACGATCGGCATTTTGAAACGCTCAGCCATTTCCATCAGGCGGCAGGCCTTGCGGTAGCCTTCCGGACGCGGCATGCCGAAATTGCGCCGCACTTTTTCACGAATTTCACGGCCTTTCTGGTGACCGACCACCATCACTGGTTTGCCATCTAGGCGCGCCACACCACCCACCAGGGCGGCGTCATCGGAGAAGTGGCGATCACCGTGCAACTCATCGAACTCGGTAAAGATGTGCTGCAGATAATCCAGGGTATAAGGGCGACGCGGGTGGCGCGCCAACTGGGCAATCTGCCAGCTGCTCAGGTTGCCGAAAATGCTTTCGGTCAGTGAGCTGCTCTTGTCCTGCAGGCGGGCGATCTCATCGTTGATGTTCAACGAATTGTCGTTACCAACCAGGCGAAGCTCTTCGATCTTGGCTTGCAGGTCGGCGATCGGCTGTTCGAAATCGAGAAAATTCGGGTTCATAGTCATCCGTCTTGCGTCGACGGCCAAGTGGCCGGGAGCTGTATCCGTTATCGCGCCCTACCTTATAGCAGCAGGCGCATTCAGGTCGACACCGAGCTGCAGAGAAACCGTGCAGCCGTTCAAGGCGTCGCAACCGAAACGCAGGGCCTGAGCCCTGCAAATCAGCGGTAGTGCAAAAAGACGTTGTCTTTGCCGAACTGGTCACGCAATGCCTGAATCAGACTATCAGCCGGCTCAATGCGCCAACCCTCGCCAAACTGCAATTGCGCCTTGGCATCCACACCACTGTAATCGAGCGTGATCGGGCAGGCGCCCTTGTGCTTAGTACACAGATCGGCCAGCCAGCGCAGACGATCGCCCTGCAACGCACTGCTGGCTGTTTTTATGCGCAGGCTGTCAGCCAGGCCGGTACGCGCCTCTTCCAGGCTCATCACCCGTTTGGCGCGCAGACGAAGACCACCGGAGAAGTCGTCATTACTGACCTCGCCTTCAACCACCACCAGGGCATCGGTTTGCAGCAAGGCTTGGGCGCTGTTGAAGGCTTCGGCAAACAAGGAAGCCTCGATTCGTCCGGAGCGATCATCGAGGGTGATAAAGCCCATCTTGTCGCCCTTCTTGTTCTTCATCACCCGCAGATTGACCACCAGCCCGGCAATCGTCTGATCGCCCCGCGCCGCTTTCAAATCCACGATGCGCTGACGGGCAAAACGCCGCACTTCGCCCTCGTACTCATCAATCGGGTGCCCCGTCAGGTACAAGCCCAGAGTGTCTTTTTCACCCTTCAGGCGCTCTTTCAGGGTCAACTCACGGGCGCGCAGGTGATTGCGATAAACATCGGCCTCGGTGTCGGCAAACACCCCACCAAACAGGTCCATATGGCCGCTGTCGTGGCTACGTGCGGTTTGCTCTGCGGCCTGCACCGCCTCCTCCATCGCCGTCAGCAGCACGGCACGGTTTCGGTCGATATTGGCCTTATACGCTTTTAGCTCTTCATGAAAGTGCGGCCCCAGACGATCCAGGGCACCACTGCGGATCAGCGCTTCGAGGGTGCGTTTGTTGATGCGCTTAAGGTCGACCCGCGAACAGAAGTCGAACAGATCCTTGAACGGCCCTTCCTGGCGGGCCTCAACAATGGCCTCCACCGGCCCTTCACCCACGCCCTTGATTGCGCCCAGGCCGTAAACAATCCAGCCCTCGTTGTTCACCGTGAACTTGAATTCGGAGATGTTCACATCCGGCGCATCGAGGCGCAGCTTCATGCTGCGGCACTCCTCGATCAGGGTCACGACCTTATCGGTGTTGTGCATATCCGCCGACAACACCGCCGCCATAAAGGCGGCCGAGTGGTGCGCCTTGAGCCAGGCCGTCTGATACGAGAGCAGACCATAGGCTGCAGAGTGCGACTTGTTAAACCCGTAACCGGCGAACTTCTCTACCAGGTCGAAGATGTTGCCTGCCAGATTCGCATCAATACCGTTATTGGCGCAGCCCTCAATAAAGCCGCCGCGCTGCTTGGCCATCTCCTCGGGCTTTTTCTTACCCATGGCGCGGCGCAGCATGTCGGCACCACCGAGGGTATAACCGGCCATGACCTGAGCGATCTGCATCACCTGTTCCTGATACAGGATGATGCCGTAGGTCGGCTTCAGCACTGGCTCAAGACCCGCGTACTGGTAATCCTGATGCGGGTAGGAAATCGGCTCGCGACCGTGCTTACGGTTGATAAAGTCATCCACCATGCCCGACTGCAGTGGGCCCGGACGGAACAGGGCCACCAGGGCGATCATGTCCTCCAGGCAGTCTGGCTTGAGCTTTTTGATCAGCTCCTTCATGCCCCGCGATTCAAGCTGGAACACCGCGGTGGTTTCGGCCTTCTGCAGCATGGCGAAGGTGGCTTTGTCATCCAGCGGGATAAAGTCGATATTCAGATCCGGCAGGCCCTGCTTGGCCTGCTCGCGATTGATGGTCTCCATCGCCCACTTGATGATGGTCAGAGTGCGCAGGCCAAGGAAGTCGAACTTCACCAGCCCGGCCTGCTCGACGTCGTCCTTATCGAACTGGGTGACCAGGCCACCGCCCTCATCATCACAGGCAATCGGCGAAAAGTCGGTGAGTTTGGTCGGCGCGATCACCACACCCCCGGCGTGCTTGCCGGTACCGCGACAGATGCCTTCGAGCTTGAGCGACATCTCCCAGATTTCCCGGCCGTCCTCGTCGACCTTGAGGAAGTCGCGCAACGGCTCTTCCATCTCGTAGGCTTTTTCGAGGGTCATACCGACTTCAAAGGGGATCATCTTCGACAGACGATCCGCCAGGCCGTAAGACTTGCCCTGGGCCCGCGCCACGTCACGCACCACCGCCTTGGCCGCCATGGTGCCGAAGGTGATGATCTGACTCACCGCATTACGGCCGTATTTCTCGGCCACGTAATCGATCACCCGGTCGCGACCATCCATGCAGAAGTCGACGTCGAAGTCGGGCATGGAGACCCGTTCCGGGTTGAGGAAGCGTTCGAACAGCAGGTCATAGGCCAGCGGATCGAGGTCGGTGATCTTCTGCACGTAGGCCACCAGCGAGCCGGCACCTGAGCCCCGGCCCGGGCCGACCGGTACGCCGTTGTTCTTAGCCCACTTGATGAAGTCCATTACGATCAGGAAGTAACCGGGAAAACCCATCTGAATGATGATATCCAGCTCGAAATTCAACCGATCGACATATACCTGGCGCTTTTCTTCGTAATTCGGCGTGGTGTCTTTTGGCCAAAGTACGGCCAGACGTTCTTCCAGCCCCTCAAACGACACCTGACGGAAGTATTCATCCATGGTCAGGCCATCAGGCACGGGGAAATCCGGCAGGAAGTACTTACCGAGCTGCACCTCGATATTGCAACGCTTGGCAATCTCGACGGTGTTTTCCAACGCCTCGGGCAGGTCGCTGAACAGCTCGGCCATTTCTTCCGGGGTTTTCAGGTACTGCTGATCGGAATAGGTCCGCAGGCGGCGTGGATCATCCAGGCTGCGCCCCTCACCGATGCACACGCGAGTTTCGTGGGCGGCGAAATCATCTTCCTTGAGAAAGCGCACATCGTTGGTCGCGACCAACGGGGCACCAAGCTTGTCGGCGAGAGCCACGGCAGCGTGCACATGCTCTTCATCATTGACTCGATTGGTGCGCTGCACCTCCAGATAGAAGCGCTCGGGAAACACTGCCATCCACTCTTGCAGCAACGCCTCAGCGGCGGCCTGTTCGCCATCGAGCAACGCATGACCAACCTCACCCTCCTTGGCGCCCGACAAGGCAATCAGGCCTTCGGCAGCGGCCTTGACCCAATCACGCTGAATGATCACCAGATCATTGCTCTGCCCTTCGCTCCAGCCGCGCGAAACCAGCTCAGTCAGGTTGCGGTAGCCCTTGGCATTCATCGCCAGTAGGGTCATGCGACTGAGCGGACCATCTTCTTCGGCGCTGGCCAGCCAGATGTCGGCACCACAGATCGGTTTGATCCCACCGCCCATGGCGGCCTTATAGAACTTCACCAACGAGCACATATTGCTCATGTCGGTAACCGCCACCGCCGGCATCCCGGCAGCCGCCACTGACTTGATCAGCGGCTTGACCCGTACCAGCCCATCGACCAGGGAAAACTCGGTGTGCAAACGCAGGTGGACAAACGAGGCGGTCATGGCGGTCCTATACAAAACACAAAAACGATAAGGCCCGGATTGTACCGGGCCAAGGTGCAAACAACAGCAGGCAGGATGGGGTGAGCGCCGCGATACCCATTACGCGGGCACGATGGGTATCGGCACAAGCACCTCAACCCATCCTACGTCTCCAGCAACGCGCGCACCGGGCCGAAGGAGCGCCGATGAATCGGCGTTGGCCCCAAACGCCGCAAGGCTTCGAGGTGCACAGGCGTGGGGTAGCCCTTGTGCCCGGCAATGCCGTAACCGGGGTACTGCTGGTCGAGTAAGTGCATTTCGCGGTCACGGCTGACCTTGGCCAGGATAGAGGCCGCAGCAATCGCCGGCACCTGACTATCGCCCTTGACCACGGGGGCGCTCGGCACCTGCAGTTTCGGGCAACGGTTACCGTCAATCAGCGCCAGCTTGGGCGTTACACTCAAGCCTTCGACAGCGCGCTGCATGGCCAGCATGGTGGCTTGCAGGATGTTTAGCTGATCGATTTCCTCGACTTCGGCGCGAGCAATGCACCAGGCCAGGGCTTTTTCACGAATCTCGTCGAAGAGAAGCTCTCGGCGCGCCTCGGTGAGTTTCTTCGAATCATTCAGGCCAAGAATCGGCCGCGCTGGATCGAGAATTACCGCAGCGGTGACCACCGCGCCACAGAGCGGGCCACGGCCGACTTCATCCACGCCAGCCACCAGCTCCTGCACCAGGGTGAAATCCAGCCCGAGCTGCATTAGCCGCGCCCTGTCAGTTGCAGCACAGCCTGGGCAGCCTGCACCGAAGCATCACGGCGCAATGCCCGATGAATCACATCAAAGCCTTCGGTCTGCACTTCGCCGCCGTCCAACAGCGGCGCCAGCAGTTGCGCCAACTCCTCGGGGGTTGCCGCATCCTGAATCAACTCGGGCACCAGCAAGCGCTCGGCCAGTAAATTCGGCAGGGAGATATAGGCACTGGTGACCAGTCGTTTAAGGATGCGGTAGGTCAATGGTGCAACCTTGTAGGCCACCACCATCGGACGCTTGTACAGCAGGGCTTCCAGGGTTGCCGTGCCGGAGGCGATCAATACCGCATCGCACGCTGCCAACGCCTCATGGGAGCGACCATTGAGCAAGGTCAATGGCAGGTCGCGCCCCACCAGCATCTGCTCAAGTTGCGCACGGCGCTCCGGGCTTGAGCACGGCAAAACAAACTGGATGCCAGGACGCAAGGTACGCAAACGCATCGCAGCATCGAGAAACAGACTTCCCAGACGGGACACTTCGCCGCCACGGCTGCCAGGCATTAACGCGACCACCGGTTGCCCGTGGTCCAGGTTCAGCGCTTCACGGGCGGCATTGCGGTCCGCCTGTTGCGGGATGGTATCGGCCAAGGGGTGACCGACAAAACGCACCGGCACCTGATGTTCCTGATAAAACTGCGCCTCAAACGGGAACAGCGTCAGCATCAGGTCACAGGCTTCACGAATTTTCAGCACGCGCTTCTGCCGCCACGCCCACACGGACGGACTGACGTAATGCACGGTCTTGATTCCGGCCTGCCGTAATTTAAGCTCCAGCGTCAGATTGAAATCCGGCGCATCGATGCCAATAAATACATCAGGTTTGGCAGCGATCAGGGTATTGATCAGTCGCTTACGCCGTGAAAGTAACTCAGGCAGACGGCCCAGCACCTCGACCAAGCCCATCACCGACAAGCGCTCCATCGGGAAATAGGGGTTCAGCCCCTGCGCCTGCATCAGCGGGCCACCGACACCGATAAATTCGATCTGTGGGTACTGGGCTCTAAGGGCCTGCATCAGGCCCGCCCCGAGAATATCGCCAGACGCCTCGCCGGCGACCAGCGCGACACGCATCAGGTCAGTCATAAATTATCGGGTAATGCCGCGGCTTGATGCCTGGATGGAATCGCGAAAGAGCGCGACTTCGGGAAACTCTATGCAGGACTCGGCCAATTCACTCATGGCCTGCTCAACAGTCAGTCCCTGGCGATAGACAATCTTGTAGGCACGGCGCAGCGCAGCAATGGCCTCGGCACTGAAACCACGACGTCGCATGCCTTCAAAGTTCATGCTGCGCGCTTCGGCCGGGTTGCCAAATACCGTGACAAACGCGGGAACGTCCTTGCCAATCGCCGTGCCCATGCCGGAAAAGCTGTGTGCACCAATACGGCAGAACTGATGAACCAGGGTATAACCGGAAAGAATCGCCCAGTCATCGACCCACACATGTCCAGCCAGCGCGGTGTTGTTGACCAGAATGCAGTGATTACCGATCACGCTGTCATGGCCGATATGGGCATAAGCCATGATCAGATTGTGATCACCGATGGTCGTTTCACTACGATCCTGTACGGTACCGCGATGGATGGTGACCCCTTCGCGAATAACGTTGTGATCGCCAATCACCAGGCGAGTCACCTCGCCCTGGTATTTGAGATCGGGGGTGTCTTCACCCACCGAGGAAAACTGATAGATGCGGTTGTGTTTACCGATCTTGGTCGGCCCCTTGAGAATCACATGGGGACCGATCACTGAACCCTCACCAATTTCAACATCGGCCCCGACTATCGACCAAGGACCGACGACAACGTCGTCAGCCAGCTTGGCGCTGGGGTCAATGATGGCGCGAGGGTCAATCAAACTCATAGTTTGCGTTCCGCACAGATGATTTCTGCCGAGCAAACTTCCTTGCCGTCGACGCTAGCCTTGCATTCAAATTTCCAGATGCTGCGCTTGCTGCTCAGGTAGCGGGCTTCAAGGGTCAATTGATCCCCTGGCACCACGGGCTGGCGAAAACGCAACTTGTCGGAGCCGACGAAGTAATACAGGGTGCCGTCGGAGGGCTTCAGGTCCATCATCTTGAAACCAAGAATACCGGCGGCCTGAGCCATGGCCTCGATGATCAGCACGCCCGGCATAATCGGGTGCCCCGGAAAATGGCCGTTGAAGAATGGCTCATTGATCGTGACATTCTTGAGCGCTCGAATGCGCTTACCTTCAAGATCCAGCTCAGCCACCCGGTCCACCAGCAAGAACGGGTAACGGTGCGGCAAATATTCGCGAATCTGGTTGATGTCCATCATGTGCAAAGAAGCCTGTAAGAGAAAAAAGAGAAGCCGGCAAACACCGGCTCAGGCATCAGATGAAGTGTCGCCAGCCGAGGTCACGGCAGCCAACTGCTTTTCCAGCTGCAGTAGACGGCGAGCCATGTCATCCAACTGACGAATCCGTGCCGCGCTCTTGCGCCATTCAGCCGCTGGCTGCATGGCGGTGCCCGACGAATAGGAACCAGGTTCGGTAATGGAGCGAGTCACCATGGTCATCCCGGTGACGAACACGTTGTCGCACACCTCGATATGCCCAACCATGCCCACGCCACCGGCGATCATGCAGTTCTTACCAATCTTGGTGCTACCAGAAATCCCGACGCAGCCAGCCATGGCGGTGTTGTCGCCGATCTGCACGTTGTGCGCGACCATGATCTGGTTATCCAGCTTGACGCCGTTACCGATCAGCGTGTCCGACAATGCGCCACGATCAACAGTGGTGTTAGCACCGATCTCAACATCATCAGCGATGCTCACCCCACCAATCTGCGCGATCTTCTGCCAGACACCTTTCTCATTGGCGAAACCGAAACCTTCACCACCGATCACGGCACCCGACTGAATAACAACACGTTTGCCGATGCGTACATCGTGATACAGCGTCACGCGCGGAGCCAGCCAGCCACCCTCGCCAATCACCGAACGGGCCCCCACAACACAATGCGCCCCGACAGTTACGCCAGCCGCTATCTGCGCACCACTCTCGATGACCGCATAAGCGCCAACACTGGCACTGGCATCAACCTGTGCATCAGCTGCAACCACGGCTGTAGGATGTACGCCCGGCAGCGCCTGGGGCTTGCGATCAAACAGATGGGAGAGTTCGGCGTAGGCCAGATAAGGGTTCGCCACAACCAGCGCATTACCGGCATACCCCTCGGCATCAGCGGCAGTCAGCAACACAGCGCCGGCCTGGCTGGCCGGCAGAAACTTGCGGTATTGCGTATTGGCCAGAAAGCTCAGCTGATCAACGCCGGCCTCTTGCAAGGTGGCCAGGCCGCTGATCGGCTTGTCTGGAGCGCCATGCAACACAGCGCCCAGACGCTCGGCCAACTGGCCGAGGGTATAAACCATTGCTCTCATGGTTAGCGCAGCTTGTTCATGCGCTCAATGACCTGACGAGTGATGTCGAACTGCGGTTTGACATCAATCACCGCGCCACGCTCCAGCACCAGGTCAAAGTTACCGCTCTTGATGGTTTCTTCGACGGCCTTGTCCAGATTGGGCTTGAGCTTCTTCAGCATTTCACGATCGGCCACGGCTTTAGACTCGTTCAGCTCCTTGGACTGGAACTGGAAATCACGAGCCTTCTGCTTGAACTCAAGCTCCAGGCGCTCACGCTCGGCGGTCTGCATTTTTTCGCCGTCTTTAACCAGACGATCCTGAATGCGCTTGGCATCGCTTTCCAGGGTTTTCAGTTTGTTCAACTGCGGACCGAACTTCTTCTCGGCATCCACGGAATAACGCTTGGCCGCATCAGATTCGAGCAAGGCCATTTGATAGTTCAATACCGCTACTTTCATTTCGGCAAAGGCCGGGGTTGCCAACAGAGCAACGCTTAGCAAAACCAGTTGAGTCAACTTACGCACGGTGCAACTCCTGCAAAACTGTTGGTATTCAATAATCTGACGCTTAGAACGTCTGACCGAGAGAGAACTGGAAAATCTGTGTATCAGAATCGTCAGGCTCAACAATCGGCATGGCCAAACTAAAACTCAACGGACCCAGCGCTGTAATCCAGGTCAGACCGACACCAATCGAACTGGCCAGCTCACCTGCATCGACGCTGCCACAGTTCTCCTGGCTACTGCCACACGTGGTATCAAACACGTTACCCACGTCCCAGAACAATGCGGTACGCAACGAACGCTGATCTTTGACAAACGGCATAGGGAACAGCAGTTCAGCGCCACCCTGAATCAGTACGTTACCGCCGAACGGCAAGGGGTCTTGATCGTCGGTGTAACGCCCATCATCGCCAGGACCTGCACCCTCGTTGTAATTCGGCACACCGTTGATGCGCGCAACGCTAGGGGTACTACGCGGACCAAGACTGCTGTCCTTGAAACCACGCACCGAGTTGAAGCCACCGGCGTAATAATGCTCATAGAATGGCAGTTCAGAGGTTGAACCGTAGCTGTCGCCGTAGCCCAACTGGCTATGCAGACGCAAGGTATAGGTATTTGTCAGCGGCTTGAAGATCTGGCCACGGTAATCGAGCTTGAAGAACGACAAGTCGCTACCCGGAACCGTGGTTTCAAAGACCAGGCTCTGTGAATGGCCACGGTTGGCAAGCACACCCCGGTTGAGGGTTGATTCCGACCAGCCAATCGAGGCTTTGAGGTTCAGGTAATCGTCACCTTCCTCGTCAATAAACTCGTAGATTTCATCAACGGTGTAGTCACCCGTGCCGATGCTGTCATTCTGAACGGTCAAGCCATAGGTCAGACGAGAGGTGTCACTGATCGGATAACCAATGCTGGCACCTGCACCAAAGCTGTCGACGGAATAGCTAGACACGTCTGTATCCAGCTCATCGTAATCCGTCTCGCGGTAGAAGGCGTTGTAACCCAGGCTCACACCGTCTGGCGTCCAGTAGGGGTCAACAAAACCAAAGTTATAGTTGCTCTGGTATTCGCTACGGGTCAAACCAAGGCTGACCTTGTTACCGGTGCCGAGAAAGTTATTCTGGGTAATCGAGCCACCAAAAATCAGACCGGCGTTTTGAGCAAAACCGACGCTGGCTGTAATCGAACCCGATGCCTGTTCTTCAACGCTGTAATTCACATCGATCTGGTCGTCACTACCCGGCACCTGCGGGGTTTCAACGTTGACTTCCTTGAAGTAACCCAAGCGCTCCAGGCGGGTCTTGGACTGATCGATCAGATAAGTCGAAGCCCAGCCACCCTCCATCTGGCGCATTTCACGGCGCAGCACTTCGTCTTCTGTCTTGGTATTACCGCGGAAACTGATGCGGTTAACGTAAGCCCGCTTGCCGGGGTCAACCACGAAGGTAATGGACACGGTGCCATCATCATGGGCTTCCGGTACGCCGTTGACGTTGGCAAAGGTATAGCCTTCGTTCCCCAGGCGGCGCGTGATCAGCTCGGAGGTGGTGGTCATGACCTTGCGCGAGAATACCTGGCCTTCCTGCACCAGCAACAAGGCCCGAACCTCTTCCTCCGGCACTTTCAGCTCACCGGTAAGTTTGACATCACGCACGGTGTACTTCTCACCCTCATCGACGTTGACGGTGACATACACGTGCTTCTTGTCTGGCGTAATGGATACCTGTGTGGAGCTGATATCCATGTTGATATAGCCGCGATCCAGGTAATAGGAACGCAGGCGCTCCAAGTCGCCGGAGAGTTTCTCACGGGCGTACTTGTCATCATTCTTGAAGAAAGACAGCCAATTGGTGGTCTTCAACTCGAACAGGTCGACCAGATCCTCATCAGAAAAGACCGAGTTACCCACCACGTTGATGTGCTGGATAGCAGCAACCGAACCCTCACTGATATTGATCTTCAACGCGACACGGTTACGTGGCTGCGGAATCACTTCGGCTTCGATTTCGGCAGAGTAACGACCCTGAGCGACATACTGACGCTGCAGTTCATTACGCACGCCTTCCAAGGTGGCGCGCTGGAAAATCTCACCTTCGGACAACCCAGACTGGTTCAACCCCTTGAGCAAGTCTTCGCTGCTGATGGCTTTGTTGCCTTCGATTTCGATACTGGAAATCGACGGCCGCTCGACCACCGTAACGACCAGCACATTACCTTCACGGCCGAGCTGAATGTCCTGGAAGAAGCCGGTCTTGAACAACTCGCGAGTGGCTTCGACCAACGCACGGTCATCAGCCTGCGCCCCGACGCTCAGAGGCAAGGCGCCAAATACGCTGCCCGCGGAAACGCGCTGCAGACCGGTAACCCGGATATCGGAGATGGTGAAGGACTCAGCGTGAACTTCGGTGATCATCAGTGCGGCAAGCACCGCAGGTAGCAGCAGACGTTTCATGAAGTCCTTTCTTATTCCAACTGACAATAAAAAATCTGCCGCTTAGAGCGGCACTTTTTGTATATACCGAGAGCGTAATCCAGCAGCGACTACAGACGACTCAAGTCGTTAACCAGGGCCAACAACATCACCCCAATCACCAGGCTGATGCCAATCTGCATCCCCCAACCTTGTACCCGTTCCGATAGCGGGCGACCACGCACCCACTCGACCAGATAAAACAGCAGATGCCCCCCATCCAGCACGGGGATAGGCAACAAATTGAGAACCCCCAGACTAATGCTCAGGTAGGCGAGGAATTTCAGGAAATCACTCAAACCGGACTCAGCAGAAGCGCCCGCCACTTTAGCAATGGTTATCGGCCCGCTCAAGTTTTTTACCGAGAGCTCGCCAAACAGCATTTTCTTCAGTGAATTAAGGGTCAGAACGCTCATCGTCCAGGTGTTTTTTGCCCCTTCGACGACGGCATCCAGCGGCCCATAACTGACCTCACGCAACATCTCGGCCGGCCAATCCCCGCCGGCCACGCCAGCCCCCAGATAACCGCTGACTGCCTCACCCTCACCGCGCGCAGCCAGGGTCAGCGGCACATCCAGCTGCTGACCTTGACGCTCTATCAGCAGACTAACCTGTTTACCCGGCAAACCACGGACCTGATCCACCAGTTGCTGCCAATCAGCCAGAGACTGACCATCCAACGCAAGCAGACGATCACCGACCTGCAAGCCTGCGGCAAAGGCAGGACCTTCAGGGTCAAGCTGCGCCAACACCGGTTGCAGCACCGGACGCCATGGGCGAATCCCCAGCGAAGCGATAGGGTCGGGCTCATCAGCACCACGCAGCCAGTTATCCAACACAACCTGGCGCGGACTGTCGACCGAAGAACCAGGCTCGCGCACCGAGAGCTCCAGGTTGCCACTTTCTCCCAGCCGGCTGACCAACTGCAGGTTGACTGCAGCCCAGCCGGTAGTCGGCTCGCCGTCTACCGCAACAATTTCCTGACCAACCTGCAAACCCGCAACGTCGGCCAGACTACCCGCCTCGACCGCGCCAATAACCGGGCGCACCTGCTGGCTACCCAGCATCGCGACAACCCAGAAGAACAGCAGCGCAAGCAGGAAATTCGCCACCGGACCGGCCGCCACGATAGCAATACGCTGGCGAACCGACTTGCGATTGAACGACTGGTCAAGCAGCTCCGGCGGCACATCGCCTTCGCGCTCATCGAGCATTTTCACGTAGCCGCCCAACGGGATGGCAGCCACTACGAACTCAGTGCCCTGGCGGTCATGCCAGCGCAGCAGCGGACTGCCAAAGCCGACGGAAAACCGCAGTACCTTGACCCCGCAACGACGGGCAACCCAAAAGTGCCCATATTCGTGAATAGTTACCAGCACACCCAACGCAACCAGGGTGCCGACCAGCATATAAAGCGCACTCATCAAACTTCTCCGCGTCGACGATCAGCGCCGACTCAGCCATTGCTCAGCCAGATCACGTGCACGCCGGTCAGCGACCAGCACCATGTCCAGGCTCTCAACCGCCAAAGCGGGCTCAGTATGCAGAACGTCTTCGATAATACGCGCGATCTCGGGAAAGCGGATGCGCCGCTCAAGAAACGCCGCCACCGCCACTTCATTGGCCGCATTGAGCATGGCGGGCGCGGTACCACCGGCCTGCGCCGCCTCACGAGCCAAGCGCAAACAAGGAAAGCGCTGCTCGTCCGGCGCCTGAAAATCCAGCCGGGCGATGGCGAACAGGTCCAGCGGGGCGACCCCCGAAGCGATACGCTCCGGCCAGGCCAGGGCGTGACTGATGGGGGTGCGCATGTCCGGATTGCCCAACTGGGCCAGCACCGAACCGTCGACATAATCGACCAGCGAATGGATCACGCTCTGCGGATGTACCACCACCTCAACCTGATCAGGCGTCGCATCAAACAGCCAGCAAGCCTCGATCAACTCCAGGCCCTTGTTCATCATGCTGGCGGAATCCACCGAAATCTTGCGCCCCATCGACCAATTGGGGTGCGCGCACGCCTGCTCAGGGGTGACAGCCTCAAGCTGGTCCAGCGGCATTTCCCGGAACGGCCCACCCGAGGCGGTCAGCAGAATCCGGCGCACCCCGACCTGCGGCAGGCCACGGGCGTAATCGCCCGGCAGGCATTGGAAAATCGCATTGTGCTCGCTGTCGATCGGCAACAGTACGGCGCCGCTGCGCCTGACCGCCTGCATAAACAGCGCGCCGGACATCACCAAGGCTTCTTTATTGGCCAGCAGCACTTTCTTGCCCGCTTCAACCGCTGCCATTGTTGGCGGCAAGCCTGCCGCACCGACAATCGCAGCCATCACGGCATCTACTTCAGGGTGTGCCGCCACGTGACACAGGCCCTCGTCGCCATGCAACACCTGAGTAGGCAGCCCAGCGGCACGCAAACCGTCCTGCAGACTGCGAGCCGCTAGCGCATTCGGCACCACAGCAAAACGAGGGCGGTAAATCATGCACAAGGCTTCCAGCTCAGCCAGACGACTGAAGCCGGTCAATGCAAACACTTGATAGCGCTCAGGATGACGCGCGATGACATCGAGGGTACTCAAGCCGATCGAGCCGGTCGCTCCCAGCACGGTAATCTGTTGCAGATGACTCACAGCGCGCCCCAACCCGCCAGCCAGAGTAGCGCGGCAAACACCGGAATCGCCGCCGTCAGGCTGTCGATACGATCCAGCACACCGCCGTGCCCCGGCAGCAGATTACTGCTGTCCTTGATTCCGGATTGGCGCTTGAACATGCTTTCAGTCAGATCACCAACCACCGAAATCAGCACCACTACGGCGGTGCCGACCAACCCCAGCAACAGGCTGACAAACGACCAGTCACGGTAAATCGCCACACCCACGCAGATCAGCAGCGTCACCAGCAAACCGCCGAACACCCCTTCCCAGCTTTTACCCGGGCTGACCTGCGGGGCCAGCTTGCGCTTGCCGAAGCGCCTGCCGGAGAAATAAGCCCCAATATCAGCGCCCCATACCAGCACCATTACCGCCAGAATCAGCCAGTTTGCGTCAGGCCACTGCTTGAACAACACCAGTCCCTGCCAGGCCGGCAGCAAAATCAGCAGACCTATTAGCAACCGGACCGGCGCCTGCGCCCAAAAGCGACTGCTGGCCGGATAGCCCAAGACCAGAAAGGTCGCTAGCGCCCACCAGGCAACGCCGCACAGCAACACCCATGGAGCAAGCACCGGCAAGGCGTAGAGCCCGCACAGCAACACAGCAACCAACCCGGCATAAGCCACGCGCTGCAGCTGCGCAGCAAAACCCGCCAGGCGAGCCCACTCCCACGCACCCAAGCTGACCACCGCGCCGATAAACAGCGCAAACAGCGCGCCATCGAGCAGAAAGAAGCCACCCAGCGCGAACGGCAACAGCACCAGCGCAGTAATAATTCGTTGCTTGAGCATTAACTGCGGGCCTCTGCAGCCACCTGATCGCTGGTTTTCCCAAAGCGACGCTGACGGCTAGCAAAATCGGCCAAGGCTTTACGCATGGCGTCGTGTTTGAAATCCGGCCAGAACAGGTCGGAGAAATAGAGCTCGGTGTAAGCCAGCTGCCAAAGCAGGAAATTACTGATGCGATGCTCGCCACCGGTACGGATGCAGAGGTCCGGCAAAGGCAAATCGCCAGTTACCAAACAGCTCTGCAACAGCTCCGGAGTGATGTCTTCAGCACGTAAATGGCCACCCTGGACCTCACGCGCCAACCGTTGCGCAGCCTGCGCAATATCCCACTGGCCGCCATAATTGGCCGCCACTTGCAGCACAAAGCGTGTTTTTTCGCCTGCAGTTTGTGCCTCAGCCTCACGCATCGCCGCCTGCAGCTCCGGATGGAATCGCGAGCGATCACCGATAATGCGCAAGCTGATGTCGTTGGCATCGAGTTTCTTCGCCTCACGGCGCAGCGCACTGAGGAACAACTCCATCAGCGCACTGACTTCCTCGGCCGGACGCTGCCAGTTTTCACTGGAGAAGGCGAATAGCGTCAGCACCTCGACTCCCGCCTCGGCGCACACCTCAATCACCGCCCGCACGGCATCGACACCCGCTTTATGGCCAGCAACGCCGGGCAGCAGACGCTTCTTGGCCCAGCGATTATTACCGTCCATGATGATCGCTACATGCCGCGGCACAGCAGGCGAATTACCGTCTTTGGTCTTTTCCATGACGAAATCCCGGCCGTTAAACGGCCATCAGATCCGCTTCTTTCTGCTTCACCGCCACTTCGATTTCGGCGACAAACTTGTCGGTAAGCTTCTGGATCTCATCAGCAGCACGGCGCTCTTCGTCTTCGCTGATTTCTTTCTCTTTAACCAGGTCTTTCAGCTGGCTCAAGGCATCGCGGCGAATATTGCGCACGGCCACACGACCATCTTCGGCGGCATCACGGGCCTGCTTGGTGAAGCCCTTACGGGTTTCTTCGGTCAGTGCCGGCATGGAAATCAGCAACAACTCACCGAGGTTGGTCGGATTGAAGCCCAGACCCGAGCTCTGAATTGCCTTATCGACAGCAGCCAGCATGTTGCGCTCAAAAGCTACAACCTGCAGGGTGCGGGCGTCCTTGACGGTAACGTTGGCCACCTGATTCAACGGGGTGTCAGCGCCGTAGTAAGGCACCATCACACCACCCAGAACACTCGGGTGCGCCTGGCCGGTACGGATTCGGCTGAAGGCGTGGACCAGCGATTCCAGGCTCTTCTGCATGCGCACCTGGGCGTCTTTCTTGATCTCATTGATCATGTTTATCTTCCTCAATCAGAGTGCCTTCAGCGCCGCCGACTACCACGTTGAGCAGGGCACCGGGCTTGTTCATGTTGAAAACGCGCAGCGGCATATTATGGTCGCGGCACAGGCAGATAGCCGTCAGGTCCATCACGCCCAGCTTGCGATCGAGTACCTCGTCGTAGGTCAGACGATCGAATTTCTCGGCATGCGGATCCTTGAACGGGTCGGCAGTGTACACACCATCCACCTTGGTCGCCTTGAGCACTACGTCAGCATCGATCTCGATGGCGCGCAGACAGGCGGCCGAGTCAGTGGTGAAAAACGGATTACCAGTGCCAGCAGCGAAAATCACCACCTCACCGGTTTTCAGATGACGCAAAGCCTTGCGCCGGTCGTAGTGGTCGGTCACCCCGACCATGGAAATCGCCGACATGACGATGGCCGGGATATTCGAACGCTCCAGCGCATCGCGCATGGCCAAGGCATTCATCACGGTGGCCAGCATACCCATGTGGTCCCCGGTGACCCGATCCATCCCCGCTGCGCTCAAGGCGGCGCCACGGAACAGGTTACCGCCACCGATCACCAAGCCGACCTGGACACCGATACCGACCAGCTGACCGACTTCCAGAGCCATGCGATCCAGCACTTTCGGATCGATGCCGAAATCTTCCGACCCCATCAGGGCCTCGCCGCTAAGTTTGAGCAGAATGCGCTTGTAGCGCGGTTGACGACCACCCATCTGCTGAGCCATTGCGAGTCTCTCCTGCGGCGTTTGAATTCTGCGCGAACCTTCGGTTCGCTTTTATTGAGCGCCTCTACAGCACTCCGAGTTATTGGCGCCTAAGCCCAACCACTCACCACAGCTTATTCGCTGCGGCCTTAATTTGACAAAGAGGCCGCGCGCGTTAGCGGGCAGCCTCTTCGTGGCGACAGCGGTGAGCCGTCTTACTGCTTGCTGGCAGCAGCTACTTGCGCAGCAACTTCTTCAGCGAAGTTGTCGACCGGCTTCTCGATGCCTTCACCAACCTTGAAGTAGGTGAACGAAACGATTTCAGCACCGGCTTTCTGCGCCAGAGCACCGACCTTGACTTCCGGATCTTTAACGAAGGCTTGCTCAACCAAGCTAGCTTCAGCCAGGAACTTGCTGATGCGACCGGCAACCATCTTCTCGACGATTTCAGCCGGCTTGCCCTTGATCTTGTCTTCGTTGAGGCTGACGAACACGGCTTTCTCGCGCTCGATAGCTTCAGCAGACACTTCCGAAGGCAGCAGGAACTCAGGATTGCTGGCCGCTACGTGCATGGCGATGTCTTTGGCCAGCTCGACGTTGCCGCCCTTGAGCACAACCACAACACCGATCTTGTTGCCGTGCAGGTAAGAGCCCAGAACGTCACCTTCAATACGCGCCAGACGACGGATATTGACGTTCTCACCGGTTTTGGCAACCAGGGCCAGACGCGCTTCTTCTTGAGCGGCGATCAGCGGCTCAACTGCGGTCAGCTTGTCAGCGAAGGCTTTCTCGACGCTGGCAGCAACGAAGTTCTTGAAGTCGTCCTGCAGAGCCAGGAAGTCAGTCTGCGAGTTAACTTCGAGAATGACAGCAGCCTTACCATCTTCCTTGATGCTGATGGCGCCTTCAGCAGCCACGTTGCCAGCTTTCTTGGCAGCCTTGATCGCGCCGGAAGCACGCATGTCGTCGATGGCTTTTTCGATGTCGCCGCCAGCCTTGGTCAAGGCCTTCTTGCAATCCATCATGCCTTCGCCAGTACGCTCACGCAGTTCTTTAACCAACGCTGCAGTAATCTCTGCCATTTTCAAATTCCTCTTGGATAGGTTGTTAACCATTCCACCCGCGAACGGGCGCTCAATTCGTAACGCATCGCCGACTTTGACTTCAAACAATTGCAACTAAGCGTCGGCGAGGGTTTTCAAGGTGGCAAAAAGGGGGCCAAGCCCCCTTTTTGCGAACTAAGCAAACGCTAGACGCGTTTTACTTAGCCTTCAGCCGCTTCTACAGCCGGGGCTTGCTCGACGAATTCGTCGGTGCCGCCGTTAGCGTTGGTACGGCCACGCACTACTGCGTCAGCCATTGCACCCATGTACAGCTGGATGGCGCGGATGGCGTCATCGTTGCCTGGGATGATGTAGTCAACGCCTTCCGGGCTGCTGTTGGTATCGACGACGCCGATAACCGGGATGCCCAGCTTGTTGGCTTCGGTGATAGCAATGCGCTCGTGGTCAACGTCGATCACGAACAGAGCGTCTGGCAGACCGCCCATATCCTTGATACCACCCAGGCTGCGATCCAGCTTTTCCAGATCACGGGTGCGCATCAGGGCTTCTTTCTTGGTCAGCTTGGCGAAAGTACCGTCCTGGGACTGAACTTCCAGATCGCGCAGACGCTTGATCGAGGCACGGATGGTTTTGTAGTTGGTCAGCATGCCGCCCAACCAGCGATGATCGACGTACGGCGAACCGCAACGCGCTGCTTCTTCAGCAACGATCTTGCCAGCGGAACGCTTGGTGCCTACGAACAGAATCTTGTTTTTGCCCGAAGCCAGCTTTTCAACGAAAGACAGCGCTTCGTTGAACATTGGCAGGGTTTTTTCAAGGTTGATGATGTGAATCTTGTTGCGCGCACCGAAAATGTACTTACCCATTTTCGGGTTCCAGTAACGGGTCTGGTGGCCGAAGTGCACACCGGCCTTCAGCATATCGCGCATATTGACTTGGGACATGATAGTTCCTTGATAAGTCGGGTTAGGCCTCCACGCATCCCGATCTCCAACCCGTCGATCTCGTCGAAAGGCACCCAGGAAACCGTGTCGATACGTGTGTGGGTTTAAGCTTTCGGGCACACAGCCCGTAAAGCGGCGCGTTTTATACCATAAAAGTCAGGCACAAGCTACACAGACAACAACACCCAGCATGCTCAGCACTGCGTTTTCACGTGATGCTTATAGCGGGTGGCTTGTAGCTGTTAAGATGACGCCCTTTCTGTTCGTGTTCGAGAGCCACACATGACCGTCACCATCAAAACGCCCGACGAAATCGAAAAAATGCGCGTAGCCGGTCGCCTGGCTGCCGACGTGTTGGAAATGATTGGCGAACACGTCAAGCCCGGCATCACCACCGAAGCGCTCGACCGCATTTGCCACGACTATATTGTCAACGTCCAGCAGGCCATCCCTGCACCGCTCAACTACAAAGGCTTTCCCAAGTCGATCTGCACTTCGGTCAACCACGTAGTTTGTCACGGCATCCCCAACGACAAGCCCCTGAAGGATGGCGACGTGATCAATATCGACGTCACCGTGATCAAGGATGGCTACCACGGTGATACCAGCAAGATGTTTATGGTGGGCAACGTACCCGAGTGGGCCGAACGCCTGGCCAAGATCACTCAGGAGTGCATGTATAAAGGTATTGAACTGGTCAAGCCCGGCACCCGTCTGGGCGACATCGGTGAAGTGATTCAAAAGCACGCCGAAAAGAACGGTTTCTCTGTGGTGCGCGAGTACTGCGGTCACGGTATCGGTGCAGTGTTTCACGAAGAGCCGCAAGTGCTGCATTACGGCCGCGCCGGCACCGGTATGGAATTGGTTGAAGGCATGACCTTCACCATCGAGCCGATGATCAACCAGGGCCGTGCAGAAACCCGCACCCTGGGCGACGGCTGGACCGCCATCACCAAGGACCGCAAGCTTTCCGCCCAATGGGAGCACACCCTTCTGGTGACTGCTGACGGTTACGAAATCTTCACCCTGCGCAGTGATGACACCATCCCCCGCACATCGGCCTGAAAACCCGCTCAAAGCCTGCAGCGCGTCACCCCAGCAGGGCAAGGCAGACTGCATGACTCTCGCTCGCATGGCTGGGTACGGGTTCTGGACCACGTTATATAAAGGAAAGCATTGATGCCGCAGGTAGATCCGGAGCTGTTCGACCGCGGCCAGTTCCAGGCGGAACTGGCTCTCAAGGCCAGCCCCATTGCGGCATTCAAGAAGGCCATTCGCCACGCCCGCGAGGTGCTCGACGGGCGCTTCAGGAGCGGCCGCGATGTCCGTCGTCTGGTTGAAGACCGTGCCTGGTTTGTCGACCAGATCCTGCGTGAAGCCTGGGTTCGCCTACCCTGGAGCGACGATGCGGCTATCGCCCTGCTGGCGGTCGGCGGTTACGGACGCGGCGAGCTGCACCCCTTCTCCGATATCGACCTGCTGATCCTGCTCGATAACGCCGACCATGAAACCTTCCGCGAGCCGATTGAGTCATTTCTGACCTTGCTCTGGGACATCGGCCTGGAAGTTGGCCAGAGCGTGCGCTCAGTCGATGAATGCGCCGACGAAGCCCGGGCCGACCTGACCGTTATCACCAACCTGATGGAAAGTCGCACCATTGCCGGCCCAGAGCGCCTGCGCCAACGCATGCAGGATGTCACCAGCACCGCACAGATGTGGCCCAGCAAGCACTTCTTTCTGGCCAAGCAAAAAGAGCAGCGCGCCCGTCACAGCAAATACAACGACACCGAATACAACCTGGAACCCAACGTCAAAGGTTCGCCCGGCGGCTTGCGCGACATTCAGACCATCCTCTGGGTTGCACGCCGACATTTCGGCACGCTGAACCTGCACGCCATGGTTGGCCAGGGCTTTCTACTGGAAAGCGAATACGCCCTGCTCGCCTCCAGCCAGGAGTTTCTCTGGACAGTACGCTACGCCCTGCACATGCTCGCGGGCCGCGCCGAAGACCGCCTGCTGTTCGACCACCAGAGTAAGGTAGCGGCCCTGCTCGGCTTCGAAGACAGCGATAACAAGCGCGCCATCGAGCGCTTTATGCAGAAGTACTACCGCGTCGTAATGGCGATTGCCGAGCTCAGCGACCTGATCATCCAGCACTTCGAAGAACAGATCCTGCGCGCCGGCGAAAGCGGTCCGGCGACCCAGCTCAACAGCCGTTTCCAGGTGCGCAACAACTATATAGAGGCCACCCATCCCGGCATCTTCAAGCGCACCCCGTTCGCCATTCTGGAAATTTTTGTGGTCATGGCCCAGCACCCGGAGATTGAAGGTGTTTGCGCCGACACCATCCGCTTGCTGCGCGACCATCGCCACCTGATCGACGATGATTTCCGCCGCGACATCCGTAACACCAGCCTGTTTATCGAGCTGTTCAAATGCAAAGAAGGCATCCATCGCAACCTGCGGCGGATGAACCGCTACGGCATTCTCGGCCTCTACCTGCCTGAATTCGGCCTGATTGTCGGGCAGATGCAGCATGACCTGTTCCACATCTACACGGTCGACGCGCACACCCTGAATCTGATCAAGCACCTGCGTAAACTGACCAAGCCGGGGGTGGCAGAGAAATTCCCGCTGGCCAGCGAGCTGGTCGAAAAACTGCCCAAGCCCGAGCTGATCTACCTGGCCGGCATTTACCACGATATCGGCAAAGGTCGCGGCGGCGATCATTCCGAACTCGGCGCAGTCGACGCTGCCGCGTTCTGCGAGCGTCATCAGCTGCCCAGCTGGGATTCCAAACTGATTGCCTGGCTGGTGCAGAGCCATCTGGTGATGTCGACGACCGCGCAGCGCAAGGACCTATCGGACCCGCAAGTGATCTCCGACTTTGCTCATTTGGTCGGCGACCAGACACGCCTGGACTACCTCTACGTGCTGACTGTGGCAGACATCAATGCCACCAATCCAAGCCTGTGGAACTCCTGGCGCGCCAGCCTGCTGCGCCAGCTGTATACCGAAACCAAGCGCGCACTCAACCGTGGCCTGGAAAACCCGCTGGACCGTGAAGAGCAGATCCGCCTGACCCAGGTCGCAGCGCTGGACATTCTGGTGCGTGGCGGCACCGATGCAGACGTGGCCGAGCAACTGTGGGCGCAGCTGGGCGATGACTACTTCCTGCGCCACACGGCCGAAGATGTGGCCTGGCATACGCTGGCGATCATCAACCACCCGAACGATGGCAACCCGCTGGTCTTGATCAAGGAAACCACCCAGCGCGAATTCGAGGGCGGTACGCAAATCTTCATCTACGCCGAAGATCAGCACGACTTCTTTGCCGTGACTGTGGCGGCCATGGCTCAGCTCAATCTGAACATCCATGACGCACGCATCCTCACCTCCACCAGCCAGTTCACCCTCGACACCTATATCGTGCTGGAAAGTGAAGGTGGCTCGATTGGCGACAACCCGCAGCGAATAGAAGAAATTCGCCAAGGCCTGATCGATGTACTGAAACACCCCGACGAATACCCCAGCATCATTCAGCGCCGCGTACCGCGCCAGCTCAAGCACTTTGCCTTTGCCCCGCAAGTGACGATTCACAATGACGCGCATCGTCCGGTGACCATTATCGAAGTCACCGCACCAGACAGGCCGGGGCTGTTGGCGCGGATCGGACGGATTTTTCTCGATTTCGACCTGTCGTTGCTGAACGCCAAGATTGCCACGCTTGGCGAGCGAGTCGAAGACGTGTTCTTTGTCACCGACGCGCACAACCAACAACTATCCGATCCCGATCTGTGCATACGCCTGCAGGCCACCATGATCGCCCAACTCACAGATAACAACGGGCAGCAGATCGAACCCAGCCACATCAGTATTTAAGCCATGTGACCACGCTTGAGCGCCCGGCATTGCCAAGACCGGCGCTGGTAGACATCAGGAAGACCCAATGAACGACGCGTTAAACCAGTTGCAGCCCTATCCGTTCGAAAAGCTCCGCGCACTGCTGGGCGGTATCCAGCCCAACACCGAGAAAAGCCCGATTGCCCTGTCGATTGGCGAGCCGAAACACCGCTCACCGGCCTTTGTCGCCGAAGCCCTCAGCGCCAACCTCGATCAACTGGCGGTGTACCCCACCACGCTCGGGATTGCGCCGCTGCGCGAAGCCATCGCCAACTGGTGTGCTCGCCGCTTTGGCTTGCCGGCCAACGTGCTCGACCCGGCGCGTCATGTGCTGCCGGTCAACGGCACGCGCGAGGCGCTGTTCGCCTTTACCCAGGCGGTGGTGCAGCGCGGGGTAGACGGTTTGGTGATCAGCCCCAATCCGTTCTACCAAATCTATGAAGGCGCAGCGTTTCTGGCCGGCGCACAGCCGCACTACCTGCCGTGCCTGGAGGCCCATGGCTTCAACCCGGACTTCGACGCTGTCAGCGATGAAGTCTGGCAACGCTGTCAGATTCTCTTCCTCTGCTCGCCCGGCAACCCGACAGGCGCGCTGATTCCGCTCGACACCCTGAAAAAGCTGATCGCCCTGGCCGATAAATTCGACTTCGTGATCACCGCCGACGAGTGTTACAGCGAGCTGTACTTCGATGAAAGCAACCCACCGGCTGGCTTGCTCACCGCCTGCGCCGAGCTGGGCCGTAGCGATTTTGCGCGCTGCGTGGTGTTCCACAGCCTGTCCAAGCGCTCCAACTTGCCCGGTCTGCGCTCGGGTTTTGTCGCCGGCGACGCCGCCATTTTGAAATCATTCCTGCTGTACCGTACCTACCACGGCTGCGCCATGCCGGTACAAACCCAACTGGCCAGCGTGGCCGCGTGGAACGACGAAGCCCATGTAAAAGCCAACCGCGACCTGTACCGGGAAAAGTTCGACGCAGTGCTGGCGATTCTTGACGGCGTGCTGGATGTAAAGCGCCCGGATGGTGGCTTCTACCTGTGGGCCAAGACGCCGATAGACGATGAAACATTTACCCGCGAGCTGTTTGCCCGCGAGCATGTCACCGTGGTGCCGGGGTCCTACCTGTCACGCGAGGTAAACGCCAGCAACCCAGGCGCCGGACGCGTACGCATGGCCCTGGTGGCGCCATTGGCCGAATGCGTGGCCGCTGCCGAACGTATCCGTGATTTTGTGAAGAGCCTCTGATGAACACTCTGTTTGGCATCAAAGCCTGCGACACCATGAAAAAAGCCCGCACCTGGCTCGACGAGCACGGGGTAAGCTATGCCTTTCACGATTACAAAGCCTGCGGCATCGACCGCGGCAACCTGGAAAAGTGGTGCAATGAACATGGCTGGGAAATCATCCTGAACCGTGCTGGCACCACCTTCCGCAAGCTGGACGAGGCGCAGAAAAGCGATCTCGACCAGCACAAGGCGATCGAACTGATGCTCGCCCAACCGTCGATGATCAAACGCCCGGTGCTGGATCTCGGCAACAAGACGCTGGTCGGCTTCAAGGCTGACCGTTATGCCGCCGAACTGGTTTGAACCAGCCGGCCCACACGAATTTGCGGTAAGGAAAACAGCATGAGCACGACCCTCTTCAGCCTGGCCTTCGGCGTTGGCACCCAGAACCGTCAAAGCAACTGGCTGGAAGTTTTCTACGCCCAGCCACTGCTCAACCCGGCCAGTGAACTGGTGGCCAAGGTCATCGAGAAAATCGACTACCAGGGCGGCAACCACGCCATCATGATCAGCAACAACCAGGCCGGCGAACTGGCCGAAGCGCTGAAAAACATCGATGCCGCACAATCTGCCCTGCTCACCCGCCTGGCCGAAAGCCAGAAGCCACTGGTGGTCACCCTGATCGAAGAAGACGGCGCACTGACCAGCACCCCCGAGGCCTACCTCAAGCTGCACCTGCTGTCGCATCGCCTGGTCAAACCACACGGTTTGAACCTGACCGGCATCTTCCCACTGCTGCCCAACGTCGCCTGGACCAGCCAGGGCGCAATCGACCTCGCCGAACTGGCTGAGCGCCAACTGGAAGCGCGCCTGAAAGGCGAACTGCTGGAAGTGTTCTCGGTGGACAAGTTCCCGAAAATGACCGATTACGTGGTGCCGGCTGGCGTGCGCATCGCCGATAGCTCGCGTATTCGTCTGGGTGCCTACGTGGGCGAAGGCACCACGGTGATGCACGAAGGTTTCGTCAATTTCAACGCTGGCACCGCTGGCCCGGGGATGATCGAAGGCCGCGTGTCTGCGGGCGTTTTCGTCGGCAAGGGCTCGGATCTGGGCGGTGGCTGCTCGACCATGGGCACATTGTCCGGTGGCGGCAATATCGTCATCTCCGTGGGTGAAGGCTGCCTGATCGGCGCCAACGCCGGCATCGGCATTCCATTGGGCGACCGCAACACTGTGGAGTCGGGCCTGTACATCACCGCCGGTACCAAGGTGGCGCTGCTCGATGCCGACAACAAGCTGGTCAAGGTGCTCAAGGCGCGCGACCTGGCCGGCCAGCCGGACCTGCTGTTCCGTCGCAACTCGCAGAGCGGCGCAGTGGAGTGCAAAACCCACAAATCCGCCATTGAACTGAACGAAGCCCTGCACGCGCACAACTGAGCCTGGCGACAAACTGCAAGCCGAGCGCTTGCAGTTTTGTAGGATGGGTTGAGCATCGCGATACCCATCACGCTCATTATGGGTATCGCTGCGCTCAACCCATCCTACGGTCTCGATTGCCTGCCCATGCCTATCCATTCTCCCTGGCGCGCTGACTTCCCTGGCATTCTGGCCCTAGCGGCCGAAGGCCAGACCTATCTGGACAGCGCCGCCACCGCACAAAAACCCCAGGCCATGCTCGATGCCCTGCTCGGCTACTACGCCGGCGGAGCCGCCAATGTGCATCGCGCTCAGCACCTGCCGGGCGAACGCGCCACCCGGGCATTCGAAGCCACGCGAGAAAAGGTCGCGCGCTGGCTACATGCCGCCGACGCGCAGCAAATCATCTTTACTCGCAGCGCCACGGAGGCCTTCAACCTGCTGGCCTATGGCCTGGAGCAGCAGTTTCAGGCCGGCGACGAGATCGTCATCAGCGCCCTGGAGCATCACGCCAACCTGCTGCCCTGGCAGCAACTGGCGCTACGCCGTCAGCTCAAGCTGGTGGTGTTACCGCTGGATCGCGACGGCCTGATCGATCTGACCCAAGCCGCGCAGTTGATCGGCCCACGCACCCGTCTGCTGGCCGTCAGCCAACTGTCCAATGTCCTCGGCTGCTGGCAACCCGTGAACCAGTTGCTGTCACTGGCCCAGATGCAAGGCGCTCTGACCGTGGTGGACGGCTCTCAAGGGGTGGTGCATGGCCGCCATGACCTGCAGGCACTGGGCTGTGATTTTTATATCGGCTCCAGCCACAAGCTCTACGGCCCGGACGGTGTCGGCCTGCTTTATGGGCGCCCAGAGGCCTTGCAGCAACTGGCACCTTGGCAGTTCGGCGGTGAGATGCTGCTGCACACGGACTACCACAACGCCAGCTTCCGTCCTGCGCCACTGGGTTTCGAGGCCGGCACGCCGCCGATTGCCTCGGTCATCGCCCTTGGGGGCAGCCTGGACTATCTGGCTAGCCTCGACAGCCAAGCCGTCGGCAACCACGAAACGGCGCTGCATGCCGAGCTAATGGCCGGCCTGCAGCAACGCTCAGGTCTACGCCTGCTCGGTGTACCCACGGTCGCCCTGGCCAGCTTTGTGGTCGATGGCGTGCACAGCGCCGACCTCGCTCACCTGCTGACCGAACAAGGCATTGCCGTACGCGCCGGCCACCACTGCGCCATGCCACTCCTGCAGAGCCTGGGTGTGCAGGGGGCGATTCGCGTGTCCCTGGGGCTGTATAACGACACAAGCGACCTGCAGCTTTTCTTTAGCGCACTGGATCAAGCTTTGGAGCTGTTGCAATGACCCTGCCCGCCAACGCCCAGATCGCGCTGGAGGATTTCACCGCCTGCTCGGGCTGGGAGCAGCGCGCACGCTTGTTGATGCAATGGGGCGAACGGCTCGCGCCACTCACGGACGCTGAATGCTGTGAAGGCAATCGGGTTAGCGGCTGCGAGAGCCAGGTGTGGTTGCTGGCCGAGCGCAACGGCGAACACTGGCAGTTCCGCGCCAGCAGTGATGCGCGCTTGCTGCGTGGCCTGCTGGCACTATTGCTGGTTCGGGTTAATGGATTGCCCAAGACGGCGCTGGAGCAGTTGGACCTGCCCGACTGGTTTAGCCAACTCGGCCTGGCACGCCAGCTCTCACCCTCACGCAGCAATGGCCTACAGGCCGTACTGCTACGTATGCAACAGCTACTGGCTGAGGCCGATCAAGGCTTGGCCAGCCACTGATCCGGATTACCTGAATACAGCGCCCGCTGCAGACGCGCCAATTCACCACGAGAAGCCAATCGGCTCAAGCCGGCATTGAACACCTCACGCAACTGATTGGCCTGTGCATCGTTTTTACGAAACAGCAGGTGCAACGGTTCGGTATTCAGGCTGCGCGGGTTATGGGTGATCTGTGCCCGTTCTGCTGGGCTAAACAGGCGGCGCAGCATGGCGTACCCCACAGCACGGTCTTGCGGATGAAAGTCCACCCGCCCCAAGCTCAGCAAACGGAAACCGGTATCTTCCTTACCGCTTTGCTGCACCTGCAACTGCCCGGACTGCAATGCCGTATCGAACTGCGGGCCATAGGAGTAACCGAGGGTAGTGGCAATGCTAAAGGCCTTGAGGTCTTCAATAGCCTGCCAGTCAAGTGCTCGGTCCTTGCGTTGGAACAAGACAATCTCGCCGCGCACTATGGGTTCACTGCAAGCGCTGACTTGCTGCCGCGCCGAGGTGCAGGTGTAGGGCATCACCGCATCCAGGCTGCCCTGCTCAAGCATCAGCAAATTGCGATCCCAGGGGTAGTAAATGAACTCTACTTGATAGCCAGCCGCAGCAAATATGTCCCGTACCAGACGGGTTAATGCACCACCATCCTCACGATGCTGGTCAACATAGGGCACCCAGTCTCCAGTACCAATGCGCACCACTGATTCGGCAGAGGCATTCAGGCTGGCAAATACAACTGCAAGCACGGGCAAGGAGCGGACAACACGCCTAAGAACACAATGTAACAGGGACAAAACAGCACACCTCAACACTTAAAACAGCCGATCCCTGCTGAACTGCGACCTAAAACGGCCATTTATAAAGACTAGCCAATGCTGGCCATACTGCATCAAGGTGCCGCGGGACGCTCCGCCGGTCGCCGTGTACCGGCAACCAACTTATCGACGGTCCGCGCAGCAGCCACCATGCCGAAGGTCGCGGTGACCATCATCACCGCGCCGAAGCCACCGGCGCAGTCGAGCTTGACCCCATCACCGACAAAGCCCTTGTACTGACACACCGTGCCATCGGGCTTCGGATAACGCAGCTGCTCGCTGGAGAACACGCAGGGCACGCTGTAATTGCGCCCCGCCGTGCGCGAAAAACCATAGTCGCGGCGCAAGGTAGAGCGCACCTTGGAGGCCAATGGATCGTTCCAGGTCTTGTTCAGATCAGCGACCTGAATCTGCGTCGGGTCGATCTGCCCGCCCGCGCCGCCCGTGGTAATCACCTGAATCTTGCGCCGTTTGCACCAGGCGATCAGCGCCGCCTTGGCATTGACGCTGTCGATGCAATCGATCACCGCATCGAGCTGCACGGTGATGTATTCGGCCATGGTTTCGCGGGTAACGAAATCCGCCACGGCATGCACCACACAGTTGGGGTTGATGCCGCGAATACGCGCGGCCATGACCTCGACCTTGGGCTGGCCAACAGTCGTGTCGAGCGCATGCAGCTGGCGATTGCTGTTGCTGACGCACACATCGTCCAGGTCAAACAGCGATATTTCGCCGACCCCGGAACGCGCCAGGGCTTCGGCCACCCAGGAGCCCACACCGCCGATGCCAACCACCGCCACATGCGCAGCCGCTAAGCGCTCCGCACCTTGGCGGCCATATAGCCGGGCGATTCCAGCAAACCGTTGTTCATCCACAGCTATTCCGGTCTCTCAAACCCTTAAACGGCGCGCATTATAGGTAGCCGGCGGCTTGCGCCCAAGCGCTGTGTTCGGCAAACCGGCAGTAACTGACGAACAGTAGTGGCACACAGCCATCAGCGGAACCTTTAACGCCCATTATCGTCTGAGCAAAAGCCCCGCAGGGCGGGCTATACAGCCCTGTAGCGGCGGCGTAGCATGCGCCACCCGACGCCTGTCACCTTTTATTGCCCTTTCGCTGGACCTGCTCACTATGCCTTCGCGTAAGTTTGGACTGAACCTGGTCATGTTCCTGGCGATTGCCGCCCTGTTCACAGGCATCTGGGCGCTGTACAACCGCCCGGTAACAGCCCCCGATTGGCCAGAGCAAATCGCCGGCTTTTCCTTCTCGCCCTTCCGCGTCGGGCAGAACCCACAGCAGGGCACCTACCCCAGCGACGCGCAGATGCGTGAGGACCTGGAGCTTTTGAGCGGCCAGACGGACAACATCCGCACCTACTCGGTTGACGGCGCGTTGGGCAAGATCCCTTATCTGGCTGAAGAATTTGGTTTGCGTGTGACGCTGGGCATCTGGATCAGCCCGGACCTGGAACGTAACGAGCGGGAAATCGCCAAGGCCATCGAAATCGCCAACGACTCGCGCAGCGTCGTGCGTGTTGTGGTCGGTAACGAGGCCCTGTTCCGCAGCGAAGTAACGCCGGAGAACCTGATTGCCTACATCGACCGCGTGCGCTCTGCGGTCAAGGTGCCGGTGACCACCTCCGAGCAATGGCACGTCTGGCAGGAATACCCGCAACTGGCGCAACACACCGACCTGGTCGCCGCCCACGTACTGCCCTACTGGGAATTCGTACCGATGGAAGACGCCACCGACTTCGTCCTCGAGCGCGCCAAAGACCTGAAAAAGCTGTTTCCGAAAAAGCCCCTGCTACTTTCCGAGGTTGGCTGGCCGAGCAACGGCCGCATGCGGGGCGGTGCCGATGCCTCACAAGCCGACCAGGCCATCTACCTGCGCACCCTGGTCAACACCCTGAACGCCAAGGGCTACAACTACTTCGTCATTGAAGCCTTCGACCAGCCGTGGAAAGCCAGCGACGAAGGGGCGGTCGGTGCCTACTGGGGCGTGTACGACCTGGATCGCCAGGCCAAATTCGCCTTTGAAGGCCCAGTGGTGGCCATTCCCCAATGGCGCTTGCTGGCCATTGCCTCGGTGGTTCTGGCGCTGCTCAGCCTGGCCCTGATGCTGATCGACGGCAGCGCCCTGCGCCAACGCGGGCGCACCTTTCTGACCTTTGTAGCCTTTGCCGGCGGCTCCGCATTGGTGTGGATTGGCTACGACTACAGCCAGCAATACAGCACCTGGTTCAGCACCCTGGTTGGCCTGCTGCTCGGTATCGGCGCCTTTGGCGTATTTATCGTGCTGCTCACCGAAGCCCATGAGCTGGCCGAAACGGCCTGGACCCGTATCCGCCGCCGGCCCTTCCAGCCAATCATCGCTGACAGTGCCTACCGGCCCAAGGTGTCGATCCATGTGCCCTGCTACAACGAGCCGCCGGAGATGGTCAAACAGACTCTGGACGCCCTCGCTGCGCTGGACTACCCGGATTACGAAGTCATCATCATCGACAACAACACCAAAGACCCTGCGGTATGGGAGCCGGTAGAGGCTTACTGCAAGGTGCTGGGCCCACGCTTTCGCTTCTTCCACGTAGCCCCCATCGCCGGTTTCAAGGGTGGCGCCCTGAACTACATCCTGCCGCATACCTGTCCGAACGCCGAAGTGGTGGCGGTGATCGACGCCGACTACTGCGTCGATCCGAACTGGCTGAAGTTTATGGTGCCGCACTTCAGCGACCCGCAGATCGCCGTGGTGCAATCACCGCAGGATTATCGCGACGGTAACGAAAACATCTTCAAGAAGCTCTGCTACGCCGAATACAAAGGCTTCTTCCATATCGGCATGGTCACCCGTAACGACCGCGATGCGATCATCCAGCACGGCACCATGACCATGATCCGCCGCCAGGTCATGGACGAGCTGAAATGGGCCGACTGGACCATCTGTGAAGACGCCGAACTGGGCCTGCGCGTGTTCGAGAAAGGCTATAGCGCCGCCTATGCCCACCAAAGTTTCGGCCGCGGCCTGATGCCAGACACCTTTATCGACTACAAAAAGCAGCGCTTCCGCTGGGCCTACGGCGCCATTCAGATCATGAAGGGCCACGCCCGCAGCCTGTTCCTGGGCAAAGGCTCCGAACTCAAAACAGGCCAGCGCTACCACTTCGTTGCCGGCTGGCTACCATGGATTGCCGATGGCCTGAATATCTTCTTCACCGCGGGTGCCCTGCTCTGGTCGGCCGCGATGATCATCGTGCCGCAACGGGTCGACCCACCGCTGATGATTTTTGCCATCCCCCCGCTGGCGCTGTTCTTCTTCAAGCTGGGCAAGATTCTGTTTCTGTACCGCAAGGCCATGGGCGTCGACCTGGTGCGCTCATTCCAGGCGGCCATCGCCGGCTTGGCGCTGTCACATACCATCGCCAAAGCGGTGCTGTATGGCACCTTCACCAAGTCCATTCCGTTCTTCCGCACGCCGAAAATGGCCAGCAATCACGGCATCCTGGTGGCCTTGGCCGAAGCCCGTGAAGAGGTCTTTATCATGCTCTTGCTCTGGGGCGCGGCCCTCGGCATCAGCATTGTCCAGGGCTTACCGAGCGCCGACGTGAAGTTCTGGGTGGCCATGCTGCTGGTGCAATCACTGCCTTACCTGGCGGCGTTGATCATGGCCTTGCTGTCATCACTGCCGGCACCGGCCAACGAGGCGTCGGAGCCGCTAATCGCGCAATAAGACGAGGCAGGACTGAATGCTAGACGGCGGCCAATGGCTGCCGTTTTGCTTTAAGATGGCGGCCTTTCCGCTTGACGCCGCTACGGAGCCGCAATGACCGCCAATGCCACGCCCCTCTCCCCGACGCTGGAACTTGCCTGCGAGCTGATTCGCCGTCCGTCCGTCACGCCGTTGGACGAAGGTTGCCAGGAGCAGATGACGCGCCGCCTTGCTGCCTGCGGCTTCACCATCGAGCCGATGCGCATCGAGGATGTGGACAACTTCTGGGCCAGCCACGGCAGCGATAACGGCCCCGTACTGTGCTTTGCCGGCCACACCGACGTGGTGCCGACCGGCCCGGTACAGAGCTGGCAGCACCAGCCATTCGATGCCCTGATCGACGAGCAAGGCATGCTCTGCGGCCGTGGCGCGGCGGACATGAAAGGCAGCCTGGCCTCGATGATCATCGCCGTGGAACGCTTCGTGGCCGAATACCCAAACCACAAGGGCCGTATCGCCTTTCTGATCACCAGCGACGAAGAAGGCCCGGCGCACCACGGCACCAAGGCTGTGGTCGAGCGCTTGCGCGCGCGCAATGAGCGGCTGGACTGGTGCATCGTCGGCGAGCCGTCGAGCACCACCCTGGTTGGCGACGTGGTCAAGAACGGCCGCCGCGGTTCGCTCGGCTGCACCCTCACCGTGCGTGGCAAGCAGGGTCACGTGGCCTATCCGCACCTGGCCAAGAACCCGATCCACCTGGCAGCCCCGGCCCTGGCTGAACTGGCCGCCGAACACTGGGATGACGGCAACGCCTTCTTCCCGCCAACCAGCTTCCAGATCTCCAACCTGAATGCCGGTACTGGCGCGACCAACGTCATTCCCGGCGAGCTGACAGCGGTATTCAACTTCCGCTTCTCCACCGAATCCACGGTGGAGGGCCTGCAGCAGCGTGCCACCGCCATCCTCGACAAACATGGCCTGGACTATCACCTGGACTGGGCCCTCTCCGGCCTGCCGTTCCTGACCGAACCCGGCGCCTTGCTCGATGCCGTATCGGCCAGCATCAAGACGGTCACCGGGCGCGAGACCAAGCCTTCGACCAGCGGCGGCACCTCGGACGGGCGCTTTATCGCCACCCTTGGCACCCAGGTAGTCGAACTGGGCCCGGTCAACGCCACCATCCACCAGGTCGACGAGCGCGTACTGGCCAGCGATCTGGATGTGCTGACCGAGATCTACTATCGAACCCTGGTCAATCTGCTCGCATGCTGACCTGTCCCCTCTGCCAGGGCGCACTGAGCGTCGTCGACAACAGCGTGGCCTGCCCGGCCAACCACCGCTTCGACCGTGCACGTCAGGGTTACCTCAATCTGCTGCCGGTGCAGCACAAGAACAGCCGCGACCCAGGCGACAACGCCGCCATGGTCGAAGCGCGCCGGCGCTTTCTCGAAGGTGGCCACTACGCGCCGCTGGCCAAGCGCCTGGCCGAACTGGCCGCCGAGCGCGGGCCACAACGCTGGCTGGACATAGGGTGCGGCGAGGGTTACTACACCGCGCAGATCGCCGAGCAACTGCCCCAGGCCGAAGGCTATGCCCTGGATATTTCCCGCGAAGCGGTCAAGCGCGCCTGCAAACGTTCGCCGCAGCTGACCTGGCTGGTGGCAAGCATGGCCCGCGTGCCCTTGGCTGACGCCAGTTGCCAGTTACTGGCCAGCGTGTTCAGCCCGCTGGACTGGCAAGAGGCCAAGCGCCTGCTCGCCCCCGGTGGCGGCTTACTGCGCATGGGGCCTACCAACCAACACCTGATGCAGCTGCGGCAGAAGCTGTATGACGAAGTGCGCGACTACGATGATCAGAAACACCTGGAGCTGATCCCCGCGGGCATGCACCTGAGCCACAGCGAAACCCTGACATTCAACCTGCAACTGGATAGCAGCGAAGCCCGTGCCGACCTGCTGGCCATGACCCCACACGGCTGGCGCGCCAGCGCCGAACGCCGCGCAGCCGTAATTGCCGAACCCTGCGAAGTGACTGTTGCCATCCGCTACGACTGGATCGAGAGGCTATAAGCATGCGCCAACCAGATATCGAGATTTACCTGAAAGACGCCGACCACACCGCCATCGTCGAGTGGCTAGGCAGCGCACTCGGCAGTTGCACGCCCTGGCAGCAGAAAGGCCAGACCTACAAATGCCTGGCCGGCAATGTACCTGTCACCTGGCTACCCAAGGCGGTTGGCAAATGGAACAGCCTGCTGCTGGAGAGCGACGCAACACCCTGGGCCGACGACCTGGCCTGCGCCCAGGCCGCCTTTGCGGCACTGAATGTGGAAGTGCGCTGCGCGCCCGGCGGCTGGCAGGAAGAAGAAAGTGACGAGCAAGCCGACCGCTGGATGCGCATCAGCGCCGATGGGGTAGAAGAAATCACCTGGCGCACCGCTTAACCGATCGCTGAAAACTACTGCACTCGGCTATTCAGCGTTGGAAGCAGCCTCAAAATGCTCATGTACAGACGTACACTCCGCTTTTTCGGCTACTTCCGCCTTGCCTAGCCATCGCTCGCTACGTTTTCAACGACCGGTTTATAGATGAGCACAAAAAACCCCGCCTAAGCGGGGTTTTGTTTAACCGGGCGCTTACTTCTTGCCCAGTTTCTTCAGCTCTTCGTCGCGCAGTTCGCGGCGCAGAATCTTGCCTACGTTGGTGGTTGGCAGAACGTCGCGGAACTCCACAGCCTTGGGCACCTTGTAACCGGTGACATTGGCGCGCATGTGCTCCATGACCTGCTCTTTGGTCAGGGTCTCGCCTGGCTTGACCACCACGAAGATCTTGATCGCCTCGCCTGATTTCTCGTCCGGCACACCGACGGCAGCGCACTGCAGCACACCCGGCAGGGTGGCCAGTACATCTTCCAGCTCGTTCGGGTAGACGTTGAAGCCGGACACCAGAATCATGTCCTTCTTGCGGTCGACGATGCGCATAAAGCCGTCTTCCTGAATCACCGCGATGTCGCCAGTCTTCAACCAGCCTTCGGCGTCGAGGATTTCATCGGTGGCTTCCTGGCGCTGCCAGTAGCCCTTCATCACCTGCGGACCCTTGACGCACAGTTCGCCAATCGAACCCAGTGGCTGCTCGACACCATCGTCATCGATCACTTTGCACAGGGTCGACGGTACCGGGATGCCGATGGTACCGATCTGGATATTGCTGAACGGGTTAACCGAGGCTACCGGGCTGGTTTCGGTCATGCCGAAGCCTTCGCAGATCGGGCAATTGGTGACCTGTTTCCAGCGCTCGGCGGTCGCCAGCTGCAGGGCCATGCCACCGGAGAACGTGGCTTTCAGGGTAGAGAAATCCAGCTTGCGGAAGTCTTCGTTATTGCACAGGGCAACGAACAGCGTATTGAGACCGACAAACCCGGTGAACTTGTACTTGGCCAGGTCCTTGGTCATGGCTGGCAGGTCACGCGGGTTGGTGATCAGCACGTTGTGCCCGCCAATCAGCATCATCGCCATGCAATGAAAAGTGAAGGCATAGATGTGGTACAGCGGCAAAGGCGCAATCAGCACCTCACTGCCTTCGCTCATTTCCGAGCCCATCAGCGCCTTGACCTGCAACATGTTGGCGATCAGGTTGCGGTGCGTCAGCATCGCGCCCTTGGCCACGCCAGTGGTGCCGCCGGTGTACTGCAGCACGGCGATGTCGGCGTTGCTCGGGGCGGCTTCCTTGACCGCACGGCCGCGGCCTTTGGCCATCGCGTCGGTGAGTTTGACGGCATTCGGCAGGTTGTAAGCCGGCACCATCTTCTTCACATGTTTGACCACGCTGTTGACCAGCAGGCGCTTGAGCGGCGCAAGCATGTCGCCGACTTCGGTGATGATGACCGTCTTGATCCCGGTTTTAGGCAGCACTTGTTCAGCCAGGTGGGCCATGTTGGCCAGGCTGACCAGGGCCTTGGCCCCGGAATCGTTGAACTGATGCTCCATTTCCCGCGCGGTGTACAGCGGGTTGGTGTTGACCACCACCAGGCCGGCGCGCAAAGCGCCGAAAACCACGACCGGATACTGCAGAACGTTGGGCAGTTGCACGGCAATACGGTCGCCAGGCTGCAGGTCGGTATGCTGCTGCAAGTAGGCGGCAAAGTTGCCGGACAGCTCGTACAGCTCGGCATAGGTAATGGTTTTACCCATGTTGCTGAAAGCTGGCTTGTCGGCGAAACGCTGGCAGGACTCTTTCAGTACCGCCTGGATATTCGGGTACTGGTCAGGATTGATTTCGGCAGCAATCCCAACGGGATACTTATCCTTCCAAAAGTTTTCGGTCATGGAAGCCCACTCCTCAGCAACAGCTTGATCTTCACCGTGCGTCGACGGTTGTTTATTGTAAGTTCGCGTGATTTCTTGCGGCTTTAACAGCAAAAAGTTGCCGGGAGCAACTTTTGACGTCGCACAGCGCAGCCCCAAAGGGCGGTCACCATGGTTGGCTGATCACAAAAAAGCCGCCCGAGAGTAGCAGCTTTGCCATACAGCGACCAGCACCATTAAGCGCCGTATCGGTCATAAAAGTGACCAGACAAGAGAATCTGGTCACTCTCGCAAACCCGCCGAAACCGGCGGGCTTGACCAGCCTGAAAGCAGGGTCAGGCGATATCGCGCAACTCGCGACGGAGGATCTTGCCCACAGGGGTCATGGGTAATGAGTCACGGAAAACAATCTGCTTGGGCACCTTGTAACCGGTGAAGTTTTCCTTGCAGTAAGCCTTCAGTTCATCGGCATTCAAGCTGCTGTCGCGGGGCACCACGAACAGCTTGACGGCCTCCCCGGACTTCTCATCCGGCACACCAATCACGGCGCAGCTGGCGACTTTCGGGTGGGCCATGACTACGTCTTCAATTTCGTTGGGGTACACGTTGAAGCCGGAGACGATGATCATGTCCTTCTTGCGGTCGACAATCCGGACGAAACCGTCCGGGTCGATCACTGCCACGTCCCCGCTCTTGAACCAACCCTCGGCGTCCAGCACCTCGGCGGTGGCCTCTTCGCGGTTCCAGTAGCCCTTCATGACCTGCGGGCCCTTGATGCACAGCTCGCCACGCTCGCCCAACGGCTGCTCGACGCCCTCATCATCAATGACCTTGAACGCAGTGCCCGGCACGGGAACACCCACGGTGCCCAAGCGCACCTTGTTGCCGTAGGCGTTGGTGCTGGCCACCGGCGAGGTTTCAGTCAGACCATAACCTTCGGTCACCGGGCAGCCGGTCATGGCCTGCCAACGTTCGGCAGTGGCTTTGACCAGGGCAGTGCCGCCGGAGTTGGTCAGTTTGAAATGCGAGAAGTCGAGGTTCTTGAACTCCGGGTGATCCATCAACGCAACGAACAAGGTATTGAGCCCCAGCAGTGCGGAAAACTGCCACTTGCCCAGTTCCTTGACGAAACCTGGAATGTCCCGTGGATTGGTGATCAGAACGTTGTGATTGCCGTTGACCATCATGCACATGCAGTTCGCGGTGAAGGCATAGATATGGTAGAGCGGCAGCGGGGCGATCATGACCTCCTGACCCTGCTTCATCAGCGGAGTGCCGTCATCGCCCAACTGTGACAGACAGGCATCGACCTGCAGCATGTTGGCCACCAGGTTGCCGTGGGTCAGCATGGCGCCCTTGGCTACACCGGTGGTGCCGCCGGTGTACTGCAACACGGCAACGTCGTCATGGCCGACCTTGACCGGCTTGAGGGCATGGCCCTGCCCCTGCTTGAGTGCGCCCTTGAAAGACACCGCCTGCGGCAGGTGATAATCCGGGACCATCTTCTTGACCTTTTTCACCACGGTGTTGACCAGCCAGCCTTTCAGGCTCGGCAACATGTCACCCATCTTGGCTTCGATCAGGTAGTCAATGTCGGTGTCCGCCAGCACGTCCTGCACCAGTTTGCCGAACATGTTCAGATAAACCAGCGCGCGCACCCCGGCGTCCTTGAACTGGTGGCGCATCTCGCGGGCGGTGTACAGCGGGTTGGTGTTGACCACAATCAGCCCGGCGCGCATGGCCCCGAACACGGCAATCGGGTACTGCAGCACATTGGGCATCTGCACGGCGATGCGGTCGCCCGGCTGCAGGTCCGTGTGCTTTTGCAGATAGGCGGCAAAGGCCGCCGAGTACCGATCCAGCTCGGCATAGGTCAGGGTCACGCCCAGGTTGCTGAAAGCGGGCCGATCAGCAAACTTCTTGCACGAGCGCTCGAACACCTCGATCACCGACTTGTAGGCCCCCAGGTCGATGTCATTGGGTACGCCAGCCGGGCGTTTGTCGCTCCAGAAATCAGGCTGCATTATTTTTATCCTCTTGCCCTGAAATGATCCTACCCGCTTCGCGGAGTTGGCTGGAAAGTAGCAGTTAACGCCTGGCAGGCAAATAGTCAGGCAGTGTCATTGATGTACTGAATCTTACGGCTCCGTGTGGAACTATCCTGCTGCGCACCGTAATAAGCAGATTGTCTGGCGCACGTAGCGCACGGCCAGACCCGCGCCGGCCGGCACATTGCAACGGCGTATGAGTTCTCTGGAAGAGCCGCTCGGCTTATCACGAACGCCGTGGACGGCCTCGGCAACCTGCACAACCCTGCAGCGCTGATCCGCTCCAGGCTTTGCGCCGTGCCGTGTGCGGTGCACAATGCGCAACTTCTGCAGGCCCAAGGGATTCGCCATGCTCCACCAAGCGTTCTGGCTCAACAGCACCGATGCAGCGCCGCTCTATGTAAACCGTTGGTACAGCGAGCAGCCGCCCAAGGCCCTGCTGATGGTGGCGCATGGCATGGCCGAACACAGCGGGCGCTATGCGCGCCTGGCTGAAGCATTGGTGGCCCAGGGGTTCGAGCTGTACGCCCACGACCAGCGCGGGCATGGCAAAACCGCCGAGCATGGTGTGCTCGGCCACTATGCCGATCACAATGGCTGGAGCCTGGTGGTAGGCGACCTGGCCTGCCTCAACCACCATATGCGCCAGCAGCACCCTCACGCACCGATCTTCCTGCTCGGCCACAGCATGGGCAGTTACATCAGCCAGGCCTACCTGATGCAGCACAGCAGCAGCCTGCAGGGGGCGATTCTCTCCGGCTCCAACTATCAGCCTGTGGCGCTGTACCGTGCAGGCCAGTGGCTCGCCCGCTTCGAACGCTGGCGCCAGGGCCCGCAGGGCTTCAGCGCCCTACTCGAATTCGTTTCATTCGGCAGCTTCAACAAGACCTTCAAGCCTAACCGCACGGCCTTCGACTGGCTGAGCCGCGACCCTGTGGAAGTCGATAAATACGTCAATGATCCGCTCTGCGGCTTTCGTTGCAGCAATCAACTGTGGCACGACCTGCTTGGCGGGCTGCAGCAGATCACGCCATTGCGCAACCTCGCGCAAATCGACAGCAACCTGCCGCTGCTGGTGATTGGCGGCGCCTGTGACCCGGTCAGTGCTGGTAAGCGCCAGCAAGACCTCGCCGAGGCCTTACGCGCCGCCGGCGGCCTCAACGTACACCTGCAAATTTACCCGGACGCGCGTCACGAACTGCTCAATGAAAGCAATCGCGACGAGGTCATCACCTACATCACCGACTGGTTGCACCAGGCCCTCAGCCAACCGCGCCAGCACCCCCTCCACAGCCAGGAGAGTCATCCATGAGCCAGAGCAGCAACACGCCCTACGACGCACTCGAAGTCGGCCAAACGGCCAACTACAGCAAGACCATCGGCGAACGCGACATTCAACTGTTTGCCGAAGTCTCCGGTGATCACAACCCGGTACACCTGGATGCCGAGTACGCGGCGACCACCATGTTCAAGGAGCGTATTACCCACGGCATGCTCAGCGGAGCATTGATCAGTGCTGCGGTCGCCTGTGAGCTGCCTGGCCCCGGCACTATCTATGTCGGCCAGAGCATGCGCTTTACCGCACCGGTGAAACTCGGCGACACCCTGACCGTACGCCTGGAAATCCTGGAAAAACTGCCGAAATTCCGCGTGCGCATCGCCACCCGTGTGTTTAACCAGAATGACGAACTGGTGGTCGATGGCGAGGCCGAAATCCTCGCCCCGCGCAAAGCGCAGACCGTTGAATTGACCAAACTGCCGCCCATCACCATCGGCTAAGCTTGCCGCCTCAGGTCACTGCCGCTGGCGGTGGCCTCCCCCACGACGCACTCATGCCCGGAGCAACCCGTTTCGGCGCTTCTGGAGATTTCCATGTCCATGTACCAAACATCCATCCCGGTTTTCACCCGTCAACTGACCAACCTGTCGACCATCCTCGGCATCGCCGCCGCCCACGCCGAAGAGAAGAAAATCGAGCAGAGCGTGTTCCTCAATGCACGCCTGGCACCGGATATGTTCCCGTTGAGCCGTCAGGTGCAGATCGCCTGTGACGGCGCCAAAGCCGGCGCGGCGCTGCTGGCTGAAGTTGAAGCACCGAGCCACGCCGACGACGAAACCAGCTTCGCCGAGCTGCAAGCACGCATCGCCAAGACCCTGAGCTTCCTGCAAAGCCTCAGCGCCGCACAGATCGATGGCAGCGAAGCACGCACCATCACCCTCAAGCGCCGCGACAAGGAAACCCACTTCCAGGGTCAGGCCTTCCTGCTCGATCACGTGTTGCCGAACCTGTATTTCCACATCACCACCGCCTACGCCATTCTGCGCCACAACGGCGTGGCCATCGGCAAGCGCGACTTCCTCGGCACTCGCTGAGTGCTCCAAGCAGCGGCCGGTTTGACCGGCTGCTGGCTCCGCTTCAAATCAGTTAAATCATTACAGCTGTGCCCACTGCCCATCCTGGCGATGCGCCTGCAAGTGCGGCAACACCGCCGCCAGCAACGGCTCCTTGAACGCCTCCTGAAAGCGATGGGCCAGCCCCGGAATCAACTTCAATTCACTGCCTTTGATATGCGCCGCCACATGCACACCGTGCATCACCGGCAGCAACGGATCGGCGGTGCCATGCACCACCAGGGTCGGCACCCGTAGACGATTAAGCAGTTCGACCCGACTCGGCTCAGCCAAGATCGCCAACAGTTGCCGTTGCACGCCTTCGGGGTTGAAGGCGCGGTCGTAGGCCAGCTCAGCCTGCTGCAACAACAGTTCACGGTCATCGCTGACGGTCGGGCTGCCCAACGCGGCCAACAGATCAGCCTGCTGCTCCAATGCCACCGCGCGGTTAGGCGCTTCACGCTTGGCCAGCAATGCCAACAGCGAGTCACTCGGTGCCGGCAAGCCTTGGGCGCCGGAGCTGGTCATGATCAAGGTCAGGCTCTGCACCCGCTCTGGTGCGATGTCCGCCAGATGCTGAGCAATCATCCCGCCCATGCTCGCGCCCAGCACATGGAACTGACGCACGCCCAGGGCATCCATCAGCCCCAAGGCATCGCCGGCCATGTCACGCAAACCATACGGTGCGCTCACCGACAGGCCCAGGCGATACCGCAGCGCTTCGTAGGTGAGGTTGATTGACGGTGCAGCCTGCGCCCAGGTGCTCAGGCCCACATCGCGGTTATCAAAACGAATGACGCGAAAGCCTTGCTCGCACAGGCGCGCGACCACTTCATCGGGCCAGTGAATCAGTTGCCCGCCCAGGCCCATTACCAGCAGCAGCGCCGGATCACTGGCGCGGCCGATACTCTGGTACGCCAGGCGCACCTCGCCCAGCTCGGCCATTTCGGTCGGCACTTGAACATCACAACGCTGGGCTGCAAAAGCAGGCACGCCGCACAACAGTGCAGCGAGAAGAATAAATACACGCATGACATCACCACATCGCAGGACAGCGAAACGCAGCCCCCCATTAAGGCGCGAGTGTGGTGAAAGTTGTGCGCACGCGCTGCCACATAACCGTGACAGTTTGATGAAGGGAGACGAGCGGTTGTCTGGCAGCGACAAAAACTACAGAAGCTCGCGGCTAAAGCCCCTCCCACAGACGCAACAGGCTCCGTGGGAGGGCTTTAGCCGCGACAGGACAACACTCAGGCCAACTCAGTACGCAACTGACGGGCCGCCGCGACCATATTCACCAGCGCCGCTTCAGTCTCCGGCCAGCCACGGGTTTTCAGGCCGCAGTCCGGGTTGACCCACAAGCGCTCGACGGGGATGCGCTGGGCCGCCTTGCGCAGCAACTGGGTCATCTCGGCCGTGTCCGGCACGCGTGGCGAGTGAATGTCATACACGCCCGGGCCGATGTCATTGGGGTAGGCAAACGCTTCAAATGCCTGCAGCAGCTCCATGTCCGAGCGCGAGGTTTCGATGGTGATCACGTCGGCATCCATGGCCGCGATGGACTCGATCACGTCGTTGAACTCGCTGTAGCACATATGGGTGTGGATCTGCGTTTCGTCCCGCACGCCCGATGCGCACAAGCGGAAGGCCTGCGTGGCCCAGTCCAGATAACCCTGCCACTGCGCCTGACGCAGCGGCAGGCCTTCACGGAAGGCGGCCTCATCGATCTGGATAATCTTGATGCCGGCCGTTTCCAGATCCAGCACTTCGTCACGAATCGCCAACGCCAACTGCCGCGCCTGCTGCTCGCGGGCAATATCGTCCCGCGTGAACGACCACATCAACATGGTCACCGGGCCGGTCAGCATGCCCTTCATCACCTTGTTGGTGAGGGTTTGCGCATAGCCTATCCACGCGACCGTCATGGCCTTGGGCCGGCTCAGGTCGCCATAGATCAGCGCCGGTTTAACGCAGCGTGAGCCGTAACTCTGCACCCAGCCAAAGCGGGTAAAAGCGTAGCCATCCAGTTGCTCGGCGAAGTATTCGACCATGTCATTGCGCTCGGCTTCACCGTGCACCAGCACGTCCAGGCCAAGCTGTTCCTGCACCGCCACCGCGTGACGAATCTCGCTGTGCATGGCCTCGGTGTAGTCGGCGGCCGACAGCTTGCCGGCCTTGAACGCCTGACGCGCCAGACGGATCGATGCGGTCTGCGGGAACGAGCCGATGGTGGTCGTGGGAAACGCGGGCAACTGCAAACGCGCGCGCTGCTGCTCGATACGCTGCGCAAAGGGCGACTGGCGCTGACTGTCGGCGGCGCTGATCGCCGCCAGGCGCGCCTGCACGGCGGGCTTGTGAATACGCGGCGATTGCGCACGACTGACCTGCACCGCGCGGCTCGCGGCCAGTGCAGCCAGCACGGCGGGGTTCTGCGAATCGTTAAGCGCCAGGGTCAGCACAGCAACTTCCTCGCACTTTTGTACGGCGAAGGCCAGCCAGCTTTTCAGTTCATCATCCAGCTTATCTTCGCGGCTCAGATCGACCGGGCTGTGCAGCAATGAGCAACTCGGTGCCACCCACAGGCGCTCACCCAGGCGCTCGTGAGCCTGCTGCAAGATGGCCAGTGTGCTGTCCAGGTCGTTACGCCAGATATTGCGACCATCGACCACACCCAGCGACAACACCTTGTACGCCGGCAGGCGGTCGAGGATGCTCGGGAACTGCTCGGGCGCACGCACCAGATCGATATGCAAGCCATCCACCGGCAGGCTGGCAGCCAGGCCGAGGTTGTCTTCCAAGCCGCCGAAATAGGTGGCGATCAACTTCTTGCCCGGCTCACGCTGCAACAGGTTGTAGGCCCGCTCGAACGCGCCCTTCCAGGCTTGCGGCAGATCCAGGGCCAAAATCGGCTCGTCGATCTGCACCCACTCCACCCCCTGCGTCGCCAGGCGTTGCAGAATCTCACCGTAAACCGGCAGCAACCGCTCAAGCAGATCCAAGCGGTCAAACTCGCTGCCCTTGGCTTTACCCAGCCACAGGTAAGTCAGCGGGCCGATGATCACCGGCTTGACGTTATGACCCAGGCTACGGGCCTCGGCGACCTCGTCAAACAATTGCTCCCAGCTCAACTGAAACTGCTGATCAGCGCTGAATTCGGGGACCAGGTAGTGGTAGTTGGTGTCGAACCATTTAGTCATCTCTTGCGCATGGGCACCGCCACAGCAGGTGTTGTGGCTTACACCTCGGGCCATGCCGAACAGGGTGTCCAGGGTCGGTTTGCCGCTGTTCGGGCGGAAACGCTCGGGGATCACGCCGAAGGTCAGTGAGTGGGTCAGCACCTGGTCGTACCAGGCGAAATCGCCCACGGGCAGCAGGTCGATGCCCGCCTCCTTCTGCGACTGCCAATGGCTTGCCCGCAATTGACTGCCCACCGCCTGCAAGCCGGACTCGTCCAGCTCACCCTTCCAGTGCGCCTCCAGGGCTTTTTTCAGTTCACGGTCGCGGCCAATACGCGGGAAACCAAGGGAATGGGACAAAGCCATGTCGAAACGCTCCATAGATAAACACGATGGCAGCTATTCTCGGCACCGCTGCAACTTGAGACAAACTCAATCTATTCGCCTTGATCTATAGATTTATTCATGTAGGCTGAATGGGTGACGCGTCATTCACCCTAACCCCGAGGCCCGCCATGCTCGAACTGCGCCACCTGAAAACCCTGCACGCCCTGCGCGAAAGCGAGAGCCTGGTGGATGCCGCCGAGCGCCTGCACCTGACCCAGTCGGCGCTGTCGCATCAATTCAAGGAGCTGGAAGAACGCTTGGGCATGCAGCTGTTTGTGCGCAAAACCAAACCAGTGCGTTTCACCAGCGCCGGCCTGCGTTTGCTGCAACTCTCCGATGCGGTGCTGCCCCTGTTGCGCGGGGCCGAGCGTGATTTGGCCCGACTGGCCGGCGGCACGGCTGGGCGCCTACACATGGCCATCGAATGCCACAGCTGCTTCCAGTGGCTGATGCCGACCATCGACCAGTTTCGCGATGCCTGGCCGGAAGTGGAGTTGGACTTGGCCTCAGGCTTCTCCTTCGCCCCGCTGCCGGCCCTAGCCCGTGGCGATCTGGACTTGGTAGTAACGTCCGACCCGGTGGAGCTCGCGGGTATCACCTACGTGCCGCTGTTCACCTACGAAGCCATGCTCGCGGTGGCCAACCAGCATGCCTTGGCGAGCAAGCCCTGCATCAAACCCGAAGACTTAGCCAGCGAAACCCTGATTACCTACCCGGTAGAACGCGACCGCCTGGATATCTTCACCCGCTTTCTGGAGCCCGCCGATGTTGAGCCGGCCCAGGTGCGAACCTCAGAACTGACCGTGATGATGATGCAGCTGGTGGCCAGCGGCCGTGGCGTGTGTGGCCTGCCCAACTGGGCGCTGCATGAATACAGCTCGCGCGGCTATGTCACCGCCAAGCGCCTGGGCGACAAGGGGCTGTTTGCGACCCTGTATGCCGGCATCCGCACCGACATGCTCGACTCGCCGTTTATGCGCGACTTTCTACTGACTGCCAAAGACACTTCCTTTGCTAACTTGGAAGGGGTCAGCGTGGCGCGCTAGCAGGCTGTTGAAAAACTACCTGCGTTGCCATCGCGGCGTTAAAAACAGGCTCAAAAAGCTCATTTACAACGCGTAAATTCCGCTTTTTCGCCTGTTTTTGCCTTGCGCTGGCTGCCTCGCCAACGTTTTTCAACGGCCCGCTAAGCCAGCAGTCAATCTCAAACCGTAGGATGGGTTGAGCGCAGCGATACCCATCAAATAATCGATGGGTTACACCGCTGCGCGGCTAACCCACTCTACGACCCGATCAAAGCGGCTTACGCCGACGTAACAGCAGATAGGCCGCCGGCAACACGAACAGCGACAACAACGGCGCGCTGAGCATGCCGCCGACCATAGGCGCGGCGATGCGGCTCATCACCTCATTGCCAGTGCCACCGCCGAGCAGAATCGGCAGCAGGCCGGCGATGATTACCGCCACGGTCATGGCTTTGGGCCGCACCCGCTGCACCGCGCCTTCGCGAATGGCTGCAAGCAGCGCCGCTTCATCGTCTTGCCCTCTGGCTTGGCGCTCGGCCCAGGCGTTTTTCAGGTAGAGCAGCATGATCACGCCGAACTCCGCCGCCACCCCAGCCAGGGCGATAAAGCCGACCCCGGTGGCCACCGACAGGTGATAACCCAACAGGTAGAGGAACCAGATGCCGCCGGTGAGGGCAAACGGCAGCGTGGCCATAATCAACAGAGCCTCGCTGAAGCGGCTAAAGCACAGGTAAAGCAGCACGAAGATGATCATCAATGTGGCCGGCACCACCAACTTTAGCCGCGCATTGGCCCGTTCAAGGAACTCGAACTGCCCTGAGTAGCTGACGCTGATGCCCGCTTGCAACGGCACCTGGGCCTCGATGGCGCGGCGCAAGTCCGCCACCACCGAAGCCAGATCGCGACCACGCACATCCACATAGACCCACCCTGAGGGGCGCGCGTTTTCGCTTTTGAGCATCGGCGGACCATCGCTGACTTTGATTCGCGCCACCGTGCCCAGGGTGATTTGGCTGCCCGCCGGGGTGTAGATCGGCAACTGTTCGAGCTTGCTCAGTGAGTCGCGCCATTCACGCGGGTAGCGCACGCTGATGGGGAAGCGCGCCAGCCCCTCGATGGTCTCGCCGACATTCTCGCCGCCAATCGCACCGGCGACGATGGCCTGTACATCGGCGATATTCAGGCCATAGCGCGCGGCAGCGACTCGGTCGATGTCGACGTCGATATAACGGCCACCGGTCAAGCGCTCGGCCAGGGCTGAGCTGACGCCCGGCACAGCCTTAGCGACCCGTTCAATCGCCTGAGTCACCTCGTCAATCTGCGTCAGGTTGCTGCCGGCGACCTTGACCCCAATCGGGCTCTTGATCCCGGTGGCGAGCATGTCGATGCGGTTGCGAATCGGCGGAATCCAGATATTGGTCAGCCCCGGCACTTGCACCACCCGATCCAACTCATCCACCAGCAGCTCGGGCGTCATCCCGGCCCGCCACTGCTCGCGCGGTTTGAACTGGATGGTGGTTTCAAACATCTCCAGCGGCGCCGGATCGGTAGCGGTTTCCGCACGGCCGGCCTTGCCAAACACATGGGCGACCTCCGGCACGCTTTTTATCAGCCGATCCGTCTGTTGCAACAGTTGTGCTGCCTTCTGCGCCGATAAACCCGGCAGAGCCGATGGCATATACAGCAGGTCGCCCTCATCCAGCGGCGGCAGAAACTCACCGCCCAATTGCGACAGCGGCCACAGCGTGCTGAGTAGCACCAGCAGCGCCAGCGCCAGCGTGACCTTAGGCCACTGCAACACCGCCTCCAACGCCGGCTGGTAGATGCGGATCAGCCAACGGTTTAGCGGGTTACGCGCCTCATCGGGAATCCGCCCGCGAATCCAGTAGCCCATCAACACCGGCACCAAGGTCACCGACAGCCCTGCGGCGGCGGCCATGGCATAGGTTTTGGTAAAGGCCAACGGGCCAAACAGCCGGCCCTCCTGAGCCTGCAGGGTGAACACCGGGATAAACGACAGGGTGATGATCAGCAAACAGAAGAACAGCGCTGGCCCAACCTCCACCGCCGCATCGGTAATCACCCGCCAATGCTGCTCGCCTTTGAGTTCTTCGTCCGGATGCTGCTCGCGCCAAGCTTCGATCTTTTTGTGCGCGTTTTCGATCATCACCACCGCTGCATCGACCATGGCGCCAATCGCAATGGCGATACCGCCGAGGGACATGATGTTGGCGTTGATGCCCTGCTGCTGCATCACGCCGAAGGCGATCAACACGCCGACCGGTAAGGACACAATCGCTACCAGCGAGGAGCGCAGGTGCCAGAGAAAGGCCGCACAGACCAAGGCAACGACGATAAATTCCTCAATCAGCTTGAAGCTGAGGTTCTTTACCGCACGGTCGATCAGTTGGCTGCGGTCGTAGGTGGTCACCACTTCCACGCCCTCGGGCAGGCTGCTTTTCAGCGTTTCAAGTTTGGCCTTGACCGCCGCAATGGTGCTGCGCGCGTTCTTGCCGCTGCGCAGAATCACCACGCCGCCGACCACCTCGCCTTCACCATCCAGCTCGGCGATGCCACGGCGCATTTCTGGCCCTAACTGGATATGCGCCACATCACCCAGCGTCACCGGCACGCCAGCGCTGCCTAGGCGCAAGGGAATGGCGCGAAAGTCGTTGAGGCTTTGCAGGTAACCGGAGGCGCGAACCATAAATTCGGTTTCCGCCATCTCCAGCACCGCGCCACCGGTTTCCTGATTAGCCTGACCAATCGCGGCGGTGACCTCGGCCTGGGTGATACCCAAGCTGGCCAACTTGAACGGATCGAGTTGCACCTGGTACTGCTTGACCATACCGCCGATGGTCGCCACTTCGGCGACATTGGCCAGGGTCTTCAGCTCGAACTTGAGGAACCAGTCCTGCAAGGCCCGCAGCTGCGCCAGATCATGCTGGCCTGTGCGGTCGACCAAGGCGTACTGGTAGATCCAGCCGACACCGGTGGCATCCGGCCCCAACGTGGGTTTGGCACTGGCCGGCAGACGACTCTGGATTTGGCTGAGGTATTCCAGCACCCGCGAACGCGCCCAGTAGAGGTCGGTGTCATCGTCGAACAGCACATAGACATAGCTGTCACCGAAGAACGAGTAACCGCGCACGGTTTTCGCCCCCGGCACCGAGAGCATGGTGGTGGTCAGCGGGTAGGTCACCTGATTCTCGACGATCTGCGGCGCCTGCCCCGGAAAAGGCGTGCGAATAATTACCTGCACATCGGACAAATCCGGCAAGGCATCGATCGGCGTGTTCTGCACGGACCAAATGCCCCAGCCCGTGGCAAACAGGGTGGCCAGGAGCACCAGAAAGCGGTTGGCCACCGACCAGCGAATCAGCGCAGCAATCATGGCTGCACCTCCTGCTGGCCAGCAGGCTGATGATGCGCCGCCGGCAGGTGTTCGAGGCGTTCAATCAGCAAGCCATCGTCATCGGCACGCACGCCAACCCGAACCTTGTCACCCACCTTGAAGCCCTCCAGCAGCGCCGGGCTGGCAAGCGGGAAAAGCATGCTCATGCCGGGCATACCCAAGGTCTTGAAGGGGCCATGGCTGAGCATCACGCCATCGGCTTCGATGCCATCGATTTGCCCCTCGGCCTCGTGCAACGCCGTCTCCAGCTTCACCTCAGCGGCAGGCTGACCCAAGCCCTGCACCGCAATACCGCGCAGGCTGGCCTCGGAATCCAGCAGGAACTGCCCGGAAGCGACCACCTGTTGGCCCTCCGCGAGCCCTTCAAGCACCTCGACCTGACCTTCGGCCTCAGCGCCCAAGCGCACCTCCACCGGGCGATAACGCCCTTGCGCTTCGGCGAGCATTACCAACGCACGACGACCGCTGCGGATCACCGCCTCGCTGGGTACGAGCAAGGCGTCGCGCGCGGCTGGGCGAGTCAGGCGTACCTGAGCCGTTAACCCAGGGCGCAAACGACCATCGGGATTGGCCAACTCGACCCGCACCCGCAACGTGCGGCTATCGAGATTGGCCTGGGGCAAAATCGCCGCAATGCTGCCGCTGAGCACTTCACCAGGGAATGCCGGCAAACGCGCCTCAACCTGCTGGCCCTTGCTCAGCCCTTTGCCCTCGGCCTCCGGCACGGCCACCTCCAGCCATACCGTGCGCAAACCATTGATGACGGCCAGAGTTTGCCCGGCCGCTAAAGCCATACCCTCACGTACATCGAGTTGTTGCAGCACACCGTCGATAGGGCTGGTTACCGTCCACAGCGTCTGCACCTGGCCGCTGCGCTCGACCTGGGCAATCAACGCCGCTGGCATACCGGCCAAACGCATGCGCTGACGTGCAGCACTCAACAAACCCGGATCACCCGCATTACGCAGGGCCAGATAATCTTCCTGAGCGCTAACCCAAGCCGGCACCAGCAGGTCGGCCAGCGGCGCGCCGGCTTGCAGCACATCCTCGGCGGCGCGGGCATATACGCGCTCAACAAAACCGGCGCTACGCGCCTGCACCACGGCTACATCACGGCTATTCAAGGCCAGACTGCCAACCACTTCCAGGCTGCTCGCCGCAGAACCACGGGTTACCGACGCCAAACGCATACCCAGGTTCTGGCTGATACTGGGGTCAATGCTGACGGCTGCACTGTCGCCGCCCTCGTCGGCATAGCGCGGCACCAGCTGCATATCCATAAAGGGCGACTTGCCCGGTTGGTCGAATTTTTGCTGCGGCACCATCGGGTCGTACCAATAGAGCACCCTACCCTTATCCGCCAGCGGCTCCATCTGCGCGGCATCAGCGCCATGGGACATCGGCACCTGCGCATACCAGTAACCAGCGGCCGCACCCACGGCCAGCAGCAGGCTCACCATCACCGCGCCTTTTACAGTTACGCCACTCATTGTTCAGCCCCTTCATAGGCGAAATACAGGCGGGCGCTGGTCAGCGCGCGCGCCTGGGCAAAGTCGATGTGTTTTAGGCGGGTCTCGATCAACTCACGCCGCGCGGCAATCACGCTGGCCAAGTCAGCCGCACCCGAGCGGTAGTCGGCCAGGCTCAGCGCGACCTTCTCCTCGGCCAGGGGCAGCAGGCTGTCCTGGCTGCGCCGCAGTGCCCGCTCAAGGCGCTGGTACTCGGCCAGGTCGCTGGCCAACTGCTGAGCATGTGCGCGTTCGGCGGCGCTGCGCTCGGCCTCCAACTGATTAAGCTGCGCCTGCTTGGCAGCGATACGCGGGCTCTGCCGCGAGGCGGGAAACAACGGTAAATCGAAGCTGACTTGCACACTGAGCATGTCGCCATAGACGGCATCACGGTTCTGATAGGCCAGTTGCCAGCTCCAGTCCGGAGTTTTCTCGGCCACGGCCTGACGGATCGCGGCCTGCGCCTCGGCAGCCATCGGGTCAAACAGTGCCAGCTCCGGATGGCGCTGCAGATTGTGCTGATAATGCGCGGCATTCACCGGCCAGTTGGGCAGTTGCCCGGACAGCGACTCATCGCCACGCGGGCCGATCCAGCGACGTAAGACGGCGCGCTGCTGCACACGTTGCTGCACCAACTGATCTTCCTGCTCGGCCAACAACGCCGCCTCTTGCTTCGGCCCGATGCTATCAGCGGCTGGCCCGCGGCCGGCACTGATGCGCGCGCTTACGGCTTTGCTCAGCAAGGTATTTTCCGCGTAAAGGTCTTGGAAAAGCCCTAGTTTCTGCTCGACGGCCAGCGCCTCGATCCAGGCCAAGGCAGTTTCCCGACGCACCTTGAGTCGCTCCACACGCTGCGCCTGGGTGGCACGCTTGACCCCGGCCTCGGCCACTTCGATACGCGCATTACGCTTGGCGCGGCTGGGCACATCCTGCGTCACGCCGAGCATTTGCATGGTCATCGGTTCGCCGTCGAGGCGGCCACGGTTGTCGCCTTCGATGGGCAGGTTCTGCAGCCCTAGAAGCAATTTCGGATCGGGCAATTCGCCGGCAGGGATGGCCAGGCTGCGCGCCGCCGCGACCTGTGCAGCTTGCGCCGTCAGCGAGGGGGCTTCGCGTTCGGCCAGACGCAACGCTTCATCCAGCGTCAGGGCCGCAACCGGCACACTGCACAAGGCGGCCAGCAGCGCCCCGAACAGCCGCACAGGGCTGGGGAAAAATATGTACATGGTGATGATTCCTGTCGAAATCGCGGCCCATGCAGGGCACGCCACAACCACCGCGCAGCCATAAGCGCGCGGCGAGGTTCAGAACAGAGCAGGAATCAGGCGCGCGGAGGGCGCCAGGGAGCGGCCAGTGGCCGTGAAGGGAGTACTGTCTGGGTCAACCAGAGCGGGCTGGGTTCAGGCGTGCGGAAGCTGAGTTTAAGCCGCTGGTTTTCCAGTAACGGCAAGGTGGCCGTGGAACACTTGAGCATGTCCGGGCACGGTTGCTGACTGCTGGCCATATTCGCGTCATTGCAGCAATCCATTGCCTGCTGACTGTCATGCTGCATCGGGCAGATTTCACCGGCCTGCAGCACTCCCGCCACACTCTGCAAAGGCAGAATCAGCGACAGGAGCAACACCAGACAGACACGGCGCAAGGTCATCATGGCCGGCAGTCTAGCCCCACGCCGGCGTTTGAACAATTCCCCAGGCCCTGCCTTGTGCCAGCCGACCTGGCTCCTTGCCGCCGCAATACGTGCACGTTCACAGGTACAGCGAGCACTTTGCGCCCCACTCGCACGGTCTGTAACAACTCAGCACTTGCTCATCGTGACCGACGGTCATAGCATGACCGGAAGTCACACCAACAAAGACAACCCACAATGCGCTATCAAGACCAACTGTTCGAACACCGCGAGAGCGCCATCCTCGATGCCGCACGCCAGTTGTTTGCCGAGCAGCCCTGGGACCGGGTAACCATTGCCGAAGTGGCAATTGCCGCGGGGATCGGCAAAGGCACGGTGTACAAGCACTTCCCCAGCAAGGAAGCGCTGTACGCGCGCCTGGTGCTCGACCTCAGCCGCGAACACCTCGTGGAGTTGCGCGCCCTGCATGCAGCCAGCCCGGCGCAGGAATCCATGCGCCGGGTAATTCGTCGCGCCTTCGAGCAAATGCTGGAGAACCCGATCCAGGCGCAACTGTGCCTGCATTGCGATCGCCCGGAGTTTCAGGAGCGCCTGGAGGAGCCGTACCGCCAGCAGTTCATCGACCTGGAACGCGAATTTCAGCTGTTCTTCGGCGACATGCTCAGCGTCAGCCTGAACAACCAGGTGCTTAGCCAGACGGATTGCCAAAACCTGCTGTGGGGCGTCGAAGCCTGCGTCAATGGCGTGATGACCCGTATTGCCTCCGGCGGCTTCTCGCATTGGGCCGAGCCCATTGCCCTGGATGACTACTTCGCCCGGGTCACCGACTTCATCATTGCTGGCCTGCGCGCCCAAGCGGCCGCCCTGCTTGCCCCCCCCCTTAGCCACGAGTAACTGCCCCATGTTCAGTCAGCTGTCCAAACGCCCCTGGTTGATCGCCGTCGCCATCAGTCTGCTGCTTGTGTTGTGGCTACTCAGCGGCGCGCTGTTTAAAACCCAGCAAACGGCCAGCGCCGATGCTGCGCCAGCAGAGCCGGGCCTGAGCAAGGTCGAGATCCAGTGGCTGCAAGCCGAGCCCATGCAACGTCAGCATGTGGTTCAGGGCCAGGTCGAGGCCTGGCGGCGGGTCGAGTTGCGCGCCCAGGTCAGTGGTAGCGTCATCCGCCTGGATAAGGACAAAGGCAGCCCGGTGGCTTCGGGCGAGCGCCTGCTGACCCTGTCCGGCGATAACCGGCCGGCCCAGGTTGCCCGGGGCGAGGCCGATGTGCGTCAACGCGAAGCCGATGTCAAAGCAGCAACGCGCCTGCGTGAGCGCAATATGATTTCCGCCAATGAGCTGATCCGCTTGCAGAGCGAGCTGGCCAAGGCCCGCGCCGAACTGGACCTGGCACGCATACAGCTGAGCAACACACAGATCAACGCGCCCTTTACCGGCACCTATGACCAGCGCACGGTCGAACTGGGTGATTTTGTCCAGCCGGGGCAAAGCCTGTTGACCCTGGTCGACATCAGCCAGCTCAAGGTCAGCGCACAGATTGCCCAGCAGGAAGTCACCCAGCTGACGCTCGGGCAAACGGTCAAGGTCGAGCTGCTCGACGGCCGCACCTTGCAGGGTGAGCTGCACTTTATCGCCGCCGCCGCCGACCCCGGCTCACGCAGCTTCCGCATCGAGGTCCGGGTCGACAATCCCAAATCCCTGCGCCTGGCGGGCGCCAGTGCCACCTTACATATTCAGACTGGCGAATCCCTGGCGCACCGCATTTCCCCGGCACTGTTGAGCCTGGACAAGGCCGGCCGACATGGCGTCAAGTGGGTCAACGAGCAGCAACAGGTGGAGTTCACTCCGGTGCAGCTGATCAGCGTCGACAACCAGGGCGCCTGGGTCAGCGGTCTGCCGCCCAAGGTGGCACTGATCACCCTGGGGCAGGGTTTTGTCGAACCGGGCCAGCAGGTGATTAGCCAGCTGGCCAAAGGGGGTAGCTGATATGCACAGCCTGATCGCTGCGGCGCTGGATCGCAGCCGCACCAGCCTGTTGGCATTGCTGTTCCTGATGCTCGGTGGCCTGGCCGCCTACGTGGCGATTCCCAAGGAAGCCAACCCGGATGTCAGCATCCCGATCATCTATGTCTCGGTCACCCTTGAGGGCATCAGCCCGGAAGATGCCGAGCGCCTGCTGGTACGCCCACTGGAACAGGAGTTGCGCAGCCTTGAAGGCATCAAGGAAATGCGCTCCATGTCCAGCGAAGGGCATGCCTCGGTAACCCTGGAGTTCGATGCCGGCTTCAATGCCAAACTGGCGCTGGCCGATGTGCGCGAGAAAGTCGACACCGCACGCAGCAAGCTGCCCGAAGAGGCCGAAGAACCCACGGTCAATGAAGTCAACGTGGCGCTGTTCCCGGTGTTGTCGATCGGCCTGTCCGGGCCGATTGCCGAGACCGAGCTGGTGTATATCGCTCGGCGCCTGAAGGAAAACGTCGAAGGCATCGCCGAGGTGCTCTCGGTGGAAATCGGTGGCGACCGCGAAGACCTGCTGGAGATCGTTGTCGACCCGCAAGTGCTCGACAGCTACGGCATCGACTACAACGAGCTGTTCAACCTGATCAGCCGCAACAACCGCCTGGTTGCCGCCGGCAGCCTGGATACCGGCGCAGGCCGCATGAGCCTGAAGGTGCCCGGGGTAATTGAAGACCTCGAAGACGTACTCAGCATGCCGATCAAGGTGGTGGGCAATAGCGTGGTGACCTTCGGCGATGTCGCCACCATCCATCGCACCTTCAAGGACCCCACCGGCTACGCACGCATCAACGGCCATCCAGCGGTGGTACTGGAAGTTTCCAAGCGCAGTGGCGCCAACATCATCGCCACCATCGAGCAGGTCAAGGCGCTGATGGTCAAGGCCCAGCCGCTGCTGCCGGAAGGCCTCAAGGTCAGCTACATCATGGACCAGTCGCAGCAGGTCAAAAGCATGCTCGGCGACCTGCTCAACAACGTCATGACCGCCATCGTACTGGTGTTGATTCTGGTAGTGGCGAGCATGGGCATGCGCTCGGCACTGCTGGTTGGCCTGACCATTCCGGGGGCTTTTCTGACCGGCATTCTGCTGATCTGGGCGCTTGGTTTCACCCTCAATATCGTGGTGCTGTTCAGCCTGATTCTGGTGGCGGGCATGCTGGTGGATGGCGCCATCGTGGTCTCAGAACTGGCCGACCGCTACCTGCATCAGGGCCAGACGCCACGCCAGGCCTGGGCCAACGCTGCCACACGGATGGCCTGGCCGGTGATCGCCTCTACCGCCACCACCCTGGTGGTGTTTCTGCCGCTGCTGTTCTGGCCCGGCGTGGTCGGTCAGTTTATGAAGTACCTGCCGGCCACGGTGATCGTCTGCCTGCTCGCCTCCCTGGCCATGGCTTTGGTGTTTCTGCCGGTACTCGGCGCGGTTACCGGCGGCCAACCGCTGCCGCAACCTGCTCAACCGGGGCGTGGTGCCGTGGGTTACCGCAAGCTGCTGGGCAACCTGCTGAAACGCCCCGGCCTGACCTTACTCGGCATGCTGGCGGTGATTGCCTTGATCTACACCGCTTACGGGCGCTTCAACCATGGCGTGGAGTTTTTCCCCGAGGTTGAGCCGGAGAATGCCCAGATCTGGTTGCGTGCCCGTGGCGACCTGTCGGTGCAGGAAAAGGACGTTTTGCTACAGAAAGTGGAAAAGCGCCTGCTCGGCATGAGCGAAGTCAAAGCACTGTATGCCCGCTCCCTGGCGCAACCGGACGGCCAACTGGGCGCGGACGTGATCGGCACCCTGCAGTTCCAGTTCGTCGAATGGCATGAACGGCGTTCGGCCAGCAAGATTCTTGCGGACATGAGCGCACGTACGGCAGATATCCCCGGGATCGTTCTGGAGTTTCGCAAGCAGGAGGAAGGCCCGAGTAGCGGCAAGCCGTTCAAGCTGCAGATCAGCTCCCTGGACTTCCAGCAAGCCGACCTCTACGTCGAGCAACTGCGCACTACCATGCAGAACATTGGCGGCTTCAAGGACATTGAAGACGACCGCGCGCTGCCTGGCATCGAGTGGCGGATCAAGGTCGACCGTGAAGCCGCCGCCCGTTTCGGTGCAGACATCCTGAGCGTGGGCAATGCCGTGCAGATGGTCACCAACGGCCTCAAGCTGGCAACCTACCGGCCGGAAGACGCCACCGATGAAGTCGATATCCGCGTGCGCCTGCCTGCCGACTGGCGCTCCCTCGATCAGCTCGGTCGACTGACCCTGAAAACCCCTGCCGGGCAAATCCCGCTGAGCAACTTCGTCTCACTGGAACAAGCCCCGAAAGTCGGCACCCTGCGCCGGGTCGATGGCAACCGCACCATCACCCTACAGGCAGACCTGGCCGAAGGTGCGCAGCTCACGGAGCGCCAGCAAGCCCTGGTTAATGCCATGGGCCCGCCCCCGAGCAACGTGCAGGTTAAAGTGGCCGGCGAAGGCGCCGACCAACAACAAGCCGCCACCTTCCTCGGCACCGCCTTTCTGGTGGCGATCTTCCTGATGTTTATCATCCTGGTCACCCAGTTCAACAGCATCTACCAATCGCTGCTGGTGCTCTCGGCCATCGTCCTGTCGACAGCCGGGGTGTTGATGGGGTTGCTGGTCAATGGCCAGTCGTTCGGCATCGTCATGGTCGGCATGGGCCTGATCGCCCTGGCCGGCATCGTGGTGAACAACAACATCATCCTCATCGACACCTATAACCAACTGCGCCGTCAGGGCCTGGAGCCACGTGCCGCTGCACTGGAAACCGGCAGCCTGCGCCTGCGTCCGGTACTGCTTACCGCCGTGACCACGGTGCTGGGGCTGGTGCCGATGGTCATCGGGGTGAACGTTGACCTGCTGACGCCGAGCCTGGGCCTGGGTGCGCCGTCGACCCAATGGTGGACGCAGCTGTCCAGCGCGATTGCCGGCGGCCTGAGTTTCGCCACCGTGCTGACGTTGCTGCTGACGCCTTGTTTGCTGGTGCTCGGTTCACGTTTCGAACGACGCCCGCCGCCATTGGAAACCTTTGACGACGACCTGCTCGATCTGCCGGAACATCTGCTGGCCAGCGCCAATGGCAGCAAAGCCCAGTTGCAACATACGCCTTGAGTGAAGGCGCCCCGGGGCCATACCGACCCGGGGCTCCCCATCAAAAGCCTGGCCGGCACCGCACGACTGGGTAGTCGGGGGTAATAGCCCGTACACTCGGCGCACTATTGCCGAGGGTCCACCATGCGCACGCTCTACCAGTTTCCGATTTCCCACTATTGCGAAAAAACCCGCTGGCACCTGGATCATAAGGGCCTCGACTTCCAGGTCGACAACCTGTTTCCCGGCCTGCATCGCCTGAAAAGCAAGCGCCTGGCGGGTATCGTCACCCTGCCGATCCTCAAGGATGGCGAGCAGGTGATCGGTGACTCCACGCAGATCGCCCTGTATCTGGAACAGCACTACCCAGACCACCCGCTACTGCCGGCCGATGCCACGCAACGTGCCGAGGTGCTGGAACTGGAAGCACAGTTCGACCGCCTGGGCGTGCACGTGCGCCGCTGGCTGTACGGCCAGATCAAACAGTGGGACTCGGTGATGCACGCCATGCTCAAGGTCTACCGGCCACTGCTGGGTCTACGCGACCTGATGAAACCGGTGCTGATCAATGGCGTGCAGAAACTCTATGGCGTGACCCCGCCGCGGGTGGCTAAATCCCAGGCCGAACTGCTCGAAGGCCTGGCGCTGATCGAATCACGCATCCACGGCGATCCGTCGCGCTACCTGGTGGGCGATCAACTGTCGCTGGCCGATATCAGCGCCGCTGCGTTGTTCGCCCCGCTGTTCACCCCAGCCGGCACCCCATGGGCAGGCATCGCCGGACATGACGACAAGACCCAGGCATTTCTTGATGAGCTACACGCCCACCCGGCCGGCCAGTGGGTACTGCGCCGCTATGCCGAAGACCGTCAACGCCGCAACTGAGCCGTATGCCAAGGAGTGCAAGGATGAACATCTGTGATATTGCCTTCGGCGTCACCGACTGGAACCAGATCGAGCGCAGCGAACATGCCGATGAGCGCGGCATGGCCTATTGGCGCACCCAGGTATTTGGGGCGCTACGGGTACGAATGGTCGAGTACAGCGCCGGCTATCTGGCTGATCACTGGTGTCGGAAAGGCCATATCCTGCTGTGCCTGGAGGGTGAGTTACACACCGAACTGGAGGATGGCCGGCGCTTTGTATTGAGCGCCGGCATGAGCTATCAGGTCGCCGATCAGGCCGAGGCGCATCGCTCATCCAGCGCGACGGGTGCGCGTCTGTTTATTGTTGACTGAGCCCGGGCCAAGCGGGCTCAGTGGCGTTGCGAGCTCAACAGTAATAACAGCGACACGGGCTGTTCGCTCTCCGGATGCAACGGCTCCTGCAGCCATTGCAGGCGCCAGCCGGTTTCATTGAGCAGCCCCAACCAGGATTCCAGCGTACGAAAGAACCAGGGCATGGGCTGGGCAAAACCGTCGCCGAATCCGGCAAAGCTTTCCACCCGCCAGCCATCGCGGTAGCCCGCATCATTACAGGCACGCCAGGGATGCAGCGTCTGGATCAACAGACGACCGTCGTCCGCCAGCAAGCCATGCAGGGCATTCAGGGTTGGCGCCAGCGGCTCTTCCAGCAAGGCAAAATTGCATACCAGTAGATCAAAACGCCCCAGCTGTTGGGCCTGACTCTCCAGCTCTGCATAACCGCATACCCGGTACTGCGCAGTACCACTCGCGGCCTGTTGCGCCACCGCGATCAATGGCGCAGAGGCATCCACGCCAACGGCCTCAATGCCATGTTCAACCAGCCCACGACAGAGCCACCCCTCGCCGCAACCCAGATCCAGCACTCGCGTTGGTGCCAGGGCCAGAATGGCCTGGACGATGGCAGCATCGGTCACCAGGCGACGACTCTCGATGCGCTGCTCACGCACGGCCGCCGTCCAGGCATCGGCATTGGCCTGCCAGCTGAGGTTGAGTTGCTCGCGGTGGTCACGCTGCATATCCGTCACTCCCTTGTCACCTGCCGGCCGATTCTAGCAGCCGATGCGCCACTCACCGGCCCAAACTGTCAGCACCTGAGCACAGCCCCCTGGCCGCGCCGGAAAAAGAATAGATCTGCCAAGCACATCCCCGCCTGCACCGCGAAGCAACGGCTAAACTGACAACAGTGGCCAGTTGAGAGGAACTCAGCGCTGAAGCCCGCTGACGTTATTCAGCAACCTGTCAAACCTATGGATGAGTACATCAGGCTAAATGAATATGGGCGCATCCTGGCAACCTAAAATTACTCCCCTCCCGGCAGATAACCCACCCGCTATGCCTTCTCCTGCGCGCAAACGCCGCAGCAAACTGAAAATAACCTTCTGGCTTCTGCTCGTGCTGCTGTGTATCGGCGCGGGGCTGTTTGTCGCCGAGGAAGTACGCACTTCACGCCTACAGGCTCAGGAGCTCAGCCGCTACGCGCAAACCCTCAGTTACCGCCTCGAGCCCGGCCCAAGCCCCTCGATCATCTACCCCAAGGAAGGCCCTTTCGATAAACGCCAGGGCTATACCTATCTGCCCTTGATGCTGGAGCGTCTAGCCCAGCGCAACTTTATCGTGCAGCAACAGGCGCAGTTCTCCCCTGCCCTACTCGACTATGCCCAACGCGGCCTGTTTGTGCCCTATCCGGAAAAAATCCAGAGCGGCCTGCGCATCAGTGATTGCAGCGGCACCCCCTTCTACGAATTCCGCTATCCGCAGCAGCGCTACCCCAGTTTCAACACCATTCCGCCGCTGGTAGCCAGCAGCCTGCTGTTTATCGAAAACCGCAAGCTGCTCGACCCCAAACAGCCGCTGGCCAATCCGGCGGTGGACTGGCCACGCTTCGTTATGGCGGCTATCTCTCAAGTCGGCAAGCTGATGGATATGCAGGACCAATCGGCGGGCGGCAGTACCCTGGCCACCCAATTGGAAAAATATCGCCACTCCCCGGATGGCTTGACCTTGTCAGCCACGGAAAAGCTGCGGCAGATGCTGTCCGCCAGCGTACGGGCCTACCAGAGCGGCCCGAACACCCTCGCCGCGCGGGAAAACATCGTGCGCGACTACCTCAACAGCGTGCCGCTCTCCGCAGCCCCTGGGCATGGCGAGGTGCACGGTCTGGCTGACGGTTTGCGCATCTGGTTCGGCGCAGACTTCGCCCACACCAACCTGCTGCTCGACCCCGCTCGCTCGCCGGATGCCAGCCTGGCAGAGCGCGGTTTGGCCTTGCGCCAGGTGCTGGCCTTGATGATTGCGCAGCGGCGACCGTCCTATTACCTGGCCCAGGGCCGTAATGACCTGGCCGAACTGACGGATAGCCATATCCGCCTGCTAGCCGGCGGCGGACTGATCGACCCGGACCTGCGTGATGCAGCACTGCATCAGTCTCTCATTTACCGCGACTGGGTCCTGGAGCCCAACCTGCAACAGGTGGATAGCAACAAGGGCATCAGCGTCTCACGCTCACGGCTTTCGGCCATGCTCAATATGCCGCTGTATGACCTCGACCGCCTCGACTTAAATGCCACCAGCACACTAAACAATGATCTGCAGCAGGCCAGCAGTCACTACCTGCAACAGCTGGCCGATCCGGAGTTTGCCGGACAGATCGGCCTGTTTGGCGAACGCCTGCTGTCACCGGAAAAAACTGCAGACGTGCGCTACAGCTTTACTCTCTTCGAACGCACCGAAAACGGCAGCGTAGTCCGGGTGCAGACCGACAGCACCGATCAACCCTTCGACATTAACGAAGGCAGTAAGCTGGAGCTGGGCTCCACCGCCAAACTGCGCGTGCTGGCAACCTACCTGGAAATCATCGCCGAACTGCATCAACGCCATGCCGGGCAAAGCGCCAGTGAACTGCGCGCCGTCAATATTCAGGACAACCTGACCCGCTGGGCCATCGCCTACCTGCTGAGCAACCCAGACGCCAGCCTGACGGCCATGCTCGACGCCGCAATGGAGCGTAAATACTCCGCCAGCCCGGCTGAGCGCTTCTTCACCGGCGGCGGCATTCACACCTTCGCCAACTTCCGCCGCGAGGATAACCAGCGCATCGCCAGCATGCGCGAAGCCCTGCGTGAGTCGCTCAACCTACCGTTTATTCGCCTGATGCGTGACCTGGTGCGCTACACCACCTACCAAGGCCCGAACAACAGCGCCGAGCTGCTCATGGATGACAAAGATCCGCGTCGCCAGGCCTATCTACATGACTTCGCCGACCGTGAAGGCAAGACCTTTCTGTTGCGCTTCTGGCGCAAATATCAGAATCAACCCGAGCAACAACGCCTGGATACCTTTCTCAACGGCCTGCGCCACACCTCCGTTCGGCTCGCGGCGGTACATCGCTATCTGCTACCGCATGCAGACGAGGCGGCCTTCGCTGCGTTCCTGCGCCACTACCTGCCTCAGGAAAAGCTCAGCGACAAGCGCATCAGCGACCTGTACAAACGTTACGGCCCAGGTGCCTACAGCCTGCCGGACCAGGGCTATATCGCCCGTGTTCACCCACTCGAACTGTGGCTGCTGGGCTACCTGATTGAACAACCTCAAGCCACCTTCAGCCATGCAGTGGCCGCGAGTCAGGACGAACGTCAGGAGGTCTACGGCTGGCTGTTTCGCAGCCGGCATAAGAGCGCCCGCGACAGCCGCATTCGCATCATGCTGGAAGTGGAGGCCTTCCTCGACATCCACCGGCGCTGGCAAAAACTGGGTTACCCCTTCGCTCACCTGGTGCCCTCACTGGCCACCGCCATCGGCAGCTCCGGTGACCGTCCGGCGGCTCTGGCCGAACTCGTTGGAATCATCCAGAACGACGGCATTCGCCAAACCACCGCGCGGATCGACAGCCTGCACTTCGCCGCTGACACGCCCTACGACACCCTGGTAGTGCGTGACCACAGCGAGGGCAAACGGGTCATGGCCTCAGAGGTCGCGGCAACCCTGCGCAGCGCACTCGCCGATGTGGTCGAAGCGGGTACCGCGCGGCGCTTGCTGGGCAGTTTTACCCAGGCCAACGGCCTGCCACTCAAGGTCGGCGGCAAAACCGGGACAGGCGACAATCGGGTTGAGACTGTTGGTGCCGGCGGCCGGGTACTCAGCTCAAAAGCGATGAACCGCACCGCAACCTTTGTCTTTTACCTGGGGCCGAATCATTACGGCACCCTCACCGCCTTCGTCCCAGGCCGCGCTGCAGAGAGCTTCCGCTTTACTTCGGCGCTGCCGGTGCAGGTGCTCAAAGGCATGGCACCCATTCTGCAGCCTTACCTAGAACCGAATACACATAGCCGATGCCTTCCAGCCACATCCGCAAGCCAGGCCAGCATGTTGTAGGAACAACCTGCGCCTGCCAGCCCTAACGGTTAGAAGCACATAAGCTGAATAACAATCGCCCAAAATAAAACGGGAGGCCAATGGCCTCCCGTTTTTATTAAACCCTGCTGACTGTTACTTGGCCTTGTAGATGATTCCGGGGCTGCATTGCACCATCTGATAGTGGTTAGGCAGCCCGTTGAGTGCTTCAGAAGCACCGAGAAACAGGTAGCCGCCCGGCTTCAACATGGCATGAATACGCGTGAGGATGTCCTTCTTCACCTCGGCCGAAAAGTAGATCAACACGTTACGGCAGAACACCACATCGAACTTGCCCAGGCTGGCATAACTGTCCAGCAGGTTCAGTGGGCGAAACTCAATGCGACTACGAATCGTCGGCTTGACCACCCAGCGCCCCGGCCCCTTGGGGTCGAAATAGCGCTGCAGACGCTCCTGAGAAAGCCCACGGCCCATCGCCAGGCTGTCGTACTCACCGGACTTGCAGTTGATCAACATGGTCGGCGAGAGGTCGGTAGCGACGATCTGCAACCCGCCCTTGAGCTGGCCGATATTGCTCTTCTCGAACTCGTCGATGCTCATCGACAGCGAATAGGGCTCCTGCCCCGAGGAGCAGGCCGCCGACCAGATACGCAGACGCTGTCCAGGGCTGGCCTTGATCATCTCCGGCAGCACACGGTTTTTCAGCACCTCGAAAGGATAGGTATCGCGAAACCACAAGGTTTCGTTGGTGGTCATAGCATCGACCACCTGCTCACGCAAGCCACTGCGCGGCTGAGTCTGCATGCGCTGCACCAGCTCACCCAGCGTCTTGATGTTGTTCTGCTCCATCAACTTGTTGAGCCGACTGGAAACCAGATACTGCTTGTTGGTGCCAAGCAGAATGCCGCAGGCTTTTTCCAGGAAAGTCCGGAACTGCTCGAAATCCAAATTACCTGTAGACACTCGCGAGGCCTCGACGGACATATGATTAACTGAGGGCGAAGCCCTCAGTCCCCTGACGCAATATTGATGCGTTCAGCCACTCGTGCAGCCAAATCATCCGGGCGAAACTTGGCGAGAAAATCATCCGCGCCGACCTTTTTCACCATGGCCTGGTTAAATACCCCAGATAGCGAAGTATGCAGGATGATATGCAGCTTGTGCATGCGCGGATCGGCGCGGATCTCTGCAGTAAGCGTATAGCCATCCATTTCCGGCATCTCGATGTCGGAAATCAGCATCAAGAACTCCTCTGCCGGGTTCTTGCCTTCCTCGACCATAGCCTTCAGGTAATCCAGAGCTTGCCGCCCATCATTGAGCGCCACGACCTCGACACCAACGGTTTCCAGGCAGCGGGTGACCTGCTTGCGCGCTACCGATGAGTCGTCGCAGGTCAGCACACGCTTGCTGACCGCGCGCGCCTGGGTCTCGGCAGTTAGAACCCCGTCGGAAATAACTTCCGATGTCGGCGCCACCTCGGCGAGAATTTTCTCGACATCGATGATTTCGACCATCTTGTCATCCAGATGGGTGACCGCCGTCAGGTAGTGGTCACGCCCGGTACCCTTGGGTGGCGGATGGATCGACTCCCAGTTCATGTTGACGATGCGCTCGACCGAATGCACCAGAAAGCCCTGAACCTTGGTGTTGTATTCAGTGATGATGACAAAGCTATTGTCGATATTGGCCAGCGGCGCACTGCCGGTAGCCATGGATAAGTCAAGAATCGGGATAGTCCCACCACGAATATTGGCGACCCCGCGAACGACCGGACTGGATTTCGGCATGATGGTGAGTTTCGGGCATTGCAGCACCTCTTTCACCTTGAACACGTTGATGCCGTACAACTGATTGCTGTTCAGACGAAACAGCAATAACTCCAAACGATTCTGTCCAACCAACTGAGTTCGCTGGTTAACCGAATCCATCACACCGGCCATACCCAAACTCCTTATTTGAGTAACAGATTGCTGTCAGCGTAGCAGGCGGCACGCGCCTTGCTATCCAACCCATATGAACACTGAAACGACAACTAACCGACGCTCACTGGCAAAGTGCCGCTACTGGCTGGCAGTTGTACCCGCTTTGCTGACGCTCGGCTATAGCGCAATGGCCCTAGCGAACTCGACGCGGCCTGAACAACTTATCGGCGCTGGCGAAGTGTTTCTTGAGCACGCGGTGAGCGAATATTTACAGCGTAGCAACATCGCTGGCCGTCATGAGATTCAAATCAACCGTCTTGACCCACGCTTGCGGCTGCCCTTGTGCGATCAGCCGCTGACCACCACCCTGGAAAGCCCCGCCGAACCGATCGGCCGCGTAACCCTGCGCGTGCGCTGCGACGGCAATGCGCCATGGACGGTGTTTGTACCCGGGCAAGTGCGCTTATACCGCGAAGTGGTCATCGCCAGCCGCCCACTCAAGCGCGACAATCTGCTGACGGAGCGCGATATCGTATTGGCCGAACGGGACGTTGGCCTGCTTAATCAGGGTTATCTGACGGCACTCCGACAAGCGGTTGGCAAAAAATTGACGCGCACACTGCAGCCAGATCAGGTTCTTGCGCCGAGTTATGTGCAACTAGCCGACGCAATACGCAAGGGCGACCACGTGATAATCAGCGCCCGCAGTGGCGGGATCAGTGTACGCATGCCCGGCGAGGCCTTGTCGGACGGCATCGTCGGCAAACAGATCAGCGTGCGCAACCAGCGCTCAAATCGCATTATTCGGGCCCGCGTAGTGGGCCCGGGCCAGGTTGAAGTGCCTATGTAGGCATGATTCTTGTTTTACTTTCTCGGCCTGTGAGCTGACGATTACTCTCACTGTGTTTAGACTGTTACCTGACGCGCACTTTTTGCCCTAAAGTTTTTCAAGGCAAGGCCGACAAGCTAGGCAAGCGTCCAAATACTGTTCGAGGTTTTGCATCATGGTCATTGACATCAACCGGCTCAACAATGCCGCAACGCCAGCCAATTCGGGGCGTACCGGCAGTGCGCAGGCAGGTGGCCAGAATGAAGCCATTGGCAACAAACAACCTGGCAATGTACCCAGCCCCGCAACGCAGGCACAACAAGCCGGCAAGAGTGGCGAGTCTGTCCAGCTGAGCCGCGAGGCTCAACAACTGCAGAAAGTCAGCGAAAAACTGCGCGACCAGCCTTCCGTCAATAAAGAACGAGTCGCCCAACTGAAGCAGGCGATTGACGACGGCAGCTACCAAGTCGACAACCAGCGCGTTGCCAGCAAACTGCTCAATTTCGAGTCCCAGCGTTAGTCACCGGGCTACGCTGGGGTAATTTGGCCGCCCAATAGACACTTCATGCCTCGCACTGAAGCGTCTGTTACCCCGAAGAGCCCGTAATGCACGACACCAGCCTGCTTGAACTATTCAACAACGATATCGGCACCGCCGAGCAGTTGCTTGAGCTGATCAACACCGAATTCCAAGCCCTCAGCGAGCGCGACCTGCCCCGCCTGCAAAGCATCCTGGCGGAGAAACTGCCGCTGCTCGCACTGCTGGATCAGCATGGCAAGCAGCGCAGCCAGCTGCTCACCAGCCTCAGCCTCAGCGCCGACCGTGCTGGCCTGCAAGCGCTTGCAGCACAATCCAACCACGGTGCACAGCTACTTGAACGTGGCGACCAGCTCAACGCCCTGCTGGAAAGCTGTCAGGCAGCCAACCTGCGCAACGGCCGGATAATCCGCTCCAGCCAGGCCTCAGCCAACAGCATGCTCGGCATTCTGCGTGGCAATGACACGCCCAGCCTCTATGACAGCCGCGGCAGTGCCGCTAGAATCGGCCAGCAGCGCCCGCTTAGCCAGGCCTGAAACCTATAAAAGGCACAGGGGACATACTGTCATATAGCCAGTATGCTAGTGCCATTGCATTTGCTCGGAGAGTTATGGACCGTGTCCAGCCCGTTTAGCCAGGAAGATGGCCCGCAACCCCCCAAGGTGCTCAAGGCCCCCGTGGAAATAATTGCCAACCTGCGCCAACTGCAACAAGACCACGACCCACTGATCATCACCTTCCACGAACGCAACCAGCGCTTCCAGAGTTACGTGATCGAGGCTGATCGCGATAAAAACCTGCTGATTCTCGATGAGCTGATGCCAAGCGACGGCGAGCGTTATCTGGCCAATGGCGAAGCTTTCAGTGTCGAGGCTTTTCACGAAGGCATTCGGGTAGCCTGGAAATGTGAGCAGAGCGTGCGCATTACCGAGCATCAAGGTGCACGCTGCTACTTCAGCCCGATACCGACCGAAGTGCTCTATCACCAGCGCCGCAGTGCTTATCGCGCACCACTCAAGCAGGCTGAGCTCATCAAGATCGAGCTCGCGGGCAATAAACTGCGCACGGCCTTACCGGGACACTTGCTGGATATCTCCGCCACTGGCTGCAAGTTACGCTTTGCTGGCAACATCAGTAGCAGCCTGCAAGCCGGTCAGGTTCATGAGAGTTTTTCAGCAAGATTCCCGTTTGGCGTCATGACTACGGCCATTGAAATACGTCACGTACTCTACGAGGAGAAGGTTGACACGACCTTTGTCGGCGCGCGCTTTCATCGCATTAGCGGCCAGGAGCAACGCCAGGTCGAGCGCTTCGTCTTCCAGTTGCAACGTGAGGCCCGCGCAGATGGCGAAGGCTTGTTCTAGCCAATAGCCTGCAATAGCCGACTAAATCCGCATATTCAGCTCAGCCAGCCGGGGCAAGTCTTCAGGTCGATCTACATCCCATAGCACGGGCAGCAGCGCCGGACACAGGTCCAGCTGCTGCAAACGCTGCAGTGTCATCGGGAAAACCTGCTCAGTGCCCCACGGCATATCGCTGAACACGCTGGGAAGCACCGTGCGCAACCCCAGCAGCACATATCCGCCATCATCGGCAGGACCAATTACCACCGACTGCTCTCGCAGGGCCTCGCACGCCGCCTGCAGGTAGTCGCCGTCAAGTGCCGGGCAATCATTACCGATCAGGATTACCGCATCGCTCTCCAGTAGTCCGAGCGTAGCAATACGCCGCATCCGCTCACCCAGGTCCCCCACTGGCTGCTCGACCAGCGTCCAGCCGAGCTCTTGAGCCAACGCCTGCAAGCGGGTGTCAGGTAGCCCATCCAACCATAAAAAGCGCTCGCTCAAGCCCTGCCCAGGCAACTGTAAGGCGCGCTCCAGTAACAGCTGCTGCAAGTCGCAAGCTCCCTGCGGGCCCAGCGCTGGAATCATGCGCGTTTTTACCCGCCCCGCCACAGGAGCACGTCCCAGCAAATGTAATGAAACCGAAAAACTCATAACAACGAACCTCTGCGGTACTGGCGAGACAGCTTTTCCGGGCTAGCCCCGCAGTAATACGCCACACGTAGACACCACATCAGCAGCACCGTACGCCATATGCCATGCTGCTCCCAGCGGCGGCTGGAGGTCAGCAGTGGCGGACGCAGGCAACACGGGCGGGCCAGCGCTTTCAGACGGCGACACAACTGCAGATCTTCCATCAGCGGGATCGAGGCATAACCACCCAGGGCTGAAAATCGCTCCCGCAGAACAAAAATCCCCTGATCACCCGAGGCAATACCACTTATGCGCGAGCGTAAGCTGATCATCCAGCCGATCACCCATAACGCCAAGCCAGAACCGGATAGGCGCACATCAAAGCGCCCCCACAACGGCCGCGCGCCCAGTGCAGCCTGCAAACTGCTCAGCGACTCGCTACTGATCCGCGTATCGGCGTGCACAAACCACAGGTACTCGCCGCGCGCAGCAGCTGCACCGGCATTCATCTGCTGTGCGCGCCCTGGCTCTGCGCTCAGCAACTGATCAACCCGCCCCTGCGCCAGCTCACACGTACCATCACTGCTGCCAGCGTCGACCACAATCAACTCGGCACCGGCAGCACGCAATCCTGCCAGGTCGTCCAGCAGGCACGGCAAGGCTTGCGCCTCATTGCGCACCGGAATCACCACGCTGAGCAGCGGCGTCATGGCCGCACCTCGGGCTGAGTGGAGGATTCAGCAGCAGGCTCCGTGCTCTCCACAGGGTCCAGGTTGTCATGCATCTGGTCCTGTACGACCTGTTCATCCACACGCGGATCGAGCGCAGCCGTCAGCGGTGAGCTAGTGGTGCTGTCCGGCATCGGGATATGGTGCAGCGGCGCATCCTCGACCTGGTGCAGGTGAGTAACGCGCGCGGGACGCACACACACCACCAGAATCACGGCGCAGCCACAGACAAAGGCATACAGCATGTTTGCGCCCAGAAAACGCATCAACACCCCTGCCAGCAGCGGCCCGATACTGGCCCCCACACCGAAAGTCACCAGCAGCATGGCCGTCAACGACACACGTCGCTCGGCTTCGACATGGTCATTGGCCAACGCCACCGCCAGCGGATAAAGACTGAACTGCAAGGCACACACCAGAAAGCCGCCGGCAAACAACAGCGGCAAGCTGACCTGTGGCAGCAGAGCCAGCGGTAAAGCCGCCACCGCCAATAAAGCAGCACATCCGCGAATCAGGTACACCCGGTCACGGCGGTCGGACAACCAACCCAACGGCCACTGCACCACCAGGCCGGCGATGATGCAAAAGCCCATAAACAGACCAATCTGCTCAGTGGACAAGCCCATACGCGTGCCATACAGCGGTGCCAGGCCATAGAACGAGCCGATCAACAAACCCGCCACCACGATCGCCGTCAGCGATAGCGGCACACGCTCAATAAAGAAGCGCATCTCCAGTGGCGCAGGGTGTAAAGGCGCAGGGTGTAGCTTGCGAGTCAGGGCTACCGGCACCAGGCACAGGGCGAAACACAGCGCCACCAGCATCAACAGCTCAAGCCCCAGAGTCGGGTGCACGACCAGCACCAACTGCCCCAGGATAAGGCCCAGGTAGGATGCGCCCATATACCCGGCGAAGACCTGACCACGCTGGCTGGTATCAGCCTGCTCATTGAGCCAGCTCTCGATCACCATGTACTGGCACATCATGCCCAGGCCCACCAGCATCCGCAGCAGCAGCCAGCTGGGCAGCCAGTCACTTAGACCGTGACCAAGCACTGCGGCAGTTACCACACCGGCGCAGGCAACATAGGCACGAATATGGCCAACCCGAGCGATCAACCGGTGCCCGAGCTTGCCGCCCAGTACCAAGCCAAGGTAGTTAGCCGCCATCAGCGCCCCGACCCACAGGCCATCGGCAGTTTCCGCCAGCCGCAATGCCAGGTAGGTGCTCAACAAACCCGACCCCAGCAGCATCAGCAGGGTGGCGCAATACAGCGAACTAAAGGACTTCAAGATCAAAGACATGGGGCAGAATCTGGCTCCAGAAGGACCACCAAAACCATTCCGGTGGTCAGGCTTTAAAGCCTGTTTACGATCTCGCGAACTTGAACTCTGCAAGCGCTACCAACAGCCTCCGCAGCTCAACACAGGCGAGAAACGTAGCGTAGCGCAGTAACAGTCAAAGGCCGGCCCGCAGAGCGCGTGCAGCGACACAAGCGAAGTGCACGTGCTCGTTTCACTTGCCTTAGGGCTGCACTGCTGCGCATTCGCCGCAAGCAACTTGCCGAGCCGCTTTTCATCGCGGCAGGGTGGGCGCGCAGCGCAGCGTAAACAGGTTCTTAGGCGTGGGCAGCCAATACGCGGCGTTCCCACGGGGTAATTTCGTCAAGGAAGCTGGTGAGCTCCAGGGTCTTAGTGGCGATGTAGCCTTCGATAAACTCTTGACCGAACAGTTCCAACGCCAGGCTACTGCGCTTGAGACGCTCAATCGCAGCATGCATGGTACAGGGTAGCGCCAATTCGTCCGGTACTTCGAACTCGCCCTGAATCGGCGCGCTGGGCTGCAAGCGCTGTTCGATGCCATACAACCCTGCCGCCAGACTCGCGGCTATGGCCAGATAAGGGTTGGCATCGGCCCCCGGCAAACGATTCTCGACCCGCCGCGCCACCGGCGCACTGGCCGGAATCCGCAGGCCGGCGGCGCGATTATCCTCAGACCAGCAAGCATTGTTCGGTGACGCATAAGGATGGCAAAGACGCTGGTAGGAATTCACGTGCGGCGCGAACAGCAAGGTGAAATCGGCCATGGCCGCCTGCTGCCCGGCAATAAACTGATAGAACGCAGGCGTCGCCTGGCCATCGGCTGCGCTGAAGATGTTCTGCCCACTGCCCTGCTCCACCACACTCTGATGAATATGCATGGAACTGCCCGGCGTATGTGCCAGCGGCTTGGCCATGCACACCACATTGAGCCCGTGTTTGAGAGCAACCTCCTTAAGCAGGTGTTTGAACAGAAAGGTCTGGTCGGCCAACAGTAACGGATCGCCGTGCAGCAGGTTGATCTCGAACTGACTGACACCCATCTCGTGCATAAAGGTATCGCGCGGCAAGCCCAGGGCTGCCATGCAGCGATAGACCTCGCTAAAGAACGGACGCAAACCGTTATTGGAGCTCACACTAAAGGCCGAACAACCCTCTTCGCGTCGGCCATCCAACCCCAATGGCGGCTGAAACGACTGCAAAGGATCGGCGTTGCGGGCGAACACAAAAAACTCCACCTCGGTCGCCACCACCGGCTGCCAACCATAGCTGGTATAGCGGGCGATCACCTGCTTGAGCAGGCCGCGTGTCGACAATCCGGAGCTGCGCCCATCCAGCTCATCGGCATCGCAAATGGCCAGCGCCCGCGGTGTTTCACTCCAGGGCAACCGATGAAGCTGTTGCGGCGCGGCATTCAAGGCCAGATCACCATCATCACTGCCGTAAAAACGCGCGGCAGGGTATCCACCCATGATGCATTGCAGCAACACGCCGCGTGCCAACTGCAACCGTCGTCCTGCTAGAAACCCCTCGGCCGTCATCACCTTGCCGCGCGGCACACCATTCAAATCAGGCGTCACACATTCAACTTCATCAACACCACGCAGCAAGTCAGCCAGGGCGGTGCGGTCGGAGGTACTCATTGCTGTTGTCCTTATTGACGCAAGAAACCGTCATAGGACGGCGATACGTACAAAATACGCACCAGCTGTTCGATATTTCAAGCACAACAGCGGCCGCACACCTTGGTTTACTGCCTGCAGCACAGAATACATCGAATTTATAGATATTAATCATCGCACTACAACATCGCTCAACCCGCTTTAAACGAGCACTAAATATTGCTCAAAGCACTGATTTATATAATTTAAATTCAACTATCAATGACATCGATGATTACCATGATCAGCCTGCACTTCTTCATCAAATTTTCGCCTTTATCATTGGCTCCGTACTCACTCAATACCGCCCTTACGAGGAGCCTGAAGATGAAAAAGCAAATCCTTACCGCCGTAATCCTAAGCAGCCTGGCCATCAATGCCTTTGCCTTGCCACAAAACAACCCGCAGCCGCTGCTGGGCGAAATGCATGACAGCAGCGTAAAGACGCTGATGGGCTTGGGTAGCAAGCTGCAGACTGAAGATGGAGCCGAACGCACTGGCGCCGACCGCGTTGCTGAAGGCGGTGCCGAGCGTACTGGCCCTAACCGCGTTGCCGAAGGTGGCGCCGAGCGTACTGGCGTCAACCGCGTTGCCGAAGGTGGCGCCGAGCGCACGCCAGGCCTGCGCATCGGCTGATGCGCCCAGTGCCACCACGTTAGCAAGGTGCTCAGTCGAGCACCTTTTTTGTTTATTGCACCGTCATTTCCAGCTGCGCCAGACGCTCTTCCAGCTGGGCTATGCGCGCCTCCAGAGCTTCTAGCCGTTGCTCATCCTGCCGGCTGCCCACGCTCATAGGCTGCGGCTCGCTGGCCTTAGCAGCCAAGGCCGCCTGCAACTCTGCCGGGTCACCCAGCCGGTGCATGTAACGGTCTTCACGCTGCCCCGCCTGGCGCGGTAGCAAACAAGCCAGTTGCCGACTGATCAGGCGCTCAAGATGATGCTGCACCTGTTCAGCATCATCAAAATCATGCATGCGGCTGCTACGCGTCAGTAACTCATTGATGGTCTGCGGGCCGCGCAACAGCAGCAATCCGAGCAGCACCACCTGCGCGGCCACCAGCTCCAGCGCCTTATCGCTGCGGTGCTCCCAAACGGTCCGCTCGACTGCCCATCACCAGGCGCGCCATTTCACGGCCCTCCAGGCTGCGCAGCGCCTGGCCGATCTGACCAGCGGTCAGGTTCAACACCGGTTCACGGCTGGTTTTCTGATTGCAGGCCAGCACCAGAGCATTCAACGTCAGGGGGTAGGCTTCCGGGGTCGTCAGCTGCTTTTCAATCAGGCACCCCAACACCCGCACTTCGATACTGCTCAGAGGCTCGACTGCCGTTGTGTTCATCTCATCATTGGACATAAAAACCTCATTTCCCAAAGGGCCTAACCCAGGATCTGCCGCCATTTCGTGCATGGCAACGCGGCCTGCAACTAAACCGGCAACAGATCCTAGCCCGCCTGACAGCCGGTTGATAGGTAACGGCCACTAAGCGGACACCGGCGCGACGAAGCAGGTAAAACATGGGCGCTGTGCTAAAGTCGCGCGCTATTTTTCAGCGGGAGGTTGTTTTCTCCCTCGCGAAAAGCCTCATAACGCGCACCGCAGCCATGCCTCCAGCCGCCCGGTAGAGCCCAAGCCCGGCAGGTAATAAAAGAGAGCGCAGGCCTGCACGCCTAGCAGAGACGCATGTCATGACCACTGCCCAACACCCGCTTTTACAACTGCTCAATCGCACCAGTCTGGTGCTGCAAATTGCCATCGGCCTGGTGGCCGGTATTGTGCTTGCATTGCTGTGGCCTGAAGGCGCTGCAAGCGTCAGCTTCCTCGGCAACGTCTTCGTCTCGGCACTGAAAGCCGTGGCGCCGGTGCTGGTATTCGTGCTGGTGGCGGCATCGATTGCCAACCATCAGCAAGGTCAGCAAACCCATATCAAACCCATTCTACTGCTGTACCTGATCGGCACCTTCAGTGCCGCACTGATTGCCGTGGCCGCCAGCTTTGCCTTCCCATCCAGCCTGACCCTGGTGAGTAACAGCGCCGAACTGTCGCCGCCCGGTGGTATCAGCGAGGTGCTGAAAACCCTGCTGCTGAATGTGGTGGATAACCCCGTCAATGCGCTACTAAAGGGCAATTTCATCGGCATCCTGGCCTGGGCCATTGCCCTGGGCTTTGCATTCCGTCACGCCAGCCCGGGCAGCAAACAAATGCTCGCCGACCTGTCCAGTGGGGTGACCAGCATCGTCAAGCTGGTGATTCGCTTGGCACCGCTGGGGGTCTTCGGCCTGGTGGCCGCCACGCTGGCCGAGTCGGGCATGTCGGCCCTGCTCGACTATCTGCACCTGCTGTTGGTTCTGGTGGGCTGCATGCTGTTTGTCGCACTGGTCAGCAACCCGGCAATTGTCTATTTCAAGACCCGTCGCAACCCCTACCCGCTGGTGCTGCTGTGCTTGCGTGAAAGCGGCCTGACGGCGTTTTTCACCCGCAGCTCGGCGGCCAACATCCCGGTCAACCTGCAACTTTGCCAGCGCCTGGGCCTGCACGAAGAAACCTACTCGGTGTCGATCCCGCTGGGCGCAACCATCAACATGGCCGGCGCGGCGATCACCATCAGCGTGCTGACTCTGGCCGCCGTAAACACCCTGGGTATCGCCATCGACCTGCCGACAGCGCTGCTCCTGAGCCTGCTGGCCTCGATCAGTGCCTGCGGCGCATCGGGCGTTGCCGGCGGTTCGCTGTTGCTGATCCCTCTGGCTTGCAGCCTGTTCGGCATTCCCAATGATGTGGCCATGCAGGTGGTTGCGGTCGGCTTTATCATCGGCATCGTGCAGGACTCTGCGGAAACCGCGCTGAACTCCTCTACCGATGTGCTGTTTACCGCCGCCGCGTGCATTGCCGAAAAGCCACACGCCTAACCCCTTAGCAGCACAACGCCGCCAGGCGCTAGTCGCCTGGCGGTTGAATAGCTGCCTGATTCCGGTACGCTTTGCCGCGTATTTATCCCCCCTTTAAATGGAGTACCTCCCATGGCCCGCGCCACTGCCCGTCACATCCTGGTTGCCAGCGAAGACAAGTGCAACGAACTGAAAGCCGCAATCGAAGGCGGTGCTGACTTCGCCCAAGTCGCCAAAGACAACTCCAGCTGCCCGTCCAGCCGCAGCGGCGGTGACCTCGGCTCGTTCGGCCCAGGCCAGATGGTTAAGGAGTTCGACACCGTGGTATTCAGCGCCCCGATCAACGTGGTGCAAGGCCCGGTGAAAACCCAGTTCGGTTATCACCTGCTGGAAGTGACCAGCCGCCAGGACTGATCCCGCCCAATCGCCGGGCCATCAGGCCCGGCGATCCTCACCTTGCCGTGCAGTGCCGCCAAGCAACGCACCACTGATCAACAGCCCGACAACCCTCGGCCAATAGCCAGGTATACTCGCCGGCCTTTCCCCTCGCGCCCGCGGACCTTGCCATGACCCACACTCCAGCAGCTGAACCCACATCCGCCGTTCAGCCTGTCGCTAGCCCAGCGCCACCCAGCGAGCAAGCCGCACCTGCCAGCGCAAACAAAACCAGCGGTTTCTCCTCGCTGTTCAGCGCCGCAAAATCCTTATCCGGCAAGCAGGATGATCAGCCCTGGCACCAGAAGGGCAATAAATCGGCCCATGAAAAGAAAATTGGTCCGGCGCCGAATGGCACCCGCCGCTCCATGGGCAAGCGTTAGGCCAGTCGCGCCCGCAGCCGCGCCTGCAACCAGCCACCGCACACATTCAGCAGCAGGCCGAGCATGACCAACAGTGCGCCTACCAGCTGCAGACTGCTCAAGTGCTCACCGAGCAGCAACGCGGCCGAAGTAATCCCCACCACCGGCACCAGCAACGAAAACGGCGCCACCTGGCTGGCGGGGTAACGCGACAGCAAGCGACTCCACAGGCCATAACCGAGGATGGTTGCGCCAAAGGCCAGATAGACCAGCACCAGCATGCTGGTCGGACTGAAACCGCGCAGCGCCGCCTCAATCGCCTCGGGCCCTTCCAGCAACCAGGACAAGGCCAAAAACGGCAGCGGCGGTATCAGGCTGCCCCACACCACCAGCCCGACCAGGTTCACCTTGCCCAGCTTACGCGTGACGATATTGCCCAGCGCCCACATGGCCGCCGCGCACAGTGTCAGCAGAAAACCGGCCAGCGTCATCAGCCCGTCGCCCTGCGCACCGATCAGCAGCAAGCCTCCTGCCGCCACCAGCAAACCGAGCAGATTGACCAGGCGAAAGCGCTCACCGAGAAACAGCACGGCAAACAACAGGGTGAAAAATGCCTGCGACTGCAGCACCAGCGAGGCCAAACCCGCCGGCATCCCCACCGACATTGCCGAAAACAGAAAAGCAAACTGCCCCAATGAAATAGTCAGCCCATAGGCCAGCAACCAACGCAGCGGAACCTGCGGACGCTTGATAAACAGCACCGCCGGGAAGGCCGCCAGCAGAAAGCGCAGCGCACCGAGCAGCATCGGCGGCATGTCATCCAGGCCGATCCTGATCACCACGAAATTCATGCCCCAGACGATGATCACCACAAGGGCCAGCAATAAATCTTTGGGTTGCATGTCAGTTCCTCAACAACGCAGCAGCCCTTATTAGAGCCGCCCGCGTGGCTACAGCGCCCATACAGCGGCCCGGCAAATCGGCCATACAGCAGGCCCCATGGTATGACCACTGGTTAGATTTGCCGCACCATAGGTGCCGTAAACGCCTCGAAGGGCTAGAATCGCACCCCTTACCTATCTACCCATCCGCAACGACGAGATAACCCATGGGCGCACAGTGGAAAGCCAAACCTAAAGAAGCCGCCGCCAACGCCAGAGGCAAGATTTTCGGCCGACTGGTCAAGGAAATCATGATCGCCGCGCGTAACGGCGCCGACCCGGATCTCAACCCCAAGCTACGGTTGGCGATTCACCAGTCGAAAAAAGCCTCGATGCCCAAGGAAACCCTCGACCGGGCGATCAAGAAAGGCGCCGGTCTGCTGGGCGACACCGTAACCTTCCACTCTGCGACCTATGAAGGCTTTGCGCCGCATCAGGTGCCGGTGATCATCGAGTGCCTGACCGACAACATCAACCGCACGGTGGCGGAAATTCGCGTGCTGTTCCGCAAGGGTCAAATGGGCGCTTCCGGTTCGGTCACCTGGGATTTCGACCACGTGGGCATGATCGAAGCCAGCAGCGAGAGCGATGCTGATCCAGAAATGGCCGCCATCGAAGCCGGCGCCCAGGATTTCGAGCCCGCAGATGAAGGCGGCACACTGTTTATCACCGAACCGACCGACCTCGACGCCGTGTGCCGTGCCTTGCCGGAACAGGGTTTCAACGTCAACTCGGCGAAGATTGGCTATATCCCGAAAAACCCGGTGTCCAGCCTGACGGGCGAACAGCTGGAAGAAGTCGAAGCCTTCCTCGAAGCGCTCGACGCGCACGATGACGTACAAAACGTCTATGTCGGGCTTTCCGGCTAACAGGCCGCTGAACCGTTAAAGCGGCCTCAAAATGCTCATTTACAACCCGTAAACTGCGTTTTTCGGCCGCGTTGACCAGCCGGAGGCTGTTACTAACGTAGCGCCTTGTCTCGACGGCCTCGCCTACGTTTTCAACGACCTGTTTTTTGCCTAGCCTAACGTTCACGATCACGGTTGCCAGGACGGCAACCTGAGATAATTTCGACATGCGACCAATGGACGCAGCTCACCGAATAGGCTGCTCGATCACACCCCGCGCCGAGCAATGCGGGTAAAATCGTCGCCCGCCGCGCCACCAACGCCCGGCGTGTACACAAGGACGTTGTCCCACAGGAGTTTTACCGTGCACAAGTTTCTGACTCTGGCCGCCTGCCTCATGCTTGGCGCATGCGCCAGCAGCCCGCAAACGACCTCCGAACACGAGATCAATGCCGGCACCAGCCCGATGGCCAAAAGCACCCTGGAGGCCATCCACAACACCCAGGCCATCCCGCTGCCACTCAACCCCGACCTGCTGGCCCCACAGTGGCCGAGCAGCGCCGACGAGCCGGGCCTGGACTTCGGCAGCTCGATTTCCAACTACCGAGTTTTTTCCCTCACCGTGAAAAAAGGCGAGCGCTACAGCCTCAACGTGCGCTCGCTGTGCAACAAGCCCTGCATGGGCGTCAGCAAATTCGCCCTGAAGCCACGCGCGATGCTGCTTGATACCTACGGTTCAGTGATTGCCGACAAGCCCTCGCAGGCTCAAGCCCTGCTCGGCCAGATCAGCCTGAGCTGGGAAGGTGAAGCCACAGAAGATGGCACCTACTATCTGCTGGTGGCCGCCGATGCCGACGACCTCGGGCAGACCATGGTGATCGACGACGTATGGATCAACAACTCGCCACTAATGGCCGTCAATGTCGATATGAACAGCTCACCACTCGGCAAGAGCAGCGCACAGTCCAGCACTCGCACAAACTAGGGCACAGACACCCGGCGGGCCAACATGGCTCGCCGCAATTCAGCGCCAAATACCCCGCCCACATCCTCCTCCTTATTGATCCATCGCAAGATACTCAGCGCGCAGCGCCTTAACCTATGTAGATGCTTTCGAGGCTTCACCCTCCAACTGCCATCGACGGGGTTTCCATGAGTATCACCTCTGCCAGCATCTGTGCCGCTGCCGACCAACTGCAGGGTTTTGTGGGTTTCAACAGCAAGACCGGGCGCTACATCGTGCGTTTTTCTGAAGACGCCTTCGGCCTCGATGTACTCGAACAGAGCATCACCCCCACCAGCGAATTTGTCTGGCGCGCCTACGACGGCAATCTCATGACCCTTGATCGCGCCCGCGTGCAGCTCTTGCTTGAGCAGAACATCGACGAGCGCCTGAACATCGACGAAGCGCTGCGGGTGTATGTGCGCCGCACGGACCTGCCGCCAATCAACGCCTTACGTCAACGCCTCGAGGCCTGAGCAACAACCCGGGCACCACCGTGCCGTGGCCGAATAGGCCCAGGGTTGTTCACTTACGTCCTCACCACTGCCGATTACCGCAGACTAAGCTCGACTGGTCGCTTTCACTCGTCCAGGAGCCTGCCGATGTTCGATGTGCTGATCAAGAACGCGTTGTTTTTCGATGGCAGTGGCGCTCCCGGGGTCGTGCGCCACCTGGGTATCGCTGATGGCAAACTGCTGCGCATCAGCGCCAGCGCGCTGGATGAGACCGCCTGCACGCACGTCATCGATGCGCACAACCGCTGGGTGACGCCCGGCTTTATCGACATGCACACCCATTACGACGCCGAACTGGTGGCCGCGCCGGCACTGAAGGAATCGGTGCGCCATGGCGTGACCACGGTAATGATCGGTAGCTGCTCGATCAGCATGGTGCTGTCCAACCCGGAAGACTGCTCCGACCTGTTCACCCGCGTCGAGTCGGTGCCCCGTGAGCATGTATTGCCGCTGCTACAAGCACGCAAGACCTGGAATAGCGCCCGAGAATTCGCCGCCTTTCTCGATCAGCATCCACTGGGCCCGAACATCTGCTCCTTCCTCGGCCATTCCGACTTGCGCGTCGCGGTACTGGGCCTGGCACGTGCAGTCGATGCCGGACTAAGGCCCAGTGAAGACGAGCTGCAGCAGATGGAACGCCTGCTGGAAGAGGCGCTAGACGCCGGCCTGCTCGGTTTGTCGAGCATGACCAACCCCTGGGACAAACTCGACGGTGAGCGCCAACGCTCGAAATCCCTGCCCTCGGTGTATGCGCCCTGGGCCGAATACACGCGCCTGAACAAAATCCTGCGCCGGCGCGGGCGCATCCATCAGGGTGCCCCCAACCTGGTGACCAAGCTCAATGTGCTGGCCTTTCTCTGGGGCAGTGTTGGCGGCTGGTGGCGCAAGCCGCTGAAGACCACCCTGATCACCCTGATGGACGTCAAGGCCGACCCTTGGCTGGCGCCAGTGCTCGGCCCGCTGACCCGCTGGATCAACCGCCTGACCCATGCCGATTTCCGCTGGCAGACCCTGCCGGTGCCGTTCGAAACCTATGCCGACGGCATGGAGTTCGTGGTCTTCGAGGAGTTCCCCGCCGGCCAGGCCGCCCTGCACCTGGCCAACCACGACCTGCGCAGCCAGCTGTTTCAGGACCCGGCCTACCGCCTGCGCTTTCGCCAGGATGTGGAGAAGAAGTTCGGCCCGAGGGTCTGGCACCGCGATTTTGACGACGCCTGGATTGTCGATTGCCCGGACGCCAGTGTGGTCGGCAAAAGCGTCGGTGAACTGGCCAAAGCCCGCAATGAGCACCCCGCCGATCTGTTTCTTGACCTGCTGGTGGCCCACGGTCCGCGCCTGCGCTGGCGCACCCTGATTGCCAATCATCGTCCCGAGGTGGTGGAGAAACTGGTGTGCGAACCCAGCACCCTGATCGGCTTTGCCGACTCCGGCGCGCATATCCGCAACATGGCCTTCTACAACTTTGGTCTGCGCCTGCTCAAACTGGTGCGCGATGCCGAGTTGCGCGGCCAGCCGGTAATGCCGATTGAAACCGCGATCTGGCGCCTGACCGGCGAGTTGGGCGAATGGTTCGATATCGATGCCGGCAGGCTCTACGAAGGCGCTCGTGCCGATCTGGTAATCATCGACCCCAGCGCGCTGGATGAGTCCCTGGCCACTTACCAGGAAGCGCCCATGGACGCCTTCGGCGGCTTGCAACGCATGGTCAACCGCGGCGCCGCGGTGGACGCGGTACTGATCAACGGACGAATCGCATTCCAGCAGGGTGAGTTTGCCAGCGACCTCGGTCACAATCGCGGCTACGGGCAGTTTTTGCGCAGCCATGCCTAAACAGGCAGCAGCGGAGCATGCGACTTACACCATAGAGTTGCCCTGTTAGGCTGGCATAATGCGCGCCGCACAGCCCGGCGTATAACCTTGCGCCGGCACTGAAAGGACTCAACATCGAGATGCTCCAGATGCTCCGCATGCTTTCGCCAGCGACCTGGCGCTGGCTTCTAGGCTGCTTGCTACTGAGCCTGCTGGCCCCGCTGTACGCCGATGACAGCGGCATTATTCACTACCCCCGACGCGCCGACGGCGACGAGTTTCGCTCCACCTATGCCCTGGCGCAGCTGCAACTGGCGCTGGATAAGGCCGGCAGCTCACTGCGCCTGGAGCCCTCGGTTTACAGCATGGAGCAGGAGCGCGCACTGGTTAACCTGGAGCGTAACGAACGCCTTGATGTGGCCTGGAGCATGACCAGCCGTGACCGCGAACAACGCCTGCTGCCGGTGCGTATTCCACTGGATAAAGGCTTGTTTGGGTGGCGTATCGCACTGCTGCCGAGCCAACGCGCAGAATTGCTCAAGGACGTGCGCAACCTCGATGACCTGCGCCAGTTCACCGCAGGCCAGGGGCATGACTGGCCGGACAGCGCCATTCTGCGCAGCCATGGTTTGCCTGTCACCACCTCATCCAGTTACGGCAGCCTGTTCCGCATGCTGCAAGCGCAGCGTTTCGATTATTTTCCACGTTCGATGATTGAAATCTGGGACGAGCTGGAGCACCCGCGCGGGCAACGGCTGGTCGCCGATCCCTATGTACTGCTGCACTACCCCACCGCGATGTATTTCTTCTTCTCGCTGCAACGCCCCGAACTGGCGGAAACCGTACGCCGAGGCATGGAGGCCGCGATTGCCGACGGCTCTTTCGAGCGCCTGTTCCAGCAACACTTCGCCGCCAGCCTGGAGCGCGCGCACCTCGATCAGCGGCGGGTGATCAAACTGCACAATCCGCTACTGCCCAGCGCCACGCCCTTGCAACGGCGCGAACTGTGGTTCACTCCAGCGGCGCAGGCGCGCTAGCCGTTGGCTGCGCCAGCGTGGTTTGCACCACGTTACGGCTGTGCGCGCCAAAACGCTTGAACAGCGCCACCAGCATCTGCTCGAGTAGTGGATCAGCCTCAGCCGGCGCCAGCTGATTGCCTTCGCTAAAGCCCGGGGCTGAGCTCGGCTTACCCGCCAGCCAGCGGCCAATCAACGCATCAAAGTCATCGGCACTGGCATAGGATTCGGCCGCAACGACCTGCTGCGCATAGTCCACCGAGTAGGCCGGATAGTGCTCTGCCGGCGGCTGCGCGTAGGCCAACAGCAGTGGCGCGGCGGCATTCTCAGCCATCAGCTGCTGCATGCGCTCAAGCTGATACTCCTCGATGGCCGTGTGCCGGTCCGCCACGCGGGCAATAGCCGCCAGACGATCCTCGGGGTACCCCACCGCGCCCTTGAGGGCAATCAGCATCAGCTCGGCAGTGGCAAAGCCCGGCACGGTCTTGGCGTGATAGGGCTGGGTCAGGTCCTGCATGTAATGCAGCGCCCAACCAAGAAAGCGATAGCCCCAGTAGTCATGTCCACTGGCCAGGGCCAGGCGCGCCAGCCCGGTGTACTGGTAGATGCGCCAGTGCGGCAGGGTTCGACGCAGGTAAGGCGCGGCCTGCAACACCAGCTCAGGCTCGTGGTAATAACCGATATGAAACGGCGCCTGGGAAGAATATTCGAAGCGCGCATCGCCAAAGGGTTGCGCGCCGAAGTTGTACTGCCCGCCTGCTTCGCCGGGATTGTCGCTGAACAGATTGATGTCGTGACCATAGTCCGGCTCATCGGCCGCGCTGCTGAGCACCTGCACGGCACTTACCGCCTCACCCGGCTGCAGAGCCAGGTAACGCCAGTGGCTCCAGGGGCCGATCTTGCGAAACACCAATACCTGTTCGGCCGCCAAACGCGCCCGGCCTTCATCTGCCTGCCCTGGCAACTGCTGAACGAAAGCAGCTAAACGGATATGCGGATTGACCCGCAGTGCCTTGAGAAACGCACTGCGCCGCTCATCCGCGACGGGACCCGTAGCGCTAAAGCGCAAGGCGTCAGGGCGCGCGGGATAATCCGGAAAGTGCGCCCGGGCAAAGCTTTCCTGCTCATCCAGCAGTTGCTCGATGGCGGGCGCCTGGGCATCAAGAAACGCCTGCAATGGCTCATAACTCAGCGTGCGCTGCAGTTCGGGTAATGCCTGTAACGCCAGCTGGCTGCCCAGTGAATGATTGGACCAAGCCAGCACGTGCAACGGCTGACTGAGCAACCAACAAGCAGACAACAACAGCAAGGGCTTCATTGCGACTCCGACAACGGCTGACCAGACAAAGACGCATAGCCTAACGCCAAAGCCGCCACCTGGCACTGTCGTATCAAGTCAACCCACTCACCAATCGAGCAGCACGCTGACGTCCCGCCAAGCCTCGACTTAAGCGATAAAGACAGCCGCCATAATCAGCCCAGCCACCAGCACCAGCGCGAGCGCCAGCAAGGGTTTATGCAGATTGCTGGGCTGCTTGGCAGGCGCCGCGGCGGACCGCAGCGGATTGCCCTGGGCCGAGGTACGCAACGGGTTGACCTGGCTACTCGGCGAGCTGGATTGGGCCGTCTGTTTAAGCGGCTTGGGCAGATCCACCGCCCGCATAAACAGCGTGGCATCCTCATCCACGCTCGGCGTTACCGTGCCTTTCGGGCCAATTACCAGCAAGCTGACCGAGCCCATCTTCAATTGATCGCCCGGTTGCAGCACCGCCGTCGCGACTTTCTGCTGATTAACCAGCAAGCCATTGGCCGAGGCCAGGTCCTTGACCTCCAGCACATCATCCTTGAGGAAGAACTCGCAGTGCCGGCGCGACAGTTCCTGATCACTGAAACACAGCTCACACTTGACCGAACGGCCAAAGGTCATAGAGCCATTGATATGGAATTTCTTGCCTTCATGCTCACCCTGGATCACCTGCAGGTACCAGCGCGCGGCCGATTCGGCCTTGGCCGTGCTGCGCGCCGGGTCAACCAGCAGCAGTTCCACGCTGCCCAGACGCACGCGGTCACCGGCACGCAACTGAAAGCGCGTGCTGATGCGCTCGTCATTGACGAAGGAGCCACCCGGGCTGCCGACATCCGTCAGGTAGTAGAAGCCATGATCCTGGCGAATTTCGGCATGGAACGGGCCGATGCAGGAGTCATTCAATACCAGGCTGTTGCGGCTGTCCTGGCCGATGGTGAAACGTTCGTCGACCAGCCAGATCGGCGCCTGACGATTATCACTGAAGTGAATCCTGAGCATGCCCGCACCTCAAAAGTCAGTTAAACAGCCGCCTATAAACGGGATAAACCCCGGTTGTGCAGCGAGCCCCGGCTGTTAACGGCAGGAGCTGGCTGACAGCGACGCGCATGCTGCCTGCCAATCAATCCGGTAGCAATACGCCAGCACCGTTACTCACTCAAAAATATTGTTCCACAGCCGCCTGACCGGGCTCAGTGGTGCCGCAGGTTGCGCAGCCGCCGGCTTGCGCTGTGAGGTTTGGGCCTGTCGCACACGCTGCTCATGACCATCAAGCCGTTGCAGCAGCTGCTCATTGGCCGGCTCCACTTCCAGGCCTTGCTGCACCAGCACCAGGGCCAGGGCAAACTCACGGCGCTTGTAAGCCGCCTCGCTTTGCTCGATATAGCGCTGCGCCACCCGGTTGATCCCGGCCAGGGCCAGCAGGTTGTCCGGCTCCCAGGCCAGCACCTGACGGAAGTAATAAGTGGCGCTGTCATCTTCGGGCAGCAGCAACTGCTGCTCAGCCAGGCGCTGCTCGGCCAGTTGCAGGTACTGTTCGATGCGCGCTTGCAGCACCCGCGCCAGCCCATCCAGGGCCGCAGAGTTATCCGGATCAAGCGTCAGCACCTGACGAAACAGGTAGTCGGCATTGTCCTGCACCGGGGTCATCAGACTGCCGCTCTGCAAGCGCAACTCGGCACGCGCCAGGTAGTCACTGATCTGCTTCTGCTGATACAGCTGATAACCGCCATAGGCCACACCGGCCAATAGCAAAGCGCCCACCAACAGCCAGCCCCATAGCGCACCGCGCATGGGCTTGACCTTACCTGGCGTGGCCTTGTTCTGTTTGGTCACACTCAAGGCCGGGGCGATGCGCGTGCTATCCGGGTCGTCTTGCGTCAGCTCATCCAGGCTGGCCATAAGCACCTTGCAGTCGGCAAAGCGCTCATCCGGGTCTTTGCTCAACATCCGCTCAAGCAGCCACTGGCTACCCTGCAGATGCGCCGGCAGTTGCGGCACGTCCATCTGCAGATGATTCATCACGGTCTGGGTGTAATTGGCGGCGCGGTACGGATTGCTGCCAGTGAGCATCTCCAGCAGGATCACCCCCAGGCTATAGATATCACTGCGCGCATCCAGGGCCTGGCACTGCGCCTGCTCGGGGCTGCTGTAGGACGGGCTGCCCACGGCGATACCGAACTGAGTCAGGTCGCTATCCAGTTCGACTTCCTTGGCCACACCGAAATCGGTGATGACCGCCGTACCGTCGTCCCGAAAGAGGATATTGGCCGGTTTGATATCGCGGTGTACCAGCCCTTTGTCATGCACCACAGACAGACCGCTGGCCACCTGACGGACGATGCGCAAGGCGCGCGGCAAGTCAAATATCTGCCCCTTGTGCTGCGCCAGGTCGCCGCCCGGAATGAACTCCATAGCCAGGTAATGGCGACCATCAGCCAGCTGATCGATGTCATAAATGGTGATGATCGAAGGATGATGCAGGGACGCCACAATGTGGCCTTCCTTGAGAAAGCGCTGGCTGAACGCCTGGTCTTCGCTGCTCAGCAGCACCTTGATTGCCACCTTGCGCTGCAGTGAGGTCTGAGTGGCCAGGTAAACCTCGGCCATACCGCCTTGACCCAGGCGGCCATGCACCTGATAACCGGGGATATCGAGCAATTGTTCAGTCATGGGATCAGTTGGCATCAGCAGGTTAGGGCTTACGGGAGGTGAACAAACGTCTGAGCAAGCCAGGGGGCCGGGCTGCAACGCTGGGCGCAGCCGCATCACGGCCGAGCACGATACAGGAGATATTATCCTTGCCACCCATGTCGTTAGCACGCGCCAATAGCTGCTCTACCAACCCATCAAGGGTCTGCGCGCTGCTGCACAGTTGCTGGATTTGCGCGTCTTCAAGCTCGCCAGTGAGGCCATCGCTGCACAGCAGCAACAGTTCATGCTCACCGAGCGAGCCCTGCTGCATACCGACCTGCAATGGCTGATCATCACGGCCCAGGCACTGCAAAATGATATTGCGCTGCGGATGGCTGCGGGCCTCCTCGAGGCTCATCTGCCCGGCATCAATCATGCTTTGCACCCAGCTGTGGTCATGGCTCAAACGCTCGATATGCCCGGCACTGACCCGATAGGCGCGACTGTCGCCAACCCAGGCCAGGCTGAAAGCCGCGCCATTGAACTGCACGGCGACCAGAGTGGTGCCCATGCCGCGTTGTTCATCGGCCTGCGCCACGGCAAGCACCTCACGGTTGGCCGCATGCACCGCATCAACCAACTCCAGCCCATTGGCGCAAGCCGCCTGCAGCGTGCGCAACGCCAAAGCGCTGGCCACTTCGCCGCATTGGTGCCCGCCCATGCCGTCGGCAATCGCCCACAGGTTGAGCTGCGGGCAACACAATAGCGCATCCTCATTGTGCTCACGCACCCGCCCGGGCACGCTATGGCCGGCATAAATCAGCGCTTGTTCCATCGGTGTCTCGATCTAAGGGTTCAACAGCTGCAAAGCGCTACGTTGCACTCGATTCAAGACGCTCATGATGCGGCGGCAAGCTCCGGCTGTCACCGCCAAACGCCTTTTTTGCTGGTGAACTGTTAACCAGTCGAACCCCTATAGAGCCTGACGAGCAGGATCACTGGGCGCCCATGCAAGCTGCCGCAGAGTAAACTCGCAGCGCCCCTGCAAACAGGCATTCAAACCACCGTCGACAGTTATTGGCCATGCACTACCGTCAGCTCCCAGCGCCACTCAAACCACTCGCCGACAAGTTCTACCGCAGCCAACGCTCAGCCATGCGCGCTACAGCCGGCGCACAGATCTGGGTGGCGGAAGACCACGATATTGTCGCAGCGCTGTGCCTGCACAAGGTCGAGCACGGACACTGGCTGACCAGCCTACTGGTTGCCAACCACTGGCGCGGGCAAGGCATCGCCCGGCAACTGCTCGATGCCTCTCTGGCCGGCTGCGCCACGCCGGTGTGGCTGTTCTGCTCACCGCAGTTGAGCGATTTCTATCAGCGCCTGGGCTTTACTGCCTGCAGCGACCTGCCTCACGCGCTGGCTGAACGCCTGGCGCGCTACCAGCGCAGCAAAAACCTGCTGGCGCTCACCTGCACTCGCCCACTGTGTTCTCCGAACAGGAGCTAGAACCAACGTCACACCGCGCATTCCACTCGGCAGATAGCCCGTCATACTGGCCATTTGCTCGAATTTACTGTTGCCATAGCCAGGCCAAGCTCTGCATGCTTAGCTCATAACAACGATAACAGTGGCCCTTCACTATGCGGATACCGCGATTACTCAGGCGCCTGCGTAGCGACTTTCAGTTGTCCATCATCACCCTGATGGGCCTGTTTGGCGTGATTGCTGTTACGCCCTACGCCGTCTACCGACTTGCCACCGGCAACATACTGGTCGGTACGGCCGACACCGTGATTGTGGTGTCCACCGTACTCGCCGTGCTCTACGCCTGGCGCACTGGCGACACGGTCAAACCGGGCATCTACCTGGCCACTATCTTCTCGGGCGGAGCAACCCTGATTGCCATCAACCTGGGCGTCAACGGGCTGTTCTGGATCTACCCACTGATCCTCTTCAACTTTTTCATGGTGTCGCCCGGCAAGGCCTTGCTCGCCACGGTTCTGGTGCTCACCAGCCTGGTCAGTTACGGCCAGCTGCACCCGGGCCTGGTATTCGAAAGCAACTATCAGATGGTTTCATTTCTGGTCACCAGCATGATGGCCAGCATCCTCAGCTTCGTGTTTGCCTACCGCACCACCAGTCAGCGTGATCGCCTGCAACAACTGGCCATCCACGACCCGCTGACCGGCGCCCGTAACCGCCGGGCGATGAATGAAGAGTTGAAGATTGCTGCCTCTCTCTATCGTCGCCACGGCAACAGCTACGGCGTACTGGTGATGGACCTGGATCATTTCAAACGGATCAACGACAACTATGGCCACCAGGCCGGCGACCAGGTGTTGGTGGATTTTGTCGAGCTGATCAAAAGCTCATCACGCAAGGAAGACCGGCTGTTCCGCTTCGGCGGCGAAGAATTCCTCCTGCTGCTGCCCAACACCGAGCGCGCGGGCCTGCTGGCTGCGGCGCAACACCTGCAACAGCAAGTGGCGCAGCACCTGCGCGGGCCTGGCGGAGCGGTGACCATGTCAGTCGGCGGGGCCACCCTGCGCCGTGGCGAACACTGGGAAAGCCTGCTGCAGCGCGCCGATGAGCGCCTGTATCGAGCCAAGAATGCCGGGCGTGACTGCATCGTCATCGATGACAGCGCCGATAAAATCAGCACTCAACCTATTGCCTGAGTGCACGGCTGATCTCTGCTTACAACTTGCCGAGGAAAACTCACCCGGGCTGCCGACAAGGCTGTAACAACTCGGCATTGTCTCTGTCTATTGACCACACCTCACACAGAGCACCGCCATGAAACGACGCTCCCTGCTCAAGGGGATGGCCCTGTTGCCAGCCCTGCCCCTGCTCTATCACGCTCCCCTCAGCCTGGCGCAAGCCATTGCCGATAGCGTGACAGCCCTGAACAAACCCCACAGTGACTGGCGTGAACTGCTAACCCACGAAGCCTATGCCGTGCTCTTCGAAGAAGACACCGAAGCCCCAGGCAGCAGCCCGCTGAATCAGGAAAAACGCGCCGGCACCTACCTCTGTGCCGCCTGCTACCTGCCGCTGTTCGCCAGCCAGAATAAATATGAAAGCGGCACTGGCTGGCCGAGCTTTACCCAGCCGATTGCCGGTCATGTGGGCACCAAGCGCGACTTCAAGCTGTTCTTCCCACGCACCGAATACCACTGTGCGCGCTGCGGCGGGCATCAGGGCCATGTCTTCGATGACGGTCCCAAACCCCGTGGCGAACGCTGGTGCAACAACGGCGTCGCACTGCGTTTTATCGCCGAAGACGAAGCCTTACCTGAGCTGCGGAGCTGAACATGACACGAATCAATCCTGCCTGGCGTAGCCGCCTATTGGGCAGCGCCGGTCTTATCCTAGCTGGCCTGCTGGCCGCCTGTGAACCCACTGCCGCACAGGCGCCGCAGGCACCAGCCGCTGCACCAATGGTGGCGAACCCCGGGGTAGCAATCTTTGCTGGCGGCTGTTTCTGGTGCACCGAAGCGGACTTCGACAAAGTACCCGGCGTGCTTGAAACCACCTCTGGTTATATCGGCGGGCATGTCGACAACCCCACCTACGAGCAGGTGTCGGCCGGCACCAGCGGACATATCGAGGCTGTGCGCGTACGCTTCGACCCGAGCAAAACCAGTTACGCCAAGCTGCTGGAAGCCTTCTGGCCGACCATCGACCCGGTGACCGCCAATGCGCAGTTCTGCGACCACGGCCCGCAGTATCGCAGCGCGATTTTCTACAGCAACGCAGAAGAGCAGCAGCTGGCCGAAGCCTCCAAGAATGCCCTGGAACAATCAGAGCGACTGCCGGCTCCCGTGGTCACGGAAATTCTTGCCGCTGGCACCTTTTACCCGGCCGAGGACTATCACCAGGACTATTACCAACGTAACCCGCTGCGCTACACCTACTACCGCAATGGCTGCGGACGCGACCAACGCCTAAAGCAACTGTGGGGCAAACAGTAAATAGCTCAGCGCATATCAGCTGGCCCAGCGCCAGTTGATATGCCGGTATTCAGGCGCTGATTCAATGCTGCGCTAATGGCCGTATTGGCTATGGTTGAGCCCACATTTCCCAGTGAGCTCGCCATGGCCCCGCTAAAACCCCTGTTCAAACTGACCTCGCTAATCGCTCTGGGCGGTTGGCTGATGCTGGTCTGCCTGCCGTTCTGGTCCTACACCGATGAGCTGGTGCTGGGATTCAGCGTGGTGCTGCTGACGATCCTCTACAGCTGGTTGCTGTTTGCCGCCATGCGCCAACGCCCCGAACCGGGTAGCGGCAAACCGGGATTCTTCAGCCTGGGTGGCGTGCTCTCACTGCTGCGCCAACCCACCGCCGCGCTGGCCGCCTGGGTGCATATACTGGCATTCGACCTGATGGTCGGCCTGTATATACGCAACGAAGGGGCCATCGCCGACATCAGTCACTGGGCATTGCTGCCGTGTTATGTGCTGACCCTGATGTTCGGGCCGCTGGGTTTGCTGGCCTTTCTGGCGCTGCGCTGGGGCTTGGCTGCAGCCGCTTAAGCCGGCCATGCTCGAGATAGGCTCAGCGCAAGCTGAAGGGTGCGAGCGCGGGAACAACTGACGTCACCCGCGCCATTGGTTGTGCCAGCAGCCTCAGCCGCGAGCGGCTTTGATTACCTCGATGTAGGCTTCGGCAAAACGTTGGTCCTGAATCAGCGCAATGAAATCATTGCCTTGCGCGTCCTTGGCATTCAGGTCGTAACCGGCGGCGACAAAGAAACCAACAAAACGCTCGAAATCATCAATCCGCAAGCCACGGTAGGCTTTGACCAGCTTGTGCAGCGACGGCGGCGTGGCATCGGCCGGCTCAACGCTCAGGAACAGCTTGATCGGCTCGTCACCAATCTCTTCGCCAATCACCTGCTTCTTGTCTTTACGCATCATTCACTCCAGCTAACCAGGCCACACGGGGGCGGCAGTGTAACCCTCACATGCCCGCCGCTCAACGCGTCACCGCGTGCGCTGGCAACCTGAAAGCGGTACGCCTGCGCAGGCAATCAGCACGCCGCAGCCGCAACAGGCGTGCCTCGTATACAATATCTGCACCTCTGACCAACGCGAGGCCTGCCTCTTGCCACTGCCCAGTTTCAATGCGCCCAACCTAGGCGTCACCCCGACAGCTTCGGAAGTCATCACCAAGCACCTGCGTGAGGCCATCATCGGCGGCCATTTCGCCGAAGACGAGCCGGTTCGCCAGGACGATGTCGCCCGCCTGTTCAATGTCAGCAAAATTCCGGTGCGCGAGGCGCTCAAGCGTTTAGAGGCTGAGGGCTTGGTGGTGTTCCAGCGCAACAAAGGCGCGGTGGTCACACGTATCTCCGAGCCTGAACTGGCGCAGATCTTCGAGGTGCGCGTGCTGCTGGAAGTGCAGGCCATCCGCCTGGCGGTGCCCAACATGACGGAAGAAACCTTCGCCCAAGCGGAGCGCATCTGCCAGGCGTTCGTTGGCGAAACTGATATCGGCCATTGGGCAGAATTGAACTGGGCACTGCACGCCTGCCTCTATGAGCCGGCCCAGCGTCCCTTCTTGATCAACCTGATCCGCTCGATCCACGACAAAGTCGAGCGTTACCTGCGCATGCAAATGAGCCTATCTGCGGGTAAAGACCGCGCTGACCACGAGCACCGGGAAATCCTTGAGGCTTGTCGCGCGGGGGATGCCGACAAGGCCGCCATGCTGATCGAACAGCACATCATCGGTGTCTGCCGCACCCTGTACGAGCACTTGCCAAACCGGCTTACACCGAACTGATCACAACTACCCGCGCCGCAAAATTCAGACGCAGTAATCGGCACGCCACTGTGCCGATTTCGTCATAGCCCACCACGAAAGTCATCAAGCCGCCACGGCAGCGAAACCCCAGTCTTACAGGCACCTTATTTACACGCAGGTGCCTGCAGCCATGAAACGCATCCACGTCATCGACTCCCACACTGGCGGTGAGCCAACCCGCTTGGTGATCGACGGTTTCCCCGATCTAGGTCAGGGCACAATGCTCGAACGACGCCAGCTATTGGCCGAACGTTTCGACGCTTGGCGCGCCGCTGTTGTGCTGGAACCACGGGGCAGCGATGTCTTGGTCGGCGCGCTGCTCTGCGAGCCACTGGACCCGAGCGCCAGCTGTGGCGTGATCTTCTTCAACAACAGCGGCTACCTCGGCATGTGCGGCCACGGCACCATTGGCTTGGTCGCCTCACTGGCCTACCTGGGCCGCATTCAGCCGGGCATACACCGCATCGAAACCCCCGTCGGCACGGTCGAGGCCACGTTGCATGTCGATGGCTCGGTCAGTGTGCGCAACGTACCAGCCTATCGCTATCGCCAGGCAGTCACTTTGCAGGTGCCTGGGCTAGGTAGCGTCAGCGGCGATATCGCCTGGGGCGGTAACTGGTTCTTCCTGATTGCCGAGCATGGACAACGCATTGCCGGGGACAATATCGAAGCACTCACCGACTACTGCTGGGCCGTGCGCCAAGCGCTGACCGCACAAGCTATCCACGGCGAAGACGGCGAGGAAATCGACCACATCGAGCTATTCGCCAGCGACGCCGAAGCAGACAGCCGCAACTTTGTGCTGTGCCCCGGCAAAGCCTACGACCGCTCCCCCTGCGGCACCGGCACCAGCGCCAAACTGGCCTGCCTGGCCGCCGATGGCAAGCTGGCACCCGGCGCCCTGTGGCGCCAGGCCAGCGTGATTGGCAGCCAGTTCGAGTGCAGTTATGAATGGCAAGACGAGGGTCGCGTTATTCCGACCATTCGCGGCCGCGCCCATATCAGCGCCGACGCCACCCTGCTGCTGGAGGACAACGATCCTTTCGCCTGGGGCATTCGCGGATGAACGCGGATGTCATCGTTATCGGTGCAGGCATAGTCGGCAGCGCCTGCGCCAAAACGCTCGCCCAGCGCGGCATGCATGTTGTGGTGCTGGACAGCCAGCGCGGCGGTGCCACGGCCGCCGGCATGGGCCATCTGGTGGCGATGGACGACAACCCGGCGGAGTTGGCCCTGAGTCGCTACTCCATCGAGTTGTGGCAGCAGTGGGCGCCACAACTCGCCGCCGATTGCGCCTACCGCAACTGCGGCACCTTGTGGCTGGCGGCGAACCAGGAAGAGCTGCAGGCCGCCGCGCACAAGGGCGACACCTTGCGCGCACAAGGTGTCGCCTGCCACTTGCTGGATGCAGAAGGCCTGCGTCAGGCCGAACCGATGCTGCGTCGAGACCTGAGCGGCGCACTCAAGGTGAACGGTGACAGCATCGTTTACGCCCCCAATGCGGCGCGCTGGATGCTGACTCAAGGTGGCGCGCGAATTCGCCAACGCTGTGAGCAGGTCAGCGCGGTCGAGGGTAACCGGGTACGCCTGACGGATGGCAGCTGGCTACAGGCCAAAGTGGTGATAGTGGCCAACGGCATCCACGCCAGCGAGCTTTGCCCTGAGCTGCCGATTCGCCCGAAGAAGGGCCACATACTGATCACCGACCGCTACCCCGGCCGTATTCAGCATCAGTTGGTTGAGCTTGGTTACGCTGCCAGCGCCCACGTCACCAGCGGCACCACGGTCGCCTTCAACGCCCAGCCGCGGCCGACCGGACAGATCCTGCTGGGTTCATCGCGCCAATTCGACAGCCTCAGCCCAGAGGTCGAGGGGGCCGTGCTCGCACGCATGCTGCAACGCGCCCTCGAGTACCTGCCAGAGCTGGGCCAGCTGAACGCGATACGCAGCTGGACCGGCTTTCGTGCCGCCACTCCAGACGGTCTGCCGCTGATCGGTGCGCACCCACAGCAGCCAGGCCTATGGCTCGCCGTTGGCCATGAAGGTTTGGGCGTCACCACGGCACCCGGCACTGCGCAGCTACTGGCCGAGCAACTTTTAGGCGAGCCCTCGGCGATCGACCCCACGCCTTATCGTCCAGAGCGTTTTCTCCACACACCTGAACTCAAGGAGCCGCAGCGATGATTGAGCTCAGCCTGGATGGCCAACTGCTGCGGGTAGCCCAAGGTACAACGGTGGCAGCGGCGCTCTACCTCGGCGGTGACGGCAACAGCCGGACCTCGGTCAGCGGCCAGCGCCGCGCGCCATTTTGCGGCATGGGCGTGTGCCAGGAATGCCGCGTCAGCATCGATGGCCAGCGCCGCCTGGCCTGCCAAACCCTGTGCCGCACCGGCATGCAGGTGGAGACTCAGGCATGACCCGCGACTTCGACCTCTTGATCATCGGCGCGGGCCCTGCGGGTATGGCCGCCGCCTTGGCAGCCGCCCCCAGCGGTGCGCGTATCGCCATCATCGACGACAACCCGGCGCCCGGTGGGCAAATCTGGCGTGATGGCGTACAGGCGCAGCTACCTGCCGCCGCTCAACGCTACCGCGCGGCGTTGGCCGCAGCGAGCAACGTGCAACTCTTTGCTGCAACCCGGGTAGTCGCCATCGCTGGTCCACAGCAGTTGTTGCTGGAGGATGACAACAGCGCCTGGAACGTTCGCTACAGCACACTCATCCTCTGCACGGGCGCCCGCGAACTATTACTGCCCTTCCCCGGCTGGACATTGCCCGGTGTCACGGGCGCAGGCGGCCTGCAAGCCCTGGTCAAAGGTGGCGTGCCGTTGACGGGCGAACGCCTGGTGATTGCTGGCAGTGGCCCGCTGTTACTGGCCAGTGCCGCCAGCGCCAGAAAGGCCGGCGCGCAGATCCAGCGAATTGCCGAGCAGGCCAGCCTTGCAGCCCTGTCGGCTTTTACTCTGCAGCTGACACGCTGGCCCGGCAAGCTGCTGCAAGCCACGCAACTGCTGGATAGCCACTACCGCAGCGACAGTTTCGTTGTGGCCGCACTCGGCAGCGAGAAACTGGAAGCCGTGCGTTTGAACCAGTGCGGAAAAATCGTAGAGATTCCTTGCGAGCGCCTCGCCTGCGGCTTTGGCCTAATTGCCAATACCCAGCTGGGCCAAGCCTTGGAGTGTCGCGTGGCAGACCAGGCAATTGCCGTCGATGACTGGCAAGCGTGCAGCCGGACCGATCATTACGCTGCCGGCGAGTGCACCGGTTTTGGCGGCAGCGAATTGGCCCTGGTTGAAGGCGCCATCGCCGGTCATGCCGCAGTTGGCGAGCAACAGCAGGCCCGCGCACTGTGGCCGCAACGCGCACGCTGGCAAGCCTTTGCCACGCAGCTCAACCGCCGCTTCGCCCTCAATTCACAGCTGAAGCAGCTGGCCGAGGCCGACACGCTGGTCTGCCGCTGTGAAGACGTGCCCTACTCGGCCCTCGCCGAGCGCAGTGGCTGGGTCGATGCCAAGCTGCACAGCCGCTGTGGCATGGGCCCTTGCCAGGGACGGATTTGCGGCGCGGCCTGCGAGTATCTATTCGACTGGCAAGCACCGACACCACGCGTGCCTTTGTCCCCCGTGCGCTGCGCGACCCTGCTGCAACTGGCCGAACCACCGGCCGCAGGCTAGCAATACTTCCCCATGACCGGCGCGCAGCTATAGAGTGGTGCCGCTAGCCGCTACCAGCGACATCCACTCGCTCTGCCTGGACCCGCCCCATGCTGTTTCCCGCCCCAAGCCAACTGCTACCACCGCCCTGCGACCTGAACGAACTACTCGGCAGTTTGCAGGTAATAGCTCCGCTACTCGACGCCATGCCCGGGGTGGTGTTTTTTATCAAGGATTGCCAAGCGCGCTACGTACTGGTTAACCAAACCTTGGTGCAACGCTGCGCGCTGAAAGAGCGGCAAACACTGCTTGGCAAAACCGCCGAGCAAGTTTTCCCCTCGCGCTTCGGCCCGCTGTATACCGAGCAGGACCGACGTGTGTTAGACGTTGGAACGCCACTCAGCGATCAGCTTGAGCTGCACCTCTACCCAGGCCGCCAACCCGGTTGGTGCCTGACCCACAAACTGGCCTTACATGACCGTCAGGGCACGATCATCGGCATGGCCGGTATTTCCTACGACTTACAAGCGCCGCAGGCCAGCCATCCGGCGTATCAGAAGCTCGCAGCAGTCGACGCGCATATTCGTCAGCACTACGCCCAGCCCATCGCGGTGAAACACCTGGCCAGCATCGCCGGGCTGTCCATCGCCCAGCTCGAACGCCTGTGCAAGCGTATTTTCCAGCTCACCCCACGGCAGATGATCCACCAGGCTCGCCTCGGTGCGGCCTCACAGCTGCTAGCCGGCGAACTGCCGATCACCGAAATTGCCCTGCGCTGCGGCTACACCGACCACAGCGCGTTCAGCCGCCAATTCAAAGCCCTTACCGGGCTCTCCCCCAGCCAGTACCGCGACAGCCAACGCCGAGCCTGAGCGCCGCACACATCTCTGCGTCACGATTGTTACCCTGCGGCGCAACGTTACGGTGCACACCTGCGCGTCCTGCTTCCTTCTGTGACACCCAAGGCTGTTACGCCCTTTTCGCTCGCGTTCGTACGAGCGGCGTGACGGCCCGGCTCGATTTTCGACGTTATGGCGCGGCGCCCAGCCCACAGGCGTTGTAGCCCAGCACACACCCCTCAATAAGCGCCTCTCAACCACACAAGGTCGTTTTGGCATGAGCGATGCATATTTAATATCGTATACGAAATCCGCAATACAAAATCTAATCCAACCAATGCTCGACCCAACCAGACCTAGAGGCCCCTATGAAAAACCCCACACTCGCCGTAGCCCTCACAGCTGTTCTGAGCACCTCCTTTATCAACGTGGCCCAGGCCGACAAGCTCGATGACATTATTGAGTCGGGCAAGCTGCGCTGCGCCGTCACCCTGGACTTTCCACCGATGGGTTTTCGCGATGAAGCGAATAACCCCGTAGGTTTCGACGTCGACTATTGCGCCGACCTGGCCAAGGTCCTGGGCGTCACCTCAGAAGTGGTCGAAACGCCTTTTCCTGATCGCATCCCTGCGCTCATTTCCGGGCGCGCCGACGTCATCGTCGCATCCACCTCCGACACCCTGGAACGCGCCAAGACCGTGGGCATGACCGTGCCCTACTTTGCCTTCCAAATGGTTGTGCTGACCCGCGAAGACAGCGGCATTAACAGTTACGCCGACCTCAAAAGCCACCCGGTCGGCAATACCAGCGGCACCTATGAGGCCATCGCCCTGGAGAAGGATGTGAAGGCTTGGGGCGGTGGTAGCTTCCGCGCGTACCAGAGCCTCAACGACACCATTCTTGCTGTCACCCAAGGGCACATCGACGCAACAGTCGTGACCAACACCGTCGCTGCCGCAACGCTTAAGTCGGGCAAATACAAAGGTTTGAAAATTGCCGGCGACGCGCCCTACACCATCGATTACGTGTCGCTGGCGGCCAAGCGTAACGAATACGGCTTACTCAATTACATGAACCTGTTCGTTAACCAGCAGGTGCGTACCGGCCGTTATCAGGAACTGTGGGACAAGTGGGTCGGCAAGGAAATCGCCCCGGCCAACCTGTCGGTACCCGGCGTCTACTACTGAGCCGTAGCTAATAATCCATCCATCAACGTGCGGCCTGCTTGCGGGTCGTACGGGAGCTACAGATGCCTGATTTTTCTATGCAAGCACGCAGCCTGGTCAGTGGCCGCGCGCAAGGCGATTTGCTGTATGCCGATGTTGGCCTGAGTTTCTGGGGCGGGGTCGACCCCTTCAGCGGAGAAGTGATCGACCGCCATCACCCCTTGAACGGTAACGTCATCAGTGGGTGCGTCCTGGCCATTCCCAGCGGCCGCGGCTCCTGCACCGGCAGCAGTGTATTGCTGGAACTGATTCTTAACGGGCACGCACCCGCCGCTCTGGTGGTGGCGCATCCCGAAGAAATTCTCAGCCTGGGCGTATTGATTGCCCAGGCGCTGTTCGAGCGCAGCCTGCCGGTTATCTGTATCGGCCAAGCGGCATTCGAACACCTGCACGACTGCACCTTTGTGCGCGTCGACGGCAGCCAGATCAACGCCTACGTCACAGCACCTACAGACGAGCAACCCGCGTCGTCACTGACAGCTGAAACATCACCTCAGCACAGCGACCTGATGCTGACCGCCTACGACCACGCCGTGCTCGCGGGCGAGCACGGCAAAGCCGCACAAGTCGCCATGCAGATCGTTTTGCGTATGGCGCAACTGCAAGGTGCTCGCGAATTGATCGACATCAGCCAGGCGCACATCGATGGCTGCATCTATACCGGCCCGGCGAGCCTGCGCTTTGCCGAGCAATTGGTTGCGTGGGGGGCGAAGGTGCGGGTGCCGACGACGCTCAACGCCATCTCTGTAGACCAACGACGCTGGCGCGCCCAAGGCATTGACCCGGCCTTTGGCGAGCCGGCCAGCGCCTTGGGCGATGCCTATATGGCGATGGGCGCCCAGCTGAGCTTTACCTGTGCACCCTACCTGCTCGACAGCGCGCCAGAAGTTGGTGATCAGGTGGTCTGGGCCGAGTCCAACGCCGTGGTATTTGCCAATAGCGTGCTGGCGGCACGCACCCAGAAATACCCCGACTTTCTCGACATCTGCATTGCCCTGACCGGCCGGGCGCCGTTGATCGGCTGTCACCTGGCCACAGGGCGGCTGGCCACGTTACAGATCAACGTGCCGGCGCTGGGCGAAGTGGACGACGCCTTCTACCCGCTGCTCGGTTACCACATCGGCGCCCTGGCCGGCAGCCAGATCCCCGTGATCTGCGGTTTGCAGCAGGCGCAGCCAAGCCGCGATGATCTCAAAGCCTTCGGTGCGGCCTTCGCCACCACCTCAGGCGCGCCGATGTTCCATATCGTCGGCGTGACCCCAGAAGCCGCCACCTGCGAACAGGCTCTGGGCGGCATGGCAGCGCAGCGCCAGCTTGATATTAGCGCGCAAGACCTGCTTGCCAGCTGGCACGAACTGAACAGCGCCAGCAGCCCAGACCTCGGCCTGGTGTCGCTGGGCAATCCACATTTCTCGTTAAGTGAATGTGCGGCGTTAGCCCGGCTCTGCGCGGGCAAAGATAAACACCCAGATGTAGCAGTGGTGATCACCTGCGGCCGCCACGTGCTTGAGCAAGCGCGAGACGCCGGCCATGTCGCTGCGCTGGAGGCTTTCGGCGTGCAATTTGTCACGGACACCTGCTGGTGCATGCTCGGTGAGCCGGTACTCCCGATCAGCGCCAAAAACCTGATGACCAACTCTGGCAAATACGCCCACTACGCACCGGGCCTGGTCGGCCGCCGCGTGCATTTCGCCAGCCTGGCTGCGTGCGTCGACGCGGCCTGTAGCGGCCAAGCCAGCGGCGACCTGCCGAATTGGTTGAGCCAAACATCCCGCCATGGAGGTTATTGAGCAATGTTCGATTACAGCTTCCACTGGCGCTCGGCCTTCAAGGCGCTGCCCGACATGCTCGGCGGCGCGTGGGTCACCTTCGAAACCGCCGCCCTGTCGATGATCTTCGGCGTGCTAATCGCCCTCTGTCTGACCCTGATGCGGCAAACAAAAAACCCTTTAGCCCGCGGCTTCGGCAACGCGTGGGTATCAGTGGCGCGCAACACGCCGTCGCTGTTCCAAATCTACTTGCTGTACTTCGGCCTCGGTTCGTTCGGCATTCACATCAGTTCCTGGGCGGCATTGCTCGCAGGGATCACCTTCAACAATGCGGGCTATCTGGCGGAGAACTTTCGCGGCGGGCTCAAAGCCGTGCCGGAGACGCAAATGCGTGCGGCCCGCTCGTTGGGCATGAGCGCATTCAAGACCTACCAGCTGGTGATCATCCCGCAGTTGCTGCGCATCGTGTTCTACCCCCTGACCAATCAAATGGTCTGGGCGGTATTGATGACCTCACTGGGCGTCATTGTCGGCCTCAACAACGACCTTACCGGGGTCACCCAGGGTTACAACGTGAAGACCTTCCGCACCTTCGAGTACTTCGCACTCGCGGCGGTTCTTTACTACCTGATCGCCAAAGCCATCGTACTGGTCGCCCGCCTACTCGGCTGGCGCCTGTTCCGCTACTAGGAGGGTAATGGCCATGTTGACTACCAGCATCACCTCGACCGACCTGTTGTTCCTGCTGCAAGGGGCCTGGACCACCATCCTGCTGACCTTGTGGGCCATGCTGCTGGGCACCGCCGGCGGGGTTATCTGCGGCCTGCTGCGCGCTACCTTGCCACGCGCCACATTGCCGCTGGCCTGGGTGCTGGATGCCTTTCGCAGCGTGCCGTTGCTGATCCAGTTTGTCTTGTTCAACTCACTGAAAAGCATTGCCGGTTTGGACTGGAGCGCGTTCTCAGTCGCCTGCGCCGTACTCGGCGTGTATGCCGCCGCCTACTGCACCGAGATCGTCCGTAGCGGCGTGCTGGCGGTATCACCCAACGTGCGTCGAGCGGGGCGCTCACTGGGCCTGAACTACTGGCAAGACCTGCGCTACATCGTCCTGCCGATGGCCACCCGCATCGCCTTCCCTGGCTGGCTCAACCTGGCCCTGTCGGTGATGAAAGACACCGCCCTGGTCATGTGGATCGGCATTGTCGAGCTGCTACGCGCCTCGCAAATCATCGTTACACGCATCCAAGAGCCGCTGCTGGTGCTGTGCATCGCCGGGCTTATCTACTACTTCATCAGCCTGGTGGTGGCCCGCTTGGGCAATCAACTGGAGAAAAGGTGGCAGGAAAATGATTGAGATCGAAAACGTACACAAATCCTTCGGCGACCTGGATGTCATCAAGGGCGTGAGCCTGACGGTGAACAAAGGCGAAGTGGTGTCCATCATCGGTGGCTCCGGCTCCGGCAAATCGACCCTGTTGATGTGCATCAACGGCTTGGAAGTCATCCAGCAAGGCAGCATTCGCGTCGACGGTACCGAGGTGCACAACAAAGCCACCGACCTCAACCGCCTGCGGCAGAAGATCGGTATCGTCTTCCAACAGTGGAATGCGTTTCCGCACCTGACCGTGCTGGAGAACGTCATGCTGGCTCCGCGCAAGGTGCTCGGGCAAAGCCGGGCCGAGGCTGAGGAAGTCGCGGTGCGCCAGCTGACCCACGTGGGCCTGGCAGACAAGCTCAAGGTGTTTCCCGGCAAGCTCTCTGGCGGTCAGCAACAACGCATGGCCATCGCCCGCGCCTTGGCCATGTCACCGGATTACATGTTGTTTGACGAGGCCACCAGCGCTCTCGACCCGCAGTTGGTGGGCGAAGTGCTGGACACCATGCGCATGCTCGCCGAAGACGGCATGACCATGGTGCTGGTGACCCATGAGATCAGCTTCGCCCGTGAAGTCTCGGACCGTGTGGCGTTCTTCCGCAACGGCCTGGTGCACGAGATCGGTACCCCCGAGCAAGTGCTGGTCAACCCGCAATACGCGGAAACGGCCGACTTTCTGAAATCCGTGCTTTAGGAGAGCAGCATGCGCTCGAGCAAAGTCATACATGTGGTCAGTTGCCATGCCGAGGGCGAAGTCGGCGACGTGATAGTCGGCGGCGTCGCACCGCCACCGGGCGATACGCTGTGGGCGCAATCGCGCTGGATCGCCGAAGATCAAACCCTGCGCAACTTCATGCTGAATGAACCGCGCGGCGGGGTGTTCCGTCACGTTAACTTGCTGGTACCAGCCAAAGATCCACGCGCGCAGATGGCCTGGATCATCATGGAACCGGCCGACACGCCGCCGATGTCGGGCTCCAACTCGTTATGCGTTGCCACGGTACTGCTGGAGAGCGGCATCCTGCCCATGACAGAACCGCAGACCCAGCTGATTCTGGAAGCTCCCGGCGGGCTGATCGAAGCCGTAGCGCAGTGCCGCAACGGCAAAGTCGAACGGGTCGAAATAAAGAACGTGCCATCTTTTGCCGATCAGCTGGATGCCTGGATTGAGGTCGACGGTATTGGCTCGCTGCAGGTGGACACCGCCTATGGCGGCGACAGTTTCGTCATTGCTGACGCCCAGGCGCTGGGCTTCTCACTCGGCGCTGACGAAGCAGCCGACCTGGCCGCCTGTGGACTGAAGATCACCCGCGCAGCCAATGAGCAGCTGGGCTTCGTGCATCCACTCAACCCGGACTGGGCGCATATTTCCTTTTGCCAACTGGCCGGCCCATTGCAACGCCAAGAGGGTGTGCTGAGTGCTGCCAACGCGGTGGTGATTCGCCCCGGCAAAGTAGACCGCTCGCCCACGGGCACCGGTTGCTCAGCGCGCATGGCAGTATTGCATGCCAAAGGTCAATTGCAGGTCGGCGAACGCTTTATCGGCCGCTCGATTATTGGTTCCGAGTTCCATTGCCGAATCGACAACCTGAGCGAAGTCGCTGGGCGCCCGGCAATCATCCCCTGTCTGTCTGGCCGGGCCTGGATCACCGGCACTCACCAGCACCTGCTTGACCCTGATGACCCCTGGCCGCAGGGCTATCGCTTGTCCGATACCTGGCCAGTGGAGCTGAAGCGCTAAGGCGTGTTGAGGATTTAGAACTGCCGGCTCGCCGGTGCAACGAACCGGGCCTTAAGCCCAACCACGGGAAACAGATGGCTTACTACGGCCATTTATTTTCGTATACGAAATACTTTAATTCTGCCCAGGAGGCAAACCCATGAGCCGCACCATTTTTACCGGCACCATTCCCGCCCTGATGACCCCCTGCACCGCTGAGCGCAAGCCGGACTTCGATGCCTTGGTACGCAAGGGCCACGAGCTGATCGAAGCAGGCATGAGCGCGGTAGTCTACTGCGGCTCCATGGGTGACTGGCCGCTGCTGACCGAAGCCGAGCGCCAGGAAGGCGTGGCACGCCTGGTCGCAGCCGGCATCCCAACCATAGTCGGCACCGGTGCGGTAAACAGCCGCGAAGCCGTATCCCACGCCGCCCACGCGGCCAAGGTCGGCGCCCACGGTCTGATGGTGATCCCGCGCGTTTTGTCCCGTGGCGCTTCGCCAGCCGCTCAGGAAGCACACTTCGCCGCCATTCTCGAAGCGGCGCCGAAGCTGCCTGCGGTGATCTACAACAGCCCGTACTACGGCTTCGCCACCCGCGCCGAGCTGTTCTTCAAACTGCGCCGCAAGTACGCCAACCTGATCGGCTTCAAGGAATTCGGCGGCGCGGCTGACATGCGCTACGCCGCCGAGCACATCACCTCGCAGGACAAGGACGTGATCCTGATGGCCGGCGTCGATACCCAGGTGGTGCATGGCTTCGTCAATTGCGGTGCGACCGGCGCCATTACCGGCATCGGTAATGCCCTGCCGCATGAAGTGCTGCAACTGGTCGAACTGAGCAAGAAGGCCGCCAAGGGGGATCCCGTCGCACGGCGTCGTGCCCTGGAGCTGGCCGAGGCGCTGAATGTGCTGTCGTCCTTCGACGAAGGCACCGACCTGGTGCTGTATTACAAGTACCTGATGGTGCTCAACGGCGATCAGGAATATGCCCTGCACTTCAACGCAACCGATGCCCTCAGCGACGCCCAGCGTAACTACGCCGAGACCCAGTACAGGCTGTTCCGTCAGTGGTACGCCACCTGGTCGGCCGAACAGGGCAGCGTCTGATCGGCGCACGGCGGCTGGATGGCGGCCTGCAGCAAACGCTCCAGCGGCCCTGACCCCGTCGCTGGCGCCAGCGGTTTGTTACCTGAAATCCGTTGCCCCGCCGACAGTCGTTACGGCCACAGGTACCGCGCTGTAGAGCCGTTCCCTGATTCAACTGTTGCTGTTTGTCCTCGTGTTGCCAGGTCTCGCCACCTGGTTACCGGGGCACTTGTTCTGACCCGTCACCCAGAGGAGCCATTCATGCTCAAGCTCGTTGGACACCATTACATCGCCGGGCGCCGCAGCTTTGCTGGCAGCGCCACCCAACAGAGCGTCGACGCCAGCAGCGGCGAGCCGCTGCCCTATCAGTTCCACCAGGCCACAGCAGACGAGGTGGCCGCCGCCGCCCAGGCTGCTGCTGCTGCCTACCCACACTTTCGCGCGCTCGCCGCCAGCCGGCGTGCCGAGTTTCTTGAGGCCATTGCCGACGAGATCGACAGTTTGGGCGACGATTTTGTCAGCATTGTCTGCCGCGAAACCGCCCTGCCTGCCGCGCGCATTCAAGGTGAACGCGGCCGCACCAGCGGGCAGATGCGCCTGTTCGCCAAGGTGCTGCGCCGTGGCGATTTTTATGGCGCCCGTATCGACCGGGCGCTACCCGAGCGTCTGCCGTTGCCCCGCACCGACCTGCGCCAGTATCGGATCGGCGTCGGCCCGGTGGCCGTGTTTGGCGCCAGCAATTTTCCGCTAGCCTTCTCGACGGCTGGCGGCGATACCGCTGCGGCGTTGGCCGCCGGTTGCCCGGTGGTATTCAAAGCCCACAGCGGCCACATGGCCACTGCCGAGTGTGTCGCCGATGCGATTATTCGCGCGGCGGAAAAAACCGCGATGCCGGCGGGCGTGTTCAACATGCTCTTCGGCAACGGCGCGGGCGCCGATTTGGTCAAACATCCGGCCATCCAGGCTGTCGGCTTCACCGGCTCACTAAAAGGTGGCCGAGCACTGTGCGACATGGCAGCCGCACGGCCACAACCCATCCCCGTGTTTGCCGAGATGTCGAGCATCAACCCGGTGGTGCTGTTACCGGCCGCACTGAAGCAGCGTGGCGCACAGATCGCCACTGAACTGACGGCCTCAGTGGTGCTCGGTTGTGGTCAGTTCTGTACCAATCCAGGTTTGCTGATCGGCATTCGCTCCGCTGAATTCAGCGCATTTGTGCGCGACGTGGCCGCGTGCATGCACGAACAACCGGCACAGAGCATGCTCAACGCCGGCACGCTGCAGAGTTACAGCCACGGCTTGCAACGTTTGCACGCCCATCCTGGGCTGCAGCATCTGAGCGGCCGCCCGCAGGTTGGCAAGCAGGCTCAGCCGCAACTGTTCCAGGCTGATGCCCGCTTGTTGCGCGAAGGCGATGCGCTGCTACAGGAGGAGGTATTCGGCCCGACCAGCATCGTCGTTGAGGCGGCTGATCGAGCCGAGTTAGTCGCGGCGCTACATGGGTTGCACGGTCAGCTCACCGCCACCCTGATCGCCGAACCGAGCGACCTGGAGCAATACGCGGAACTACTGCCATTGCTGGAACAGAAGGCCGGACGCCTGCTGCTTAACGGCTACCCCACCGGGGTCGAGGTGTGTGACGCCATGGTGCATGGCGGCCCCTACCCGGCCACTTCCGACGCGCGTGGCACCTCTGTTGGCAGCTTGGCAATCGAGCGTTTTCTGCGCCCGGTGTGCTACCAGAACTGCCCGGATGCACAACTGCCCCCAGCCCTGCAAAATGCCAACCCGCTCGGCATCGCCCGCTTGGTGGATGGCGAGAGCACACGTGAACCCGTGACCGGATAGTTGTCGGCACGGTCTGCGGTTCTCGTTTTGCCCCGGCACACTGCCGGAGCTTTTTTTGCCTGTTCGGTTAGACGCAGCACCCGCGACCGTGGGAAGGCGCAGCCCGTTTCACCGCACAATCAGCGCGTTGAGGTCGTCATACAGCGCCTGAGGGATCTGCACGCCCTCCTCGGCACTGCGCTTGCGCGCCTCATACCGGCGCTGCGACGGCAGCCGTGCGCCCTGCCCCTGAATACTCTCGAACAAGGTCTCGGCGCGGGCCAAGTGCTCGTCGGCAGCCGCGCCGAGGAAGCGCTGCGGGTCCAGGGCGATGATCAACTCGCCGTGATAAGGTGAAGAATCGCCGCCGCCATCGTAGGCCTTGGATTCTGCGCTGGTCAGGTCGCCGATCAATGGCCCGGCGATCAATTCAACCATGGCCGCCAGCGCCGAGCCCTTGTGCCCACCAAAGGTGTGCATGGCACCCTGCAGCACCGCCGCCGCATCCGTGCTGGGCTGGCCCTGGGCATCGATCCCCCAGCCTTCGGGGAGTGGCTTACCGGCACGCCGATGCAGCTCGATGTCGCCCCGGGCAATCACACTGGTGGCGAAGTCAAAAATAAACGGGTTATGCCCGACCCGAGGCCAGCCGAACGCAATGGGGTTGGTACCAAACACCGGCTTACTGCCCCCAGCCGGCGCGACCCAGGCATGGCTGGGGGTAAAGGCCAAGGCAACCAAACCGGCAGCGGTCAGGGCTTCGATTTCCACCCACAGGGCCGAGAAATGTACGCAATGGTTAATCGCCAGCGCGGCGATACCCGCCTCCCGCGCCTTGCCCAACAACACAGGCAACCCGGCCTGAAACGCCAACTGGGAGAAGCCACCATGGGCATCCACACGCACGATCGCCGGGGCTTGATCAAACACCTCGGGCTCGGCGCCAGCAACCACCTTGCCGGCCTTTAGCGAGCGTACGCAGCCGAGCACCCGATACAGCCCATGGGAGGCACAGCCATCGCGCTCCCCCGCGAGCACGGTGGCACTCACTGCTTGCACGTGGGGCTCGCTAAAACCATGGCTGCGCAAGATGTCCTGCGCGAGTTGATGGGCTTGTTCCAGGGTCAATCGGATCACGGTTCGGCTCCTCTGCTAATCAATGAGTAGAGTGGTGCCTAGGCTGTGGAGCGGCTTGAGCCATTTACCCGGCCAGACTGACGAAATCAGCACAATCAGCGCTGGCAGATGGCCCCATAGAGTGGGCCACCTGCCAGCTCAACGCATCCGGCGCAACCCAGCTTTCTAACATGTGCAGAACCAGGACAACAGCCGACTTAGGTCAACACAGCGCGCCGGGTACGGCCCCTATACTGCGCCCAGCGTTAGCGGCTGCTGCCGTTTCGTTGCGTGCCACCGAGCGAAATGAAAACAGCCCCGGGAGCCCTTATGTCGTTGCCCTTACCCCCTCTGTTCTGCGCCTGGCGACAGACCCTGCGCGCCGGGTACGGTTGGAAAAACCTGCGCAGCGACCTGAGCGCCGGCGTGACGGTCGGCATCATCGCCATTCCGCTGGCCATGGCGCTGGCGATTGCCGTAGGCGTTGCGCCGCAACATGGTCTGTATACGGTGCTGGTGGCCGGCACACTGGCCGCCTTACTGGGTGGTTCACGCTTCAATGTTTCTGGGCCAACCGCCGCCTTTGTGGTGATTTTGCTACCAATCACCCAGCAGTTCGGCCTCGGTGGCCTGCTGTTATGCACACTGCTTGCGGGCCTGATTCTGCTTGCCTTGGGGCTGATGCGCGCCGGTCGCTTGATCGAATTTATTCCTTACCCGGTCACCCTGGGCTTTACCGCCGGCATTGGCATTGTGATTGCCATTTTGCAAATCAAAGACCTGCTGGGTTTGAGTCTGGCCAGCCAGCCGCACAACTTTATCGAGCAACTGAGCGGTCTGTGGCACGCCCTGCCCAGCCTGCAACTGGGCGACAGCCTGGTGGCGCTGGTGTGCCTGGCAGTGCTGCTGATCTGGCCGCGCTGGGTGCCTAGAGTGCCGGGGCACCTGGTTGCCCTGACCATCGGCGCACTCCTCGCCGTGTTGCTGGAAAGCCTGCAGATCCCGGTGGCGACCCTTGGCGAGCGCTTCAGCTACAGCTTGAACGGCAGCCTGCATCCAGGCATTCCTCCGTTTCTGCCCAGCCTTGCCTGGCCGTGGCAGTTAACCGGAGCTGACGGCCAGCCGTTGCAGCTGAGCTTTGAACTGTTTCGCCAACTGCTGGCGCCCGCCTTTGCCATCGCCATGCTCGGCGCGATCGAGTCGCTGCTCTGCGCCGTGGTTGCCGATGGCATGACCGGCAGTAAACACGACCCCAATGGCGAACTGCTGGGCCAGGGCATTGCCAACCTGGTCACGCCATTCTTTGGCGGCATAACCGCCACCGCCGCCTTAGCCCGCACGGCTGCCAATGTGAAGGCCGGCGCCTACTCACCGCTGGCCGCCATCACCCATGCGGGTGTGGTGTTGATCGCCATCCTGTTTCTCGCGCCACTGTTCAGTTACCTGCCAATGGCGGCGCTGGCGGCTTTGCTGCTGATCGTGGCGTGGAACATGAGCGAGCCGCAGCACGTGCGACATGCCTTGCGCATCGCGCCGCGCAGTGACGTATTGATCCTGCTGACCTGCCTGATTCTCACGGTGCTGTTCGACATGGTGCTGGCCGTGGGCGTCGGCCTGTTGCTCGCCGCCGGGCTGTTTATCAAACGCATGAGCGAGCTGACGGATACAGCCGCGCTGCCCAGAAACTTTCATCAGGCGCTCAATGACCTGCCCGAACATGTGCTGGTTTACGCCATTCGTGGGCCGCTGTTCTTTGGTGCTGCCGAAAAAGCCCTGAGCGTACTCCGGCGTTTTACCCCAGGGGTGAAAGTGGTGATCGTCGATATCAGCGCCGTACCACTGCTGGACATGACGGCCCTGGTCGCGCTGGACAATGTATTGCGCGACTACCGCAAGCAGCAGGTCGCCCTGGTGCTCAGCGGGCCGACACCACAGGTGCGCCTGCAATTGCGCCGCGCCGGGATAGTGCGCGTTGAAGGACAGCTGGCCTATGTGCGTGACCTGGTCCAGGCCAGGGAGAAGGCACTGCGCTGGCTTTAGTGGAGTTGCAACGGGGCCTGGCGCGCCGCCCAGACTCAGGCGAACTGCGCGCGCATCCAGGCCTGGTAGGCAGCAACCTCTGGCTCACCTTCGCGCGGCGCCCAGCTGGCCTGCTCGCCCTCTGCCACCGGCTTGTAAGGCCCGGCCTTGCACTCAAACAGAATGCTGTCGGCCTCCAGCACCACCAGGGCGTGGAACACTCCAGGCGGTAAATCGACACCGACACACTCGCCACCGGCCTCCAGCACACGCTTATCCAACACCTCGCCGCTGTCCGTGAACATCAACAGACCCAAGCGGCCTTTGAGCACCAGCAGCGCCTCGGCCTTGTCCGCCGAGAGGTGGCGGTGCGGGGGAATGTAGGTATCAGGCTGCAAGCCAACCGCCATGCGGTGGCAGGGCTCTTCCATCTGGTGAAAGTTATGGTGTTGGCGTTGCCGCGGGTTGCCCGCAGCCTGCTCAGCCAAAGCGCCGAACAGTGTCTGGTCGAGAAAGCGCGGGCCGCTCATACGCCCTACAACCCTTTAACGGCGTAGATACCCGGCGCATTGCGCCAGTAGCCTTTGTAATCCATGCCATAGCCAAACACATAGCGATCAACGCAGGACAGACCGACGTAATCGGCTTTGAGGTCCGGGCGTGCTTTGCGGTCATGACTTTTGTCTACCAGCACGGCAATGCGCACGTTCTTGGCGCCGGCGTGACGGCAAAAATCGATGATTGCACCGAGGGTGTGCCCTTCATCGAGGATGTCGTCGATGATCAGCACGTCGCGGTCAATAAAGGAGATTTCTGGCTTGGCCTTCCAGAACAGCTCGCCGCCGCTGGTTTCATTGCGGTAGCGGGTGGCATGCAGATACGACAGCTCCAGCGGGAAGTTGAGCTTGGGCAGCAGCTTGCCGGAGAAGATCAACCCGCCGTTCATCACGCAGAACACCACAGGGTTGCTATCGGCCATCTCGCTGTTGATGGCGGCCGCCATGCTGTCGATGGCCACCTCGACCTCGGCATTGCTGTGCAGGCAATCGGCTTCGGCCATGACTTGGCGGATATGCGCGAGATCGACGGACATGCTGTTTCCTCTTGGGAGCGGGACGGCTAGAGCAGAAAGCTGATCGAGGCGTCAAAATAAAAGCCGGCAAAGGTACGCATCTGCATCGCACAGAGCAAGCCCTGACAGACCAGCTGCGACAATTGCCCGCAATGCTCGCACGTTAGCGACTTTTTACCGACTTTAAGCCATTCAGGCCCAGCACTTGCAGCGGCCAATGCTTTAATCTAACGCAATTTTCGCCCCCGTCCTGCCGGAGACTATCGTCCATGCCAATTCTCGAGATCCGCCATCCGCTGATCCGCCACAAACTCGGCCTGATGCGCCGCGCCGATATCAGCACGAAGAACTTTCGCGAGCTGGCCCAGGAAGTCGGCTCGCTGCTGACCTACGAGGCGACCAAGGATCTGCCCCTGGAAAACTACGAGATCGACGGCTGGTGCGGCACTGTGCAAGTGGAAAAAATCTCCGGCAAGAAGATCACCGTGGTACCCATCCTGCGTGCTGGCATTGGCATGCTCGAAGGCGTGCTCAGCCTGATTCCTGGCGCCAAGGTCAGCGCCGTGGGCGTAGCTCGCAACGAGGAAACTCTGCAGGCGCACACCTACCTGGAAAAACTGGTGCCGGAAATCGACGAGCGCCTGGCCATGATCATCGACCCGATGCTGGCGACCGGTGGCTCGATGGTTGCCACCATCGACCTGCTAAAGAAGGCCGGCTGCAAGGAAATCCGCGCCATGGTGCTGGTTGCCGCGCCAGAGGGGATCAAGGTGGTCAACGATGCACACCCGGACGTGACCATTTACACCGCTTCCATCGACCAGTGCCTGAATGAGCAGGGCTACATCATTCCCGGCCTCGGTGATGCCGGCGACAAGATTTTCGGCACCAAGCAGAAGGACGCCTGATCCATGACAGATCAATTCAACGACCCGCTCTGGCGTCAGGGTATTTCCGGCGCACAGATGCTGTTCGTCGCCTTCGGCGCACTGGTGCTGATGCCCCTGATTACCGGCATGGACCCTAACGTCGCGCTGTTCACGGCAGGCATCGGCACCTTGTTGTTCCAGCTGGTGACCGGACGGCAGGTTCCGGTATTTCTGGCCTCAAGCTTTGCCTTTATCGCGCCGATTCTTGCCGCCAAAGGTGAGTTCGGCCTGCCCGCCGTACTCGGCGGCATCGTTGCTTCGGGCCTGGTTTATATCCTGCTGAGTGCCGTTGTGCGAGTCAGGGGCGCTGGTTTTATCGACCGTTTATTGCCACCAGTGGTGATTGCCCCAGTGATCATTTCCATCGGCCTGGCGCTGTCGCCGGTAGCCGTGAACATGGCCATGGGCAAGGCCGGTGATGGCAGCGTGCAACTGGTGCCGTACGAAACCGCCATGCTGATCTCCATGGCCGCCTTGTTCACCACCGTGGTGGTTGCCGCCATGGGCCGTGGCCTGCTGCGCCTGGTACCGATCCTCGCCGGGATTATCGTCGGCTGCATCGTTGCCGCCTTCTGCGGGGTGATCGACACCAGCAATGTCGCGGCCGCGCCGTGGCTGGCGATCCCGGCATTCGTCGCCCCTGAGCTGCACTGGGGCGCGATTCTCTACATCGTCCCGGTTGCCCTGGCTCCGGCCATTGAGCACATCGGTGGCGTAGTGGCGATTGGTAGCGTCACCGGCAAGAATTTCATCAAGACCCCCGGCCTGCACCGCACCCTGCTGGGCGATGGCCTGGCCACGTCGGCCGCCGGCCTGTTTGGCGGCCCACCCAACACCACCTATGCCGAAGTGACCGGCGCGGTGATGCTGACCAAAAGCTATAACCCGAAGATCATGACCTGGGCGGCGGTGATTGCCATTGCCCTGGCTTTTGTCGGCAAGTTCGGCACCGCCCTGCAAAGCATTCCGGTGCCGGTCATGGGCGGCATTCTCTGCCTGTTGTTCGGCTCCATCGCCGTGGTGGGCCTGAACACCCTGATCCGCAATCAGGTTGATCTGTCCGAGGCGCGCAACCTGATCATCGTCTCGATCACCCTGGTGTTCGGTATTGGCGGCATGGTCATGGGCAGCAGCGAGTTCGCCCTCTCCGGCATCTCGCTGTGCGCCATCAGCGCCTTGCTGCTCAACTTGCTACTGCCCGGCGGCCAGGGCTGGCGCACTAAACCCGGAGCTGAATAGCCCGGTATTGAAGTGATGCCGCACAACTAAAAAGCCCCGCAAATGCGGGGCTTTTTAATGCTCGGGCGAGGGTCAGGCCGGACTGACCGACCATCCCTGCAGCCGCACCACACTCTCACGATAGGGTTTGAGCCCCATGCTCAGCAGCACGATGGAGCAGAGTACCGCCAACGCAGTGACGATCAGCAGTGAATAGCGCAGCGCATTGTCATCGGCGAACACGAAGTCGGTAACCAGGGCCACTGCGGTCGGGCCGATGCCCAGGCCGATCAGGGTAATTACAAACAGGTAGATCGCCGAGGCCTGACCGCGCATCGAGTTGGGCATGATTTCCTGAATCGCCGCCGGCGCCACACCGAACGGCATGCTCAGGCAGAACACCGTGGGCGCCATCAATACCGCCGCCCACATTGCGCTGTCCATCAACGGGAAAGACAGCACAAAGGGCACCGCACCCAAGGCGGCATACAGGCCGACGCGCATATTGGCGTCACTGCTGCCGCGTTTGGCCATCCAGTCCGCCAGGCGGCCACCGAAGACAATGCCCAAGCAACCAAACACCGCGACGATGCTGCCGTACACGACGCCCACTTGGCCGGCATCCCAACCGTAGGTACGGATAAAGAAGGTCGGCACCCAGGCCGCGCTGCCGTAGCCGGCAAAGGCCAGCCCAGCAAAACCGAAGTTATGGCACAGCACGGTGCGCCGATTGGCGCGGATATAACGCCCGACATCGGCCAGCGGCACGGCCACTCCGGCGCCGACGCCACGGCGCGCGGGCTCTTTGATGGCCAGCATGAGCAAGGTAAACAGCACCCCGGCTGCGCCGAGAATCAGGAAGATCAACTGCCAGGGACGCACTTCACCCAACACGGGCAGCATCACATCGCCTTGCGCCGAGGCAAACTTGATCACCAGACCGCCGAGCAGAAACGCGATCCCGGAGCCCAGGTAGACCCCCATGGAATACACGCTGATCGCCGTAGCGCGCCGTTCAGCGGGAAAGCTGTCGGCAATCAGCGAATAGGCGGCCGGCGATAACGCCGCCTCACCGACACCAACCCCAATCCGACAAAGCAGAAACTGCCAATACAGCTTGGCCATGCCGCAGGCGGCAGTGGCCGCGCTCCAGAACAGCACGCCGAGGGCGATCAAGCCGCGACGGTTCCTGGTGTCTGCCAGCCGCCCCAGGGGAATCCCGCAGACGGTATAGAACAGCGCGAACGACAAGCCCATCAGCAGGCTCATCTGCGTATCGTTGATCATCAGGTCCCGACGGATCGGCCCGACCAGCAGATTGAGAATCTGCCGGTCAATAAATGACAGCACGTAAGCCACCATCAGGATGGCGACAGTCACCCAGGCGCGGGTGGAAGAGGGATAGCCGTTATTGTTGTTGGGCACTGGCAGTCTCCTCGGCACCGTGAGTGCGGTGCACGACGGTTGGAAAGAACTGCCAGCTTAGGCCGGGATACAGGGCAATGAGTATCGCCCTTAGGTGTTATCAGTGAGGCGAATGCGCGGCATCCCTTCGAGCGAATGACAACCGCGCCGCATTTGCCTAGAGCATCAAGGGTGCGCGCTCGCTCAATACGTTCAGCGCCGCAACCCAGCGTGGATGATCATTCAGGCACGGCACCAGCTGCAGGCTCTCACCGCCGGCTTCAACAAACTGCTCACGGCCACGGTCGCCAATTTCCTCCAGCGTCTCGATGCAATCGGCAACGAAGGCCGGGCACATCACCAGCAGTTTCTTCACGCCCTGTTTGCCCAGCTCATCCAGGCGCGCCTCGGTATACGGTTCAATCCACTTGGCCCGGCCCAGGCGCGATTGAAACGAGACCGACCACTGCTCAGGCTTAAGCCCCATGCGTTGAGCAAACAGCTCGGCGCTGCGCAGGCATTGCGCGCGGTAGCAGCGGGCCAATACTTCAGGCGAGGCCGTGCGGCAGCAATCGGCTCCCTTCAGGCAATGGCCGCTGGAGTCGAGCTTGTGCAGATGGCGCTCCGGCAGGCCGTGAAAGCTCAGCAACAGATGATCGAAGCCCTGCTCAAGATAAGGCTTGGCGCTATCGACCAAGGCGTCCAGGTACTCGGGCTGATCATAGAACGGCGGCAGAATGGAGAAACGCATCGCCAACTGCTGCGCGCGCACCACCCGCTTGGCCTCCTCTATCACCGTGGTGGTGGTGCTGTCGGCAAACTGCGGGTACAGCGGTGCCAGCGTGACCTGCTTGATGCCCTGCGCGGCAAGACGAGTCAGTACGGTTTGCAGTGACGGCTCACCGTAGCGCATGGCCAACTCAACCGGACCGTGACGCCAGGACGACTTCATCGCTGCCTGCAGGCGCTTGCTCAGCACCACCAGCGGCGAGCCCTCCTCCCACCAGATCGAGGCATAGGCATGTGCCGACGCCGCCGGGCGCCGGACCAGGATCAACGAAACGATCAGACGGCGCAGTGGCCAGGGCAGATCAATGACATAGGGGTCCATCAGGAACTGGTTGAGATAGCTGCGCACATCGGCCACGTCAGTGGAGGCCGGCGAGCCCAGATTTACCAACAGCAGAGCGTGATCGGTCATGCAAAGTCCTAATCAGTAATGGCCGAGCAAGTCCGCCAGGGCCACATCCAAATGAGTGAAACGAAAACTGAAACCGGCCTCCTGCAAACGCACCGGCACCGCACGCTGACCACCGAGCAGCAACACGGCCAACTCGCCCAGCAGCAGGCGCAGAACAAAGGCCGGGGCTGGCATAAACGCAGGCCGGTGCAACTCACGACCCAGCGCCTGACTGAAAGCGCGATTGCGTTCAGGCTGCGGCGCGCAGGCATTATAAGGACCGCTGGCGTGCTCATGCTGCAGAAGAAAATCAATCAAGGCGATTTGATCATCGAGATGAATCCACGGCATCCACTGCCGACCATTGCCCAACGGGCCACCCAGACCCAGCTTGAACGGCAGCAGCAGACGCTTGAGCAGCCCGCCATCACAAGCCAGCACCAGCCCGGTACGCAACAGCACCACGCGGATGCCGAGGGGTTCGGCACGCAAGGCGGTTTCTTCCCAGGCGCCACAAAGCTGGGCGGCAAAATCCTCACTCACGGGCGGCGAGTCTTCAGCCAACTCGCGCTCACCGCCGTCGCCATACCAGCCCACCGCCGACCCCGAGAGCAGCACGCCGGGCTTCTGCTCGCGGCGTTGCAGCCAGGCAATCAGTTGCTCTGTCAGGCCAATCCGACTGGCCCAAAGCAACATCTTGCGTTTGCGCGTCCAGGGTCGATCGGCAATCGGCGCACCAGCCAGGTTGATCACCGCATCCAAGGGTTCTTCACCCAGTTCATCGAGTTGGGCAATTCCCCGTACGGTTTCACCACACAGCGCCGCGACCTGTTCAGGCCGACGGCTCCATACAGTCAGCTGGTGGCCTTGCTGTAGCCAGTGGCGACATAGCGCCCGTCCGATCAAACCGGTTCCGCCCGTGAGAAGAATGTGCATCAGATGGCCCTCGTATGAGCGCTGCAAAATGCAGCCACAGACTGATTTATGCCTGGTTGTGGCTTCAATCCGGCCGCAGGTTGTCTTAACTATAGAAAGACAGAACCGAGCCCGGCATAGCTTATACACAAAAACAATATTGTATAGCTTTTGTCTAAAGCGTAGCCTAACGCTTGAAAACATGAGGTAGCCCATGACCACTCTTCACCCCATCGCCATCATCGGCACCGGCATTGCCGGACTTTCAGCGGCACAGGCGCTGCATGCCGCAGGCCATTCGGTGCAACTGTTCGATAAAAGTCGCGGCAGCGGTGGACGCATGGCCAGCAAGCGCAGCGATGCCGGTGCCCTGGACCTTGGCGCGCAGTACTTCACCGCCCGCGACCGTCGCTTCGTTGAGGTGGTGCAGCAATGGCAGGCCAGGGGCTGGGTCGCCGAATGGACGCCCAGCCTTTACAACGCCAGCAATGGCCAGCTCAGTGCCTCGCCAGACGAGCAGGTGCGCTGGGTCGGCAGCCCGCGTATGAGCGCGATCACTCGCGCCCTGCTGGGCGCGTTGGCGGTGCACTTTTCCTGCCGCATCACCGAAGTGTTCCGCGGCGAACAGCATTGGCACCTGCAAGATGCCGAGGGTAACAACCACGGTCCGTTTAGCCACGTGATAGTCGCCACACCCGCACCACAAGCCACCACCCTGCTGTCCAGCGCACCGAAACTCGCCAGCGCCGCCGCCAGCGTAACGATGGACCCAACCTGGGCCGTGGCCCTGGCGTTTAACACGCCACTGGAAACCCGGGTCGAAGGCTGCTTTGTACAGGACAGCCCGCTCGATTGGCTGGCGCGCAATCGCAGTAAACCGGGGCGCGACAGCCAGCTCGACACTTGGGTACTGCATGCTACGAGCCAGTGGACCAAGCAGCACCTGGACATGCCCAAGGAGGCGGTCAGCGAACAACTGCTGGGCGCCTTTGCCGAGCTGATCGGTTGCGCCGTACCCGCCCCGGCGTTCAGCCTGGCACACCGCTGGCTTTATGCCCGCCCAGCCAGCGCACATCAATGGGGGGTATTGGCCGATGCCGATCTGGGCATCTACGCCTGCGGCGACTGGTGCCTGTCCGGACGCGTCGAGGGCGCCTGGCTCAGCGGCCAGGAAGCAGCCCGGCGCTTGCTTGCGCATCTGCAATGAGTCGTCCAACCGCCGCTGCGCCAGCCAGGCATCGCCTTAATCCACGCAAGTTGTTGCTGTCGAAGTGGACCGCTGTGCAACCGCAAAACCGCGAGAAGCACTTTCTCGTCACCGAACTGTTCTGCGACGAGGACGGTCGCGTCTTGCAAATCGAATTGCAGGCCGTCCTCAACCAACGCAGCCAGCGCCTCGATTGGCAGGTACTGGAAAACGCCCAGCACTGGCGCATGGGCTGGAAGTAGCCTCGACATAAAAGCCATACAGTAGTTGTACAAAAATATTGACTTGTACAATTACACGCCTATGATTAACTCAAGTTGTACAGCAACCAATATCTGTACAAGTCGAGTATCAGAGGTGCCCATGAAGCCATCCACAACCATCACCAGCAAACCCAAACTAGGCATCAGTGCCTGCCTGCTGGGCAATGAGGTGCGCTACAACGGCGGCCACAAGGAATCGCGCCTGTGCAGCCGCACCCTCAACGAATACTTCGATTTCGTGCCCCTGTGCCCGGAAGTAGCAATTGGCATGGGCACCCCGCGTGAGCCAATCCGCCTGGTGGGTGATGCACAAGCGCCGCGCGCCGTGGGCACGGTCAACCGCGAGATGGATGTCACGGCACCATTGGCTGCCTACGGTGCACGCGTGGCCGAGGAGCAGAGCGAGCTGTGCGGCTACATTTTCATGCAGCAGTCACCGTCCTGCGGCCTGCATCGGGTCAAGGTCTACCAGGATAACGGCCGCCCCAGCGAGCCCGGACGCGGCATCTTTGCCGAAGCCTTTTGCGCCAAACACCCCAACCTGCCGGTAGAAGAAGATGGTCGCCTGAACGATCCGATCCTGCGCGAAAACTTTATCACCCGTGTATTTGCCTACGCGGAGTGGCAACAACTGTTACGTGAGGGGCTGAGCCGCAAGCGCCTGATCGACTTCCACTCCCGTTATAAATACCTGTTGATGGCCACCCATCCGCTGCAATACAAACTGCTTGGCCGCATGCTCGGTAATCTTGGCCAACACGATCTGCATGAGCTGGCTGCGCGCTACTTCAGTGAGCTGATGAGCGCCCTGAAAAACTGCGCCACCCGCCGTACCCACAGCAACGTGCTGCAGCACCTCAGCGGCTACCTCAAGCAAGCGCTGAGCAGCGAAGAGAAGCAGGAAATGCAGCAACTGATCGGCCAGTACCGCCATGGCGTGGTGCCGCTGGTGGTGCCCATGACCCTGCTCAAGCACCACTTTCGTCGCCACCCGGACACCTATATCGCGCAACAGGTCTACCTGCAGCCGCACCCGGAAAACCTCAGCCTGCGTAACGCCCTATGAGCCTTGAGCTCACAGCCGATGATTACCAGGCGGCGATTGCCCAGGGCTTTATGCCGATCCGTGATGTGGCGCGCATCACCGGGGTCAACGCCGTAACCCTGCGCGCCTGGGAGCGGCGCTATGGCTTGATCGTGCCGCACCGCACGCCCAAGGGTCATCGCCTGTATGCCGATGAGCACGTGACGCGCATCCAGGCGATTCTCACCTGGCTCAATCGCGGTGTGTCGGTCAGCCAGGTCAAGGGACTGCTGCGCACAGGCCAGCCGGCATTTGCCGAAGCCAGCTCGCAGTGGGAAGCCAAGCGCCAGCAATTGCAGGAGGCCATCTGCAACCTCAACGAGCGTCGCCTGGACGACTGCCTTAACGGCGAGCTGGCGCTCTATCCCCCACATACCCTGTGCCAGCAACTGCTGTTGCCACTACTCGAAGAGCTGGAGCTGCGCTGGCGCAACCAGTTCGGTGCCCAGGCCGAGCGGGTGTTCTTCTATTCCTGGCTGCGCAGCAAGCTCGGTGCGCGGCTGTACCACAACAACCGCCAATGCAACGGCGCGCCGCTGCTGTTGCTCAACGTATCCGACCTACCCATGGCCCCCGGCCTGTGGTTGACCGCCTGGCTGGCGAGCAGCGCCGGCTGCCCGGTTGACGTTTTCGACTGGCCTTTACCGCCAGCCGAACTGGCCCTGGCGGTCGAACATATCCAACCGCGCGCGGTGCTGCTGTATTCCAGCCAGGCGCTGAACAGCACGCACCTGCAACGCCTGCTCGGCGGTTATGACTGCCCCTGCCTGCTGGTCGGTCAGGTGGTGCAGATCCACGCCGAGGAATTAGCTGCAATCACCGCACAGAACGCCGAACTGAGCCTGGCCGCAGACCCGCTGAGCGCCTTGCACAGCCTCACTGACCTCAACCTGCTGCACAGCTGATGGGAAATACCATGCTGCAACTGATGTGGTTTCGCACCGACCTGCGCGTGCAGGACAACAGCGCCCTGAGCGCCGCCATGAGCAGCGGCCCGACCGTGGCGCTGTACCTGCTCAGCCCTGCCCAATGGCAGGCCCATGACGATGCGCCGAGCAAGGTCGACTTCTGGCTGCGCAACCTCAAGGAACTGGCCAGCGAACTGGGCAAGCTCAATGTTCCCCTGCTGGTGCGTGAGGCCGACGACTGGAACGCCGCGCCGCAGGTGATTGGCGAGCTGTGCCAGCAGTTGCAGATCGGCACGGTGCAGGTCAATGAAGAGTACGGCGTGCATGAAAGCCGCCGTGATCAAGCCGTGGCCGAAACACTGGATAACCTGGGCGTTGGCTTTCGCAGCCATCTGGATCAACTGTTCTTTAAACCCGGCAGCGTACTGACCAAATCCGGCAGTTACTTTCAGGTCTACAGCCAGTTCCGCAAAGTCTGTTACCAGCGCCTGCACAGCGCCTTGCCGCAACGGATTGCCACCCCCAAACCGCAGGCTGCGCTGAAGCTCAACAACGATGCCGTGCCCGAACAGGTTGACGGTTTTGCCATCCCCGCAGAATCACTGCGCCAGCTCTGGCCGGCCGGTGAGAATGAAGCGCAGCGACGTCTGGATGCGTTCGCCGCCGAGCAGATCGACTTTTACCAGAGCGCCCGCGACTTCCCCGCACAACCCGGTACCAGCCAGTTGTCCGCTTACCTCGCCGCCGGGGTGATTTCGCCACGTCAGTGCCTGCATGCTGCGCTGGCGGCCAACCAGGGCGAGTTCGACAGCGGCAATAGCGGCGTGCAAACCTGGATCAACGAGTTGCTCTGGCGCGAGTTCTACAAACACATCCTGGTCGGTTACCCGCGCGTGTCGATGCATCGCGCCTTCCGCTCGGAAACCGAGGCGGTGGCCTGGCGCGATGCGCCGCAGGAACTGAAAGCCTGGCAGCAAGGCCGCACCGGCTTCCCGATCATCGACGCGGCCATGCGCCAGTTGCTGACCACCGGCTGGATGCACAACCGCCTGCGCATGATCGTGGCGATGTTTCTGACCAAGAACCTGCTGATCGACTGGCGCGAAGGCGAGCGCTTCTTTATGCGTCACCTGATCGATGGCGACCTGGCAGCCAACAACGGTGGCTGGCAGTGGAGTTCTTCCACCGGCACCGACTCGGCGCCCTACTTCCGCATTTTCAACCCACTCAGCCAGTCGCAGAAATTCGACCCGGACGGACGCTTTATCCGCCAGTGGCTGCCTGAGCTGGTCGGCCTGAATAAAACCAATATCCACAACCCGGCAGGCATGGGCGGACTGTTCGGCATTGCCGATTACCCCACGCCAATTGTTGACCTGGGCAAGAGCCGCACGCGCGCCCTCGCCGCCTTCAAGAGCCTGCCACATCTGGCAGGCGAAGAGGTGCTATGAGCGATTTTCTGCGCCAGTTCGCCCAGGACTTTGCCGGGCTGAACAAAGACAACCTCGAGCGTCTGGGCCAGCTCTACAGCATTGATGCGCTGTTCTGCGACCCGCTGCATGAGGTGCGTGGCCTGGCCAATATGCAGCGCTACTTCGCCGAGCTGTACAGCAACGTCAGCGAATTGCGCTTCGACTTCTACGGCTTTGACCAGGTGCGTGAAGGCGAAGGCTACCTGCGCTGGACCATGAGCTATCGCCACCCGCGCCTGGCCGGCGGCCAACTGATCCGCGTGGAAGGCTGCTCGCACCTGCTGTGGCACAGCAAGGTCTATCGCCACCGCGATTATTTCGACGCTGGCAGCCTGCTCTATGAGCACCTGCCCTTGCTCGGCTCGGCAATTCGCTGGCTGAAACGGAGGCTGGCATGAACAGCACCCCACGGCGTATCTGGCTCACCGGCGCCAGCAGCGGCATCGGCGCTGCCCTGGCAGAACAGCTACTCGAACAGGGCCATCGTTTGGCCCTCAGCGCGCGCACAGTCGAGCCGTTACAGGCGCTGGCCAAGCGTTTCCCTGAGCAAGTGCTGGTGGTCGCCGGCGACCTCAGCGACAGCGCCCGAGTTCGCGCCATCGGTGAACATATCGGCCAGGTCTGGGGCGCGCTGGACTGCACCATCCTCAACGCCGGCACCTGCGAATATGTCGAGGTCAGCGCCTTCGAGGCGGCGATGGTGGAGCGGGTGATGCGCGCTAATCTGCTCTCGGCCAGCTACTGCATCGAAGCAGCCCTGCCCTTGCTACGCCTGGGTAATCGCCCGCATCTGGTGGGCGTCGGCAGCTCGGTAACCGTTATGCCGCTACCGCGCGCCGAAGCCTACGGCGCCTCCAAGGCCGCGATGCGCTACCTGCTGGAAGCTCTGCGCATTGACCTGCACGCCGAAAATATTGCCGTCACTCTGGTCAGCCCTGGCTTTGTCGACACCCCGCTGACACAAAAGAACGACTTCCCCATGCCCATGCGCTGGCCGGTGGACAAAGCCGCCCGCTATATCGCCGAACGCCTGCACCAGCAGCCGTTTGAAATCAGTTTCCCCGGCCCCTTTATCGCCATGCTCATGCTGCTCGGCCATCTGCCCAAACGCTTGCAGGTGGCCATTGGCGCCCGTATGGCACGCACTGCAACCCCGACCAAGGACAAGCCATGAAGATCGCCATTATCGGCAGTGGTATTGCCGGTTTGACCAGCGCCTACCTGCTCAACCGTCGCCACGCCATTACGGTCTTCGAGGCCAGTGACTGGATCGGCGGACACACCCATACGGTGGATGTACAGGTCGATGGCAAAAGCTATGCGATAGACACCGGTTTTATCGTGTTCAACGACTGGACCTACCCCAACTTTATCCGCCTGCTCAGCCAGCTCGGTGTGGGCTTCAAGAACACCGAGATGAGTTTCTCCGTCAGCGACCCCGCCAGCGGCGTGGAATACAACGGCAACAACCTCAACAGCCTGTTCGCCCAGCGCCGCAACCTGATTTCACCGAAGTTCTGGGGCATGGTGCGTGACATCCTGCGCTTCAACCGCGAAGCCCTGAACGATCTGAATCAGCAACGGATTGCCCGCGACATGACCCTGGGCGACTACCTCAAGGCCAATGGCTACAGCGAGCGCTTTATCCAGCATTACATCGTGCCCATGGGCGCGGCGATCTGGTCGATGTCGTTGCACGACATGCTGGGTTTCCCCTTGCAGTTCTTTGTGCGTTTCTTCAAGAACCATGGCCTGCTGTCCATCAGCGACCGGCCACAGTGGTGCGTGATCGAGGGTGGTTCCAGCCGTTACGTGGCGCCGTTGAGCGAGTCGTTCAAACAACATATCCGCCTCAATTGCCCGGTCAGCCGGGTCGTGCGCGATGCCACTGGCGTCACCCTGCACAGCACCGCCGGAGCCGAGCGCTTCGACAAGGTGGTATTCGCCTGCCACAGCGACCAGGCATTGGCCCTGCTGGACGAACCCACACGCGTTGAGCAGGACGTCCTCGGCGCGTTGCCCTATGCCGACAACGATGTCGTGCTGCACACCGACACTCGCTTGCTGCCCAAGCGGCCACTGGCCTGGGCCAGCTGGAACTACCGCCTCGGTGGCCCGGCCAGTCAATCGGCAGCGGTGACTTACAACATGAATATCCTGCAAGGCATCCAGAGCGACAGCACCTTCTGCGTCAGCCTCAACCAGACCGCCGCCATCGACCCGAGCAAGATCCTCGCGCGCTACACCTACGCCCATCCGCAGTACAGCCTGGCCGGCACAGCCGCCCAGGCACGCTGGGAAGAACTGCTGGGCGCCAACCACAGCTACTTTTGTGGCGCGTACTGGGCCAATGGCTTTCATGAAGATGGCGTGGTCAGCGCATTGCGCGTGGCCCGCGAATTCGGCGAGCAGCTGTAATGAGCCGCCCAACACCGCTGAACAGCGCCCTGTACAGCGGCTGGGTGCAGCACCGGCGCTTTGCGCCACGGCTGCACAATTTCCGCTATCGCATGGGCCTGCTCTACCTCGACCTGAGTGAGCAGGACGCCGTACTGGCGCTGTCGCCACTGGCAGGGCGCGGGCGTTTTGCTCCATTCGCCTTTCGCGAGAGCGATTACCTGCCGCAGTTCACCGGCTCCGGCATCAAGCTGATCGACGCCGTACGCCAGCGCGTCACTGAAGCCCTGGGGCGCACGCCACGGGGGCCTATCTGCCTGCTGACCCAGCCACGCAGTTGGGGCCTGGCCTTCAACCCGGCGAGTTTCTTTTATTGCCATGAGGCCGATGGCCGCCTGGCGGCGATTCTTTGCGAAGTGAGCAATACGCCGTTCCGCGAGCGCTACCACTATGTGCTGCCCGCAGAGGGCGAGGGTCATCAGCATGTGGCGGTGGCCAAGGCCTTTCACGTCTCGCCGTTTCTGCCGCGTGAGCTGGAATACCGCATGAGTTTCAGCCCGGCTGGCGAACGCCTGGGCATTCATATGGCCGACTGGCAGGCGGAGGAAAAACTCTTCGACGCCAGCCTCAGCCTGCACCGTAGCGAGCTGACCCGCGCCAGCGTGCACCGCTACTTGCTGCAATTTCCCTGGATGACCGGCAAAACCCTGGCGGCCATTTACTGGCAAGCCCTGCGTCTGCTGCTCAAGCGTATCCCCCTGTTCACCCATCGGGCCGCAGAAGGCGACTTTCGCGCTGCCCACATCGCCCCAAAGGACGTTCACCATGAAAAGCTCTAGCCTTGCCTCCGCTAAAGACCATGTGCGTGCCGGCAGCGGCATAGGTGCCAGCCTGCTGCGCCGTGCAGTACTGCGTCAGCTGAAACAGCTGCGCCACGGCCAACTGGTGATAGTCGAAGGTGACGAACGCATGCAGTTCGGCGATGCCCACTCCAGCTTCTGCGCCGAAATCCAGGTGCAGGACGGCGCACTCTGGGGCCTGGTGGCCGGCAATGGCTCGATCGGCGCAGGAGAGGCCTATATCCACGGTTACTGGACCTCGCCCGACTTGACGGCCGTCGTGCGCGTATTCGTCAGCAACCTTGAGGTGCTGGATGCCATGGAGAGCGGCCTGGCCCAGCTGAGCCGTCCGCTGATCCAGGGTCTGCATTGGCTCAACCGCAACACCCGCAAGGGCTCGCGCAAAAACATCTCGGCGCATTACGACCTGGGCAACCAGTTGTTCGAACAGTTTCTCGATCCAAGCATGATGTACTCGGCCGCCATGTTCCGCAGCGCCGACGACAGCCTCGAACAAGCGCAGTTGAACAAGCTCGAACGCATCTGCCAGAAGCTTGCCCTCAAGCCCGGCGACCACCTGCTGGAAATCGGCACCGGCTGGGGCAGCATGGCGATTTACGCCGCCACTCACTATGGCTGCAAAGTCACCACCACCACCCTGTCACGCGAGCAGTTCGCCTACACCCAGCAACGCATTGCCGAGCAGGGGCTGCAAGGGCAGATAACCCTGCTGCTGGAGGATTACCGTGATCTTACTGGCCAGTACGACAAGCTGGTGTCGATCGAGATGATCGAAGCGGTCGGCCATCGCTTCCTGCCCACCTACTTCGAGCAATGCGCCACTCTGCTCAAACCCGACGGCCTGATGCTGTTGCAGGCCATCACCATCCGCGACCAACGCTACGAGCAGGCAAAAAACGCCGTCGATTTTATCCAGCGTTATATCTTCCCCGGCGGTGCACTGCCGTCAGTCAATACAATGCTGGGCGTCATCAGCGCCAAGACCGATATGAACCTGCACCATATGGAAGATTTCGGCCTGCACTACGCCCGTACCCTGCGCATCTGGCACGACAACCTGCGCCAGGCGCGGCACAAACTCGAACAGCAGGGCTATGACGATTACTTCTTCCGCCTGTGGGAGTTCTACCTGTGCTATTGCGAGGGTGGCTTTATCGAGCGCACCATCGGCACCGCACAATTGCTGCTGGCCAAACCGGCGGCCCGCCCTGCGCCACTCTTAGGAAGCTTCAATGGCTAAATTGATCGTCAACGCCCTGCTGTTTCAGCTTGGCTGGCTCGCCTGCGTATTCGGCGGCGACAGCTTGTGGCTGCTGCTTGTTGCGGCGGCGCTGGCGGTGCACCTGTTGTGGACCAGCAGCTGGGCAGCCGAAGGCAAACTGTTAATCAGTGTATTTATCGCCGGCAGCGCACTGGACAGTTTCCTGCTGAATCTCGGCGTGTTTGACTTCGGCGAACCGCGCACGCTGATCCCGCTGTGGCTAGCCTGCCTGTGGCTGCTGCTGGCAACGACGCTCAATCACTGCCTGGCCTGGACCGCCCAACCCTGGTGGCGCGGCAGCTTACTGGGGGCGATTGGCGCACCGCTGTCCTATTACGGCGGCGCGCAGATAGCCGGCGTCGGCCTGCCCTTTGGCACCTGGCAGAGCCTGTTAATAATTGGGGCACTTTGGGCCGTAGTGATGCCTGTACTGCATGGTTTCGCCACGCTCTACCGCAGCCAATACGAGCAACGCCTGCGCGCACGCCAGTCGGTCTAGACGCAACAGCCCCTATGTCGGCCGTTAGCCGCGCGCAAACCTCGATGGCGTACACTGCACGGCATGAGCGAAAGCATCCCGCATATCCAGTTACCCCATGAAACAGCCGTCAGCTGCGCCAACTGCGCGGCTTGCTGCTGCCAGCTGGAAGTCATGCTGATCACCGATACCGGCGTGCCTAAACGCTATATAGATACCGATGACTGGGGCGGCGAAGTCATGCTGCGCCTGGATGATGGCTGGTGCGCCGCGCTGGACCGTAACAGCATGCGCTGCACCATCTATGAAGTGCGCCCGCTGATCTGCCGCGAGTTCGAAACCGCCTCCCCCGAATGCCTGGAAGAGCGCAAGGGCATGACCAGTATCTACCGCTAACCCGGGTTGTATTGGCGGTATAGCAAATCACCGAGATCGATTGCTGACCTGGCGCAGCGCCAGCCCTAAAGAGCTTGCCAGCCTAGATGACAGGCAATAAAAAACCGGATAGCGATCCGGTTTTTTATGCAGCATATCGCTTAGAAACTTAGGCGGTAATGCAGGCTGTAACTCTCGACGCCATCGTTAGGATCTTTGATCCCGGCGTTGGAATAGTGCAATGCACGCACACCGATTTCCTGATCGGCAAAACGCACACCCACGCCAAGACGATCTTCAAACTGGAAGGACGAACCCAGGTCATTGTCTTCCAGTTCGGTGCTGGAGAAGGCTGCGATACCAATCCCGGCCTCGATATAGGGTTTGAAGCGCTCGCCGGCAAACTCGTAGACAAACACCGGGCTCAGCGACAGGCTGTGGTTACTGGCGGTCTCGTCACCCTCCCAGTAGGTGTACGCCGCATCCCAGTACCCCGTCAGGCGGCCGACATCACTGGCAAACCAGCTGCGGTCAAAATCGAACTGCGTGCCCAGCCGATAGGTCATGGTTGAGTCACCGGTTTGCCCGATGGCAACACTCATGTCCGCTGCTTGCAACGCGCTCATCTGCCCGAACGTTAGGGCCGCAAGCGCAGCCAAGGTAACGACTTTCTTCATGGTAATAATCCTTATCCACCCAATAAAAACGACGCAACTGCCCGGAAGAATATAGAAATTTTTCTCAATTGAAAAAGTCTACTTATGGCTAAAACGTTTCAGGCAGGCCATTGACCCCGACCGCCTCGCCCCATAGCAATGGCAACACCTGTTGCATGGCCAGCGGGGTCGCACTCGACCAGAACTGCGCAGGCTGCGCAGGCCCAGTGGCAAGCAGATCACGCGCCTGCAGCAAACGCTGCAGCTGCCGGGCAACCGCCGCGCCGGTGTCGATCAGGCTGACCGAGTCAGGCACCAGGGTGCGCAGCAGGGGCTTGATAAAGGGGTAATGGGTGCAGCCGAGAATCAAGGTGTCACAGCCTTCGGCTAATAGCGGCGCGACAAAGTCCTGGAGTAATTGGCGGGTGGCCGCGCTGTCCAGCTCTCCGGCTTCGATACGTTCGACCAGGCCCGGACATGGCTGCGTGATGACCCGCACATCGCTGGCAAAGCGGTCCAGCAGCGCGGCGAACTTGGCGCTTTTAAGTGTGCCCGTGGTGGCCAGCACACCGACCACGCCGCTCTGCGTGGCAGCCGCGGCAGGCTTGACCGCCGGCTCCATGCCCACCAGCGGTAACTGTGGATAACGCTCACGCAGTTCGGCAACCCCGGCCACGGTGGCGGTGTTGCAGGCCAGCACCAGCGCCTTGGCACCTTGAGCCAGAAGGAACTCGGCCAGTACCCGGCAGCGCTCGCGGATAAACTCCGGGCTCTTTTCGCCGTAGGGCACATGGCCGCTGTCGGCGACATACAGCAGTGACTCATTGGGCAGCAGCGCGCGAATCTCGCGCAGCACCGAGAGGCCGCCGACGCCGGAGTCGAACACGCCAATCGGCGCGTCTTTTGAGATGCTACTGGGCATCGCTGCCACAGACGCTGCAACCCGCATCGCGCTTGACCCGCAGCTCACGGAAGCGGCTGCCGAGGGCATCGATCAGCAGCAAACGCCCCACCAGCGGCTCGCCAAACTGCGCCAGCAGCTTCAAGGCCTCCAGCGCCTGCAAGCTGCCGACCAGCCCCACCAGTGGGCCGACCACGCCGGCTTCGCTGCAGGTCAGCTCGGCTTCGCTGCCGTGGCCATAGATGCAGTGGTAACAGGGACTGTCGTCACGCCGCGGATCAAACACCGAGAGCTGGCCTTCCAGGCGAATCGCTGCGCCACTGACCAGCGGCACCTTGGCGGCCACGCAGGCCGCATTGACCGCCTCGCGGGTACTGAAGTTGTCCGAGCAGTCCAGCACCAGGTCTACCGCTGCTACGGCGGCCGCCAGTGAGTCGCTGTCCAGTCCCTGACGGTGGGCATGCAGGCGCAGTTGCGGGTTGATCGCCAACAGCCGCTTGCTCGCCGAATCGACCTTGCTCAGTCCGATGCTGGCGGTGTCGTGGGCGATCTGCCGCTGCAGGTTGGTCAGGTCGACCGTATCAAAGTCCGCCAGGTGCAACTCGCCGACGCCCGCAGCCGCCAGGTACAGCGCCACCGGCGAGCCGAGGCCACCGAGGCCGATGATCAGCGCACGGCTGTGTTTCAGGCGCAATTGGCCGTCGATATCGATCTGTTGCAGAAGAATCTGCCGGCTGTAGCGCAACAGTTCCTCATCGTTGAGCATGTCCTGCGGGTTCATGGCGTCACTCATTATCGAAGCGTCCCAGACTGATGCGTTCATGGCCGCCGAGGTCACGCCGGCTTTCAATCGCGCGAAAACCGCGCGTGCCGAGCAGCTCCCGCACAGCGCCCGCCTGATCGAAACCATGCTCGAGCAGCAACCAGCCGCCGCTTGCAAGATAGTCCGGCGCCTGCTCAACGATCAGGCGAATATCATCCAGCCCATCCGGGCCTGCGACCAGGGCACTGCTCGGCTCAAAGCGCACATCGCCCTCGGCCAGATGACGGTCATCGGCCGCAATATAAGGTGGATTGCTGACGATCAACTGGAAGCGCTGGCCCGCCAACGCGCTAAACCAGTGGCTCTGCGCAAAACGGGCATTAGCCAGTTTGTGGCGCAGCCGGTTGCGCTCGGCCAGGGCCACCGCCTCAGGTATGCGGTCTACCCCGGTCAGCGTCCAGGCTGGGCGTTCAGTGGCCAAGGCCAGGGCAATCGCCCCGCTACCCGTACCCAGATCAAGTACCTGCGCCGGTGTCGCCGGCAACAGCGCCAGCACGGTCTCCACCAGCAACTCGGTATCCGGGCGTGGAATCAGGGTGTGCGCCGCGACCTCCAGCTCCAGGCTCCAGAAGTCCTGCTGACCAAGGATATAGGCCACCGGCTCGCCGGCTTGACGCCGCACTAACGCCGCCTGATAGCGCGCCAACTGATCAGCCTCAAGCTCACGCTCCGGCCAGGTGTGCAAATAACTGCGCGACTTGCCCAGGGCATGGGCCAGCAGCAATTCGGCATCCAGCCGCGGAGTGGGCGAATCAGGTAGTTCGGCGTGGTTGAGCAGGGATTCGATAGTGGCCATGGGCTTTATTTCCGTAGCCCGGATGCACTCCGGGGCATGCTCAAAACCGCATCAATCGCCCAGCGCAGCCAGCTGATCGGCTTGGTATTCAACCAGCAGCGGCTCAATAACCGCCTCAACCCCGCCGGCAATCACCTCATTGAGTGAATACAGGGTCAGGTTGATGCGGTGGTCTGTCACCCGGCCTTGCGGGAAGTTGTAGGTGCGAATGCGCTCGGAACGGTCACCCGAGCCGACCAGCAATTTGCGCGAATCGGAAATTTCCTTGTGCGCGGCGGCTTCCTGCTGATCTTTCAACTTCGCCGCCAGCCAGGCCATGGCCTTGGCGCGGTTCTTGTGCTGCGAACGCTCTTCCTGACACTCCACCACCGTTCCGGTGGGAATGTGGGTGATGCGAATGGCCGAGTCGGTGGTGTTGACGTGCTGACCACCGGCCCCCGAGGAGCGGTAGGTGTCCACGCGCAGATCGGCCGGGTTGATGTCGATGGCCATCTGTTCATCCGGCTCCGGCAGCACCGCGACGGTACAGGCGGAGGTATGGATACGCCCCTGCGACTCGGTTTCCGGCACGCGCTGCACACGGTGCGCGCCCGACTCGAACTTGAGCTTGCCGTAGACGTTATCGCCCTCAACCCGGGCAATCACCTCTTTATAGCCGCCATGCTCGCCCTCACTGGCCGAAAGCACCTCAACCCGCCAGCCCTGACGCTCGGCATAGCGCGAATACATGCGAAACAGATCGCCGGAGAAGATCGCCGCCTCGTCGCCACCGGTGCCGGCGCGCACTTCGAGGAACACGTTACGGCCGTCGTTGGGGTCCTTGGGCAGCAGCATGCGCTGCAGCGTGGCCTCCAGTTCGATCAACTGCTCCTTGGCTTCGGCGACTTCCTCCTCGGCCATTTCGCGCATGTCCGGGTCGCTGTCTTTAAGCAGCGCCTGGGCGCCTTCAAGATCACTCTGCACCTTGCGAAATGCGCTGAAAGCCTGATTAACCGGCTCAATTTCAGCGTACTCCTTGGAATAGGCACGAAACTGGGTCTGATTGCTGATCACTTCGGCATCGCCGAGCAATGCAGTCAACTCTTCGAAACGATCCTGCAACAGGTCGAGTTTATTGATCAGTGACGCTTTCATTGCAGACCTTTAATGATTGGCCGAGCCGGTATGAGTCGAGACAGGCGACACGCCTTCGTCGAGGGCGAACAGTTCTTGCGCCACGCCCAGCGCATCGACGCGGCCATCAGCAGAGAATTTCTTCAGCTGCACACTGGGCGCATGCAACAGTTTGTTGGTCAGCCCGCGCGCCAGCAGTGCCAGTACGTCTTCGGCGGACGAGCCATTATTGAGCAGACGCAGGGCCTTGCTCAGCTCCTCGTCACGCAGGCGCTCGGCCTGTTGACGGTAGGCCTTGAGTACATCGACCGCAGCCAGCTCGCGCAGACGCTGCATAAAATCCTGGGCACCCACGCTGACCAGCTCTTCAGCCGCCTGCGCCGCGCCCTGGCGGCTCTTGAGGTTTTCCGCGATTACCTCATGCAGATCATCGACGGTGTACAGGTAAACGTCATCCAGCTCGCCCACTTCCGGCTCGATGTCGCGCGGCACGGCGATGTCGACCATAAAAATTGGCTTGTGCTTGCGCTGCTTTAGTGCCCGCTCTACCGCGCCTTTACCCAGAATCGGCAACTGGCTGGCAGTGGAACTGATGACGATATCGCTGTTGACCAGCTCATCGGGAATTTCCGAGAGCAGCACCGCATGGGCGCCAAACTGCTCGGCCAGGCTACTGGCGCGCTCCAAGGTGCGGTTGGCCACCACGATGCGTTTGATGCCCTGATCATGCAAGTGCCGGGCAACCAGGCTGATGGTCTCCCCCGCGCCGATCAACAGCGCCTGACTGCGGTGCAGATCGGCAAAGATCTGCTTGGCCAGGCTGACGGCGGCAAACGCCACCGACACCGGGTTTTCCCCAATGGCGGTGTCGGTGCGCACGGTCTTGGCGGTGCTGAACGTGGCCTGAAACAGCCGCCCCAGCAACGGCCCCAACGTGCCGGCCTCACGCGCCACGGCAAACGCCGACTTCATCTGACCGAGAATCTGCGGCTCCCCCAGCACCATGGAGTCCAGCCCCGATGCCACGCGCATCATATGGCGCACAGCCTCATCGTCGGCATGGACATAGGCGCAGGCGCGCAGCTCATCGAGATTCAAGCGGTGGTAGCTGGCCAACCACCCAAGCACCTCATCGGCGCTCAGCTGATCCTGCTCGAGGTACAGCTCGCTGCGGTTGCAGGTCGACAGAATCGCCGCCTCACGGCTGCTGGTGCGCTGGCACAGCTGCTGCAACGCCTCAACCAACTGCTCGGGAGTGAAAGCCACGCGCTCGCGCACGTCCACCGAGGCGGTCTTATGGTTGATACCGAGGGCAATAAAGGCCATGCACGATCGCTGACAGGGAGTGGAAGCCGGCAATTGTCCTACTTCGGCAAAGCGAGAACAACCACCGCGGCCTATTGTCCCAATAGCCAGGTTTATCTCTTAATACGCATCATTGCCGCCCATGGGCTTGCCCCAGCGCTTGTGTCATGATGCCCAGACCGCAGGTTGGCCACATACTCTTCCTATGAATAGATCCCTCGCCTTGCTGACTGCCGCTACCTTGTTGAGCGGCTGCCAGACCTTTGCCCCCTCTGCCCCGGATGGCACGCCACCGGTGGAAGACCCTGCTGCAGCCGCAGTAGAAAGCGCACCACAGGTTTACCGCTCATTCAGCCAGGAAACCCTGTTGGCACTGCTCACCGCCGAACTGGCTGGCCAGCGCAATCGCTTCGATATTGCCCTGGAAAACTATGCCGAGCAGGCCAAGAGCACTCAGGACGCCGGCGTTGCCGAGCGCGGCTTTCGTATTGCCGAGTACCTGGGCGCCGAACAACAGGCCTTAGACACCAGCCTGCTCTGGGCCAAAACCGCACCCGATAATATCGATGCCCAGCGGGCTGCCGCCGTGCAATTGGCTCGCGCCGGTCGCTACGATGAGTCCATGACCTTTATGGAACAGGTGCTGCAGCGTCAGGGCGATACGCATTTCGACTTCCTCGCCCTGTCCGCCGCTGAAACCGACCCGGATACCCGTGCCGGCCTGCTACAGAGCTTTGATCGTCTGCAGGCGAAATACCCGGACAACAACCAGCTGCTATTCGGCAAGGCCTTGTTGCTACAACAGGACGGCCGCCCACAGGAGGCCCTGGAACTGCTGGAGCAACAGCCCGACAAAGACCGCCCCATTGCCTCGATTCTTCTCCATGCACGCCTGCTGCAAAGCATGGAGCGTAACGATGAGGCCTTGCCCCTGCTGGAAAAAGGCATCGAGAAGCACCCGGACGACAAACGCCTGCGCCTGACCTACGCCCGCCTGCTGGTTGCCGAGGACCGCCTGGAAGATGCCAAGGGCGAGTTTGCTTCGCTGCTGCAGCAATACCCCAATGATGATGACCTGCGTTTTTCTCTGGCACTGGTCTGCCTGGAAGCCAAAGCCTGGAAAGAAGCCATCGTCTACCTGGAAGAGCTGGTTGAGCGCGGCAGCCACAGCGATGCCGCGCATTACAACCTGGCCCGCGCCTATGAAGAACTGGGCGACAACTCCAGCGCCCTGATCGAGTACGCCCTGGTCGGCCCCGGCAATGACTACCTGCCCGCCAAGGCACGCCAGAGCGAGCTGCTGTTCAAGCAGCAACGCAGCGCAGAAGCATCCGAAAGCCTGCGCCAGGCCCGCGACAGCCAGCCCGACTACGCCATCCAGCTGTACCTGATAGAGGCCGAGGCCTGGTCCGAACAAAACAACAACGAGCGCGCCTGGCAAGTGATCCAGCAAGCCCTGGAACAATTCCCGGAAGACCTCAACCTGCTCTACACCCGCGCCATGCTGGCGGAGAAACGCGACAACCTGGAATTACTGGAAAGCGACCTGCGCTTTATTCTGGAACGCGAACCCGATAACGCCATGGCCCTCAACGCTCTCGGCTACACCCTGGCCGATCGCACCACACGCTTCGCCGAAGCCAAGCAACTGATCGAGCAGGCGCACCAGCTCAACCCGCAAGACCCGGCCATTCTCGACAGCCTGGGCTGGGTGAATTTCCGTCTTGGCAATCTCGATGAGGCCGAACGCCTGCTGCGCCAAGCCATGCAACAATTTCCCGATCACGAAGTTGCTGCCCACCTGGGTGAAGTGCTCTGGGCTCAGGGCAAACAGCAGGAAGCGCGCAAGCTCTGGCGTGAAGCCCTCAAACAGCAACCCGACAGTGCCATTCTGCGTAGCACCCTGCTGCGCCTGACCGGAGCAGAGACGCTGTGAAGCTTGCCCGCCACCTACTGATTTTCAGTCTGATCACGGCCCTCGCAGGCTGTGCCGGCCTGACCTCACGCGAAGCCCTCGAAGGCCGGGGCGATGCGCAAAGCTGGCAAGCACACAAACAGCAGATCAGCACACTGGACGCCTGGCAGATCAATGGCAAGGTCGGCATCCGCGCCCCGAAAAACTCTGGCAGCGGCACCCTGTTCTGGCTGCAGCGCCAGGATTACTACGACATTCGTCTGTCCGGCCCACTAGGCCGCGGCGCAGCGCGACTGACCGGCCGACCTGGCGCCATCCTGATGGAAGTGGCCAACCAGGGCCGCTATCAAGCCGAATCCCCCGAACAACTGCTGCAAGAGCAATTGGGCCTGAACCTGCCCGTCTCGCACCTGCTCTGGTGGATTCGCGGCCTGCCCTCCCCGGATAGTAAAAGCCGCCTGAACCTCGACGACCAAAGCCGCCTGGCGCAATTGAGCCAGGACGGCTGGAATGTCGAGTACCTCAGCTATGCCGAGCAGAATGGCTACTGGCTGCCCGAGCGCATCAAACTCAGCGGCTTCGATCTGCAAGTCACCCTGGTAATCAAGGACTGGCAACCACGCCAGCTCGGCCAATGAGCGCCCCCGCAATTCCAGCCGCTGCCGAACTGATTCTGCCGGCCCCGGCCAAACTCAACCTGATGCTGCACATCCTCGGTCGCCGCGCTGACGGCTACCACGAGCTGCAAACGCTGTTTCAGTTTCTCGATTTCGGCGATGAGCTGGGCTTTGCCTTGCGCAAGGATGGGCAGATCCATCTGCACACGCCTATTGGCGGCGTCCCCCACGACAGCAACCTGATCGTGCGCGCCGCCCGCCTACTGCAACAGCACAGCGGCTGCACACTGGGCGCCGACATCTGGCTGGACAAACGCCTGCCCATGGGCGGCGGCATAGGCGGCGGCAGCTCGGACGCGGCCACCACCCTGCTCGGCCTCAAGCATTTGTGGCAGCTCGACTGCGACGACGATCAACTCGCCGAACTGGGCCTCACGCTGGGTGCTGACGTACCGGTATTCGTGCGCGGACACGCCGCTTTTGCCGAAGGCGTTGGAGAAAAACTGCAACCGGTAACCCTGAGCGAACCCTGGTTCCTCGTCGCGATTCCGCAAGTGCTTGTCAGTACTGCGGAAATTTTCTCCGACCCTGAGTTGACACGCGATACGCCGCCCATTAAAGTTCGCAGCCTTCTTGAGGGGGGTGGTCGTAATGACTGCCTGCCGGTGGTTCAGAAGCGTTACCCAGAAGTTCGTAACGCTTTGATCTTGTTGAACAAATTTGTTCAAGCTCGATTAACCGGCACTGGAGCTTGTGTGTTTGGGAGCTTCCCAAACCAGGACGATGCTGATAAAGTCGCCCGCCAACTTCCAGCCACTTTGCCAAGTTTCGTTGCCCAGGGTCGTAACATCTCGATGTTGCACCGCAAGCTAGAAAAATTGGTCGAGAAGTGAATGCGTGCTGTGAGTTGTAAAGCAACACCGGGTTATATGTAGGGGCGTCGCCAAGCGGTAAGGCACCAGGTTTTGATCCTGGCATGCGTTGGTTCGAATCCAGCCGCCCCTGCCATTCCGTCCTGGAGCGGATATATAACTCAGAGCATTCGGTCACACAGATACAGGGGCGTCGCCAAGCGGTAAGGCACCAGGTTTTGATCCTGGCATGCGTTGGTTCGAATCCAGCCGCCCCTGCCATTTCTGTACTCATCCAGGTATACCCTCAGCCGGCAGGTACTGCGCGTGTCCAAGATGATGGTTTTTACGGGGAACGCTAACCCCGATCTGGCGCGACGTATCGTACGTCAGCTGCACATTCCCCTCGGTGATGCTTCTGTCGGTAAATTCTCCGACGGCGAAATCATGATTGAAATCAACGAAAACGTCCGCGGTAAAGACGTCTTCCTGATTCAACCGACGTGCGCGCCAACCAACGATAACCTGATGGAACTGGTAGTGATGGCCGATGCCTTCCGCCGCTCCTCAGCGACCCGAATTACTGCAGTTATCCCCTATTTTGGCTATGCCCGCCAGGATCGCCGTCCGCGCTCCGCTCGCGTGGCTATCAGCGCCAAAGTCGTGGCTGACATGCTCACCGTTGTAGGTATCGACCGGGTACTCACCGTCGACCTGCACGCGGATCAGATTCAAGGCTTCTTCGATATCCCGGTAGATAACATCTACGGCTCCCCCGTACTGGTGGACGATATCGAAGACCAGCGCTTTGACAACATGATGATTGTCTCCCCGGACATCGGCGGCGTAGTACGTGCACGTGCCGTGGCCAAATCTCTGGGCGTTGACCTGGCGATCATCGACAAGCGCCGCGAGAAAGCCAACCACTCCGAAGTGATGCACATCATCGGTGACGTGGAAGGCCGTACCTGCATTCTGGTCGATGACATGGTGGATACCGCCGGCACCCTGTGCCACGCCGCCAAAGCGCTGAAAGAACACGGCGCATCGAAAGTCTTCGCCTACGCCACACACGCCGTACTGTCTGGCCGCGCAATCGAGAACATCGAAAAATCCGTACTCGACGAGCTGGTGGTGACTAACACCATCCCGCTGTCCGCTGCCGCGCAATCCTGTTCGCGTATTCGCCAACTGGACATCGCCCCGGTAGTCGCTGAAGCGGTTCGCCGCATCAGCAATGAAGAATCGATCAGCGCGATGTTCCGTTAACCCGGAATACGCCTGAGCGCAAACGCCCTGCCCTGATGGCATGGCCTTTCAACCAACCGTCCCGTCGCTGGTCGCAAGCGTAACGGACGGTTTGGTTATTTTGGAGAAGTGAAATGACTGTTGAATTTGCCCTGAATGCTGAAGTGCGTTCCGACCTGGGGAAAGGTGCGAGCCGCCGCCTGCGTCGTAACGTTGCCATGGTTCCTGCCGTAATTTACGGTGGCGAAAAAGCGCCACAATCGATCAGCCTGCTGGCCAAAGAACTGGCCAAGCTGCTGGAAAACGAAGCAGCCTACAGCCACGTGCTGAGCCTGGACGTTGCCGGCGCCAAAGAAAACGTACTGATCAAAGCACTGCAGCGCCACCCAGCCAAAGGCTATGTGATGCACGCTGACTTCGTTCGCGTTATCGCTGGCCAGAAACTGACTGCCCTCGTACCTCTGCACTTCATCAACCAGGAAACTTCGGTTGGCGTTAAGCAGCAAGGCGGCGAAGTTTCTCACGTCCTGTCTGAAGTAGAAGTTTCTTGCCTGCCGAAAGACCTGCCAGAGTTCATCGAAGTCGACATGGCTGCCGTTGAAATCGGTCAGATCGTCCACCTGGCCGACCTGAAACTGCCGAAAGGCGTTGAGCTGGTTGCTCTGGCTCATGGTAACGACCTGGCAGTGGCCAACATCCACGCCTCCCGCGTTGCCAAAGAAGAAAGCACTGGCGAAAGCGCTGCCGAGTAATCGTGCAACGCTGGAAATGAGCCCAGCCATTGGCTGGGCTTTTCCACACAAAGGGTTCCTGACATGACTGCCGTACAACTGATCGTTGGCCTGGGTAACCCCGGCCCTGAATACGACCAGACCCGGCATAATGCAGGGGCCCTTTTTGTTGAGCGCCTGGCAGACAGCCAGCGTATCAACCTGAGTCTCGACAAAAAGTATTTTGGCCTGACTGGCAAGTTCAGCCATCAAGGCCGCGATGTTCGCCTGCTGATCCCCACGACCTTTATGAATCGCAGCGGCCAAGCCGTCGCGACACTGGCGAATTTCTTCCGTATTCCACCGGAAGCCATTCTCGTGGCCCACGACGAACTCGATATGCCGCCTGGCGTCGCCAAACTCAAACAGGGTGGCGGGCACGGCGGGCATAACGGATTGCGCGACATCATCGCGCAACTCGGCAATCAGAATAACTTTCACCGCCTGCGGCTTGGCATTGGCCATCCAGGGCACAGCAGTATGGTCTCCAATTTCGTCCTCGGCCGCGCCCCGCGCAGCGAGCAGGAGCTGCTGGATACCAGCATTGATTTCGCCTTAGACGTCCTGCCAGAAATACTCGCAGGCGACTGGAGCGTTGCCATGCGTAAACTGCACAGCCAGAAAGCCACCTCTTAACTCTTTACCGCCATTCGCGCGAGGGACACACCATGGGATTCAACTGCGGCATCGTCGGCCTGCCCAACGTCGGCAAGTCCACCCTGTTTAACGCCCTCACTAAATCCGGGATTGCGGCTGAGAACTTCCCGTTCTGCACCATCGAGCCGAACAGCGGCATCGTACCGATGCCCGACCCACGCCTCGACGCCCTGGCTGAAATCGTCAAACCTGAACGCGTGATCCCCACCACCATGGAGTTCGTCGACATCGCCGGCCTGGTGGAAGGCGCATCCAAGGGCGAGGGCCTGGGCAACAAGTTCCTTGCCAACATCCGCGAAACCGACGCCATCGCCCACGTGGTGCGCTGCTTCCAGGACGACAACGTGATTCACGTCGCCAACAGCGTCGACCCCAAGCGCGACATCGAGATCATCGACCTCGAACTGATCTTCGCCGACCTCGACAGCTGCGAAAAACAACTGCAGAAAACCACTCGCAACGCCAAGGGCGGTGACAAAGAAGCGGTTGCCCAGAAAGCACTGCTGGAAAAACTGATCCCGCACTTCAGTGAAGGCAAGCCCGCGCGCACCCTGATGAAGTCTCTGGGTGACGACGAGAAGCAGCTGATTCGCGGCTTCCACCTGCTCACCAGCAAACCGGTGATGTACATCGCCAACGTCGCCGAAGACGGCTTCGAGAACAACCCGCTGCTCGACATCGTGCAAGCCATCGCCGATGCCGAAGGTGCCCCCGTCGTGCCGGTATGCAACAAGATCGAAGCAGAAATCGCCGAGCTGGATGACGGTGAAGAGAAAGACATGTTCCTTGAAGCCCTGGGCCTGGAAGAGCCCGGCCTGAACCGCGTCATCCGCGCCGGCTACGAGCTGCTCAACCTGCAAACCTACTTCACCGCCGGCGTTAAAGAAGTGCGCGCCTGGACCGTCAAGGTCGGTGCCACCGCCCCACAGGGCGCTGCCGTGATCCACACCGACTTCGAAAAAGGCTTTATCCGCGCCGAAGTAATCGCCTACAACGACTTCATCCAGTACAAGGGCGAAGCCGGCGCCAAAGAAGCCGGCAAGTGGCGCCTGGAAGGCAAGGAATACATCGTCAAGGATGGCGACGTCATGCATTTCCGCTTTAACGTGTAAGCGCTTGATCGCGCGCATAAATTTTCGTTAAACAGGGTTGACAGCCACCCCCAAGACGCGAATAATGCGCGCCACTCGGCTACGTAGCTCAGCTGGTTAGAGCATAGCATTCATAATGCTGGGGTCCGGGGTTCAAGTCCCTGCGTAGCCACCAAACAAAACAAGGGTTTACCGAAAGGTAAGCCCTTTTTTGTTTCTGCAGTGTCCCACAAGTGTCTCAATGTTGACTCAAGCTAGAGGCTTTCAAGCAGACCACTCCGCCCCGCTGATTACAACTTGGCTTATCTGGCTAGCCTTACTGAACTACCGTTAGCTGGGGGGTGAAAGCCTTGTACATGACACATTCAATCTTCGCTCCATACAAGGCGTTTAACCGGGACTGCTTGTCCTGCTGAACATCCAGCGCAGTTGTGATGTGGGCTCTAAATCTTTCCACAATGTCGTTGCGCTGCGTAGCTTGACCGCGACCATTTAAACCAAGCGACTCATAGTTCTTACCAGCAAATCCAGCCGCCCCACCAAAGCCACTAAGAGCGCCTATCCAACCGGCATTGGCTGCAGCATTGGCAGCGGTCAGCCCTGGGGCAAGCACTGATCCGGCAAAAAGCCCCCCCATAGAAAGCCAGAATGCATCTTCTGCACCGTCCGCAGATTCAGCTTCCATCCCGGTAAGGATAGGGGTACAGAACTCTAGAGCTTGGTTCAGCTTCTCTTCAAATAATTGACGAAATTCAGCGTCATCTACGGGCGCTTGCTCTCCCCCTTCAGCTTCAACTGCCTCAACAACAAACTCCTCAACAACTTCATCCGAACGCTGCGGCGCACTGGAGCAAGCAGCGAGAAATGAAATCAAAATGAGTGCAAAAAACCGGCTGATCTTCATCGCAACATCCCTGTATTTGTGGTCGTGGTTTAGGTTTAGCAAAGTATTGGCGAATTGCCATCACCTAAGACTGATTCCCCAATAAGGCCAACGGCGAAAAGGTCAAGGCCGTGGCGAAGTGATCCGGGGCCAAATGCGAATAACGCATCGTCATCTTGATATCTCCATGCCCTAGGATCTTCTGCAGCGCCAGGATGTTGCCGCCCTGCATCATGTAGTGGCTAGCGAAGGTGTGGCGCAGAATGTGGGTTAGCTGGCCGGGCGTGTGTAGCCCTGTTCGCTCATAGGCTTTGCGGAATGCCGATCGGCAGGAACTGAACAACCGCCCTCCCCCTGGATAACCTCGTTCCAATATCAGCGCTTGCAGATCGGCCGGTATCGGCACTGATCGACCCTTGCCGTTTTTCGTCCTGGAAAATCTGACCATGCCATTAGCCACCTGGGCACGGGTGATGGTTTCGGCCTCATCCCAGCGGGCACCCGTTGCAAGGCAGAGCTTAGCGACAGGCAGCGTATGGCTATTGTTCGAAGCCGTGCACTCATCCAGAACGAGACGGCAATCATCCAAGCTCAAGAACGTCAGCTCGACCTCATCCACTTTCAATTGCCGCAGGTTGGCCACAGGGTTGGCTTCGTTCCAGACACCCAGGCGGATCAGCTCATTGAAGACGGACTTGATGTAGCGGTGTTCGTGGTTAACCGTCGAGGCCGTGCAAGTTTTCAAGCGCTCCATACGAAAACGACTGAAATCCAAGGCGGTAAGGCTTGAGGCTATCGGGTTACCCAGTAGCTCAACCACAGCCAAAGTTCGCGGCAAACGGTATTTGTCTTTTAGGGTGCAGCCGTGCAGCTCATGCCAGACGTTAACCAGATCGGCCAAACGCTCGCCGGGGTCACGCCCACGCAACGAGTATTGGCGCTTGAGGTCGATCACCCAGCGCTCGGCCTCGGACTTGGTACGGAATGCCTTCTTGCGCTTACGGATGCCAGCCGAACGATCCAGCAAGAAATCGACGTCCCAGCCGTTCTCGCCTTTGGTGATCATACGGCCCTACCCCACCGGATATGGCGCTCTTCAAGAATTCCCTTGATGTGCTTATACAGCCGATCTTCATCCATGCCCTTAGCGGCATAGTGGTCGCGAATAACTGGCCAGCATGCCCAATCCTTGAGCGTGTGAAATGCTTTTCTAGCGCCCACTCGCTCCCGTGCCAGCAGGCTTACGAAGTTTCCCAGGAACAGCTCCACGTTTTTGCCGGAGAAGCCCCTAGAGGTCTTGTAATAGCGCTTGTACTCGGTGTCATCGAGCAGCGAGTCCACAGGCAAATCAACGCGCACATCATCGCGAATCAGCGTCCAGATCGGCGCGTAGTAGCCAGGGCGAGCAAGCAGCTTGAATTGACGAAGCCCATAACGCCAAAGCCCGTCCAGATGACCGGCAAAGGCTGCAAACGAACGGGTATCGATGACTTCACCAGTTTTCACATCCAGGGAGCCGCTAGCGAACTGTTGGATGATGGAGTGGTGATAGCGCAGCTCTACACGCCATACCGGTTGCTCGGGGTCATAGTTCTCGGGGTCTGCTGAATCGAAGCTGTCACGACGACGCCAAACGCTTTCCCAGTAGTCGAGCTTGTCGGTGGCCTTGGCCTGTTCAGTTTTGTTGTAGATACACAGTTGAACGCCACCGGCAGAACCAAACATCGAGGTTTCACCGCGGCCGTAAGTGCTGGATTTGGTCACCCAGCTGATTTCACTAATGCCGGAAATGTCGCGGTGCGTCCGGGCCTTACAGTGCATGCGGGCAACCAGATCAGCGGGAGGCGTCCAGCCCTGCAGGTCTAATGCAAGGTGGACGGCACACTGGTTGATTTCCAAGTGGGTCAGCACCTGGGCAGCATAGAAATCTAACCGGGCCTGCAGACGCTCGGGCGACAGGCTATCGATGGTGTGCGGCGACACTTCGATTTTCAGATGCGGTCCTACAGTGTCCAACTTGGCGTTGAAGTTCTTCACCAGCAGGATGATGCCCAGGTCTGCGTTCTGCAGCTTGTACTGATAGCCGGAGTCACGCCCTACCCGGCCCGAGTGCCAACGCTGCCCGGCGAAATCAACCAGGGTGCCCGGGTTCTCAAACAGCCCCATAATTTCCGGGCGGATCATTCCCCGGTAAAGCTGGCGCACGGTATCGACGCCGCAGCGCAGCAGACGGACGCCTGACAGGTCAGCGAAACCCGTCTGACCAATGTCGAGAAAGAGCAGACCTTTGTCTGACTCAAGACCGGTTTGTCTATCGACTCGGATTAGATCTTTAACTGACATTCGATACCCCTTTATTGACTGGTTGCCACTGTTTCAACAGTTAGTTATCTGACGTGTTACAGGGACGTCAGCGCACCGGCGCGAGCCTCGCTCGCGCCGTCGTTCTGAACCGAGCCACTCCCGCGCTCGCGAGTACGCGCCTCACCGCTGTCGCGCGCTCGCGCGCCTCGTGCCTCGGCGTGCGAACGAACGACAGCCGTGGCGCACAGCTCTTGCTCAATCAGGGTTATGGGGGTTGTTACGAGGTTGGGCGGTTGTCCTGGGCAGGCTTGTTCCAGGGTGAATGGGAACAACTGCGGGCGACCATCGGGCGGCAGGTTGGCAAACCACAGGAAGGCGCTGAGCAGCACCAGAAACAGCATGTGGATGCAGTCTGCGAATTGCAGCGGTGCGGGATTGGAGAAGCACACCAAGGGCGCTGCCCTTGTCATCCCGCTCTTGCCGCCGAGGGCTCGGGAGCATGGGGTGGTGAAGCTACCCCACACTCCCGTTGATAGGCTGTTCATAGGCAATCCGCGTCAAGGGTGCGCTGCGCCCGTGCTTCCGTTCGACGGAACGGTAGAGCTGTTCCGACGAGCCGGGAGCGCGGCCCCTGACTCAGCCGAGTTAGGGTGGGTGATGCAGTCCAGTACGTTGCCGGAACCATGCCGGTCGCGGTGCTGCATCGCCCGAATGGACAGAATGTCGTTAAAGGGCACCTCGAATGGCGTACGGCCATCGGGGGTCAGGCTCATGGTCATGAAATAGGGGAAGTCCCAAACGCCTTCCTTGGGCAGCACAAGACCAACGATGTACTTACAGCACCAGTAAGGCGGTTCGTCTTCATCCATGTACAACTCCATCAACACGGCTTGGCCTACATAGGCCATGGCGGTGGCGGTATCGAACTGGACTGGTGACTTACGCATGGCTGTAGTCCCCCGCTTTGAACTCGGTTTTACCCTTGAGCAGATCCGCACGCAGGCGGGCCAGATTGACCATGCGGAAGTCAGCCAACCGCATGCTGGGGACAGTGCCGTTATCCACCCAGTCGATTGCCTCTTCTACCGACACCCCACTCATTTCGGCGAAGGTGCCGACGCTGCAAAGATCGATAGTTGAATTACCCAGAGAGTCATCCTCACCGCTCACACTGGACTGCTGATCGCCTGGATTACTCATCGGTGTAATCCCCCTGGGAGAAGATGGTTTTACCCTTGGCCAAATCAGTACGAATCTGAGCAAGATTGACTACACGCGGTCGGCCCATCTTCACGCTCGGAACAGTGCCGTTCTGCATCCAGGCGATCACGGTATCGACGCTGACACCCAGCATTGCCGCGTACACCTCTTTGCAACACATGAGGGCGTTGCGGCAGTCGAGGTAGATCACTCGCTTGCCGTCCAGATCAAAGCTCACGTCGAAAGGTGGCTCGTTTAGGTGCTGTGTAGTCATTGCCTATCCCTGCCTCTGAAATGCTCATAAACTGTGGTTAAACGGGGTTTCCGCAAAATTGGCTGGCAAGCGTCCTCTGCGGAATTTACTAAGTATCTTTTACTCAGATCGAGCAAGGATACTGTGTACTCTCTACTGAGTACATTCTACTTATTAGAATTTTTAGGCATGATAAGAGACAGGCTTATAAGTCTTTTTGACAAAAGCCGAACTAGCGTGTGGTTCGAGAATCAGACTGGGATCAATCGCTACCGGTGGGGGAACATCCGAACCGGCAAGGCTCGTCTGAGCGATGCGGAAATCGAAGCTGTGGTTGAAGTCTTCCCGCAGTACGCTCTGTGGCTTGTCACCGGGAACACTGCCCCGGAATGCGGGCAGATTTCGCCTGACGACGAAGAGGCGAACCTAAAATTGAAAGGACAAAAAGCGGGCAGCAGGTAAAAGCGGAAGTGGCCCGACGATGGTTCTCTAGGCAGAGGGAACTCTAATCTAAAAACCGAAGAGGGAACGTATGGAATTTGTTGAACTAGATCGAGAGCCATTTGATGTTATTGATGAGCAACAAGTAACGGTACTTCCCGAAGAAGGCAGTGGTGTACGAGACGGAGCTTATTCATCAACTGCAATTTCATTATATAAAGCGCTAAACGGCGCTGAAATAAAAACAGGTTTCCTGACGAATCCTGAACGATTGCTGGAGCAGCGAGGTGCAGAATGGTTTGGGCCTGCCTTATTATTCTTTACCTCGCTATACACTTCGAATCCAGATATATTTTCACAGTCAATGGAACTGATAAAACATCACGTACAAGGTCTATATCCGAGCGCTCCTGAACCCAAGATCAGGCTTAATGTTAATATTCAGCAGAGCAAGTCAAAGAAAACCACGAGCATCTCTTATGAAGGGAGTGTGGAAGGACTAGATATTCTTGCCGAAAAACTAGAGGTGATTTGCAGGAATGGAACCGAAGAAAATTGATTTTCTTGATATAGACAAGGAATTCGAAGCCTCTATTATTGAGTCAATAGAGGACATGCACTTTACTGTATCAATACGCATAGCAGAATCTCGGGCTGACTTCTTAAAAGAGAAGATTGACTACCTTAAATCATACAAATATCAAGCTATAAATCGTGGCAGCGAACATCATGCCAATTTACTGCTTTATATGCAGTGCGTGACGCAAGCTGTTCACTCGGGATTCACTGCCTTTAAGTTTATTCGCCAGAATGAGAACCTGAAGGCTTGGGGCAGTGTTATAGATGCCTATGAATATCTTGATGTTGCCATACGCGCCATAAAAAAAGTTAATGGAAACTCTTCCAAAAAGGCTCTTTCAGGGATAGAGGTAATTCGAGAAATAATTGTCCAATTTGAAAAAGGAGTATTCCCCTCTCACAAACTTTATAACAGCCCTGGCCTTGTAGAGACTATAGGCGAGTGCTCCATCTGTAATCAGAATTTCCTGGAGTGCGACCATGTCGAGGGAGAAATATATTCTGGCCTGTACTGTATCCGGACAAATCGTAAGCCACTAGATTTCGAGCATTTCGCCGTTGTGGAAAATCCTCGCGACCGCAGGTGTATTTTTACTACTAGGCATAATGCTGCCGGTGAGTCTGTAGATATTTTTTCTAGAGAGCCGACGAAAGAGCCCAAAGAAAAGAATGTTTTTGAGGGTGTTATGTTTTATATGGGCGGACTGGATGTCAACTAAATAGCTCTATCTATTGACGGTGCTTAGGTACTGGTTTAGACGTGATAAGTGTCCCGAGAAAAGGGGACAGATTTATTTTTCTAAATTAGGTATTTCGGCTTACGCGATGGGGACATTGATATCGATTCGTACAGTGGGCTCACAACGTCACGTACAAACAGTCTAGGCTGGGCGCTCATCGTCGACAACCTCAAGCATAGCCTCGTACAGTGCTGGGGGAACGGCATAGAAAGCGGGCTTGTTTCTATGAAGAATCAAGACCGCTTCGCCAGCCCCCTCGCTAATTACGCCCATCGGGTTGCGTTTCAGATCAGCTATCGACGCAGCAACATCGGTCAGCACCGCAAATGCCATTATTCAAGCCCTCAAGCAAAAGCCAGCTTGCCAACGTGCTGCAAATCTACATGCTGGCGAGCATTCCATAGGTCATAGGCATCCTGCATAGCCAGCCAGCTCTCAGGCGAACGGCCTAGGGCTACAGACAGCCGCAGGGCCATTTCAGGCGTTACGCGGCTAGTGCCTTTCAAGACACGACTCAAAGTCGATGGTGCTACACCGAGATTTACCGCCAGTTCGCGGCCGCTGATGCCGTTCGGCTGCAGATAGATATCGGTGATGAACTCACCAGGGTGTGGGGGGTTATGCATATTCATTAGTGGTAATCCTCATAGTCCAGGACGTAAGCGTTTCCGTCACGAAATTCGAACGTCAGCCGCCAGTTGCCGTTCACCATGATCGACCAGCGCCCTCGCTGCTCACCTTTGAGCGGATGCAGGCGGAAGCCTGGGATATCCATATCATCGACAGACAAGGCTGTATCCAATGCAGCAAGCTGCAACCTCAAACGCTTAGCATGAGCAGCCTGCACACCAGCCGTGCTACCCGTTTCGAAGAGCTTACGAAGCCCTTTGTGCTGGAAAGATTTGATCATCGACAAAGCCTAGCATGTTGCGCAACACGCAACAATGTGGAGTGTCCCGAAAGGAGCCTGCAAGCCATAGCAGCCACATCGAACGGAGTGATAACATAGCTGGAAAGCCCGTAGTTACTGGTGCCCAGCATTGACGGCATGTAGTGCCGAAATTTCATAATGCTGGGGTCCGGGGTTCAAGTCCCTGCGTAGCCACCAAACAAAACAAGGGTTTAGCGAAAGCTAAGCCCTTTTTTGTGCGCGCGAATAAATGCAAAGTGACTACCGCGCGCCTATACAGGAATGGAAGCCTATGAAATACCTGAAAGCAGCCTTGCTTGCTGTCGTGTTGTTCGCAGCAGGCCTAACGACCTACAACAGAATCCCTCTGCAGTACCAGCACGCTATTTCTGACTGGTATAACCGGATTGGAACCCCTCACTACGTCGAAGCCCCCGACCTCTACGCCGAGCACGACCAGGCGTCGGTAATCAACGCACTAGAGGCACGCGGCCACACGCTGAAGTGTTATGGCAACCTGGGCGCGCGTGAGCGTGTTGACCAGAATGATGACTATCTGTGCTTTGCCCATATCAACAGCGCCTACAACATGCAGGCTCGGCTGGTGACGTTCTTTTTTGCGAAAGGGAAGCTAAACCACGTGCGCATCGAGTTTGCGAGCAGAAGCTTTGATGAGCTGCAGGATTACTTGTCTAAAAGCCTTGCCGCCTATGCACGCATGGATAAGAGCCCATGGGCAAGATTCGAAAAGGGACTGATGGTCTGGAGAGTAAAAGACGGCGTACTGATGGCTTCGGCAGAGAAAGCCTACGGAACCAACCCCATAATCTTATGGAGTAGTCGTACCAGCTTCCAGAGCGACCATCCTGGAAGAGAATGCCCGACACCGCCAACAAACGCCCCGCAGTTCAAATCACTGGTTGAAAGCGAAGACTATAAAGCCTGGTGCTCGCTCTAAAGCGATGATGGCAACCGCAGCACCGCCCCAGATACGCCAGCGGTAGATGCCCATAACGCCCTGAGAACGGCTATCGCCAGCGCTCAGCAGGGCATGGGCAGCCAACAGCACCTGCCAACCTGTGCCGTGATGCAACGTGGCGCCTCTAGCGGCGTTTAACCTGTAGCTGCGTGCCCAGTAGCAAGCCAGCGAAAATCAGCGCTGCGCCGAACCAGTGATACCCCTGCAGCCCCTCCCCCAGCAGCAACCAGCCTAATAGGGCCGTGAAGACTGGCATCAGGTAGTTGGACAGCGCCGCCTTGGCTGCACCCAGCACTCGAACAGCGTGGTTCCAGCCGAGGTAGGCAAGCAGCGAGGCGAAGATGGCGGTATAGCCAATGGCAGCAAGGTTGCTTGGCGTCAGGTTGAAGTGCGCGCCCTGGCTCAACTCATACAGGTAGAACGGCAGAATCAGCGGCACCCCCAGCAGCATCAGCACACCCAGCAGGGCCAATGCTGGAATCGGCAGCAGATGCGCCGTCCAACGCCGCAGCAGCAATGAGTAGAGCGCCCAGTCGGCGACCGCCACCAGCATGATCAGGTCACCTGTGTTGAATGCCAGGGCACTGAGGCTCGCCCAACTGCCCTGGCTGATCAGTACCAGCAAACCACCGGCGGCCACTGCCATGCCCCACCAGGCGCGACGCTGCGGCCATTCACCGAGCAGCAAACCAGCCCCGATAAAGGTCATCAGCGGCAGGCAGGTGTTGACCAAGGTGATGTTGATCGCCGCCGTGGTTTGCGCTGCGGCGTAGAGCAGGCTGTTGTAGCCGGCAACACCAACACCGCCGAGCACCAACAAGCGCCAACCGGCGTTACGCAGCGCAGAGCGATGCTGCCATAACGGCTTGGCGACAAATGGCAGCAACAGCACCAGGGCCAGACTCCAACGCCAGAATGACAACGCAAAGGGCGGAATCTCGCCGGCAAAGGCTCGCGCCACCAGGGCGTTACCCGACCAGCAGAGCGTCGCCAGCAGCAGACCGGCAAGCGCGTAACGGGCTGAGTGCTGCATGCCTCAGCGCTTACCGAGCGGGCGCAGGCGATATTGCGGCGGCAGCTGCTCCATACCACTGACAGCAACATTGAGATCTTTCCAGCGTCCATCTTTGATGCCATAGATGCACCCGTGCACCGACAGCGCCTGCCCACGGTGCCAGGCATTCTGCACAATGCTGGTATGGCTGACGTTGGCCACCTGCTGAATCACATTGAGTTCACAGAGGCGATCGACCTGCTCTTCCTCGCTGGGTAGCTGCGCCAGGTGCTCACGGTGCTCGTAATACAGATCGCGAATGCTGCGCAGCCAGCCATCGATCAACCCCAACTGCCCGTCCTGCATCGAAGCGCGCACGCCACCGCAGCCGTAATGCCCGGTGACCAGGATATGTTTGACCTTGAGGACATCGACCGCGTACTGGATCACCGATAGACAGTTGAGGTCGGTGTGCAACACCACGTTGGCCACGTTGCGGTGCACAAACAGGTCGCCGGGCAGCAAACCGACAATTTCGTTAGCCGGCACCCGCGCATCCGAGCAACCGATCCACAGGTACTCGGGCACCTGCTGCTTGGCCAGCTTGGCAAAGAACTCAGGGTCTTCCTCTTTGATCGCCTCGGCCCAACGTGCGTTGTTGTCGAAGAGATGCTGTAGATCACTCATAAGGGGAGCCTGTGTGGGGATGAAAGTAGCCCGCGCTTAGCGCAATGACACCGTTCGCCGCCAGAGGCGCGGACCGCCATTCGCAAACCTGGCTACGCTGGGCAGACGAGTCAATGCTGCGCACCATAGAAGTGCCGGCCTGGTTTGACAAGCTGGCCGGGGCTGCCGTCACAGTTAGACGCTGGCGCCTTGTGCTCACAGCGTCTAACAAACCGGCATGGGCATTACTGTGCAGCAGTAGGGTTCAGCACAGCCCCATCAACACGTGATCAATCGCGGCGTAAACGCCGGCGACGCAGTAACCAGACAATCAGCAGTACTCCGGCCAGCAGCACCAGACTCCCCCCCCACTGCAAGGGCCCGGCGTAGCGATACAGCTCGGCAGGCCGCAGGCTCGGCTCACGCAACATGCGCTGTTCGGCGGCAGCACCTTGAGTCGGAATATCGGCCAGGCCGTCGCCATCCGTATCAGGCAGGCTGCGAATATGGTCAAGCAAGCCTTGCCACTCCTTGTATTCCTGCACCCCAGGCTGAGCGGGATCGGCATCGATGATCGCCGCCTTGATCGCGGCCAGCGGCCGGCCCTGCGCGTCCTTGGGCTGAACACTAAGCAGGCCCTTGGTCAGATCACCGACCAGCCAGGTAAAACTGCCCACGTAACTGGTCGCGCCGATGCTGTAGAGACGCTGATCGTCGAGGTCCAGCGCTGTATAGCCCCTGGCTGGATCGCCCAGTTCAATTCGACTGACTCGATCAAACGGCACGCGCCAGGGGTTGTAGCTGAAGCGCAGGCCCGATACGCGCGGGTAATAGCTTTTGCTTTCGCGCAGCTGATACGCCAGCAGCAGCACCTCAAGCAGATTCTTCAGCTCCTGGCCGCTGACATAGACCTTGATCAGCGGATAACCCGGGGCATCGTCCAGCTCACCCACGCCCAGCGGAGCAATACGAAACAGATCGGACACCGCCTGCACGCCATGCCGCCCCATGATCAGGTTGTCGCGAATGGTGCCATTGCCGGTGAAGGACACATCACTCCCCGTGGCATGGCGCAGCGCATCAGTAACCAGATTGGCGAGAATGGGGTCGTCATAGGCGCGGGTCAGGGTCTTGTCGACCTTGGCCAGTGGTTGATCGAAGGTGTAGCCCTTAGGCGCCAGCATCTGCGCGCTGATCACTTGCTTGAAGTCCTCGACCTCGGCCGTAATCGCGGCACTGCCGGCGATCTGGTCATTGATCGGGTGCAGTTGGTAGTCGACCACCTGCGGCTTGCCATCCGCCGGAAGACGCATACGCAGCTCGCCCAGGTGCTGGATTTCCGAGCCGGCTTGCATCACCGGCGTACGCCCGTTGACCAGCACAGGTTGCGCCAACGCGGTGTGCGAGTGACCGCCGACCACGATGTCGATGCCCGGCACCTGCTCGACCAACTCGACCTCCTCACCGCGCCAACTGCCGTCTTCCTGCTGCACCACGCCCATGTGCGAGAGCAGGATCACCACCTCGGCACCCTCCTCGCGCAGCTTGGCAACCATGGCCTTGGCCGTCACCACAGGGTCGGCAAACACCGCCGGTTTGATCATCGGGCTGACGGCCACGGCGTTATTGCCCAGCAGGCCAAACACGCCAAAACGGATTCCACCCTTGTCGATCAGCTTATAGGGCGTAATGCGCCCAGCCTGATAGTGCGCCTGCAGGCTGTCATCTTCGGGGCGCAGCGGGTCGAAGCCAAGGTTGCTCGACAATAGCGGCATCAGCGCAGCGCCTTTAGCCCGATGCGCCGCGCTGATCATCGCGGCCAACCCGGCCGGACGAAAATCGAATTCGTGATTTCCCAGGGTGGCCGCGTCGTAACCCAGCTCGCTCATCAGGCGCAGCTCACTGCCGGTCTCGCGGGTCACGGTATGAAACAAGCTGCCCATGCTGAAATCACCGCCATCGAGCAGCAGCACGGCTTGTTCACCGGCGGCGCTTCGGCGTTGCTCAAGCAGGGTCGCCAGGCGCGCAACCCCACCCACGGTGTCATCATCTGCCGTGGTGGCAGGGCTGTACTCATTGTTCGGGCCAAAACCGAGCAGGCGTGATTGCCAGTCGTTGGTGTGCAGGATGGTAAAGCTGCGCTCGCCGGCACTGGCCAGAGCGGAGCACAGCACACACAGGGCAAGCAGACTGGAGGACAGACGCATAACAGGCTTCCTTGAACAGACAGCGCAGCAGTATGGCCGAGCCGATTCGTCATCACAGCGACCAATAAGGCCGCGGCCACTCGCCAATCAGGTCAGCTACGCAGAACCTCGGCCACGGCACGCTCGGCGGCCTGCACGGCACCGTCGAAATAGCCCATCCAGCGCGTAGCGGTTTCTGTGCCGGCAAAATGCAGGCGTCCTTGCGGCTCGCGCAGCCGGGCGGCGCCGTTGCTCCACACGCCGGGCCCCATCAGAGCGGCATAACAGCCGCGAGCGAAGGGCTCGTCCATCCAGCTCTTGTCGATGTATTCAAGCGGCTCCAGCGCCTGGCTACCGAAATAGCGGGCAAAGCATTCCAACACCACGGCGCGGCGCTCCTCGGCGCCCTGCGCACTCCAGTAACGCGCCTCATCACCCTCAATAAACCCCATCAGCACCCCACGCGGGGAGCTCGGCAGGCTGTTATCGAAGGTCAGACGCACCGGCCCCTGCTCACTGGTGACCTGGCCCGACAAGCCGCGCGCGCGCCAGAACGGTGTGCGGTAATGCGCCATGCATTTGATGGCTGCGCCCTGGGGTTGACGTTGCAGCAACTGGTCGCGCCAACCCGGCAGCAGGGGTTCCTGACTGATGCGCAGCAACAGGGTCGGCGGTAAGGCGAAAATCACCCGGCGCGCCTGATGGCTGCCACTGTCGGTCAGCAATTCCACGGAGTCACCCAGTTGACGCAGCGCCCGCACCGGCTGAGCGAGTTGCACGGCGTCATCCAGGCGCAGTGCCAGCTCCTCACAAATACGCTGGCTGCCGCCGACGATGCGATCCTGCTGGGCGCCTTTATTTACCCCCAGCAAGGTATCCAGATTGGTGCCGCTCTTGATGTAAAACAGCACATGCAGCAAGGACAGCTCACGGGCATTGGCTGCAAACACCGCACCGCTGAGCAGCTCGAACACACTGCGCGCGTGCCTGGTTCTCAGGCTGCGGGCGATCCACTGGGCAAACGTCATGCTGTCCCACTGCAACGCTTTGGCATGTTGCGCGGGGTCGTCCAGATTGATCTGCCTAGCCAGGCGATCCAGGCGCAACTGCGCCTGCAGCACGTCCAGCAGCACGTGCGGGGCAAAACGTGGAATGGTGCCGCGATAGGGTTTCAGCACGCCGCCGAACAGGGTCAGGTTGTCACCCTGATTCCATAACGGGAAAGTCTGCAGCTTGAGTTCAGCCAGCAAGGCCAGAATACGATCCTGGGTGGGACCGACCCATTGCCCCCCAACCTCCACCACGTCACCGGAGGCAAAGCGATGATTGAGGGTGCGCCCACCCACCCGCGCATTGGCCTCCAGGACCTTGACCCGTTTACCAGCCTGGGCCAGCCGCCAGGCTGCAGTCAGGCCGGAAATGCCGGCGCCCACTACGATGACATCGTGCATGACACTACTCTCTTATCGTTATGGCGCAAGAGAGTACGCGAGTACCAAGTTAATGCCAAAAGCATTCACGCCAACGCGCAGGCGCCTTCAATCAAACAGCGGGCAGACCATCACCAAAGCATCTTCACGTCCACCGACAGCGGGATAATAGTCGCGGCGGCGGCCAACTTCGTTGAAGCCGAAGCGCTCGTACAGGCGGTACGCCACCTGATTGCTCGCCCGCACCTCCAGGAAGCAGTCCTTCGCGCCCTGCTGCTGCGCCTGCTGCATCAGGTGCTCAAGCAGTTTCAAGCCCAGACCACGCCCCTGGCTCTCGGCCTTGACGGTGATGTTCAGCAGGTGCGCCTCATCCATGATGATCTGGATGACGCCGTGCCCGACCTGCTGCTCGCCCTCGAACATCACCCAACAGCTGTAGGAGCTCAGGCTGTCGGTAAAGATCCCGCGCGTCCAGGGGTGGCTGAAGGCGGCGTATTCGATTTTCAATACCGCATCAATATCCGCCGCAGTCATCGGCCGGAAGGAAAGCGCATCACTCATTCAAATTGACTCGGTAAACGATAAGAACCGCGGCCCACAGGCCGGGATAGGCGTGTTCACGCATTGGCCAGCCAGCGTTGACGGACCCGGCGCATGGCTTGCCACAACTCACGCTTGCGCTCTGGTTCGTCCATCAGCAGCTCCAGGCCCGGCAGCGCCCAGGCAGCGCCCAGGCCTTCGACCTGCAGTTCGCGGTTATAGGCCTCGGCATCCGCCTCACCGGCAAAACGAATTGCGGGCAAGCCGATCAGCCACAGGCAGCTGCAGGGTTGCTGCTCCTCCAGACGCGCTCCGACAAAACTCTGCACGTACTCCCGTGCGGCCAGTGGCCCCTGGTCGATCTGCCCGCGCACCAGCAGTGGCCAGCGCACCGGCTCGCCGATCAGTTGCGGACTGTCCGGCAGGCCGGCAGCGCGCAGCAAATCCTTGAGCAGCAGGTACGCCGGGTCACGCCCTTGCAGCGCCTCACCCGTGGGCAGTTCGACCAATACCGCGCACGCGCCAGCCCGCAACAGCTGCAGGGCAAAGCGTGGCGGCGCCACGGGGGCAGCCTTAGGTTCAGCGCTCTCGGTTTCGCCATCAGCCTGCGCAGCGGCGCTCTGACGCGCCGCAACCACTGGCCGTGGCATTTCAATTTTCGCCCGCACCACGGCCAGCTCTTCGGCAGCCGGCGGCAGATACGCCGGCGCCGCTTCAGCCACCTGTTCGTGCTCAACTGGGGGTATCAGCGCGGGCGGCTCGGGCTCTGGCGCAGCTTGCGTTTGCAAGAGTTCAGGCCGTGACGGCGCAGCGAACGGCAGCTCCACCCGCGGCAGCCAGCTGGCTACCTGCATGGCGCTCAGAAAAGCCCGACGGCGTAGTTCCGTGATCAAACGTCAGCCGCCTGTGGGTGGGCCTTCTGCCCGGCCTGCATCAGGTTCAGTGCATTGATATAGGCCTTGGCCGACGCCACCAGGATGTCGGTGTCGGCGCCATTGCCGTTGACGATGCGCCCGCCCTTCTCCAGGCGCACGGTGACCTCGCCTTGCGAGTCGGTGCCCTGGGTGATGGCATTCACCGAATACAGCTGCAGGCTGGCCTCGGAGTGGGCAATCGATTCGATGGCCTTGAAGGTCGCGTCCACCGGGCCAGAGCCCTGGGCCTCGGCATGCTGTTCAACACCGTCGACGCTGACCACCAGCTTGGCCTGCGGCACCTCACCGGTCTTGCTGGCCACCTCAAGGGTCACCAGCTTGAAGTGCTCCGGCGCTTCCTCGCTGAGGGTATCGGAGACCAGCGCCTGCAGGTCTTCGTCAAAGATTTCGTGTTTCTTGTCGGCCAGGTCCTTGAAGCGGGCGAAGGCCGCATTCAGCTCGGACTCACCAGCCAGCACGATACCCAGCTCATCCAGGCGCGAGCGAAAAGCGTTGCGCCCACTCAGCTTGCCCAGCGACAGCTTGTTGGTGTGCCAGCCCACCGATTGAGCGGACATGATCTCGTAGGTTTCGCGGTGTTTAAGCACGCCGTCCTGGTGAATGCCCGACTCGTGGGCAAAGGCGTTGGCACCGACTATGGCCTTGTTCGGCTGCACCGGAAAACCGGTGATGCCGGAAACCATGCGTGAGGTGCTGAGGATATGCGGCGTATCGATCCGGGTGTGCACGCCGAGCAGGTCTTCGCGGGTCTTGATCGCCATGACGATCTCTTCCAGCGCGGCGTTGCCGGCACGTTCCCCCAGACCGTTGATGGTGCACTCCACCTGCCGTGCGCCCGCCACCACAGCAGCCAGCGAGTTGGCCACGGCCAAACCGAGGTCGTTATGGCAATGCACCGAGAAAATCGCCTTGTCGGCATTCGGCACGCGATTGAGCAGCTGGCGGATGGTCTCGGCGTACTGGTGCGGAATCGCATAGCCGACGGTGTCCGGGATATTGATGGTGCGCGCGCCGGCATCGATCGCGGCCTCGACGATGCGGCAGAGGAAATCCAGCTCCGAGCGCCCGGCGTCCTCGCACGAAAATTCAATATCGCCGCACTGGTTGCGCGCGCGTTTGATCGCATGCACCGCCTGCTCCACCACCTGATCGGGCTGCATGCGCAGCTTGTGCTGCATATGAATCGGGCTGGTGGCAATAAAGGTATGAATACGCCCGGAGTTGGCGCCTTTGAGCGCCTCGGCGGCGCGGTCGATATCGGCATCCAGAGCCCGCGACAGGCTGCATACGGTGCTGTCCTTGATGCTGTCGGCAATCGCCTTGACCGCGGCAAAGTCGCCCGGGCTGGCGATGGCGAAGCCAGCCTCGATCACATCCACGCGCAAGCGCTCCAGGGCCTTGGCGATGCGCAGCTTTTCTTCACCGGTCATCGATGCGCCGGGGCTCTGCTCGCCGTCACGCAGGGTGGTATCGAAAATAATGACGCGGTCGTTGCTGCTCATGCTGGTGTCCTCACGGAGTCGCCGTAGCACGCACCCGACGTCGGGGCGCGTGTCGATAGGGGTTGATTGTCGCGTGAAATGCCACGGGCGGGAAGCGCGGCGCGCATCGATGCCGCCTCGCGGCCAAAGCCCCTCCCACGCGTTGATCACACAAACCTGCATGTAGGGTGGATGTCGCTCTTTCCATCCACCGGCAACAGGCAACGCTGAAGATGCCGCCGAAAGTAAAACGCCCACCAAGATGGTGGGCGTTAGCGTTGTATCGGGGCCTTTACCGCTGATGGGTATCGCTGCGCTCAACCCATCCTACATTCGCCGACACACCTATCAGGCCAACTGATCCCAGGGACGGTCGCCATTGGCGTCCTTGATCCGGGTCGGCAGACCCATCACATCGAGCAGCTTGAGGAACGGCGCAGCCGGCAGCTCTTCAACGTTGGCCATGCGCGCCACATCCCACTCGCCACGGGCGACCAGCAGCGCAGCGGCTACCGGCGGTACGCCTGCGGTGTAGGAGATACCCTGGCTGTCGGTTTCGACATAGGCTTCTTTGTGGTCAGCCACGTTGTAGATAAACAACTCGGCCGGCTTGCCGTCTTTGCTGCCTTTGACCAGGTCGCCAATGCAGGTCTTGCCGCTGTAGCCCGGCGCCAGCGAGGATGGATCAGGCAGCACGGCCTTAACCACTTTCAACGGCACCACTTCGAGGCCTTCAGCGGTTTTTACCGGCTGCTCGGAGAGCAGACCGAGGCTGTTGAGCACGGTAAATACATTGATGTAGTGCTCACCGAAACTCATCCAGAAACGCACATTGGGTACGTTCAGGTGCTTGGACAGGGAATGCACTTCGTCATGCCCGGTCAGGTAGAGATTCTGTTCACCGACTACCGGCAGATCGTCGGTACGTTTGACTTCAAACATTTTATTGCTGGTCCACTGGCTGTTCTGCCAGCTCCAGACTTGGCCGGTAAATTCACGGAAATTGATTTCCGGGTCGAAATTGGTGGCGAAGTACTTGCCGTGGGAACCGGCGTTGACGTCGAGGATGTCGATCGACTCGATCGTATCGAAGTACTGCTGCTGCGCCAGCGCAGCATAAGCATTGACCACACCTGGGTCGAAACCGACACCGAGGATGGCAGTGATGCCCTTGTCCTGACACTCGGCCAGGTGCTTCCACTCATAGTTACCGTACCAAGGTGGCGTTTCGCAGACCTTGCCCGGCTCTTCGTGAATGGCGGTATCAAGATAGGCCACGCCCGTATCAATGCAGGCGCGCAGCACTGACATATTGAGGAAGGATGAACCCACGTTGATGACGATCTGCGATTCGGTTTCGCGGATCAGAGCCTTGGTTGCTTCTATATCCAGCGCATCAAGGGCATAAGCCTTGATCTCGGCCGGCTGCTTGAGGCTGCCTTTAGCCTGAACGCTGTCGATGATGGCCTGGCATTTGGAGATGTTGCGCGACGCGATAGCAATACGACCGAGTTCGTCGTTGTGCTGCGCGCACTTGTGGGCCACCACCTTGGCGACACCTCCTGCACCAATGATCAGAACATTCTTCTTCAATTTCTTTATTTCTCCCTTAACTGCCAGTTGTTAGAACCTGTGCGCGCTTGCCAGCGCGCACAAACCTCAGGACAGGCTGGACAAGTAATCGTCAAAAGCAAATTCGCGAACCACCTCAACACTACCGTCGAGTTGTTTCACCACGATGGACGGCATTTTCAGGCCGTTAAACCAGTTCTTCTTGACCATGGTGTAACCCGCTGCGTCGATAAACGACAAACGATCGCCGATGGCCAGCGGACGATCGAATTGGTACTCACCGAAGATATCGCCCGCCAGGCACGACTTGCCGCACACCATGTAGGTGTACTCGCCGTTGCAGGGGTCCATCTTGGCGTTGAGCCGGTAGATCAACAGATCGAGCATGTGCGCCTCGATCGAGCTGTCGACCACGGCCAGATGCTTGCCGTTGAACAGGGTGTCGAGCACCGTGACTTCCAGGGAGGAGCTCAGAGTGATCGCCGCTTCGCCCGGTTCCAGATACACCTGCACACCGAAACGCTCGGAGAAGGCCTTGAGCCGTGCGCAGAACTGATCGAGCGGGTAGCCGTCGCCGGTGAAGTGAATGCCGCCACCGAGGCTGACCCACTCGACCTGCTGCAACAGATCGCCAAAGCGCTCTTCGATAGTGCTGAGCATCTGGTCGAACAGCTCGAAACTGCCGTTCTCACAGTTGTTGTGGAACATAAAGCCGGAGACCTTATCCATCACCGTGGCGATCTTTTCCGGGTCCCACTCACCGAGGCGGCTGAATGGGCGCGCCGGGTCGGCCAGCAGGTAATCCGAGCTGCTTACCTGCGGGTTGACGCGCAGGCCACGCCCCTTGCCGGCGGAGGCTTCGGCAAAACGCTCCAGCTGGCCGATGGAGTTGAAGATGATCTTGTCGCAGTTGGCCATCATCTCGGGGATTTCATCGTCGGCCCAGGCCACGCTGTAGGCATGGGTCTCTCCGGCGAACTTCTGCCGGCCGAGCTTGAGCTCATACAGGGACGACGAGGTGGTACCGTCCATGTACTGCTGCATCAGGTCAAACACCGACCAGGTGGCGAAGCACTTGAGCGCCAGCAGCGCCTTGGCCCCGGAGTGTTCGCGCACGTAGGCAATCTTTTCCAGATTACCCAACAATTTCTGCTTATCGATGAGGTAGTACGGCGTCTTGATCATCTGTATGCCTATACAAGGTCGGCCGGCAGGCAATCAGCTGAGCTGACCCCTCCCCAAAAAGTGGAGGCGAATTGTGCCGATAACAGCCGCATATCGAAAGGGCAACGGGGATATTTCTTCGGTTGTACGACCATTGGTGGCGCACAGCTGCAAACCAGCAGCCGCTAACCAGGCCGCCGCCAGGATGATGCAGAGGGGTTACAGCAACGTGACGGTTGAGCCACTGGCGTCGTTGCCCTCGCCGGGCTCGAAGCAGGCTGAAACGCTCATTTACAACGCGCAGGCTGCGCTTGACTAACGGCGTTCAGCCCACGCAATGCTCGTGACGCCGCTACCCTGCGGCACAGCGCTTCTCGCCGCATGTGCGCTGCACTGACGGCCAGCTAGTTGATCGGAGTCGCCGTCAGATTGGCGCGGATATCGGCGTTCTGCAGCTTGGCCCCGTACATCGAGGTCACTGCCCCACCGACCGGGTGCACATGCTGAATGCGGTCGATGTTCACCTCTTTAAAATGCACCCGCCCGTTTACCGCAAAACCCAGCGGATCGGGGCTGACAGGGGTGCAACCAGAGCCGGTCTTGCTGCACACCTTGGTCGGCGCCACATCGAGGTTGAGGTCGACATTGAAGCCGTAGGTGTTGGCATTCGGATTGTTCGGGGTGCCGTCTGAGGTGTGGAAGTTGTCCACTACCAACTGACTGCCCGTGCCATTCACGCCATTGACTCGCCCCGTTTCGATGATGATCTGGTTGCGCTTCTCGTTCGTCGATACCGCGTTGGCCGGGCTACCGGAGCTATCGCGCACGAACACGTTCTTCAACTTGACCGACAAGCCCTCATTGCCACGGTCTTCCCAGCGCCCGCCACTGGCGCTGCACGCCGCAGCAGAACTGCCACTGCCACCAACACACAGCGCCCCCGCACCGCCGGAGCTGATGGCTAACGTCGAGCCCTGCTCATAACGTTTAAGCACCAAACGCCCGATGCTACGCCCGGTTAGCCGGTCGCCCCAGCGCACATCGCCCACGTCCAGCTTCGACCAGTAGGTGCCTTTGCGCAGCTCGATACCGTTGTTGCTGATGTCCAGCGAGCCGTCACGAAAGTGCATGTCGTAGCTGCTACCGGATAACCACAAGCCTCTACCGTTCTCATCCACGGTAACCGCCGCATTGGCCTCGCTGATATAGAAGTCGGCGTTGTAGCGCAGGCCATCGCCCACGGCCCCGCCCGCCTTGAGGGTAATCTGACCATTGAGGGTGAAGTCATAGGCGGGGAAGATTTCCATCAGCACCAACAACTCGGTGCCACCTTGCAACGGTGCATTGGCATCGCCAACGCGCAAGCCATCAAAGCTGTAACTGCCCACTACATTCTTCATGCCCAGGCGGATACCATCGAAGTGACCGTTGTAGCCGCCACTGCCCATGTCACTGTTGCTGCCGGCATAGCAGCTGGTACTGATACCGGCGGCGCAGCTCTTGGTCAGATCAAACGTAAACTGCCCGGTGCCGTGGGTACGCAGGCCGCTGAACCACATGCTGTTGCCGTTATCGGTCAAGGCCAGTGAGCTGTTGAGCATATTCCAGCTGAGGTCGGCACTGATGCCCTTCTGCCCGGAGTTGGGGTCGCCGCCCGGCCGCAGTTTCAGCCAGTTCTGCCGCGCGCCCTGGTCAAGAAAGTTCAGGTCCAGCGCCAGGCCACCGAGTTTCTGGTTACTCGGGTTGCCCATAATCAGGCCGCCGAGGGTGGCATTGAGCTTGAGGTCCTGAAAAGCAATTTTCGCGTAGCTGCCCACGCCGTCCTGCTCCAGATCCAGGGTCAGGCCGGCGCTGCTGATCAGGCTGCCGGCGAAGTTCTCGGCACGCAACACGCCTTCGTCCTGATACTGGAACAGGCTGTTGGCGATGGTGATGTTGGGCTTGATCCGCAGCCCCTCGCCGCTGGCCCCGCCGCCGGCAATGCTGATGCTGCCGCCCAGGCGCAGGTCCATGTTCAGTTTGCCGAAGCTGCGCTGGGCATCCACGTCACGCAGATCGGGAGTACCCGGGGTGACTGCAACCCCGAGCGTAGGGTCGCCATGGGCCAGATCGAGGCCGATACCGGCAATCGAGCCAACAAAGCGTGAGGTCCCCAAATCCAGCTTGACCTCCTGGCCGCTGCCACCGCTGACGATATCCAGGTAGGCATTGTTCAGGTAGGTATCGAACGACAGGCCTTTGACGATCAGGTCAAAGCCGTTATCGCGGTAATAAAAGGTCGCCGCGCTCAGCGATAACTGGCTTTCATCCACACTGAAACCACTGACGCCACTGGCCCCACCACCGCTCAGCTTGAGGCTGGCACCCAGGGTATAGAAGGCGCGAAACGCACCGAAACTCTTGCTACTGCCGGCCAGTTCGATGTTATCGATGCTGAGCATCTGGGCACTGCCACTGTGCTGCACCTGTAATTGATCGCCGACTACATCCAGCGTGGTGGTCGAGCTGCTACCGGGGGTTTGCGGCGTATTGTTGACGCCCTTGAGGCTAAGGGTCTGGCCATCCTGCGCGTAATTAACACTGCTGGCCGACCAGCCGCCGCCCGTGGTTTGCAGGCTGATACCATCACGCCCGCTGACCGCCGACAGTGCCTGATCATCCAGCGCCTGCATGGCCTGCGCCAGCGGGCTCACTAAGGTGCAGAAGAGCGAGAGCAATAACAGCGAATGACGGGGCATGGCTCAACTCCTCAATTCTGTGGGAAGACCAGCACGTTGCCTTGCATACGGATGGTGCCGTCGATCTTGGCCGAGAAGATATTGGTCTGCTGATAAGCCGGATTACCGCCATTGGCCGCGCTCAGAGACTTGTTCTGCCAGCCGCCCTGGTTGGCAACACCAAAGGCAAAGCTGCCGTCCTTGAACTTCACCTCGTTGGGCAGACCGAACTCCAGCACATCCTGATTAAAGGCCGCACCATCCCCACCAAAGCCGCTGTTGATGGTGCGAGTGCGCAGGGTCAACCCTTCAAAACTGAACACACCCTTGAGGTTATCCAGCACATACCAGCCACCATCGGCCTCGGAGCGAATCGCCACACGCATGCCGCAATTTTCCGGAGTAGTGGCGCCGGCAGTCGCACAGCTGCGCTGGCTGGCGGTCCAGGTGCTGGGGTTGTTGCTGGCCGGTTTGCTCCACAGCACGCCGCCATCCTTGTTGATACTGAACTCACCCGACAGGTAAACCCCGCCCTGGCCATTCATGCTGCTCAGGGTGTCATCATCCAGCGCCTGCATCTCGGCAAAGGCCGGCATGGCCAGCAAAACCCCGCTTATCACCCAGGCTTTAGAGATCACGGCTGGTCACCTTCAGGTAGTTGATGCTGAGACCACGAATCTCGCTTTGGCCAAAGTTATAACCACCACTTGGCGCTTGCCCGGCCCCTGGCCGAGTTCCGCCAAAATTCAGGTTGCCAATAAACACATTGGTACGCGGTGCATTGGCGTAAAAATCGTCAGCGCGCGCCTTGCCTATCCCACTGCGTGTATCAACGTTGGCACTGGGATTGGCAGGGTTGAGTACAGGATTAGGCAGTTCAAGAACGAACTGACCATTACTGGTCACATCGAACAACAACGGCTGAGTCTTGCCATAGCCCAACGACACGTTGGCATAGGCATTGGTCAAATAGATGGTGCGCGCAGCTTGCTCGGCCGCACTGACGCAATTAGCACTGCCGGCGGCGCAAGACATCAAGTCCATGGTTTTGGCGAAAATATTCATCCGCGCCTCACCCACCAATTGCGCCCGGCTGCTGTCGCCCCACAGGCGCAGGTAAGAGCCATCCATGACCAACTCGGTGACATCTAGATTGAGTACATCGATACGATTGGGCGCGACTTGAAAGTCGAAGCGAACCCCCATGTCGACCCGTTCAGAGGCTCGACTGGAACAGTTACTACCTGCACCGGCAAAACCGCTGATACACGCTTGACCACCAGCGCCGTTAATCATGGCAGGAAAGGCAAACTCCAATACCGAGAGGTTGCTCGGCGTGGTCTGCACGAATGCACCATCGGCACGCAGGCTACGCAGGTCTTCGCCCTTGGCCAGGCTTACAGTAAAGGGCTGGCTAAGCCGGCCAATATTGACCGGATTGAGCGTGGCGCCCTTGTTGCTGCCCGTGGCCCCGAGATAGAACTCCTTGACCGCAATAGGTACGTTCTGGCCGCTGCCGTTGGTAATGTCATTGATGGTGATGGTCGCTTGGCTGGCGTCGAACAAAATACCCTCAAGAGCAAAACCGATACCGGCGCCCTGCACCGCTGACAACTCACTGTCCTCTAGAGCGACCAGCTCAGCCTGGGCCAAGTGGGTGAACAACACGACTGGAACAAACCAAAGCCCACGCATACTCAGCACCCCCGATCTGCGCCACCCAGACAGGTGTCTTGGCGCGGAATACCGTTAAAGGCTTCTTGAAAACTGGTATTGATCGCTGCGGAGCCATCGGCATTACGCGGAATATTCATAAATGCCCCGGCCAAGGCGCTGATGAACTTGCCGGCGTCCTGCTGATCGCGCCACTGCACATTCTGACTCTGTATCGACAGGAAGACCCCCTTGGCCGCGCTAACAAACTGTTGGTTGTTATTGGCATCCAACTGGCCGATTGGAAAACTGCCGTAGTTAGCCAGAGGGAAGCAGGTGGTTGTGCTTAACAACTCGCAGTTGCTCGAAGAAAACAAACTGAGCAAAAAGTTATCGAAACCCGAGCCGGATGGAATCGAGAGCTTCTGCCCGTCGACCATCCCGATCATGGTCGCACGCGAAGGATCAGGGTCACCGCCACCATTGACCAGCTGCGCCTGAGCACTGAAGTTGCTGTTGCCATAGGCGCCGCCCACCAACCCTTTGGCCCCGGCACAAATAATGTCGTACCAGGCACAGCTCATCTGAGTCGCCAAATAGCTACCTTTGCCATACAGGTCTACCGCGATATTGCCCGTCACACGGTTGATATCACCGGACAAATAGCCCTGAGCTTCGCTAAATCCGAGGCGAATACCCACCACTTTATTGCCTGAGTAGGCCAACTCAAGAAAGGGGTTCTTAATCAGAAATGGATTCACCTGGCCCGTCGCATCGTTGACCGAGCCCAGTGCAAAGTTATTGATATCAATATCTGCCGTATTGGCGGCCTCACCGGCTTTCGGGTAGAGGCCCAACTGCAGCTTCTTGATATTCAACTGGGTGGCTATATCCATACCGAAGTTGATTCGGGTGAAATCAATGCCATTGGCACTGTCCGTCGTCAGGTTGATAAAGGCCTGCCCGGTCACTTCCGACAGTTCATCGTCCGCCAGCTCGACCATGCCGGCTTGAGCAGTCGCACTGATTAATCCAGCACAGATCAAGGCGAGCGCGCTTTTGGCAACAGCAAGGGTCGGACGCATGGCTGATTCCCTGTCGTTCTTATTTGAGTGGCAGAGTCCAACAGACTCCACGCCTTGATTAACACTATAAAAAGCCAGCCGCCTGAGCGTGCCGACCCATAGTCGAGAAAAGCGTGCTAATCCGCCATCACCCCGTAGCTGCCCGCCGCCACGCTGTTACCCATCACCACACCCCCTGGTGACATTCACCCACGTCAGTTCAACAGACGATGACCGGCACTCAAGCCTTGGCCGCCGCTTGCAGTACAATCGGCGTTTTTTGCGAAAAGCCCGCGGAGCGGACGCCCCGATGATTGATCCCAAGCGCGTATTGCGCGCCCTTACTGAACACTGGACGTTGCTGGAGCCACTGTGCGAGCACTTCGACACTGGCACCCTGAGCCTGATCGATCTGCGCAAACAGCTCGCCGCCCAGTTGCCCGAAGGCACACCCACCGACATCACGGCCCTGCTCGACCAGTGGATTCGTCTGGACATTCTGGTGCCGGTCGCCAAGAGCCCCAACCGCTTCGAACTGAATGCGCAGATCCACGATTTTCTTGCTTACCTACGGCGCGAACACCGCTTGGGCCTGTGCCTGGAGATCGAAGCCTACCTGCGTCATCTGGAGCGCCTGGCCGGCTACATTCAGGATGCTTTCGAAATCCGTGACGCCAATGACCTGGCCCGCCAGTTGCGCTTGCTGGATATGCGCGTACGTGACGTGTTGAAGAAGCTGGCCAACGACGAACAAGCACTGGTCGGCGTGGCCGAGCGGGCCAAGACCAGCGACCGGCAAATTCCGCTGCGTCAGCGTTACGCCGAAGTGCTGGCAACCTGGGACGAATACGTCGAGCCGATGATCCAGCTGGTCGCTGCCGACGGCGCCTTCGAACAGGGCGTACGCCGCGTCGAGCAAGTGCTGCTCAAGCTGCTCGGCGAACAGCAACGCCTCGGCCAACTGGTCGACGACGATCTGCTGCTACGCACCCACGCGCGCATTCTGGAGATGCAGACCACCGCCCAGCTGACCCTGCGCAAGGCCCGCGAACTGCTGCTGCCGCTGCGCGAGGAAGCGCGCCGGCACAACGCGGTAACCCGTGGTGCAGCCCTGGCCCTGGCGGCGATTCGCAAGAAGGGCCTGGACGCCGTGCCGCAAGCATCCTTGCCGCTGCACACCCGCCCGCAAAGCACCTTTCTCGGCAGCGCCTCGCAGGTCGAGGCCTACGTTTACGCCCTGGCCCGCTTCGAGCCAAAACCGGCACAGTTCCCCAAAGCCAGCAGCACACGCAAAGGTGAAGCGCAACGCGCGCCCCGCACCGCCCGCGAGATGATCGAGCGCTGTGAACAGGCCCTGCCGCTGCCGGACCTGATGGTCTGGCTGCTGGAACAGGAGCCAGACGGCGCCACCGACGAATTGCTCTACTGGTTCTCGCGCCTGTCGCGCGACAGCCGCTTCCAGCGTGAGCGCATCGAGCGCCGCGACTACTTCACTCGCGAGCATCAGGTCAGCCTGAGCTCCTACGCCCTGATCAAGCCGGCCGGGACCCCTGTATGAATATCGACCTGAAAGAACTCAGCCAACTGGCACCGATTTTCCGCGAGCTGTTCAAGGGTTATCACATCAGCCGCCGCGACCCGGAGCTGTACACCCAGCTGTCCAACCAGCAGGACCAGTACCGCGCTCTGTTCAAGTCACTCGGCTACGAGCTGACCTGCGACACCCGTGGTTTCTACTACTTCGTCCCTGAGCAAATGGGCGCCCAGGTCAACAAGACCGCCCAGCGTCTGGCACTGTTCACCTTTATTCTGGTGGAGCATCTGGCTGACCAAGGCCGCGACCCGCTGGCCGTGCTCGATGGCGGCAGCCTCGGCCGCGACGAACTACCCGCGCTGTTGGAGAAGTACCGCGACCTGTTCCTGCAGGCCGAAGTCACCACCGTTGACGAGCTGGAAGAGAAGATCATGCGTCGCCTGACCCAGCTCGGCTTCGCCAGCGAAGACAACGGTATCTACCGTTTCCTCGCCCCCATGCACCGCTTCCTCGATGTGTGCCTGTCCGTGCAACAGGACCGCGACCTTGCCGCCAGCCTGCATAGCGCCCTACCGCTGCCGACACCGGTACTGGTCGCCGACGAAGTCGAGGACGACATCGTGCTCATCGAGCAGGCGGGCGATACAACCGCAGAAAGCGAAGAAGACGCCCTGGCCCGCGCCATGGCCGAAGAACGTGATGCCCAGGAGATTGACGCATGAGCCAGGAACGCTACGGCATCCGCCGCTTCGCCCTGCTGAACACCGCCGGCTACAGCCTCGGCCTGTTTCCACTGGAAAACCCGCTGTCGGTGTACGGCGCCAACAACCTGGGCAAGTCGGCGTCGATCAACGCCCTGCAATTCCCGATTCTGGCGCGCATGTCCGACATGAGTTTTGGCAAGTACAGCCTGGAACAGTCGCGCAAGTTCTACTTCGCCAGCGACACCAGCTACATCCTCGTCGAAGTCGCCCTGCCCCACGGCCCGCACGTGATCGGTGTGGCCGGGCGCGGTCCGGGCGGCGGCTTTGGTCACCAGTTCTTCGCTTATCAGGGCGAACTGGACCTGCAGCACTACCAGAGCAACGGTACCTGCCTGCGGCAGCGCGAGCTGTTCAACAACCTCGGCCAGGCCGGCATCGTCGCCTACGAACTGAAGCCCGAAGAGCTGCGCCGCCTGCTGGTCGGCGGGCACACCTCGATCCCGCTGGACCTGACCCTGATTCCGCTGCGTTCCACCAGCGAGCAGAGCCTGAAGACCTTCCGCGCGCTGTTTATCAACCTGCTGCACATGCGCGAGATTACTGCGGCGAAGTTGAAGCAGTTGTTCCTCGATGCCTTCGAGCACAGCCTGCGTTCCGGCAGCGTCGACTACATCGCCGCCACCGAAGAAGCCTTCCGCGATGTACGCCGCATGGAGCAGGACTACCAGGCGCTGGTCACCGCCGGCCCGCTGATCGAAGCGCTTTCCGCAGGTGTCGCGCATCGTGAAGTGCTGCGCGGCAAACTGCATCGTCTGTCGCCGCTGCTGGATAACCTGCTCGGCACCTGGCAGGACTACTCCGGCGCGCGTCGTGACGAACTGCTGGCCCAGCACGAGCACTACCGTGCCGAACAGGACGGCCTGCAGCACGAGCAACGCGGCGGCACCCAGGAGCTGATGCGCCTGGAACGCGAGATCAGCGAGATCCAACGCTGGATGGGCGAACTGGCGGTACTGAAGAACCGTTTCGCCCTGGTCGATGACGTGCAGGTGCTGGAAGCACAACTGCTTGCCGCCAAGGACGCCCACGACGAACTGGCCGGCGCCCTGGCGCAGTCGCGGCAGTTCTCTGCCGAGGACCTCGACGAGCGTCTGCGCGATCTGGAAAAACGCCTGAAGTCAGTCAAACAACAACTCGATCACGCCGACAACAACAGCTACTCGCGCCTGCGCGAGGAGTTCAGCCAGGCCGACGTCGATCGCCTGATGCGCCTGTTCAATGGTCAGTTGTTCAGCCTGCCGCTCGGCGAGAAAGGCATCCAGGCCGATGGGGATGACTGGGTCAAAGCCATCGAATCCGTGCTTGAGCGTTTCAAAGGCGAGCAGTTCAGCGTACCCGGCCTGACTATCGACCTCTCGCACATCGAGCCGCCAGCCTTGCAAGCCCTGGCCGACCGCGCAGCCTTGCGCGACCAGCGCGATCGCCTGGAGCGCGAGCTCAAGCAACTGAAGACCCAACAGGCCGTAGCCGCCGACCGCGCCGCGAGCAAGGCCCAAACCGAGCAGCTGTACAAGGACGTGCTGGATGCACAAAAAGCCTTGGAGGATTTCCGCCGCTGCCAGACCTTGTCTGCCGAGGATACCAGCAAGCTGGAACAGCTTGCGCAACTGGAAGCAGCCCAGGATGAGCTCAAGCGTGCATCGGACGCTTTCACCGAGCGTGTGCAGCAACTCTCTGCCAAGCTGCAACTGGTCGGTCGCCAACTGGCCGATCTGGAAGCCAAGCAGCGCACCCTGGAAGACGCCCTGCGTCGTCGCCAACTGCTGCCGGCCGATCTGCCGTTCGGTACGCCGTTCATGGACCCGGTCGACGACTCACTGGACAACCTGCAGCCGCTGCTCAACGACTACCAGGACAGCTGGCAGGCGCTGCAGCGCATCGACGGTCAAATCGAGGCACTGTACGCCCAGGTACGCCTCAAGGGCGTGGCCAAGTTCGACAGCGAAGACGACGTCGAGCGCCGCCTGCACCTGCTGGTCAACGCCTATGCACACCGCCAGGACGAGGCGCTGACCCTGGCCAAGGCGCGCCGTGCGGCGGTCACCGATATCGCCCGGACCCTGCGCAATATCCGCAGCGACTATGACAACCTGGAACACCAGCTGGCGCTGTTCAACCGTGAGATCAACAAGCGCCAGGTGTCCAACCTGGAAAGCTTCCGCATCGTCCTCGCGCCGAACAAGGACGCGCTCAAGCATATCGACCAGATCATCCACAGCGCCGGCCAGTACGAGGAAGGCGAAACTCTGTCGGTGTTCGATCTGCAGCAAAGCGGTGATCAGGACGCCAAGAACGAGGAAGCCAAGGAGTACCTGGCGCGCCTGGTCGCGGCCAACCACAATCAGCTGGGCCTCAAGGACCTGTTCGAGCTGGCGTTTGAGATCACCAAGGTCGGTGGCCAGCCGGTGATCCACACCGATATCGACGGGGCGGCTTCCAACGGCACCACCATGACCATCAAGGCGCTGACCAACATGTACCTGTTGCTGCACCTGATGGACCGTGAGCAGGCCGGCAAGGTGCGCCTGCCCTACTACCTCGACGAGGCAGCGGACATCGACGAGCGCAACCAGCAGGCGCTGATCGAGGCCAGTCTGCAACTGGGTTTCGTGCCGATCCTGGCCTCGGTCAAGCCGCAGGTCTCGGCCCATGTGGCCATCGACCTGGAAGGTGGTAGCGGGCCAAATGGCATCTATATCGACGAAGCAGATTGGAAGTACATCCAACGGCGTGACACTGCCAAGGAGAAAACCCGGCCCCATACCGCAGCAGCCGAAACGGTGTAATTAGCCGCTGCGGGCAGCTTATAGCCCCCACCGGCTGTACGCAGAAAGCATAAGGGCCGCAATTGCGGCCCTTATGCTTTGCTTCTTCGGTTACTTTTCCAGGGCGATCTTCGGCGCCCAGCGTAACCATTCATCCTGCACATCGTCATGCAAGGCAAAGGTCTGCCCAGGTCGCGCTGGACCGCCCATCTGCGGGTTATCCGGCGAAGCGAAGGCAATCCCGCCCTCCAACAACGCCTCCAGCGACTCAGTACGCACTTTGACGCCTTTGAACAAGCCTGCGTCTACGCCAATCCCACTGGCATTCCAGAAGCGGCTGCCCGAGCGCACCAACGGCGCATAACGCGGCTCGATGAGCACATGAATCAACACACGATCAGAGGTAGGCCCCAGCTCGAAGTTGGTCACTTTACCCACCGGCACTTCGCGATAACTGACCACCACTCCGGGCTTGATAGAGCCACGTCGTGCCGCACTGAGGACGATACGCAGCCCCTGTTCGCGAGCATTGGTCGTGGGGGGGGCTTCGAGTGCGACAAAACTCGTTTGCGTCGCACCAGGTTTGCTGGCCGGGCGCACTTCCAGGTACTGACCGCTGACCAAGGTCTCCAGGTTAGCGGCACGGGTCAGGCTGACCTCGGGTTTGATCACCCAGAACTGCGTACCCGCACGGGTAATTTGCTTAATCGCCTGGGTCACGCGGGCATGCAGAATGACTGCCTGCAAGTCATCGGTCAGCTCAACGCGCTCGACAGACCCAACGTCAATTCCCTTATAACGAATGACAGTACTGGGGTTTATCCCATCACCACTGGCCACCTTGATGGTCACCATCACGCCCTTCTCCAGCGCGTTATCCTGGCTGTCATGCAGGTTGAAGCGCTGGACTTTCTTGTTACTTTTAGGAGCTTTAGGATCAGGGGTCTCAAAGGCAATCCCCCCGGCCAGCAGGGTTTGTAGTGACTCACTCTTGACCTCGATACCCGATAAGCCGCCCTTTAGGGTGACGCCACTGGCATTCCAGAAACGCGTGCTGGTATTGATCAAATGCGCGTGCTCAGGCTCGATATGCACACCGAAAACGACCTGCTTGTCATCACGCGACAGTTGGTAGCTTTGCACCGTTCCGACCCGAATCTGCCTGAATAATACCGGGCTGCCTACTTCGAGCGATCCGCGTACGTCACTGAATAACACCAGATGCAATCCGGGAGCGGACATATCGAGTGGTGGAGCTTTAGCCCGGGCTACGAACTCACGCTTCGGCGCAGCACCGTTCTCACCGGGGCTGATGGCGATGTAATTACCTTTGACCAATGCCTCGATCCCGGTAATACCCGCCAGGGAAATCGACGGCTTGACCATCCAGAAGTCGGTGCCTTCCACGAGGTAGTCTTCAGTACGTGGATCAAGCATTAACTCGACCCGTGCGTTTTTAAGGTCAGCATCAACCTTGAAGGTTTTCACGTAACCGGCCTTGATCCCCTTGTACATGACGGGCGTACGCCCTGGCTCTATGCCATCAAAGTCATGCAGTTTGAGGTTGACCTTAACTCCTGCCTGAGCGGCTTCAAAGTCCTCATACAGGCGAAACGGCAAAGCAGGGTCAGTGGCGGGGCTGTCCTTGCGATGCTCAGGGGTGGCAAACGCGATACCACCAGCAACGATGCTCGCAAGCGATTCAGTGCGCACCTTCACGCCACCAAGGCCCGCATCGATAGACACACCACTGGCGTTCCAGAAGCGCGTGTGTTTACGCACCAAAGAGGCGAACTCAGGTTGAATGAATACCTTGACCTCAACCTGATTCTTATCATCGAGTAACGCGTAGCTTTTAACCCGACCGACTTGGATCTGCTTATAGAACACAGGGCTATCGCGATTGAGTGAACCGAGGCGCTCAGCCTTCAGGGTTAAATGTAAGCCGGGCGTATCGTCGGCCAATGGCGGTGGCTCACTGAGCGCCGTAAAAGTCCGTGTAGGCTCACCGTCACCTGGACTGGTGGCAATGTAGTTACCCGATACCAGAGTTTCCAACCCCGTAATCCCTGCAAGTGAAACACTGGGCTTGACCAACCAAAAACGTGTATTGGAACGCAGGTGTTTCTCCACGCGCTTGTCCATCTCTACGGTTGCGCGCACACCTTGCTTTTCCCCGCTACCATCGAGCTCTAAGGTGGTGACCTTACCGATGGACATTCCCTTATAAAACACCTCGGTCTTGCCTGCTTGCAGACCTTCACCGGTCTCAAACCTCACCTGAATCATAATGCCGGCGTCATTGTAAGCTCGCCAACCTAGCCACCCTCCGATCAGCAGCGCAATGATAGGCAGCACCCAGATCGCAGACCAGTTTGAAGCGGGGCGTACCTTGGCCATCGGCAAATCATTCATGGTCATAATCCGTGTTATCCCATATCAAGCGAGGGTCAAAAGTTAGAGCGGCCAGCATGGTCAGTACCACCACACTGGCGAAAGCCATAGCACCATAGCCAGGCTCAATACTGGCCAGGCTGCCAAAATTGACCAGGGCGACCAGTATTGCAATGACAAAGATGTCCAGCATCGACCACCGCCCGATCCACTCAATGAAGCGGTACATCAACACCCGCTGACGCGCAGACATTGGCTGATGGCGCTGCACCGAGTACAGCAACAATGTAATACCCACCAACTTGAAAGTCGGCACTAAAATACTCGCGATAAACACCACCGCGGCTATGGGCAACATGCCGTAATTCACCAATTCAATAACGCCGGACATTATGGTGTCTGACTGTCCCTTACCTAGCGAATTGACAGTCATGATCGGCAGCGCATTAGCCGGAATATAAAGAAGAGCTGCAGTTAGCAGCAGTGCCCAGGTACGGGCCAGGCTATTGGGTTTACGCGCATGCAAGTGCCCACCGCAGCGTGAACAAAACTGTTTACTGCTCTGCTCCTCAATCGGGTTGAGCTGATGACATTCATGACAAATCATCAGCCCTGCATCAATCGCCCTCATGTTCATCCTCTCCTGATAAGGCTTCCCATATCTGATGCGGCGACATCGTGACCTCCAACCAAACCTGAATCAGCAACAATCCAATAAAACACAAGAGACCCAGGCCAATGCTCAGCTCAGCGAGATCAATCAATTTCACGATGGCCACCAGAATACCCATCAGGTAAACCTCAAGCATCCCCCACTCGCGCATATGGTGATACATGCGGTAAAGCAAAAGACCATAGCTGCGGCATGTATCCAGAGAAATGCTCAACAGCACCACCAACTGAATAAGCAACTTGAGCAACGGAACGGCCATACTGCAGAGAAATACAACCACTGCAACACTTTGCATTCCGCTGCTATAAAGCCCGATTACACCGCTCCATACCGTATCTTTAGTCTGCTGCCCCAACAGGTTGAGGTGCATGATCGGTAGAAAATTAGCGGGTATGTATAACAATAATGCGGCAATCACTAAGGCCATGCTTCGGCGTATGATCTGTGATCTATGTGTATACAGCTCATAGCCACAACGCGGACACTCGACACGCTGCCCAGTAGAGGCGGAGGGCTTACGCAGTAACAGATCACATTCATGACAAGCGATCAGCTGTTGAATCTTAAGTCCGGAGACTGCTTTGGGAGAGGCTGCATCGACCATATAAAAACTCGGGTGAAGGTGCATCAGGCATCATAGCCATACGCCGACTTGCTTGCCTATAAAAGCTCGCCTGCGCGGTGTTTGTTTTGCGGCGCACAAAGTAAAACCCCCGACCGTTTTCACGATCGGGGGTTTTGGTATAGGTGCTTGACGATGACCTACTCTCACATGGGGAAACCCCACACTACCATCGGCGATGCATCGTTTCACTTCTGA